>PPYF01370709.1_pt1 | contig 15503 bp, 13 predicted proteins | sample 1559871 | NCBI WGS metagenome assembly PPYF01 (sample SAMN08240021, study PRJNA423297) | Human gut metagenome, whole genome shotgun sequencing project. | reverse complement strand
CGCCTGCTAGGGCGCAGCTGGTAAGAAAGCCTTACAGGCGCATATGAAGAACCCCCGGCTATGCCGGGGGGGTCCTTTTCTTTTTCCTACCCTATTCCTACCCTAAGTTGACAATGAATTGATTTTTTCCCATTAAGCCTATAAAAATAGGGGGATGCCGTGTCAGAAGCACCAATAAAAATGGATTTATCAGGCGATGTGACTCCTCTTTTTGAAGGCTTAAAGGCCAATCTTGAAACCGCTCCCCGTGGCTTTCAAAAATTATTCGTTACGCTTTTTGGGAAAAAGTACGCGGACCAAATGTATTATCAGATATTACAGGCTGCCCAAGCGCATGTTGATGTTTCTAAGGTATTTACAGGGGAAGCACGTTTTGTTGATGGTAAATTGATTTATAAAGATGAAAATGCGTTGCCAACTATGCTGGAAGTAAAAAACACAGAAGAAAATGAGAATCTTGCTGGTTGCGCTATTGAGGCCATAAAAGAATCTTTAGGGCATGATGAACAAGGTGAGGATAGCCCTATTTCAGAAAAGTTTTTTGCACGCTGGAGAAGCGAAGCAATATATGCAGCTTCGTATGAAGAGCGACAGCTTTGGGGAAAAATTTTAAGTCAGGAGAGCCATCAGCCTGGATCATTTAGTTTGAGGACACTTGATATATTAAAAAACATGGATAGAGATACTGGTCTTCTATTTGAAAGAGCCTGTGATTATGTGGTTTTTGATAAAAAAATTTTGATTAATATTGACAAAGATTTTGGTGATAGTGCTAATGCGGTATACTCTCTGAATAGGGTAGATTTAGATGTATTATCAAATCTAGGGCTAATATCGGGAGTAACACTTGCTGATGTGCAAGACCCTAAAGATAAGAAAATTGTTTTTGCTTATGCAAACTATTATATTATAATTGAAACAGAAAATAAGATCCATCCAGCCTGGTGCTCTCTAACAGACTCTGGCAAGCAACTGTATAAAATAGCACGTGTTACCAATAAAGAAAAAGTGAGAAATTTTTGCAGGTTTATATTGTCACAAAATGCAATAAGTAATCTTGAATGTGTTCAATTTTATGATGCCGAAAACCCAGTAATGGTTAGTGAGAATATGGTTCAAACAGAAAGAGTGACCATATGACGGCATATTGAGGAATATTATATGAAAATTTGTTCGCAAATAACAGACGAGAAGATAGACATGCGCCAACTAAAAATTGCGCAGATATAATGTTTTTCGTGCTCTAGATAACAAAAATTTTGTCTATTCTAATCTCTCCTCACGCTTCCACCAGAATTTTTCAGAATTGACTGTTTTGCATTGATACAATTCGGATCGTTCTTGAGCTGGCCCGGATTATTGGCACAGATTTTGAGCTGTTCTGCCCTTTCCTGCGGGTGTTCAGTATACCACTGAACCGTTTTAACTTCCTTATTTTCTTCAGTGCAACCGAGCAACAGCAGGTACACAGCCAGAGCTGACAGCACAAAGTATTTTTTCATCACTTCCCCCTTTAGTCGATGTAGCCACCGGATTTTTGCAGCATAGACTACTTGGCGTTGATGCAATTCGGATCGTCCTTGATCATGCCCGGATTGTTGGCGCAGATTTTGAGCTGTTCGGCTCTTTCCTGCGGGTGCCCAGTATACCACTGAACAGTTTTGACTTCCTTCTTCGGTTCCTCGTTGCATGCCGTCAAAAAGGCGAGCCCGGTGACCAGAACCGTCATAAGTGCTTTGCGCATGGTTGTTCCTCCAAGTGAGTGATGACGACAATATTATGAGTATACTAATAATATTGTCGTCAAGACCTGGGGTACTCCCATGCAATGGAAAATGAGCAAAGTTTGGGGTGGGCAACCGCCTGGGTCATACGAGAGGCCAGAGAGGCCGCCGGGCTGACGCAAGGTCAGTTGGCGGGCTTTTCCGGGCTGTTAGATTCGTACATTGCCCTGGTGGAGCAGGCGGCCACGGGCGTTTCCATTGCCTCGTTGGTGCAAATGGCTTCGGTGCTGAAGGTCAGCGCGTGGGAGTTGATGCGCAGCATTGAGGAAGAAATGGAACGCGGCCCCGGAGTTCCATACGTTCCCCTGGCAGGCCGCGCAAAAAGGCCGACAGCAAGAGCTGACTGCTACGGAAGAAAAACTACCGCTCTCGCTCCTCACGGTTTCGCCTGCGTGGCGTCGTCACCTCTTCTGCCCTCCCTCTTTCCTGGCCATCTCCTGGGCCGCGCTCATGGCCTCCAGCTTTTGCCATATCTGCCCCTGACTTTGGGTTATGGTGTCGTAGTCCGGCAGTCGCCAGAGCAATAATGCGCCCCAGAGCAGACTCACCAGCACTGCCGTTGCCAGCGGATACGTCCAATGCCATACGTCACTCAGTTCGCACATGTTCAGAGTGACCCGCTTCGCTCATCTTTAAAAAAGCCATTGGCTTGCTGCCGTGCGTCTTCCCGGCCCTGCCCGCTGTTGACAGTTCCCCGCGCCTATGATTCCCTTCTTCCCGGTGCTCAAAACACCTTCCGTAGACGGCTCCCACCCCGACAGACTGTGGGCTTTCTTGCGCTGTGCCTTTGGCACGGCGTAACTTCCCGTATGCTCTTTCCGGGTGTGGGCGAAATACAAGACCGGCTTGCCGGAAAATAGCCCGCTGCTCTGCGGCAGTTTTGAGCACCCGGAACTTTCTGTTTTTGAGAGTTCCGAATCAAAAAACCGTAGAGGTACTCCATGTCCAGTTCTTCCCCGAGCGCACGCCGTTCACGGCCCCAATTTGCCCCGCCTGATGCGGCGTCTCCGGATTTTTCCTGCTCCCACTTCACGGATCTGGCCGAAAAGCTGCAACAGGCGGCCCAGGCGTTGCTGGCTTTTGCGGCAAAAGAACAGCCGGAACCGGCGCAACGGGACACGGCAGCCGCCGCTTCCCCCAAGGCCGCCGGGCCCGCCGGGGAAGTGCCGCACGAATTGCGCTGCTACCGCGTACCGTCGTATATGCTGAAATATGAGGAGGAAACGCTTGCCGCGCACAAAGCCGAGGATTTATCCGGCCTGCTCGATAAGGTGCATGACGATCTTTATGTCACGGCCTACCTCATGGAACATTTCGAGGATGGTGAGGATATTGACGGCTTCACCGTTCAACTGATCGGCGACAGGCTGCAAACTTCCGTGCATGTTTTGAGTAAAGTCTGCTCTGTCCTTGCGGATTTCAGACCGGCGGAAGCGCCGTTGACAGCCTGAATCTTGTGAGACAAAGGCCCCGGTTTTCCGGGGCCTTCTATCCGGGGAAGTGCGGGGCCACATGGCGCTGAACGGCGCTTCCGGGCGGGCAGGGCGCGCCTGCGCCGTCTTCCGTCTTGGATTTGCCCGGCCTTTGGTGTAGCGTCCCGCAATGGACAAAAAGAAAATCCTTCTCCTTTCGCTGGGGCATCTCTCCTGCGACGTGAACGGCGGCGCCCTGCCCGCCGTGCTGCCGTTTCTGCGGGCCAGCTACGGCCTGAGCTATCAGGCCACGGGCGGCCTGATGTTCGCCTATTCCTGCCTTTCGTCCATCATCCAGCCCCTGTTCGGCTGGCTCTCGGACCGCTTTTCCAAGCCCTGGTTCATTCCCCTGGGCGTGCTGCTGGCCGGTTGCGGCCTGGCGGCCGTGGGCTTCATGAGCGACTACTGGGCCATTTTCGCGGCCATCGCGGTCAGCGGCGTCGGCGCGGCGCTCTTCCATCCCGAAGGCGCGCGCTATGCCAATAAGGTATCCGGCCAGAGCAAGGGCGTGGGCCTGAGCATCTTTTCCATCGGCGGCAACAGCGGCTTTGTGCTGGGGCCGTTGCTGGTCACGGGCTGCGTGGGCTATTTCGGCATGAGCGGCACGGCGGTTTTTGCCTGCCTTGCCGTGTGCATGGCCTCCATTCTGCTCTGGCAGATCGTGCGCATGACCGGCCTTGCAACCGGCGCGGCCGTTGTGCCCGTCCCGTCCGCGCCCCCGACCGAATCCGTTGCGAGCGAAAATCCGCAGGCCGCTGCCGCCCCTGTTGACCCTGTTGCGTCTGGTGCGCCCGCCGCCGAGGGCGCGGATGGGGACTCTGAAATCCTCGGCCGCAACAACTGGCGGGAGTTTTCCAAGCTGACCGTCGCCATTGTGGCCCGTTCCACCCTGTTTGTGGGCTTCAATACCTTTATTCCGCTGTACTGGGTCAATGTCTTCGGGCAGTCCAAGGCCGCCGGGGCGCTGGCCCTGACTTTTTTCTGCACCTGCGGGGTGATCAGCAACATCATCGGCGGCCTGCTCTCGGACCGCTACGGCTGCACCAGGATCATCCGTCTGGCCTTTGTGCTCATGGCTCCGGTGGTTTTCGCCTTCAGCCTGGCGGGCAATCTTTACGCGGCCTTCGCCCTGCTGCCCTTTCTGGGCTTCGTGCTCTATGCGCCTTTCAGCTCCCTGGTGGTGCTGGGCCAGAAGCTGCTGGCCAGGAACATCGGCTTTGCCTCGGGCGTGACCCTGGGCCTGGCTACCAGCATGGGCGGCATGGCCGCGCCCTGCCTGGGCTGGATCGCCGACAATTACGGCCTGGCGCGGGCCATCCAGTGCCTGGGCCTGGTGGCCGTGCTGGGCGCGCTGTTCGCTTTTCTGCTGTCCTCGTCCAAAGCGCCCGGCCGGGCGCGGGGAGCCGCCGCATGATGTACACGCAGCACTATGACCTGCCCCTGATCGGCGGGGTTTCCCTGGTGGAGGAGGACGGCCGCATCCTGGCCCTGGACCTGGTCCGCAAGGACGGCGGCCGTAAATCCGGCGCGCTGGCGGCCAATGCCGCCGACGAGGAAACGCCCCTGCTGCGCGAGGCCGAACGCCAGCTCAAAGCCTACCTGGCGGGCAGGCTGCGGGACTTTGATCTGCCCCTGGCCCCACAGGGCACGCCGTTCCAGCAAAAGGTCTGGGCCGCGCTGACCGCCATTCCTTACGGCGAGACGCGCAGCTACAAGCAGGTCGCCGAAGCCGTGGACTGCCCCAGGGGCTGCCGGGCCGTGGGCATGGCCAACAACCGCAATCCCATCGCCATTGTGATTCCCTGCCACCGGGTCATCGGGGCCGACGGCGCGCTGGTGGGCTATGGCGGCGGCCTGCCCATCAAGGAATGCCTGCTGCGCCTGGAAGGCTGCCTTTAATCCGTATGCCCGGGCCCGGCTTTTTGCCGGGCTGCCGCAAACTTTCGTTGCGGGCGGGCTGTATTTACGGCATATCTCTTTGAAATGTCCGCAATGACCCTGATGGACAATGTAATGACTATTCGCCGTATGCCGTTTGGCATGCGGCAAAGCTGAGAAAGCGGACAGCGCGGCACGCGCGGGAAGGAGTCGGCCGGATATGGGCAAGGATGCATTTCCATCCAGTGACAGATTATCGCTGATTCTGGACCATGCGCCGGTGGCGGTATATGTCAGCGCGCTTGATACCTGGGAAATACTCTATGCCAACCGGCTGGCGGCGGAACTGCTGGGCTGTCGGCCCGGCTGCGGGGCCACCTGCTACGGCCTGATGGGCTTTGAGCGGCCCTGCCCTTTTTGCCGGGTCGGCGAAATGAGCGATACGGAACCCCATGTGCGGGAGCATGTTCGTGGGGGCCGCGTGTACCAGCTCAGCGGCAAGGTCATTGACTGGGCCGGCATCCCCGCCCATCTGGAATACATTCACGATATTACCGAGAAAAAACGGGCCGAAGAGGCCAGTACGGCCCTGACGCGGGAATTACGCTCGCTGCTGGACAATATGCCCGGCGGCTTGTGCGTCTACCGTTTCGACGGCGAAAAACTTTCCCCGGTCTTTCACAATCCGGCCTTTTACAACCTCCTGGGCTACTCGGACGAGCACATTGCCCGCACACAGCGGGAAACCGACTACCTGAACGTTCATCCCGAAGATGTGGAAGCCCTGAAGGCAGGCATCGCGGCGGCCATTGCGAGCGAAGGCGTCGCACGGCACACCTACCGCGTCTTCAACGACGGGAAAAAAGAGTACATCTGGGTTCAGCTTGAGCTGGCGGCCAGGCGGCAGGCCGACGGGACGTTTCTGCTGTACGGCGTGTACACCGACATAACCGAGCGGCATCAACTGGAAAGCCGGCTCGCCGAGGCGCACGAAAAGACGCAGGACATCATCAACGCCATTCCCGGCGGCGTGGCGATCTACAAGGTTTCCGACATCTTTGAAACCGTCTATTTTTCCGACGGAGTGCCCGAGCTGAGCGGCTACACCGTCCGGGAATATCACGAGCTGATCAAGGGCGACGCCGCCGAGATGACCTATCCCGAAGATACGGCTATGGTCGTCGGCAAGTTGCGCCACGCGCTCGCGCGCAATGAGATTGCGGATTTTGAATTCCGCAAGAAGCATAAGGACGGCCATGCGGTCTGGGTGCATATCCAGGCCAAAAAAGTCGGGGAAGAAGGCGGTTTCCCGCTGCTCCAGTGCGTGCTCCACAATATTTCGGCTTTGAAGAAAACCCAGCAGGAAATGGAGCACCTGATCAACTCCATTCCCGGCGGCATCGCGGTCTACAATGTGACGGACGCCATTACGCCGGTCTTCTGCTCCGAAGGCGTGGCCGCGCTTTCAGGTTATACGAAAGAGGAATATCAGGCACTGCGGGGCAACGACGCCTTTCAGGCAGTATACGAAGAGGACCGGGAGCGGGTGCGGGCGGCGGTGCTCAGCGCGGTGCGCAGCGGCGATCCCGTGGAAATATCCTACCGCACCCTTCACAAGGACGGCCGTCTGGTCTGGCTGCATCTGAACGGCAGGCGCATGGGCGCGCTGACCGGCCCCACGACCTTCTACGCCGTGTTTACCGGCATGTCGGCGGAAACCAAACTCTATCAAAGCCTGGCCAACGAGGCCGCGGACGGCATTTACGTCATCGGCAGAGAAGATTACAGCCTGCTCTACGTCAATGAGCGGGCCAATCTGTTCATGGACGGGGAAGCCCTGGTTTCCGGCCGGAAATGCCATGCCGTCCTGCACGGCAGGCGGAAACCCTGCGAGTTCTGCAATCTTGACCGCCGCAACGACGGCCGGAAGCGCCAGGACATGGTGATTCCCGGCTCGGACAGGACCTATGCCACGGCCACGCGCGAGACCGACTGGAACGGCATTCCCGCCTATGTCAGGTATGTAACGGACATTACGGAAAAAGTACGCACCCGCAAGGAAAAGGAGCGGCTGGAGCGCTACTACCAGACCCTGATCCGCCATTTGCCCGGCGGCATTACGGTCCTGCGCTGCGCCGCCGACGGCGCCATCGTGCCGGAATTCATCTCGGACGGCTTTGCCGCCATGACCGGCATGACGCTTGAACAGGCCTATGCGCTGTACGGCAGCGACGCCGGCGCGGGCGTGCACCCCGAGGATGCGGACTACGTCCTGGCCCGCATCCGCGGGCTGGTGGAAACGGGCCTGGATTCCTGTGAAACGGTTTACCGGCTGCGCAAGGGCGAACAGGGCTATATCTGGGTGAAAAACATTTCCGCCCTGATTCCGGATGAGGACGGCAACGCGCGGATTTACGCCGTGTTCAGCGACGTCACGGAAGATATGAACGAGCGGGCCGAGCTGCGCAGCCGCTACAACGACATGCTCATAGAGCATCACAAGGGTTTCGTGCACGGCGAAATCATCACGGGCCACTGCAACATCACCCGCAACTTTATCATTGAAATTACGGACCAGACCAACAGCCGCCTGCTGGAGACATTCGGCACTGTGCGTGAGCCGTTTTTCACGGGTCTGGCCGGGCTGGTCGTGGACGAGAACGAGCGCCGCGCCTTTCTGGAGACCTTTCTCGCCCCGCCCTTGCAGGCGGCCTTTGAGCGCGGCGACCTCAAGCATGAACTGGAGTGCTTTGTCAAACTGCCGACCGAAGAGCAGGGCCGCTATGTCCGGATCGTGGTCAAGCTGGTGGTCTCCCCGGACAGCGGCGACCTCATCGGCGTTCTTTCCGTGCTGGACGTGACCGAGCAGAAGATTTCGGAACAGATCCTGAACCGTCTGTCCCACGCGAGCTATGATTTCCTTGCGGATGTGGACCTGCGGCGCGACCGCTACAAGGTGCTTTCCTTCAATCACCAGGCCAGCGCGCTGCCGCCGTCCGAGGGCGGCTATACCGCGCAGGCCGCTTACCTCTTCCAGTCCCTGGTGGTGCCCAAGGACAAGGAGATTTGCGCCAGGATGCTCGACCTGGACTATATGCGCCGACGCCTGGAAGAAGAGGGTTCCTACTCTTTCCACTATTCCCTGACGGACGAGAACGGCGAAATCCTGACCAAAAACATGGTCGTCTTTTCGATCGACAAAAAACTGGGCCGGGTCTGCCTTTCCCGGACGGACATTACGGAATCCGTGCGGGAGCAGAAGGCTCTGCTCAACATGCTGGCCTACACCTTTGATCTGGCCGGCTTCCTCAACCTCGCCACCGGCGGTTTCGTCATTCACACCCGGGAAACCGTGCTCCGCAACCTTGCCCCGTATACCACGGAGGATTTTGACCTGGCCCTGGAGAAGTTCGTCCGCCATGCCGACACGGAAGAGGGACAGGACGAGATACGCGGGCAATTGTCCATGGAGGTCATGCTGGCGCGCTTGGCCGAACAGCCCGAAGGCTATGAATTCAGCTTCCCCTGCCGTTCCGAAACCGGACTCCGCCACAAGCAGATCAGCGTTCTCTGGGGCGGGGAAAATCACCAGACCATCTGCCTGGTGCGGGCCGACGTGACCGATGTGCTCAGGGCGGACCAGCAGACCAGGGAGCAGTTGAAAAACGCGCTCACCCTCGCCCGGGAAGCCAGCCAGGCCAAGACCGACTTTCTTTCCTCCATGAGCCACGACATCCGCACGCCCATGAACGCCATTGTCGGCATGACCGAACTCGCCCTGGCCCGGCGCGACAATCCCGTTCAGATCGACGAGAGCCTTTCCGTCATCAGGACCGCCTCGGAGCACCTCCTGCGCCTGATCAATGACATCCTGGACATGAGCCGCATTGAAAGCGGCCATATAGTTCTGGTCAAGGAGCTGTTCAGCCAGCGTGAGGAAGTGGAAAAAATCGTGACCCGGGCCCTGGCCCTGGCCGGGAAAAAGGGGCAGACCTTCAGTCATTCCTTCCAGGTCCGCCATGACAAATGCATCGGCGATGTTCTGCGCATCCATCAGATTCTTGAAAATCTGATCAGCAATGCCGTCAAGTTCACGCCCGAGGGCGGCCGCGTCTCTCTCGCCGTCACGGAGCTGCCGCAAAAGAACGAGCAGATCGGCTGGTACCGCTTTGTGGTTGCGGATACCGGCATCGGCATCGGCCCGGAGGATATTCCGCATATCTTCGAGGTGTTCTTCCGGGTGGAAAACTTGCGCGTCGGACATACGGAAGGCACGGGCCTGGGGCTCTCCATCATCAAAAATATTGTGGACTACAAGGGCGGCACCATCAAAGTGGAGAGCGAGCCCGGCCAGGGCACGCGTTTTACGGTGGACCTGCCCCTGCACCTGGCGGACGCGCCGGACGCCCAGGCCCCGCCGGAGGTCGCGGAGAGTGCCGAAGAGAATGTGGACATTTCCGGCCTGCGCGTGCTGCTGGTGGAGGACAATGAGGTGAACCAGCTGGTGGCGCAGCGGATTCTTGAAAGCGAAGGCGTGGCGGTGAGCATCGCCGACAACGGCAAGGCGGGTTGGGAAGCCTTTGAGAGCAGCGCGCCGGATGCCTTTGACGCCGTTTTCATGGATATCCAGATGCCGGTCATGGACGGCTATGAAGCCACCCGCGCCATACGGCGGAGCGGGCATGCCCGCGCGGCGGACATTCCCGTCATCGCCATGACGGCCAATGCTTTTGCCGGGGACGTCCGGCGCTGCCTGAACGCGGGGATGAACGCCCATATCGCCAAGCCCATCGAGCCGGGAAAGCTCTTTGAGCTCTTGTGGAAACACACAAGGGGCCGCGCCTCCTGAGCCGTTTATTTCCAGGTGCCCGTCATGACGAAAAGGCCGTTGCCCGAAAGGGCAACGGCCTTGGTCTGCCCGCGGCAACGGGCCGTCGCAGGGGCACGTTACTGAATCAGGCCCACGGTCTGGGCGATGAGCACGCGCCAGCCGTCGGGCAGGGGCAGTTTGCCGTCCAGGGCCGAAACGCCGGAAGCGTGCACATAGTTGCCCAGCCCGGCGGAGGCGCAGTAGAGCCCGGCGTTCTGGTAGAGCGAACCCACGTGCATGCCGGACCAGCGGCCCTCGGGCGCGGCATAGAGCAGCACCAGCGAGCCGCCGCCCGCCGCGTCGCGGTAATCGCCGCTCAGTTCCCGGATCAGGGCGTGTTGGGCCGCGTCATAGCGCCAGACCCCGTTTTCCCGCACCACGTAGATCGTCACTTCCTGGCGGTTCATGGCCGAAGGCGCGGTGCGGCGGCCGTCGGGCCGGTTCACGCCCCAGGTGGCCCAGAGCAGGTTGCTCAGTTCCTGGGCGGACAGGGGCGCGCCGGTATAGCCGCTTTTGCTGGAATGACGTTCGGCCAGGGCTTGCATCAGGGGCATGCCGCCCTTTTTGTCCGGCGCGGGCAAATCCATGCGCGCGCCGTCGGCGGAAACCGCCCGTGCCGGACCGGCCGGGCTCAGGCTGAGCGCCAGTACGGCCAGACCCGTACTCAGGGACATCAGAATGTTGCGGATGCTCATTGTTGTCTCACTCTTGGGAAACGCCGCCTAATGGTCCTTTTGCTCTTTTCCCGCGCCGGGCTGGCCCTGTGCGCGATGTTTGCCTTTCGGCAAAGAACAAACATTTTCATCAGTCAGCGCATCCCTTAGTTTGTCGGATGGTTTCATCAATCAGGCGCGCAGGGCGCGGCCCAGGCCGTCCGCCGCCAGAACGGCGTCGGTCAGTTCCTCCGGCGTGACGTCGCCGATCATGTTGTGGATGCTTTCGCCCGGCGCGCAGGCCTTCGCGGCGGCCACGGCCACCCGCGCGGGGTCGGTGACGCCCATTTCCGCCAGGGTCACGGGCAGGCCCACATTCAGACAGAAGTCCTGCACCTGGCGCAGTTCCGCGCCGGGCGCGTTTTCCAGCAACAGTTGCACGATGGTGCCGAAGGCCACCACGCTGCCGTGGGCCGCCGTGCATTCTTCCAGGGCGGTGAAGCCGTTGTACACGGAGTGGGCCACGCACAGGCCGCCGTTGTCCGCGCCCACGCCCGAGAGGTAGATATTGGCCTCAATGATCGCCTCCACATCCGGGGTGAGCAGATGCCGCTCCACGGCGGCCTTGGCCCGTGCGCCGTTTTCCAGCAGGGTTTCGTAGCAGAGGCGGCAGAGGGCCAGGGCCGAACGGGTGATGCCGCCGTTTTCCAGGCTGGGGGCTTTGGCTCTGGCGCACATCCGGGCTTCGAAATAGGTGCCCAGGGCGTCGCCCATGCCCGCCACCAGGAATTTGACCGGCGCGTTGGCGATGACCGTTGAATCCACCAGAACCACGTCGGGATTTTTCGGATAGAAAAGGTATTTGCTGAACGAGCCGTCATCCTTGTAGATGACCGAAAGCCCGGTGCAGGGCGCGTCCGTGGCGCTGACAGTGGGAATGACCAGCACGGGCAGGCCTTCGTAATAGGCCGTGGCCTTGGCCGTGTCGATGGCCGAGCCGCCGCCCACACCGGCCACGCAGTCAATGCCGTGAGCGCGCACGATGTCGCGCATGCGTTGAATTTCGCCCTCGGAGCTGTGTCCGCCGAAAATCTCGAAGCGGATGGCGGCCTCCTTGCCGGCAAAACTTTGCTCCAGGTGGGCGCGGCAGGCCTTTTCACCGCTGCGGCTGCAGATGAAGAGGAAGGATTTGCCCAGATTTTTGGTTTCGTCATACGTGGAAAGCAGGGCGTCCTTGCCCTGGATATATTTTGCGGGTGCCCGCATCAGTTTCAACATTGGTATTCTCCTGTGTTCTTCTTGGGAAATAAAAAGCACGCGGCGCGCCCATGGGGCTTGTCGCGTGCTTTCATTGTGTATGCCGGCGGAGGGAACTGTCAAGAAAGAAGGCCCGGTTCAGTTGACTGGGAGGCGGTCGTCGGCGCGGATGTTGTGGCCCGTGCGGGCTTCAATCCAGTTTTTGATCTCTCTGTGCGCGGTTTTGCGCTGGGCCCGCTTCTGGCGCAGCATGGCCGTATCCGCCTGCACCATGACCTTGGCCAGGGTCATCTCCGGGTTTTCGCTGCAGGCCAGGCCAAAGGCCGCCAAAAGCGGCATCCGGCCGGGATGCTGGTTGCGTTCGGCAAAACAGGTTTCGATGTTGCGCAGCAGCTCCCTGCCCTTGTCCGGCGCGCAGCCCGGCAGCAGAACCACAAATTCGTCCCCGCCCATGCGCGCCACGCAGTCCGTGAGCCGCAGGGGCTTGCGCAGCAGCGTTGCGGCCTCGGCCAGCAATTCGTCCCCGGCCGCGTGGCCCAGGTTGTCGTTGACCATTTTCAGGCCGGTGATGTCGCAGGAGATCACGCAGACCGGGCGGATGTTGTTTTTTTCGATGCGTTCGGCCTCCAGATTGCAATAGGCCCGGCTGCGCAGGCCGGTGAGCGCGTCGTTTTTGACCAGTTCCTCCAGCCTGTCCCGCTCGGTCTGGGCCGTGGTGATGTTGGTGACGATGTTCACCAGATGGCACGCCCGGCCGTTTTCATCCCTCCGGGTCACGCAGCCGCGTCCGAAAAGCCAGGCCCAGCCGCCGTCGGCGCGCCGCATGCGGTAGGTGCATTCAAAGGAATCGCCGTAGCGCGGCGACTGGATGACAGCCAGTTGCGTGTCCACGATTTTGTCGTGGTCATCAGGGTGGATTTTGTCTTTCCAGGCATTGACATGCGCGGGAAACTGCTCCGGCGTATAGCCCAGCATGGCCAGACAGCGGGGGCTGTAATAGACCGCGTTGGTGCGCAGGTCCCAGTCCCACAGGCCGTCGCCCACCGTGTCCAGGGCGTAATGCAGCCGTTCGTCGTCGGATGAACGGAGCGTGCCGGGGCGGAGGCTTTCCTCGCGTTGCAGGGTGCCGGCCAGCAGGGTGGCCCGGCCCGTGTGGTCGCGCTCCAGCACGGAACCGCGCACCAGCATGCGCGCGTACTGGCCGTTGTTCAGCCGGACTCTGATGATGTCGTCAATGGATTCGCCCAGAAATTTCTGTTCGATGAACAGCCGGTAGCGGCGGAGCAGGCTTTTGCGGTCGGCCGGGTGGATGCTTGTGGTACGGTCGTCGTAGCTGACGGAGTAGGTCCCGGAAGCGGTCTCGCCCAGCAGGGCCGCGCAGATGCTGTCCCGCCAGACGTTTCTGCTCGGGACGGAATATATCCAGATGCCCACTTCGGGCAGGCCGCTTTGCCGGGCCTTGGCCTCCACGGCGGGATCGCCGGCCAGGGCCGGAGTGATCGTAAAACGGCCCATGATTTTGCTGGCCCGGCCTTTTTCGTTGCGGGCCAGCACCAGCAGGTGTTCCTGAATCCATTGGTTGTTGAAGGGATAGTCGCACTCCAGGCAGGAACCGGCCGTGCCGCTGAGCACGCCCTCGCGCAGCTCGTTGAGCCTGGGCAGGGCGTGGGGCGGAATGTAGCCGAGAAAATCCGCCATGCGCGTGGGCGGTTCGGGCAGGCGCAAACGGCTGCATGCGCCCAGGCTCAGAAAAAGCGCGTCGGAAACGATGTCCCATTCCCACAGCGGCTCGCTGGAGGTAAGCGGGATAAGACAATGTGCCGGATGCGTGGACATGGGAAGGCCTTTGCTGTGGTTGTGGCGTTCCTCCGGCGGGCCGCCGCCTCCGGATGTCATTGTTGCATTGCGGCAGGGGCGCAACAATGACAGAGGCGTGTCAACCCGTCTTTTTTCCGTCGGATTTTTTATGCAGTGTGTATCTATATACCGATATAGGACTTTAATCCTTTATGCAAGCCGGGAAGTTCATGTTTTAATGGCAGGATGGAAACGGAACAGGCTAAGCAGATTATGGGCCGCATTGTGGCCGCTCTCCGCGAAGAGAGACTCATGAGCCGTTACGCCCTGGCCAAACGGGCCGAAGTGGACTGTTCATGGCTGCGCCGTTTCGAACAGGGCCGCTCGGGCGTGCGGGTGGAGACTCTGATCGCCATTGCCCAGGGCCTGCAAATGCCCGCCGCGCGGATCGTGGATATGATCGAAATCGCCCTCTGCGAAGCCGCCGTTTACCCCGGACCGTGCGCCAAGTCCCATGCCGAATCCCGTTCCGACCAGGAGCGGCAAAGCTGCTTCGGCCCCCTGAGATGTAAGGATGCGGACCTGTACTGAGCGGGCGCGTCCGACTCAGCCAAGTCTGTTCCAACGCTGAAATCCCGTTCGCTCCGCCCTGTCGCCTTGCTTGTCAGCTGTTCCCGGCCAGCTGCGGCCGCACTGCGGCTCTTTCAGATGCGACGCCGCGCGCGTCCGCTTTCGCGGCCGACGGAGCAAAGTAACTTTGCTCATTGTCTATGGTGTTCCGCGTTGTCGTGTTGCGGGCGTTTTTCGCCTGCCGGATATCCGTATAAATATACGGATATTTTGTCAAGGGCCGCGCTATGGTTCGCGCATGGAAAAAATACCCACATTGCAGTGGGCCGTGGCCGCGGTGATCCACCGGCTGCGGCGCAAGGCCGGGCTTTCCCAGGGGCAGTTGGCGGGCCTGGCGGGGCTTTCCGAAGATTATATCTCCGGCATGGAGCGCGGCATCCAGTGCGGTTCGCTGACCGCCATGCTGCATATCGCGGCGGCCCTGCGCATGGAAACGGCGGAACTGGTCCGGCTGATCGAGGCCGAGATGCGCGCCGGTCCCTGTCCGCCGGAACGCGGGGCGGGCAAGCCGCCCAAGCGGGAAGGAGACTAGGCGGCACGCTGAGTTTCGCGGCCGTTGTGGCGGCGCGGGTATCGAGCGTCGGGCATTCCGGCTGAGCGCAGGAAAGAGGTGACGGAACGCCGGGAAAAACGTAAGATCAGAACCATTGATACCATGGGCCGGGACCGGCCGTTATATTCCGGATGCGCCTCGCATCCGGCGCATGGCGCGGCCTCCGCCCTTGAAAATACGCCTGACGATTGCCTGATGGTCTGATCGGCTCTCTTTCCCCCAACCGCAAGGAGATATGCGTCATGTCCCTCAACCCCGGAATCGCCTCCAGCTTCAACGAAACCAAAACACGCAGCCACACGCTGTCGCCGCAGAGCGGCATGTGCTCCTTCTGCACCGCCGACTGCCCCGGCACCTGCGAGATCGGCCTGTCCGCCGTGCTGGGCGCGCAGAGCGTCTACCCCACCACCACGGGCAACAACCAGATCGCCTCGGAGAAGGATTATCCGCTGGATTACTCCCACTTCAACATCAACGGCCGCGTCTTCGGGGCTCAGGGCGTACCGGCCGGAACGGATCAGGCGGCCATCTTCAACGTCAGGCTCGAACGCACGCTGGGCAGGCGGCATCCGGTCAAGATCGCCCTGCCGGTGATCCTGCCCGCCCTGC
>PPYF01612898.1_pt1 | contig 15506 bp, 16 predicted proteins | sample 1559871 | NCBI WGS metagenome assembly PPYF01 (sample SAMN08240021, study PRJNA423297) | Human gut metagenome, whole genome shotgun sequencing project. | reverse complement strand
CACAGCATAACTGTATATACACCCAGGGGGCGGAATGAAAGCGTTAACGACCAGGCAGCAAGAGGTGTTTGATCTCATTAGGGATCATATCAGCCAGACGGGCATGCCGCCGACGCGTGCGGAAATTGCTCAGCGCTTGGGGTTCCGTTCCCCAAACGCGGCGGAAGAACACCTGAAAGCGCTGGCGCGTAAAGGCGCGATCGAGATCGTCTCCGGCGCTTCTCGCGGTATTCGCCTGCTGACGGAAGAAGAGCAAGGCCTGCCGCTGATCGGCCGCGTCGCCGCCGGTGAGCCGCTGCTGGCGCAGCAGCATATTGAAGGCCACTATCAGGTCGACCCGTCGATGTTTAAGCCCAACGCCGATTTCCTGCTGCGCGTCAGTGGGATGTCGATGAAAGACATCGGTATTCTGGATGGCGATTTGCTGGCGGTCCACAAAACCCAGGATGTGCGTAACGGCCAGGTGGTTGTCGCGCGTATCGATGAAGAAGTGACGGTGAAGCGCCTGAAAAAGCAGGGCAATGTCGTTGAACTGTTGCCGGAAAACAGCGAGTTTTCCCCGATCGTCGTCGATCTGCGCCAGCAGAGTTTTACCATTGAGGGTCTGGCCGTTGGCGTGATCCGTAATGGAGAATGGCTGTAGCGCCTGCCTCTGCGCAGCGTCATCTGTTGCGTGACGCTGCGACGTTTTTCCTCAATCAGGTCCTCAAACATGCTGCTCAACGCTGCCGATAAAGCGCTGTGGCGTCTTGCCCTCCCTATGATTTTCTCCAACATCACCGTCCCGCTGCTGGGGCTGGTGGATACGGCGGTGATCGGCCACCTGGACAGCCCGGTATACCTCGGCGGCGTAGCGGTCGGGGCGACGGCCACCAGTTTCCTCTTCATGCTGCTGCTGTTCCTGCGCATGAGCACCACCGGGCTCACCGCTCAGGCCTGGGGCGCCAAAGATCCGCAGCGCCTGGCGCGGGCGCTGGTGCAGCCGCTGGCCCTGGCGCTGGGCGCCGGGGTGCTGATTATCCTGCTTCGCCTGCCGCTAATTGACCTCGCTCTGCATATTGTCGGCGGCAGCGAGGCGGTGCTTGAGCAGGCGAGACGGTTTCTCGAAATTCGCTGGCTCAGCGCCCCCGCCTCGCTGGCCAACCTGGTGCTGCTCGGCTGGCTGCTGGGCGTCCAGTACGCCCGGGCGCCAGTTATTCTGCTGGTGGTGGGTAATCTGTTGAATATTGTGCTCGATCTGTGGCTGGTGATGGGCCTGCGGATGAACGTCCAGGGAGCGGCGCTGGCCACGGTCACCGCGGAGTACGCCACCCTCATTATTGGCCTGCTGATGGCGAAGCGGGTACTGACGCTGCGCGGCGTGTCGCTGGCGATGCTGAAAAACGCCTGGCGCGGGGATCTGCGCCGTTTATTGGCGTTGAATCGGGACATCATGCTGCGCTCTCTGCTGCTGCAGCTGTGCTTTGGCGCGCTGACCGTATTCGGCGCCCGTCTGGGCAGCGACATCGTGGCGGTTAACGCCGTACTGATGACCATGCTGACCTTTACCGCCTACGCGCTGGATGGCTTTGCCTATGCCGTGGAGGCTCACTCCGGCCAGGCTTACGGCGCGCGCGACGGTAGCCAGTTGCTGGAGGTGTGGCGGGCGGCCTGCCGGCAGTCCGGCATGGTGGCGCTGGCGTTTGCCCTGATTTACAGCCTGGCGGGGCAGTACATTATCGCGTTGTTAACCTCACTGCCTTCCCTGCAGCAGCTGGCCGATCGCTATCTGATCTGGCAGACGATCCTGCCGGTGGTCGGCGTCTGGTGCTATCTGCTGGACGGCATGTTTATCGGCGCGACGCGCGGCGCTGAGATGAGGAACAGTATGGCGGTCGCCGCGGCGGGGTTTGCCGTGACGCTGCTTACGCTACCGGTGCTTGGCAACCATGGTCTGTGGCTGGCGCTGGCGGTGTTCCTCGCCCTGCGCGGCCTGTCGCTGGCGCTGATCTGGCGTCGTCACTGGCGACGCGGCACATGGTTTAGTTAGTCATCTCCCGTCATTGCCGCTAGCCGTGACCTTCCCCGGTCGCGCTACGCTTACAGGGCGATTCAATAGCCCGGCTCAGCGTGGCGCAAGCCGGGAACATCCTCTTCGCGTTATCCCGCGGTGCGATGGTTAAAAATTCCGAATAACGAATCGACGCCAGCATTCTCATCTATAGTTAATACCATGTCCGGCACAAAACGGGCTGTAAACCCACCGAATGATGAGGACGTTATTATGAATAAAGACGAAATCGGCGGTAACTGGAAACAGTTTAAAGGTAAAGCCAAGGAACAGTGGGGCAAACTTACCGATGATGATATGACCGTAATCGAAGGGAAGCGCGACCAGCTGGTCGGCAAAATTCAGGAGCGTTACGGCTATGAGAAAGATCAGGCTGAGAAAGAAGTCTCAGACTGGGAGCATAAGAACGACTATCGCTGGTAGCGTTCCTTGATCCGAAGAATGAAGCATTTGTGTTAGTGCCGCCGAGCTATGGGTCGGCTGGTCGAACAGATGGCACAGCACATAGCTATTGGTTGACTCTACCTTATGGACAAAACCCTGCTCGAGTAAAAACTCCAGCGCACGGTAAACCGTCGGCGGCTTCGCCTGCGGCTCTTTCTCACGTAGCAAGTCCAGCAGATCGTAGGCGCTGATTGCCCCTTGCTGCAGGCTCATCAGGCGCAACACTTCCAGACGCTGTGGAGTCAGGCGTACGCCGCGCTGTGCGCAAAGCTTTTCAGCATGCGCTAACATCTCTTGCGAAGGGGTCTTATCCATGAGCATCCTCGGGTTGCGTGAATTTGAATCTGTTACTTTATCACGTTCCTCAGAAAACACCGAGAGCCGGCAGGTGATACGGGTCATACTTCAGGTTGTAGGCACCGGCGCCCGTCCCGAGCGCTGGCCGCTTATTCTCGAGCAGACTACGCCTTAGCCGCTCGCTAAAACCACCATGTCCGATTTAATCACAACACGCCCGACCCTGGGTATGCTATATCTGAAGTGTCTCATTTTCGGGAGAAAACGATGAAACGACCTGATTGCATTCGCCACTGGCGCGAACTGGAAGGGCCCGACGATGCTACTTATCCCGACAGCCCGGAGCGTTTTTCAATCGGCGCGCCGCTGGGGCGAGGTTTACGTCTCAACCGGCAAGCCGCGGAAAAAGTAATCATTTCAGGTGAGGGGCGAAGCGCGGCGCACTATGCGCCTGTGGTGTATCTTTATGCTATAGTAGCGCCCCTTTTTACCCGGATGCTTATTTATTCGCCATGATGCCTGAATCAACGTCACCTGTTTTCCCTGCTCACCGCTTCTCCATTGCGCCGATGCTCGACTGGACCGACCGACACTGCCGCTACTTCCTGCGGCTGCTGTCGCGGCATACGCTGCTGTATACCGAAATGGTGACCACCGGGGCGATTATTCACGGCAAAGGGGACTATCTGGCCTATAGCGAAGAAGAGCACCCGGTTGCTCTGCAGCTCGGCGGCAGCGATCCCCAGGCCCTGGCGCAGTGCGCGAAGCTGGCCGAGGCGCGCGGCTATGATGAGATCAACCTCAACGTCGGCTGCCCCTCCGACCGCGTGCAGAACGGGATGTTTGGCGCTTGCCTGATGGGCAATGCGCAGCTGGTGGCCGACTGTATCAAGGCGATGCGCGATGTGGTGTCGATTCCGGTCACGGTAAAAACCCGTATCGGTATCGACGACCAGGACAGCTATGAGTTTCTGTGCGATTTCATTGAGACAGTCTCCGGCAAGGGCGAGTGTGAGATGTTTATTATTCACGCCCGCAAAGCCTGGCTCTCCGGCCTGAGCCCGAAAGAGAACCGCGAGATCCCGCCGCTGGATTACCCCCGCGTCTGGCAGCTGAAGCGCGATTTCCCCCACCTTACGATGGCGATCAACGGCGGCATCAAATCGCTGGACGAAGCCAGAGTACAGCTTGAGCATATGGATGGGGTGATGGTCGGGCGTGAGGCCTATCAGAACCCGGGCATTCTGGCCTCGGTCGACCGCGAAATTTTCGGCGTCGCCGGCGCGGATGCCGATCCGGTAGCGGTGGTGCGAGCCATGTACCCCTATATTGAGCGCGAGCTCAGCAAGGGCACCTATCTGGGCCATATTACCCGCCATATGCTGGGGCTGTTTCAGGGGATCCCCGGCGCTCGCCAGTGGCGTCGCTACCTGAGCGAAAATGCGCATAAAGCCGGCGCCGATATTGCGGTGCTGGAGCATGCGCTGAAGCTGGTGGCCGATAAACGTTAATTTCTGACCAAAACCTGGTGAAATTGACCACGCCTCGCGCACTGACGCGGGGCGTTTTCTTTTAAAGTCAAGTGCTTATGTTTGGCATGCTTTTTGTAATACCTGCAGAGTGAAGTATTCATTTTTTGGGGAGAGAACCATGCTGGAACTGCTATTTGTCATTGGATTTTTTGTCATGCTGCTGGTCACCGGCGTATCGCTGCTGGGGATTATCGCGGCAATCGTGGTGGCGACGGCGCTGATGTTCGTCGGCGGGTTGTTCGCCTTGATGATCAAATTACTGCCGTGGCTGCTGCTGGCGGTGGCGGCGGTGTGGGTTATTCGGGCGCTGAAATCCCCGAACGGAAATGCTTTTCGCGACAATAACCGTTGGCGTTACTAAGGTATTGAGGGGTGCGTCACAACCTGAACAATTTTGCAGACAACCGCGTAGGCATTGCTGCGCAAATCTGTCACTATTAGCGCGTTAACGAATTCATCGCGCTGTACCCTACATACAGCCGAACTAAAAAAAAGTAAGGGCTTCCCAGGTGGAAGCCCTAAACTTTTGCCCCTTCTGCCAACTTATGGCAGCAGCAAACTCGAACCCTGCGTCACCCGGCTCTCCAGAACTTCATGCGCCCGCCGCGCTTCGCTCAGCGGATAGATCTGACTTTCAGCCACGTCCACTTTAATCACCCCGCTGGCGATCAGCGAAAACAGTTCACTGCAGGCTTCCTCCAGTTCTTCCCGGTTGGTGATATAGCCCTGCAGCGATGGGCGAGTGACGTACAGGGAGCCTTTTTGATTCAGGATCCCCAGATTAACGCCGGTCACCGGACCGGAGGAGTTACCAAAGCTGACCATCAGGCCGCGGCGCTGCAGGCAGTCCAGAGAGGCCTCCCAGGTATCTTTCCCCACCGAGTCGTAGACGACGGCCACTTTCTTACCGTCGGTGAGCGCCTTGAGCCGCTCCACGATAGACTCCTCGCGATAGTTAATCACCTGCCAGGCGCCCGCCTCTTTGGCGCGCTGCGCTTTCTGCGAGCTGCCGACGGTACCGATAAGTTTCGCCCCCAGCGCTTTCGCCCACTGACAGGCTATCAGCCCCACGCCGCCAGCGGCCGCGTGAAACAGGAACATCTCATCAGGCTTAATTTCATAGGTTTTGCGCAGCAGATACCAGACCGTTAATCCTTTGAGGAACGACGCGGCGGCCTGTTCGAAAGAGATAGCGTCCGGCAGGACCGCCGCTTTGTCGGCCAGCACATTGTGTACCGTGCTGTAGGCGCCGAGCGCCGACTGGGCGTACACCACCCGATCGCCTACCTTAATATGCGTGACCCCATGGCCAACTTTACTGACGATGCCGGCCGCCTCGGTGCCCAGGCCGCTCGGCAGCGACGGCGGCGGATAGAGGCCGCTGCGAACATAGGTGTCGATATAGTTGATGCCGATGGCTTTGTTTTCGACCTGAATCTCATGTTCTGCGGGATCGCGTGGCGTGAACTCAACCGCCTGAAGCACCTCCGGTCCCCCGTGTTTCGAAAATTCGATGCGTGTTGCCATGTTCGCTCCTGTGTTGTTCCGAGATTATTCAGTAAGCTTAACAGCCTGCGCCGGCGGCGACGGATTTTCTTACCCGCCTCAGGCCTGCCACGCTTAATGGGTTCTTTAGCGGCAATGGCTTTCTCGCTATACTGTCACGCTCTTTTCCGGATCGGTGAAATGTTAGGCTATGGCAGGAAATAAACCCTTCAACAAACCACAGACAGAAACCCGCGAACGCGATCCGCAGCTCGCCGGGCTGAAAGTCCCGCCGCACTCGATTGAAGCGGAGCAGTCGGTGTTGGGCGGTTTAATGCTGGATAACGAGCGCTGGGACGACGTCGCCGAACGCGTCGTTGCCGACGACTTTTATACCCGTCCGCACCGTCATATTTTTACCGAGATGGCGCGCCTGCAGGAGTCCGGCAGCCCGATTGACCTGATTACGCTCGCCGAGTCGCTGGAGCGTCAGGGGCAGCTGGACAGCGTGGGCGGCTTCGCCTATCTGGCCGAACTGTCCAAAAACACGCCCAGCGCGGCTAACATCAGCGCCTATGCCGACATCGTGCGCGAACGCGCGGTGGTGCGCGAAATGATTTCGGTGGCCAACGAGATCGCCGAAGCCGGCTTCGACCCACAGGGGCGAACCAGCGAAGATCTGCTCGACCTCGCCGAATCCCGGGTTTTCAAAATCGCCGAAAGCCGGGCCAACAAAGACGAAGGGCCGAAGAACATCGCCGATGTCCTCGATGCCACTGTCGCCCGTATCGAACAGCTGTTCCAGCAGCCCCATGACGGCGTCACCGGGGTCAATACCGGCTACGACGACCTCAACAAAAAGACCGCCGGCCTGCAGCCGTCGGATCTGATTATCGTCGCCGCCCGTCCATCGATGGGTAAAACGACCTTCGCGATGAACCTCGTGGAAAACGCGGCGATGCTGCAGGACAAACCGGTATTAATCTTCAGTCTCGAGATGCCCTCGGAACAGATCATGATGCGTTCTCTGGCCTCGCTGTCGCGCGTCGATCAGACCCGCATTCGTACCGGTCAACTGGACGACGAAGACTGGGCGCGGATCTCCGGCACCATGGGCATCCTGCTGGAAAAGCGCAATATCTATATCGATGACTCCTCCGGCCTGACGCCGACGGAGGTGCGCTCCCGCGCGCGGCGTATCGCCCGCGAGCACGGCGGCATCGGACTGATTATGATCGACTACCTGCAGCTGATGCGCGTGCCGTCGCTCTCCGACAACCGTACCCTTGAGATTGCCGAAATCTCCCGCTCGCTGAAGGCGCTGGCGAAAGAGCTGCAGGTGCCGGTGGTGGCGCTGTCGCAGCTTAACCGCTCGCTGGAGCAGCGCGCCGATAAGCGCCCGGTCAACTCCGACCTGCGTGAGTCCGGCTCTATCGAACAGGATGCCGACTTAATCATGTTCATTTACCGTGATGAGGTCTATCACGAGAACAGCGATCTTAAAGGCATCGCGGAAATTATCATTGGTAAACAACGTAACGGCCCGATCGGCACCGTGCGACTGACCTTTAACGGCCAGTGGTCGCGTTTCGATAATTATGCCGGTCCTCAGTATGATGATGAGTAATCCTTCCGCCTTCTTTTATTAAGGAATTCAAATGCAAGCGGCAACTGTAGTTATCAACCGCCGCGCTCTGCGACACAACCTGCAACGTCTGCGTGAACTGGCGCCCGCCAGCAAACTGGTTGCGGTAGTGAAAGCGAACGCCTACGGACACGGTCTTCTCGAGACCGCGCGAACGCTGACCGACGCCGACGCCTTTGGCGTCGCCCGCCTGGAAGAGGCGCTGCGCCTGCGAGCGGGGGGCATCGCCCAGCCGATCCTCCTGCTGGAAGGCTTTTTTGCTGCGGAAGACCTGGCGGTGATCGCCGCCCAGCGCCTGCATACGGCGGTGCATAGCCCCGAACAGCTGGCGGCGCTGGAGCAAGCCGATCTCCCCGAGCCGGTGACCGTGTGGATGAAGCTGGATACCGGCATGCATCGCTTAGGGGTGCGCCCGGAGGAAGCCGAGGCGTTTTATCAGCGTCTGAGCCAGTGTAAAAACGTCCGCCAGCCGGTGAACGTGGTGAGCCACTTCGCGCGCGCCGATGAGCCGACCTGCGGCGCCACCGAACGCCAGCTGGACATCTTCACCACCTTTACCGAAGGCAAGCCGGGCTTGCGCTCTATCGCCGCCTCGGGCGGCATTCTGCTGTGGCCGCAATCGCATTACGACTGGGTGCGCCCCGGAATTATCCTGTATGGCGTGTCGCCGCTGGACGATCGCTCCACCGGGAAAGATTTCGGCTGCCAGCCGGTGATGACCCTGACGTCCAGCCTGATTGCGGTGCGCGAGCATAAAGCAGGGGAGCCCGTCGGGTACGGCGGCACCTGGATCAGCGAACGCGATACCCGTCTCGGCGTGGTGGCGATGGGCTATGGCGACGGTTATCCGCGTGCGGCACCGTCGGGCACGCCGGTACTGGTCAATGGCCGGGAAGTGCACAGAGGCTGATCCGGTACGCACCAGGCCTGCGGCGCTCAAAAAAGCGGTTTATACCGCTGCGCGGTCACTTTCCCCTCAACATCCTCTCGACCTGCCGTCATATCCGGTTTATTGTGTAAGAACCTGCCCCATGTAAACCTGGAGATACATCGCGTGTTTCAAAAAGTTGACGCCTACGCCGGCGACCCTATTCTTTCTCTGATGGAACGCTTCAAAGAAGACCCGCGAAGCGACAAAGTCAACCTGAGTATCGGGCTGTACTACAACGATGACGGCATTATCCCGCAGCTGCAGGCGGTGGCGGAAGCGGAAGCACGCCTGAACGCCGAGCCGCATGGCGCCTCGCTGTATCTGCCAATGGAAGGGTTGAGCGGCTACCGTCAGGCGATTGCGCCGCTGCTGTTTGGCGCAGAGCATACCGCGCTTAAGCAAAATCGCATTGCCTCTATTCAGACGGTCGGCGGTTCGGGCGCGCTGAAGGTCGGGGCCGACTTCCTCAAACGTTACTTTCCTGAGTCTCATGTCTGGGTCAGCGATCCGACCTGGGAAAACCACATCGCCATTTTTGAAGGGGCTGGCTTCGAAGTAAGTACTTACCCCTGGTTTGATAAAGCCACCAACGGCGTGCGCTTTGAGGACCTGCTGGCGACGCTGCAAACGCTGCCGGCCCGCGATATTGTGCTGCTGCACCCTTGCTGCCACAACCCGACCGGCGCCGACCTGACGCCAGCCCAGTGGGACCGCGTGGTTGAGGTATTGAAAGCGCGTCAGCTGATCCCCTTCCTCGACATCGCCTACCAGGGCTTTGGCGGGGGGCTGGAAGAGGATGCCTACGCTATTCGCGCCATCGCCAGCGCCGGGATGCCGATGCTGGTCAGCAACTCGTTCTCCAAAATTTTCTCGCTGTACGGGGAGCGCGTCGGCGGTCTGTCCGTGGTCTGTGAAGACAGCGAAACCGCGGGCCGCGTGCTGGGGCAGCTGAAGGCCACCGTGCGCCGCAACTACTCCAGCCCGCCGAGCTTTGGCGCGCAGGTGGTGGCGACGGTGCTGAACGATGCCGGGCTGAAAGCCACGTGGCAGGCGGAAGTGGACGCCATGCGCGCGCACATCCTGACCATGCGCCAGGCGCTGGTCGACGCGCTGCAGCAGGTTGCCCCGGGCAGCAAAGTGGATTACCTGCTCAAGCAGCGCGGGATGTTCAGCTATACCGGATTCAGCGCGGCGCAGGTGGATCGTCTGCGCGATGAGTTTGGCGTCTACCTGATTGCCAGCGGACGCATGTGCGTGGCGGGGTTAAACTCACGTAATGTTCAGCAGGTAGCGAAAGCTTTTGCCGCGGTAATGTAAGCCGCTCTCCAGCAGGTTGTCTCTGCCGGTCAACGGGCAGGGGCAACCCCCTCGGATGTGATCATCCTCTTTTTCTATGACATCTGCGCGAAAAAGGCTTTTCATCCATGCCGCCGGCGGGTAAGGTCGGGACGTTGATAAGCATGCACATTATTGAAAACAATAATGATTGATAGATTTAGGGATAAATATGCGCAAACTTACTCTCGCCCTTGCGGCGGCTTCTCTCCTGTTCACGCTGAACAGCGCCGTTGTGGCGCGCGCCTCCACGCCGCAGCCGCTGTGGGTCGGCACCAACGTGGCCCAGCTGGCCGAGCAGGCGCCGATCCACTGGGTTTCGGTGGCGCAAATTGAGAACAGCCTGCTGGGGCGGCCGCCGATGGCCGTCGGCTTTGATATCGATGACACCGTCCTCTTCTCCAGTCCGGGTTTCTGGCGCGGGCAAAAAACCTTCTCTCCCGGCAGCGAGGATTACCTGAAAAACCCGCAGTTCTGGGAAAAAATGAACAATGGCTGGGATGAATTCAGCATGCCGAAAGAGGTGGCGCGCCAACTGATTGCGATGCATGTGAAGCGCGGGGACAGCATCTGGTTCGTCACCGGCCGCAGCCAGACCAAAACCGAAACCGTTTCTAAAACCCTGCAGGATGATTTTCTCATCCCGGCCGCCAATATGAATCCGGTGATTTTCGCTGGCGATAAGCCTGGCCAGAACACCAAGACCCAGTGGCTGCAGGCGAAGCAGATAAAGGTTTTCTACGGCGATTCGGATAACGATATCACCGCCGCCCGCGAAGCGGGCGCCCGTGGCATCCGCGTGCTGCGGGCCGCCAACTCCTCCTATAAGCCGTTGCCGATGGCTGGCGCGCTGGGCGAGGAAGTAATCGTCAATTCCGAATACTGATGACCGCCTGAACGCGATAAACGGCAGCGACGGCGCTGCCGTTTTTTTATGCAAAATCAGGGGTGGAAGGTTTTACCTTTTCACGTATTGCTGCACACTTAGAAGGATTCATTCGCAAAAGGAGTCAATGATGTGGTATCAGCAAACCCTGACGCTTGGGCCAAAATCCCGCGGTTTTCATCTGGTCACCGACGAAATCCTTGGCCAGATCCGCGGGCTGTCCGGGGTGAAGGTTGGCCTGCTGCACCTCCTGCTCCAGCATACTTCCGCTTCCCTGACGCTCAACGAAAACTGCGATCCCACCGTCCGCTATGACATGGAGCAGTATTTTCTCAACGCCGTACCGGACAATGCGCCGTATGAACATGACTATGAAGGCCCTGACGATATGCCGTCGCACATCAAATCATCGATGCTTGGCGTGTCGCTAATGCTGCCGGTCGAGGACGGGCGCGTCAGGCTGGGAACCTGGCAGGGCATCTGGCTGGGGGAGCATCGGATACACGGCGGTTCGCGGCGCATCGTTGCGACGCTCATGGGGGAATAAAAGATGACAATTTCGGAGTTATTACAGTACTGCATGGCGAAACCGGGAGCAGAGCAGAGCGTCCACAGCGACTGGAAAGCCACGCAGATTAAGGTCTCAGACGTGCTGTTTGCCATGGTGAAGGAGGTTGAGGACCAGCGGCCGGCGGTCGCGCTGAAGGCGAGTCCGGAGCTGGCTGAGCTGCTGCGTCAGCAGCATCGCGATGTCCGGCCCAGCCAGCATCTCAATAAAGCGCACTGGAGCACCGTCTATCTGGATGGCTCGCTGCCGGATTCGCAAATCTACTACCTGGTCGATGCGTCTTATCAGCAGGCGGTGAAAATGCTGCCGGAGCCGGTCCGGCAGCAGCTTACCCGCTAATTATTTCAGCATGGGCTTGAGGAAGCGCGCGGTGTGCGAGGCTTCGCACTCGGCGACGGTTTCCGGCGTACCGGAGACCAGGATTTCGCCGCCGCCGCTGCCGCCTTCCGGGCCGAGATCGACAATCCAGTCGGCAGTTTTAATCACATCGAGGTTGTGCTCAATCACCACGATGGTATTGCCCTGATCGCGCAGCTGGTGCAGGACTTCCAGCAACTGCTGGATATCGGCGAAGTGCAGACCGGTGGTCGGCTCATCGAGGATATACAGCGTCTGGCCGGTACCGCGCTTGGACAGCTCGCGCGCCAGCTTCACGCGCTGCGCCTCGCCGCCGGACAGGGTCGTCGCCGACTGGCCAAGGCGGATATAGGTCAGGCCGACGTCCATCAGGGTTTGCAGCTTACGCGCCAGCGCCGGTACGGCATCAAAGAATTCACGCGCCTCTTCAATGGTCATATCCAGCACTTCGTGGATGGTCTTACCCTTGTACTTAATCTCCAGCGTTTCGCGGTTATAGCGTTTGCCTTTGCACTGGTCGCACGGCACGTAGATATCCGGCAGGAAGTGCATCTCAACCTTAATGACGCCGTCACCCTGGCAGGCTTCGCAGCGCCCACCGCGAACGTTAAAGCTAAAGCGCCCCGGCGTATAGCCGCGTGAGCGAGACTCCGGTACGCCGGCGAACAGCTCGCGCACCGGGGTAAACACCCCGGTATAGGTTGCCGGGTTGGAGCGCGGCGTCCGGCCGATCGGGCTCTGGTCGATATCGATCACTTTATCGAAATGTTCCAGCCCCTGGATATCGCGATACGGCGCTGGTTCAGCGATGGTCGCGCCGTTGAGCTGGCGCTGGGCAATCGGGAACAGGGTATCGTTGATCAGCGTGGATTTACCCGAGCCGGAGACGCCGGTGATGCAGGTAAACAGGCCCACTGGCAGGGTCAGCGTTACATCCTTCAGGTTGTTGCCGCGCGCGCCGGTCAGCTTGAGGACTTTCTCCGGGTTGGCGGGCACGCGCTGTTTCGGCACTTCAATTTTGCGTTTACCGCTCATGAACTGGCCGGTCAGGGATTCCGGGACCGCCATAATGGCCTCCAGCGGCCCTTCCGCTACTACCTGGCCGCCGTGAACGCCAGCGCCGGGACCGATATCGATCACATGGTCGGCGGCGCGAATGGCGTCTTCGTCGTGCTCAACGACGATCACCGTGTTACCTAAATTACGCAGGTGGATCAGGGTGCCGAGCAGGCGTTCGTTATCGCGCTGGTGCAGGCCGATAGAGGGTTCATCCAGCACGTACATCACGCCAACCAGCCCGGCGCCAATCTGGCTTGCCAGACGGATACGCTGGGCTTCGCCGCCGGAGAGCGTTTCCGCCGAGCGGGAGAGCGTCAGGTAGTTGAGGCCGACGTTGACGAGGAATTTCAGACGATCGCCAATCTCTTTCAGCACTTTTTCGGCGATTTTCGCCCGCTGGCCGGAGAGCTTCAGATTGTTGAAGAAATCCATCGCATGGCCGATGCTCATATCGGAGATGGTCGGCAGCGGGGTGTTTTCCACAAACACGTGGCGCGCCTCGCGACGCAGACGCGTGCCGTCGCAGCTGGCGCACGGACGGTTGCTGATGAACTTCGCCAGCTCTTCGCGCACCGCGCTGGATTCCGTCTCTTTGTAACGGCGCTCCATGTTATGCAGCACGCCTTCGAACGGATGGCGGCGCACCGAGGTATCCCCGCGGTCATTCATGTATTTGAATTCAATACTTTCTTTACCTGAACCGTACAGCACCACTTTCTGCACGTTGGCGCTGAGGGTGCCCCATGGCGCTTCGACGTCGAATTTATAGTGCTCCGCCAGCGACTTCAGCATCTGGAAGTAGTAGAAGTTACGCCGATCCCAGCCGCGGATGGCGCCGCCCGCCAGCGACAGCTCGGGATTTTGCACCACGCGATCGGGATCGAAATATTGCTGCACGCCGAGGCCGTCGCAGGTCGGGCAGGCGCCCGCCGGGTTGTTAAAGGAGAACAGACGCGGCTCCAGCTCGCGCATGCTGTAGCCGCAGATCGGGCAGGCGAAGTTGGCGGAAAACAGCAGTTCTTCCGCTTTCTCATCATCCATATTAGCCACAATGGCGGTCCCGCCGGAGAGCTCCAGCGCGGTTTCGAACGACTCGGCCAGGCGCTGCGCCAGATCGTCGCGCACCTTGAAGCGGTCGATGACTACCTCAATGGTGTGCTTCTTCTGCAGCTCCAGCTTCGGCGGATCCGACAGATCGCAGACCTCGCCGTCGATCCGCGCGCGGATGTAGCCCTGACTGGCGAGGTTTTCCAGGGTTTTAGTGTGCTCGCCTTTGCGCTCTTTAATAATGGGCGCCAGCAGCATCAGGCGCAGGCCTTCCGGCTGGGCGAGGACATTATCGACCATCTGACTGACGGTTTGCGCCGCCAGCGGCACGTCGTGATCCGGACAGCGTGGTTCGCCGACGCGGGCGTACAGCAGACGCAGATAGTCGTGAATTTCGGTAATAGTACCCACCGTCGAGCGGGGGTTGTGAGAGGTTGATTTCTGTTCGATGGAAATCGCCGGCGACAGCCCTTCGATATGGTCGACGTCCGGCTTCTCCATCAGCGACAGGAACTGTCGCGCATAGGCGGAGAGCGATTCGACGTAGCGACGCTGGCCTTCGGCATACAGGGTGTCGAAAGCGAGTGAAGATTTGCCAGACCCGGAAAGCCCGGTGACGACAATGAGTTTGTCGCGCGGGATAACGAGGTTGATGTTTTTGAGATTATGGGTGCGGGCGCCCCGAACTTCGATCTTATCCATTCACCTTTCCCGGTAGGTAGATACACGGATTGCCTGGTTTGCTTGAAGGACAAACGGCAGAAACGGCTAATTATGACACAATTTAACCTGAATGAATATACAGTATCGGAATGCAAATTCGGGTCGAGTGTGCAACAATGCCGTAGCCGGGTACTATCTCTGGAATCAGCCTCGCAGCTATTAAAATGCTACGTGGAAATGGTACACTCGCGCGTTTACACTATTAAGAAACGTATTCAGGAGACACGAACATGGCCAGCAGAGGCGTAAACAAGGTGATTCTCGTCGGTAATCTGGGGCAGGACCCGGAAGTACGCTACATGCCAAGTGGCGGCGCTGTCGCCAACTTCACGCTGGCAACTTCCGAATCCTGGCGTGACAAGCAGACCGGCGAAATGAAAGAGCAGACCGAGTGGCACCGCGTTGTGCTGTTCGGCAAACTGGCGGAAGTCGCTGGTGAGTATCTGCGTAAAGGCTCTCAGGTGTACATTGAAGGCCAGCTGCGTACCCGCAAGTGGACCGATCAATCCGGTCAGGACAAATACACCACCGAAGTGGTGGTGAACGTGGGCGGCACCATGCAGATGCTGGGCGGCCGTCAGGGCGGCGGCGCACCGGCAGGCGGCGGCCAGCAGCAGGGCGGTTGGGGTCAGCCGCAGCAGCCGCAGGGCGGCAACCAGTTCAGCGGCGGCGCGCAGTCCCGTCCGCAGCAGCAGGCCCCGGCAGCGCCTTCCAACGAACCGCCGATGGACTTCGACGACGACATCCCGTTCTAAGGCTTGCCTTAGGCGCACTGTCTGCGCAGTCGAAAACAGAAAGCCCCGGTTTCGCCGGGGCTTTTTCTTTGTTATTCCTGCACCGTCATTTCAGGATGGAATTTGACCTACGGTAACGAGCGATTCAGATGACGGGCACCTGAGCGGTGGCAGCTGTCGCCACGCTGGGCTGCGGTTTGGCTGGCTGCGCCACCGGCTCCTGCCGCGGTACGGCCGTCGCTTTCTGTTTGCGGGCCATGTCATCGACGATCAGCCGATAGGCGATGTAATACTTATAGATATTGCTGACGTAGGTTACCGTCTCGGCGCCAATTTTTTCTGCCGCCATATTTTCGACGTTACCGAACCAGACGTTCGGGTCAAATCCTCGCTGTTTAGTCATGGTGCGCAGG
>PPYF01671192.1_pt1 | contig 15507 bp, 10 predicted proteins | sample 1559871 | NCBI WGS metagenome assembly PPYF01 (sample SAMN08240021, study PRJNA423297) | Human gut metagenome, whole genome shotgun sequencing project. | reverse complement strand
TGAGAAGATACCCCAGTGTCTGGGTCTGTTCCCGGTCCGCAATCTGCTCCAGATAGCGAAGATCCAGCTGTTCTTTGCCAAGCATCAGGCTTTCTCTTCCCATCACTTTTAATTTTTCGTGTTCTTCTACCATACCGGTTCCGCGGTAATTTTTCCTTCGTACCACAGAGCTTCCAAAGGATATACTTCTTTTTTCAGACGGCAGTGCAAAGCCTTCTGCCTTACAGTCCGGTTTTTTATATTCTTTCAGCAGTTTTCTGGTTTTCTCTGTAATATCCACCGGACAGTAATTGTCCATCTGAATGATCTGATCTGCGATATAAAAATACGAACCACAGCTTCCGACTACCAAGATCGTAGAGATGCCTGCCTTTTCATAGAGATCTCTCGCCCGCTCCAGAAACGGCGTGATCGGCTCCTTGTCCTTCTGGATCACACGCTGCATCAGCTCATCACGCACCATAAAATTCGTTGCGGAAGTGTCTTCATCAATCAGCAGAACCTGGCTTTTCGCCTCGATCGCTTCTATAATATTTGCCGCCTGTGAGGTACTGCCGCTGGCATCCAGAGTAGAAAATCTTCTGGTATTTCTTCCATTTGGAAGATGATTGATAAACAGCGAAATATCGACATCCTTGATCTTTCTGCCATCCTCCGCCCGAAGTTTCCAGGCAGTATCATCCGTGATCACAAATTCTCTTCCATCTCCGGCGATGTGATCGTAAACGCCTTTTTCGAGTGCCTCAAGCAGCGTCGATTTTCCATGATAACCGCCGCCGGCGATCAGCGTGATCCCTTTTCTGATCCCCATACCTGTGATCGAACCACGATGTCGAAGCTGTATGGTGATTTCCATGCTCTTTGGGGACTGAAACGGGACGGCATCCTTCATCGGCAGATCAGAATTTCCGCTCTGTCTTGGCAGAATCGAACCATTTGCCACAAATGCGATCAGACCTCTTTTCTTTAATTCTTCCCTTATTACCCTCTGATCCTCTTTTAAACAGATCACCTGCTCGGTCTCTCTTTCCGGAACTTTTCTGTGATACAGAGACATTTCCACGCACTTCGGAAGATACACAAACAGAATTTTTTCCAGTTCGACGGAATTGATCGTTCGTCCATTTGCCGGAAAACCGACAAAAAAGCGGATGTGGATGCCTTCCTTTGTGATCTCACAGGCAGTTCGCTCCAGAACTTCCTGTCCGCAGTGACTGACCTGGATCACACCGCTCTTACCGGAGCCTTTTGCCTGGTAACAGAATTTTGCGGATATTTCCGCAAAACGTCGGAGCAAAGCATCCTGCAATGCAACCTTGCTGCACTTATCCCAATAATATCTTTCCGGAAATTTTGCCTTGCTGTGCGGCACAAAAATCCGCAGTGCGGACGGTGCTGCGAATGGATCACCCTGCACATGCTCGATAAAAAGCTGGTAATCCGGGAACTGATATGCCCCTTTCAGCCCCTTGTACGCCGGATAACTTTTACGGTTGATACTGCGGAGCTCTCTTTGAAGCTCTTCTGCCATTTTCATTTTCGATACCTCACTATATGACATTTATACTATGTTTTATATGATATTCGTTTTTCCGGGCTTCTGTCCGGCAAAAAATTTTACTCTGCTTTTCCAGAATCTTCCGGAAAATATTCCCCAAGATAGGTTTTTGTTTTTGGCTTCGCCGCCTCCAGATGTTCTTTCATCTGAGCTGCCGCCATATCGACTTCTTCTTTGAGGCCGGCAGCGGACAGCCTCTTTCCGCCCTGTCCCATGATGATCACCTGTTCCAGTCCGTCGGAAGTTGCTACTGTAACCTGATATTTCCTGCCGATCGCATGGACGGTCTTTTCGATAAACATATCGGCTGTTTCTGCCTCTTTTGTATAGACCACATGGATATTGTGATATTTTGTGATCTCCTCCCGGTGTCCTTTCACACGGTAAGCATCAAATACCAGGATCAGCGTACACTTGCGATACCCCTGATAATTGCACAGAATATCTTTCAGGCGGTCTCTTGCACTGTCAATGTTGATCTTTGACAGCTCTTTTAACTCTTCCCAGGCGAAAATAATGTTGTAACCGTCCACCAGAAGGTATTCTTTTTCCGCTTTTTTCGGTTTTGCAGGACGATAGACCGGCTCGGAAGCTGTGACATGTACTCTGCGATATTCCTGCTCGGACGGAAGCCTTCTTTTAACTTCTCCGTACGTGCGGGCAAAAATCTCTTCCAGCTCTTTTTCGCCCCTCCAGTAATCTGCCTGTCGCTTTTTGTATTCTGCGGAACTGATCCAGCTGCCGTCTGCCTGTCCACTTTCGCTTCTCTTTTTATCATCAGATGCCTGTTCCCCGTCTGCTGACTGCATATCTGCGATCCTGCGTTCTTCCAGATGCATATAGTCTGGAACCTGATCCCACGGAACGACAAATCCGGCTCCGTGTGCACAGAATACCGATCCGGTCGGATTCATCAGATCATGCTCCGAATCATAATCATATGCCGCGATCACTTCTTCTGCATTGTGACATTCGATATAACCGCCAAAACTGCAGACCAGATTTCCAAATCCTCTTGTGTAGGAAATAACTTCTTTCTGATAACCACGCATTGTGGAAACCGGAGCCCTGCCTTTGATGCCTGCCATCTTGTCCTCGATCATCGGCTGCTCAAAATCTGCCCCCATATTCTGAAGATCCGTCATCGCTCTTCCGACATTCTCCATCGGAATCTCCAGACAGAACTCATAACACGGCTCCAGCAGAATACTTCTGGCACGCTTCAGTCCCTGACGCACGGCCCGATACGTCGCCTGACGGAAATCACCGCCCTCGGTGTGTTTCTGATGTGCCCTTCCTGCGATCAATGTAATCTTGATATCTGTGATCGCCGAACCGGTCAGCACACCGATATGCTCTTTTTCCTCCAGATGCGTAAGGATCAGCCGCTGCCAGTTCCGGTCCAGCAGATCTTCGCTGCAATCCGTATCAAATTGAACGCCGCTTCCACGCTCCAGAGGCTCCAGAAGCAAATGCACCTCCGCATAGTGACGCAGCGGCTCAAAATGTCCGATGCCTTCCACCGGTCCTGCAATCGTCTCTTTATAGACAATGCTGCCCTCTCCAAATGAGACATCCACGCCAAACCGCTCTCTGATCAGACTCTGCAGAATCTCGATCTGCACATCTCCCATCAGCTTTGCATGAATCTCCGAACTCTGTTCTTCCCATACGATGTGCAGCTGCGGCTCTTCCTCCTCCAGCTGACGCAGTTTGCGAAGCATCTGATGGGCATCACATTCCGGCGGCAGTTCGATCTTATAGGAAAGCACCGGCTCCAGCAGCGGAATCGTGCTTTCTTCTTCTAGGCCCAGGCCTTCCCCTGCAAACGTATGATCCAGTCCGGTGACCGCACAGACCATCCCTGCCTTTGCCTCCTTTACCATCTCATAACGTGCCCCGGAATAAATGCGGATCTGATCGACCTTTTCTTCCCAGATCTCCGTCTCCTCTGCATTGCGATTTTCACCTTTGAGCAGCATCTTGACCTTCAGCACGCCGCCGGTCACTTTGAGGTAGGTCAGCCGGTTTCCCTGTGCATCTCTTGCAATCTTGAAAACCCTGGCTGCAAACTTATCCCCGTATTTTCTTTCTGCCGTATAAGTTTCCACACCTTTCAGAAATTTGTCCACACCTTCCTCTTTCAGAGCAGAACCAAAATAGCATGGAAATACTTTCCGCTGTGCGACCATTTTTACAATATCTGCCTCTTCTACTTCTCCCGATTCCAGATAATGCTCCAGCACCTCTTCCTCACACAAAGCCAGGTTCTCCAGAAATGCCGCATCCCATTCTCCGCCAAAATCAAGGCAGGAAGTACTCAGTTCTTTCTGAAGACTGGCAAGGAGACGCTCCTGCTCTTCCTGCTTTTCCTCATCATTTCCTTTGAACTGATCCATTTTGTTGATAAACAAAAACACCGGGATCTGATAACGCTCCAGGAGTCTCCAGAGCGTCCTGGTATGTCCCTGCACACCGTCCGCCCCGTTGATGACAAGCACCGCATAGTCAAGCACCTGAAGCGTCCGCTCCATCTCCGCCGAAAAATCAATATGTCCCGGTGTATCCAGAAGCGTTACTCTCATATTTCCGATCCGAAACACCGCCTGCTTGGAAAAAATTGTGATGCCCCGCTCCTTTTCCAGTTCGTAATTATCGAGAAAGGCATTCTTTTTATCGACTCTGCCTATATTGTCCACAATACCGCCCTTGTGCAGCATGGATTCGGAGAGCGTCGTCTTTCCGGCATCCACATGAGCCAGGATCCCGAGTGCGATCTGTTTTTCTTCTTTATATTTTGAGGTATCTCCCATTGAAAATGCCCCTTTCTGTAGTGTAATAATCTGACTGTTATCATACCACAGAACGGGGCTTTCGTAAAATGCTCTATTATTTTTCCTTTTTATACTGTTCTAGTGCTTTCACCACCCGGTATCCGCCATATCCTGCCAGGATGCCCACAAGCACACCGCCGAGCACATCGGTCGGATAGTGTACATACAGATACATTCTGGAAAATGCGATCAGACATGCAAGAACCAATGCCGCTTTCCATGCCCTTTTCTCACCGGCAAAAGAAAGTGCCACCACTGCAGTAAAGGAAGCTGCCGTATGTCCGGACGGAAATGAATAATCCAGCGGTCTTTTTACCAGAAGTTCGATGGATGTTCTGATGTCATACGGCCGTACTCTGTGAAACAGATTTTTTAAAATACCGTTGCACAGAATCAGATCAAGAATCAGTGCTGCAAGCAAAATACATCCGCTTCGTCTGCCGGATTCCCCGAAAAGTCTGCACGCTGTTCCGTCTTTTGTTCTTCTGATCTTTGGATTAATCAGCAGGGCAATGGTCAGTAAAATCCAGATGATCCCGGCATTTCCAAGTGATGTGATCAGACACATCACGCCATCCAGAACTGGCGTATGTATCTTTTGCAGTGCATCTAAAATCTGAAATTCGATTTGCATTTTTCCACCTCTTTTGTTTTTAAGCTCATTCATCTGCGAGAGCTATTTCATATTAACCGCTCTTTCTAAACAATCCGGAGAAATTTTTCTAACCGTTTTCTAAATTCTGCCCTTTTGCAGATTTTTTTGCCAGACCAGAACTCCGTCCTCTCCTGGCAGTTCCAGTTTTTCGTATCCAATTGCTTTAATAAATGCAATAGATGATTCATTTTGCGGGTGAATAAAAGCATGGAGTGAATCCGCCTGCAAAACTTCCGCAGCAAACCGTTCCGTCATCGAAACGGCTTCTCTTGCAAATCCCTGTCGCCGCCAGTCTTTCCCGATCAGATAGCCAAGTTCCAGTACGCTCTGTCCCTGATATTCTCCGTTTTCAATGCCGACTCTTCCGATAATTGCACCGCTTTTTCGCTCGAGCACTGTCCAGATCCCGTAATTATAAAAACGGTACATGCTGCGGATATAATGACGAAAATTTTCTCTTCCTTCCTCACCTTCAAACTCCGGATTCGGCAGATAATCCAGCATCCCTTCTTCCTGGTAGAGCTTCCGGAAAGCCGTAAGATCCCCCTCCACGCTCTCGCGGATGCAGATCCGATCCGTCTTTGCAATGATCCACGGCAATCCGTGATGTCGCATATAAATAAGCTGCAGATACTCTACATTCAGCTCTTCAAATCCCTGCACGACCATGTCCACACCGGACACACTGCGGTTCGTTCCCGGTGTCTCATAGAAAATAACTGCGATGTTGTGTTCCTTCGCATATGCAACATCCGAAAACTGATCCGTAATCGCCAGAATACCGTCTTTTTCTTCTTTTACCTCGGAAAGTTCTTTTTCTTCGATTCTTATATTATAAGATAATATTTCTTCTTTTAACTTTGAAATGTCTTTTTCACATGTTTTCGCCTGTAAATGAAATACGACTGTTTTCATAGATAGCGTCCCCTCTGAAAATCTCCTTGTCTCCTGCAAATTTGCATGATATACTTTCTAGGATATATCTGTTGAAGGTATATCCTACAAAATGCCCACGAATTGCTCCGTTACAATGTAACTCCCACAATTCTATAAAACATTCGGAATTCGCGGATTTACGTTGTAAATCGCTGCTTCCTCATGTTTTAGCGGGTTACAAGCTCAAATGTCTTATCTTGCAAGCAAGAACGACATTTTGATCTTTTACCCTAGCATTTTATCATTATACCGCATTTTAGAAAGGAAGTATACAATTATGGCTCAAAATCCAGTTATTACAATTACAATGGACAACGGCGATGTGATCAAAGCTGAGCTTTATCCGGAAATCGCACCAGTTTCTGTAAACAACTTCATCAGCCTGGTGAAAAAAGGCTTTTATGACGGTCTGACTTTCCACAGAGTCATCGAAGGTTTCATGATCCAGGGCGGCTGCCCTCTGGGAAATGGTACCGGCGGTCCTGGCTACACCATCCGCGGCGAATTTTCCCAGAATGGCTTCCATAATCCGCTGAAACATGAAGCAGGTGTTCTGTCCATGGCCCGTGCTATGCATCCGGATTCTGCCGGCTCTCAGTTCTTCATCATGCACAAAGCAGCACCACACCTCGACGGTGCATATGCTGCCTTTGGTAAAGTGACCGATGGTCTTGATGTTGTAAATAAAATTGCTGAGACAGATACCGACTGGAACGATGCTCCGCTCGATCCTCAGGTAATCCGCACAATCACCGTTGATACATTCGGCGTTGATTATCCGGAACCGGAAAAATGTTAATCTGACACTGCCGGATATTTACTGATCCTGGGATGCTCTTCGGAGCATCTCAATTTCTTTTGCCCAGCCTTCCTCATCGTTCGGTGTTTCCAGGATAAACGGCAGCCCTTGAAGGTGTGGATGTCGCACGATCCGCTCAAATGCCGGAAGTCCGATCTTACCTTCTCCGATCCTTGCATGGCGGTCTTTGTGGCTGCCTCTCTCATTTAAGCTGTCATTGATATGGATCGCTTTCAATCTCTTCAGACCGATCACCCGGTCAAATTCTTCTAATACTCCATCGAAATCATTTACGATATCATAACCGGCATCCCATACATGGCAGGTATCCAGACACACGCCCAGTTTGTCGGAAAGTTGAACCTTTTCCATGATACTTTGCAGCTCTTCAAACGTCCTTCCGACTTCTGTTCCTTTTCCCGCCATTGTCTCCAGAAGTACGGTTGTTGTCTGTTCTTTTTTCAGATTTTCGTTGAGCATTTCCGAAATCAGGCGGATTCCTTCCTCGGTTCCCTGACCGACATGGCTTCCCGGATGAAAATTATAATAATTTCCCGGAATGTATTCCATACGCCTCAGGTCATCTGCAAATGCCTCTCTGGCAAAGGTCCGCACCTCCTCTTTGGCTGCACAGGCATTTAAAGTATAAGGTGCATGTGCCACCAGTTTCCCAAATCCACCCTCTTCTGCAATTTTCAAAAATTTATCCACATCTTCCTGCCTGATCTCCTTCGCACTTCCGCCTCTCGGATTGCGTGTGAAAAAGGCAAACGTATCCGCCCCAAGCTTCAAGGCCTGTCTTCCCATGGCCGCATAGCCTTTGGAAGACGAAATATGGCTTCCTATATAAATCATGATTTTCTGTCTCCTTTCCGATAAATACGATTCGTTTCCTTTTTATGTTCTAAATGATGTTAAGGGCAAAATGCCTGGCAGCTTTACATCCTGATAGCACAAAAGCCGCCTCGAATCCTGTGAATTCGAAACGGCTCTGTTATCGTTTTATAAATTGATGTCCGGATTATACCAGCTCAAGCAGAACTTTCATAGCGTTATCGCCTTTACGAAGACCAATCTTAACGATTCTTGTGTAACCACCGTTACGTCCCTCGTATTTCGGAGCGATCTCTGTAAACAGTTTCTCTACCATGTCTACCTGTTTTGTGTTTTTCTTCTTTCCTGCTGCTTCTGTAGGAACTTCTGTTACCGGGTACAGAACTTTCAGCATCTGACGACGAGCGTGCAGTCTGGAAGGATTGTCTTTTTTGATTTCTTTCTGTACTTCATCGTATACAGTTACTTTCTTGCCGTCTACGACTTCTTTTACTCTCTTACCGTCTTTGTCTTTACGTGCTACTTTAGCAGTAACGGTAACAGTTTCGAAGTTGTCTTTTTCTTTAACAGCCAGAGCGATCAGACCTTCTGCAACTTTGCGGATTTCTTTAGCTTTCTGTTCTGTAGTAACGATTTTTCCATGATACAGCAGAGATGTAACCTGTCCTCTGATCAGGGCTTTTCTCTGGTCTGCTGTTCTGCTAAGTTTTCTATAACCTGCCATTTTATTTTCCTCCATTTGTGGAACATCTGCCAATGCTCTTCGGGCTTACTTGACAGATGCTGTCTTGTCCATAATGTCCAGTGCCGGGATTGCCAAGGCTGCTATCCGCCTGCACTGTATATAACTCGGGTTGAATTTTATTCTTCGCTCGGGTTGAGCTGTAATCCCAGCTCTTTCAGCTTGCCAAGTACTTCTTCAAGTGATTTACGTCCGAGGTTACGAACTTTCATCATATCTTCCGGAGTCTTGCTGCAAAGCTCTTCTACTGTATTAATACCTGCTCTCTTCAGGCAGTTGTAAGAACGTACGGAAAGTTCCAGTTCGTCGATGTTCATCTCCAGAACCTTTTCTTTCTCATTGCTTTCTTTTTCAATCATGATCTCTGCTGATTTCGCATTCTCAGACAGATCGATGAACAGATTCAGATGAGCACTCAGAACCTTTGCTGCAAGGCTGACTACTTCATCCGGAGCCAGTGTTCCGTTTGTCCAGATATCCATGGTCAGTTTATCGTAATCGGTTACCTGACCTACACGGGTATTCTCGACTTTATAGTTTACACGGTCAACCGGTGTGTAGATAGAATCTACTGCGATCACACCGATCGGCATATCATCTGTTTTACCTTTATCCGCACTGATATAGCCTCTGCCCTTGGTGATGGTCAGTTCCATATACAGTTTGCAGTTTGTACCGCCGTTCAGGGTTGCGATAACCTGATCCGGATTCATGATTACGATATCGGAGTCTGCCTTGATATCAGCAGCGGTGACAACGCCTTCGCCTTCATACTCGATGTATGCAACTTTCGGCTCATCTGTTTCGCTGTTGTTCTGAATAGCAAGGGACTTGATATTCATGATGATCTCTGTAACGTCTTCTTTTACTCCCGGAATTGAGCTGAATTCATGGAGTACACCTTCGATCTTTACCTGGCTTACTGCTGCTCCAGGTAAAGATGAGAGCATGATTCTTCTAAGTGAATTGCCGAGTGTTGTACCATAACCTCTCTCCAGAGGCTCAACAACAAATCTTCCGTATTTCTTATCTTCTGAAATCTCAGCTATTTCAATTTTAGGTTTATTAAAATCGAACATATAGTCCCTCCTTGTTGGGTTATTTGGTGTATGAGGGGTTCTACGCACCGTAGTACGGTGCTATTTATTACTTAGAATACAGCTCGACGATAAGCATCTCGTTTACAGGAACATCAATCACTTCTCTTGCCGGAAGCTCTTTTACTGTACCTTTGAGTGCTTCCATATCGCAATCCAGCCATTCCGGTACCAGTCTGCCGCCTGTTACTTCTACGATATCTTTATATCTCTGCATAGATTTGCATTTTTCTTTGATTTCGATAACGTCGCCAGCTTTTACCAGATAAGATGGAATGTTTACCTGCTTACCGTTTACTGTTACGTGTTTATGATCTACGATCTGTCTTGCTTCTCTTCTTGTTCTTGCAAAACCAAGACGGAATACTACGCTGTCCAGTCTGGATTCCAGCATAACCATCAGGTTTTCACCTGTCATACCCGGCATTTTTTCAGCTTTTTTGTAGTAGTTACGGAAAGGTTTTTCCAGAACACCATAGATGAATTTTGCTTTCTGTTTTTCGCGAAGCTGCAGACCGTACTCACTCATTTTACGGTTTGCTCTCTTCAGCTCTCTATTGGATTTTTTATCATATCCTAAGTAAATCGGATCCATACCCAGGGATCTGCATCTTTTAAGAACAGGAACTCTATTTACTGCCATTTCGCTAACCTCCTAATTAGACTCTTCTACGTTTCGGTGGACGACAACCATTGTGTGGAACAGGTGTTACGTCGCGGATGCTTGTTACTTCCAGACCACATGCCTGAAGAGCACGGATTGCTGCTTCACGACCTGAACCCGGTCCTTTTACAAATACATCTACCGTCTTGAGTCCATGAATCAGAGCTGCTTTTGTTGCAGTCTCTGCAGCCATCTGTGCTGCATACGGAGTAGATTTCCTTGAACCTCTAAATCCCAGACCACCGGCACTTGCCCATGATAAAGCATTTCCTTCTGCATCTGTCAGAGTTACGATTGTATTATTGAAAGATGACTGAATATGTGCCTGTCCGCGTTCAACGTTTTTCTTAACGCGCTTTTTTGTCACTTTTTTGGTAACTTTTTTAGCCATTTTAAACTAACCTACTTTCTTTTCGCTTTCTATAGTTAACTTGATCTGCTTTGCAATTTCCTGCTCAGGTCTTATTTCTTCTTGTTTGCAACAGTTCTCTTAGGACCTTTTCTTGTTCTTGCGTTTGTCTTAGTCTTCTGACCACGAACCGGAAGACCTTTTCTGTGACGGATTCCTCTGTAGCATCCGATCTCCTGAAGTCTCTTGATGTTCAGAGCGATCTCTCTTCTCAGATCACCTTCTACTGTATAATGCTCGTCCATTACGTCACGGATTCTGCTTACTTCTTCGTCAGTCAGATCTCTTACGCGAGTATCCGGATTAACCTTTGCATCTGCAAGGATTTTGTTAGCGCTTACTCTACCGATACCGTAGATGTAAGTCAGACCAATTTCGATACGTTTTTCTCTTGGTAAGTCTACACCAGCAATACGTGCCATGTAATTATTCCTCCATTTTCTTTGAGAATGTTATGTACAGCCCGCCATCCGGGTATGATAACGTCTGAAATGATGTGTACATTTTCATTCTTCCTTATATTGTCCCTAATTGAGGCTTACGGCAAAACCGTCCGCCCAGCCGCACAAAAACCGTACAGCCTTTCCGTATTTGCGACGGTACTCACAAATCCGGTATTACAAGCAATATATCATGGTCTGCGACAGTCAGCCGATATCTTCTGACACACGGGACTGTCGTCCCTTTCTCACCCATATATATTGTTATCAGCATAAACAACGCCGCCTGGCGGTTCATACTGCAGCCGCACTTAATTCAAATAAACAGTTCTCAGTTTGTTATAAATTAACCCTGACGCTGTTTATGTTTCGGGTTCTCACAGATGACTCTGATGCTTCCCTTTCTCTTGATGATTTTGCATTTTTCGCAAATCGGTTTTACAGATGATCTAACCTTCATGGTTCTGCCTCCTTTCACCAATGTTACCCCTAAAATCAGGTGCAAATGGACATAAAAATTGCGTAATTCCGCAAAGTCCGAATATCAGTATAGCACCTGTCTTTTTAAATTGCAAGCCTATTTTTCTTTCTATATAATGCAAAATATATTTTTGTGGAATATGTACAGAATATATGCTATTATATGTGCATAATTATCGGTATTGTAAAGATACCAGGCTCAAAAGCCATAAAACCATGCAATACTTACACAGGATGTCCGTAGGCAGCATCTGGTAGATGACGTTAAGAATCATATGGACAATAACGATAATGGCTCTTTGCTTGTCACGGCGTTTCACAAAAGATTCCTATTTCTTTTTGCAGTAAGGAGATCTGTCAGATTTTACAGCTGCATGAGTACACTGTACTAATACAGGTTTGAGATAGACTCCGGCACATAGAAACTGAACAGACATCTTGTGACATCACAAAAATAAGGGAGAAAAATATGATTTTAAGTAAAAAAACAAAACATGGATTATTGTCTATGGGGCTTGCTTTCGGCATACTGACCTCATCCGTCGTTTCGCCTGCATCTGTTTCTGTTCTTGCCAGCGACTATTCTGCCAGAAATGTGCTGTCTGATGCTTATATCCAGTCACAGTTCCCGGCACCAATATCAGAAGAGAACATAACCTCTGCCTCTGTCCGAAGCGAGGCTTTGCAGCTTCAGAGCAGCAAAAGAGCATTTGATCTTGATCTGTCCGGTCAGTCATTTGATGGTTCCGGCGGAATCGATTACTCCAAAAATGCCAAGTACATGGATGTATTGAAAAATCTGAAAACGACTCAGAACGATCAGACGATCATCCTTCGTTTTAAGACTTCATCCGATGGTCTGCTCTTTGGTGCCGGTAGCGATGCACTGACCACCACCGGTAAAAATATGACGGTCTCGATCCGTGACGGCAAACTGCGTCTTGTGATGCGTAATACAAAAAAAGCAGATGGTGCACCTGCCGGCGGCCTGAAGGGTTCTTTCAATGTCAGCCTTGCCGATGGAAACTGGCATACCGTTGCTATCAGTTTCCTGCCGTCTCTTAATTATGTCAATGACAACGTACGCATCGCCGTAGACGGCACGGACCTGAACTATGCTTCCAACACCTGGGGCAGTTCCTGGAAAGCAGGCTTTAACCAGGGAGCCGGGGCAGACTACAACCTGCTTCAGATCGGCGGCGGTTCTTATGTCGGTGTCAACAACAACGACTACGCTTCTGCCAATTTTAACGGTAAGATTGATTTTATCACCGTGATCGACAAAGCCTACAGCATGGATGACCTGAAATCCATCTCCTACGAACAGGTCAGCTCGGTCACTGCCAAACTCAATGCCATGCGTCAGAGCGGAACCGGCAAGACATGGCTCTTCACCGGCGGTACAGAGGCGGTTGCCGATTTTAAAAACTCCTCTACCATCCGTAACTGGATTGGGCTTTTTGAGGATACCATGCGCAGCGGCGGCAGCTATATTGAAAGAGGACGTTTCGTATTCAATACAGCCCGTCGCGGTTCCGATGTTGCTTCTATTCTTGCAGATTACGACAGACAGATCGATGCTTACCACACGGAGGCAGTAGCCATCTCAGTTGGTGCCGAAGACTACAGCAAAGGCCAGGCAGGACTGGATACCTTCAAAGAAAATCTGAAAAAACTGGTGGATAAAATCAATGCTTCCAGAAAACTTGCCGTTGTGATCACCCCTTATCCATCCAAAGACCCTGTGCAGAATACAAACATTGCTCTTTACAAAGCTGCCATTGATGCCGTTGTCTCTGAAGATGCAAAAATCGTAGATTTCTCTTCTATCGCAGTTTCCAATATCAACGATGACGGCACTCTGACACTGGAAGGTCATCAGGCGGCTGCAAACCTTCTGAAAAACGCACTTGGCTTCGGAAGCACTACAACTTCCTACAATTTTCACCTGAAAAACCTCGCACCAGGCTCTTACCGCACAGAAAAGAAGGAAAATGCTGATCAGATCACCGCAAAAGCAAACGGCACCACTCTGGAAGTTCATGCAGGCGGCGTTTCTGACTCCGGTGCAAAACTTACCTACACGCTGACGGACAGTAACGGACAGATTTTCTCCGGCAGTGCTTCTGCTTCTGATTTCACGGTATCCGGTCTGAAGGCAGGAGAAACTTACACTTTGACGGTCAGCGACAACAGCCGCTCCGATGGTATAACGGAAACCTATAAACCGGTCAGCATCAAGATTACGGATGGCTCTACCGGTACACTTATTTCTGAAACTTCCGATTCTGAGTACGATTTCTCTGATCTGCTGAAATCCGAAAAAGCTTTAACTTACCTGTTTATGGGCGACAGTATCACACATGGCGTTGTAACAAACGGCTACGACAACGTACCGCAGCTTTTTGCCAAATATCTGGATGAACTCGGAAGAAAAGATGACGTTGTGATCAATACCGGCGTTTCCAACGCCACCATCGCAACGACTCTGGATCAGATTGAAACGCGGCTGAAACGCTACCAGCCGGATGTCGCTGTCATTATGCTCGGCACAAACGACTGTGCAAAAAATGGTGAAAACAACGTCGCAGCTACCGGCTCCACCAGCAACGGTGCGATCAGCGTTACCGAATTCAAGAATCGTTATAAAACTCTGATTCGTGAAATCCACAAAAACAATGCCAATACCCGCATTGTTCTGCGTGTTCCATGTGCAATGATCAATTATGGTCAGCGTCAGGAGACTTTCGAGGCGTTCTTTGCTTCGATCCCGGAAGTAGCAAAAGAAATGAAAACAGAAATACCGGGACTGGAGATCGCTGTTGTCAATCATCTTGAAAACTGGAACAATTATCACGATACGGTTCGCAATGACAACCTGAGCAATCCAAACTACGCAGATGCAGATAGCCTCAACTGTGGCTGGTTCTCACCGGACGGCCTGCATCCAAACGGACGCGGCAACATCGCCATGTTCCAGCAGATCATCAAAGAGCTGAACCTGTATCAGGCAAATTCCGAACTGGCAAATTTCTCTTATGCACTGAGTGACTGGACAGATGCCTCCAATATCAAAGTCGTTGCAGAGCAGAAAGATGATCAGGCTTCCCTTGCCATGAATCAGTTTGCTTCTTATACAAATGGGCTGCGTGATGTAACTCTGACACTGACCGCCCAGAACGGAACATCCATTTCCAAAACAACAGCTTATGATGCAAACGGCAGCATTTCCCTGGATACATTGGATAAAACAAAAGATTACACCCTTCGTGTCACCGGAACTGATAAAACAAACAGCAAACAAGTAACGTTCGCTTCTGAACTTACAAAAGAGATCACACCGGACCCGATTCCAGATCCGGAACCAAAACCAGATCCGGAACCAAAACCAGATCCGACTCCGGATCCAACACCAACTCCTACTCCGGATAAGCCGACAGACAATCAACCGTCCAACCCTGGCACTTCCGATACAACAAAGGTTTTGAAAAAGGGAGACATCGTTGCTGTTGGCAAGTACTCTTATCAGATCACGAATACCGCAAAAAAAACCGCTGCCTTTGCAGGTCTTGCCGATGAGAATGTGAAAAAAGTATCGATCGCCGCTTCCGTGAAGATCAACAATACTGCATACCGCATCACTTCCGTCAAGGCAAATGCCCTGAAAGGCAAAAAGAAAATCACCAGCGTAACGATTGGCAAAAATGTTGCCACAATCGGTGCAAAAGCATTCTCCGGATGCAAAAATCTGAAAAAGATCACTGTGAAAACAACCACTTTAAAGAAAGTCGGAAAACAGGCATTTAAGGGAATCCATAAGAAAGCGGCAGTAAAAGTGCCAAGAAATAAAAAGACAGCTTACAAGAAAAAATTCCGTGGGATCTTTTCAAGTGCCAAATAAAAAGTGACCGAGCTCTTTAGAGCGAGGGATGCTTCTTGTCCGAAGGGCAAGAAGATGGGCATTAAGAAAACTTATACGTAAAATATGACGCCATGATGATTCGAAAACAATCTCCTGACACGCTGCGTTTCCTGTTCGGTTCGCTCGCCTGTTAGCCG
>PPYF01158727.1_pt1 | contig 15508 bp, 9 predicted proteins | sample 1559871 | NCBI WGS metagenome assembly PPYF01 (sample SAMN08240021, study PRJNA423297) | Human gut metagenome, whole genome shotgun sequencing project. | reverse complement strand
TACGGATATGTACTTGATGATACTCCGGTATATTTTGATATTACCGAAGAAAATTCCACAGAGGAAGGCGGCGTAACTGTTGTGAAAGTCAATAAGCCGAATATGGCACAGAAAGGTACTATCACGGTTGAAAAGACCGGAGAAGTATTTAGTGGTGTCAATGTAAGTGGTTCTGAGGACAGTGATGTTATTTATCAGCCTGTTTATGAAGTGGCAGGACTTGATGGTGCAGTTTATGAAGTCCGTGCTGCGGAAGATATTAGTACACCGGACGGTACACTCCGCTATTCAAAGGGCGAAGTGGTAGATACTATCACAACAAGCTCCGATGGATTTGTTAAGAGCAAAGAACTTTATCTCGGAAAATACGAGGTCAAGGAAATTACCGCACCTTACGGAATGGTAGTCAGTGGAGAAACACATACGGTTGAGCTTACTTATGCAGGTCAGAATATCTCTGTTACCGAAACTTCCACATCATTCTATAACGAAAGACAGAAAGTTCAGGTAAGCCTTGCAAAAGCCATTGAAAAGGATAAGACATTTGGTATTGGCGACAACGGAGAAATCAAAAATATCAGCTTTGGTCTTTATGCCGCAGAAGATATTGTATCTGCAAGCGGTACCGTTATTCCGGCTGATGGACTGATTGAGATTGTCAGCGTAAATGAAAATGGAACTGCTGTTATGAAGTCAGACCTTCCGTTTGGCAAATACTATGTCAAAGAGATTGCAACCGATGAGCATTATATTCTCTCTGATACGAAGTATCCGGTTGTATTTGAATACGCAGGTCAGGATACCGCAACGGTTGAAATCAAAGTGAATGACGGAAAAGAAATCAAGAATGAACTTATCTATGGTTCTGTATCAGGTAAGAAGATTGACGAGAATGGAGAAGCACTTGAGGGTGCTGTTATCGGTATCTTCAAAGCCGAAGAAACAGAATTTACAAAGGATACTGCACTTATGACGACTACCTCTGCAAAAGACGGTAGTTTTTCTTTTGCAAAAGTTCCTTATGGCAAATGGATTGTAAGAGAAATCGAGCAGCCAAAGGGATTTGTTCTTGATGAAAAAGCGTATGAGGTCAATATCAGCAAAGCCGAGCAGGTAGTTGAAATTGAGATTGTCAATGAGTATGTTCACGGCAATATCAGACTCACGAAGGTGGACGCTGAATATCCAGATAACAAACTTACGGGTGCAACCTTTGAGGTATATAAGGACACCAATGAGAACGGAAAGATTGATGATGGCGATGAACTTATCGGAAATCTTGAAGAAACCGAAACCGGAATTTATGAGATGAAAGAGCTGCTTTACGGAAAATATATTGTCCGTGAAACAAAAGCACCAGAGGGCTTCCTGCTTGATAAGGGAGAATACTCTGTTTTCATTGAGAAAGACGAAACAACTTATTCCGTTGAGAATAAGGCTGGTGTTGGATTTATCAATGAATCTATGCGTGGAACACTGAAAATCGTCAAGACATCTTCAGATGGTAAGGTTAAAGGTTTTGCGTTCAGAGTAACCGGAGCAAACGGTTATGATATGACATTTGAAACAGATAAGAACGGCGAAATTGTGATTGAGGGACTTCGTATTGGCGAATATACCGTATCCGAAGTGGCAAACAATGCCTCTGCCGCATATATCACACCTGCCGACCAGAATGTTACTATCAAACTTGATGAAACAGCCGTTGTAAAAATGCACAATGAGTTGAGGGATACTCCAAAGACAGGAGATGGGAGGAACATTATGAAACAACAGAAAACGGTGGAGAGCCGAGTGCTTGAAATCTTAAAGGAATGCCCGATGTCGAGGTATGATGATATGCTTCTCATTCTGCATTATTACAATCGGTACGGATATATACCTGCCGGAAATCTTCCGCTTGAGGATATTGTATTTAATTACCGAGCATACGGACTTCCTTGTTTTGAAACCATACGCAGGGCAAGGCAGAGAGTACAGTCCCTTTTTCCTGAGTATTCACGTAATCCGCAGAAAGAAGAACAGAGCGGCAGTATTTCTATTGTAATCAACATTAGCTAAGGAGGTATTTTCGTGAAAGACAAAGCAACTTTTCAGAATAAGGTCAAGGTGCTGAATAAACTCTTTGACTCCGGTTGTGATACGGAGAAAAAGTTGCAGCAGCTTGATATGGAAGCAATCCTGAAAATCCCGAATATCACGATTCCTGATATGGGTGTGATTATGGAGCTTCAGAAGAATACAAAGTCCGGTAAACTCTTTTCGTATTTGGGCGGCGGTTCTGATGAAGCAACAAAAATGAGAGGTAAGGAAAATGAAGCAACAGGAGAATAGAGCAGAGCCGCAGGAAAAGCAAATTCGATTTATAGACAGTCATTACAATTTGAAATTCTATATTCCCGATGGTGGAAAAATCAGAATTACTTTTCGTGATGGACACACAGCAGACAGAGTGTGCAAGTATATTGATGACTACCATTTGTATGTCGGAAATTGCTGCTATCATATATGCGAGTTTGCTGAAAAAATGGAGCTTAATGGAAGTAAAGTTGAACCTATCAATCAATCCGAACCGTCAAAAAACAAGACCAGAAACAGAGAAAAACAGCGATAAGGAGGTGCAAGAGTAATGGCAAGAAAATATGACCTTATTTCTGAGCTTTACAACCGCACCTGCAAAACGGTTGTGTCAAATCCTCAGAACTGGCAGGCATTCTTAGCTTCAGCTTGCCGAAATTATAAGTTACGCTATGACGAACAGCTTCTTGTATATGCACAGCGACCCGATGCAACAGCGGTTCTTGAGATAGAGCAGTGGAACAAAATTTTTGGCAGATGGGTCAACCGAGGTGCTAGAGGTATTGCTGTTTTTGCTGATGAAAACCGTTCACGGCAAAGACTGACACATTACTTTGACATTTCAGATACTCACGAAAGCAGATATTCAAGAACAGTCCCGATTTGGGATATGCGTCAGGAATACGAAGCTGATGTGATTGAGACATTGGAAAGCACTTTCGGAGAGATTGAGAATAAGAGCAGTCTTGCCGAAGCAATTATGGGAGCAGCAAGAAATGCGGCAGAGGATAATATCCCTGATTATCTGCAAGACCTTTACTATGCAACCGAGGGCAGTTCCTTTGAGGAAGTGGAAGAGGATATTGTGGCTTTCATTTATAAAAATGTCGTGACAAATAGTGTGGCATATATGATGATGTCAAGGCTTGGCGTTGATACGGACGGTTATTTTGAACTTGATGATTTCAGAGATGTTACTAACTTCAATACGCAGGAAACACTCAATGCACTTGGATTTGCTACCAGTGATATTGCAGAAATGGGATTAACGGAAATATCTAAAACAATTACTGCACTCAACCGTCAAAATCGCATAATTGTCGGTCAGGACAGAAATGAATACAATAAGGTTGAAAATAACGACGAAAGGAGTTTGGACAATGAACGAACTGACCTACACGATGGTGGGCGATTACAGCCTTCCGAACCTGAAACTTCCACAGCAGCCGGAAGTGACGCTGGGCAGGTACGCTCAGATGAGGAGAGAGTTTCTGAAGGAACATCACAGAGTCCTTTACTACAATCTCCTGACGAGGGGCGAACTGACACAGCACTTGGCGGAAGTGGAACAGAGAGCCAGCAAGATGGAGGAAACAATCCTGAGCCAGATGGCACAGAAAGAGGGAGTGACCGAACAGATGAAAGCGGAGGATATGATGAAATGGGTTCGTCTGATGAACTCTCTTCGCAGTTCGGCACAGGAAATCGTGAAAGCGGAAGTGATATTCGCTTAGAGTATTACGACAGAACGCACGAGGATAAAAGCCTTCCGTTCTTTGGACGTGATGAAGTAATCAATGAAATTCTCAGAACGACACCACATTTGTCGGCTAGTCTGGAAGAAATCAAAGATTATTATGAACGTAATCCTGATAACAAAGACCGCACAGAGTATATAAAGAGTATTTTCAATAATGATTATACTGAGCTTACTTTAGAGGACGGCAGGACAGTAGGGTACAAGACCTTTGAAAACGTCCTGCATTTGTGGGAGGGCAAATACGACAGCAGAACCGCACAGAGCTTTTATGATTGGGCTGTTATTGCCCGACACTTTGAAGCTATGCGATTACTGGGAGAATTAAGTGACAGCATAAAACCATTACCGTCAATGGACGGTCAGATGACATTCATATTAGACGGTCGGGCAGAGGAAAAGAAAACCTCTGCCTTTACTTTTTCTCAGGAGATTATCGACGCTATTCTTGCGAATGGAAGCGGATTTTCTGAGGGAAAAATGCGTATTTATGAGCAGTTTGAAAAAAGTCTTTCTGCAAAAGAAAATGCCGCCTTCTTGAAAAATGAATATGGTTGGGGCGGTTCTTATCCCGTCATAATCGGGGCAGGCATTGATGAGAGCCACGATGGAAAAGGTATTACGATTACGAAAGGCATCGGTAAAGAAAATCCACATATCACACTTTCGTGGTCGCAGGTGGAGAAGCGTATCGGGGAACTTATCCGAATGGACAGATACTTAAATCCAAAGGAAAAAGAACGCTATCCTCAGTGGCTTGAAAGTCAAGAGGAACACAGAGCCAAAATCGAGGAAACGAAAAGAAATCGTGAGATACTTTCTAATGCACCACCGGAGCAAGAGGTCGAACCAACCGAAAAAGAACCTGAAGAAGCAGAACAGCTACAAGATGTGCAGTATGAATATCATCTTGGCGATAAGGTGTATATCGGTGCTTCTGAGTACGAAATCTTATCTGTTGATGATGAGAGAGTAATGCTCTATGACTATGATATGCCACTGTTCAATAAGGAATTTTCACGCACAGAGTTTGACAGAAAAGTGCGTGAGAATCCGATGAATGAGCATTTGATTGTAAAGGAAGAACCTGCCGAAGAAAGAAATGAAAAAGAGCCTGAGCCGGTAGTTCCCGCTTGGGAGCAGAAGAAAAAAGTCAAAGGTTTTGACTTGCACCCTGATGTGTCTATGGCAGAACGTCACACCTTTAATCTCAGAGAAAATGAGGTTGAAACAGTTGGTAAAAAGGAACGCTTCCGCAGAAATATTATGGCGATACAGCTTCTTAAAAAATGTCAGGAAGAAAACAGATTTGCCACTCCTGAAGAACAGATTATCTTATCAAAGTATGTCGGTTGGGGTGGGCTTTCAGAAGCCTTTGATGAAAATAATTCAGCGTGGGCAACGGAATATCTGGAACTTTCTTCGGTATTAACACCGGAGGAATATGCTTCGGCAAGAGAAAGCACATTGACTGCGTTCTACACGCCGCCTGAAGTTATCACAGCCATTTATAAGGCAATGGAGCAGATGGGCTTTAAGGAAGGCAACTTGTTAGAGCCGTCCTGCGGTATCGGTAATTTCATCGGTATGCTACCGGACGCAATGCAAGACAGTAAGATTTACGGTGTGGAACTTGATACGATTTCCGCAGGGATTGCACAGCAGCTTTATCAGAAAACAACCATTGCGGCACAAGGATTTGAAGAAACCAATCTGCCGGACAGCTTCTTTGATGGAGTGGTTGGCAATGTGCCTTTTGGAGATTTTAAGGTGTTAGATAAAAGGTACGACAAGCATAAGTTCCTGATACACGATTACTTTTTTGCCAAGTCCCTTGATAAGTTAAGACCCGGCGGTGTGATGGCTCTTGTAACGAGCAAAGGCACAATGGATAAGGAAACTTTAGCAGTACGAAAGTATATTGCACAGAGAGCAGAGCTTCTTGGAGCAATTCGATTGCCGAATAATACCTTTAAGGGTAATGCAGGAACGGAAGTCGTTTCGGATATTCTTATCCTGCAAAAGCGTGACAGACTGATAGATATTGAGCCGGATTGGGTTCATCTTGATACCGATGAGAACGGAATTAAGATGAACTCTTATTTTGTGCAGCACCCCGAAATGATACTTGGAGAAATGAAGATGGTATCGGGGCGTTTCGGTATGGAAGCAACTTGTGTGCCGTATGAAAATGCAGACCTTGCAGCACAGCTTGATGAAGCAGTAGCAAACATTCACGGAGAAATCACGGAATATGAAGTCGAGGAAGAACTGGAGGAGGAAGATAATTCTATTCCGGCAGACCCGACAGTGAGAAACTTTTCCTATACGGTGGTGGACGATAAAATCTATTATCGTGAAAATTCCCGTATGACTCCGGTGGAAGTGTCGGCAACCGCAGAGAACCGAATTAAGGGTATGATTGCTATTAGAAATTCCGTCAGAACGCTGATTGAATTGCAGACAGAAGATTACCCTGACAGCGAAATCAAAGCGGAGCAGGAGCGATTAAACAGACTTTATGATACCTTTTCAGGTAAGTACGGACTCATTAACAGCCGTGCAAATACTTCTGCTTTCTCGCAGGACAGTTCATTCTCTTTGCTTTCCGCATTGGAGATAATCGGAGAGGACGGAGAACTGGAGCGTAAGGCTGATATGTTTTCTAAGAGGACAATTAAGCCGCATACTCCGGTTACTTCTGTTGATACGGCAAGCGAAGCATTGGCAGTATCTCTTGGAGAAAAAGCCACGATTGATATGGACTATATGATGGAGCTTTCCGGTAAATCGGAGAATGAAATCTTTGAGGACTTAAAGGGTGTTATCTTCTTAAATCCGCTTTATGAGTATGGAAATTCTTACGAACCGAAGTATCTGATGGCTGATGAATACCTTTCGGGTAATGTCAGGGAAAAGCTGAGGATTGCAAAGAACTCGGCAGAACTCTATCCGGAAGATTATAAGGTCAATTTAGAAGCACTTCAAAAGGTGCAGCCGAAAGACCTGACTGCAAGTGAAATTTCCGTGCGACTTGGTGCAACTTGGCTGTCACCGGACGATGTGCAGGAGTTTATCTTTCATTTGCTTGAAACACCACGCTATGCACAGTGGAATATCAAAGTTCACTTCTCTCCATTTACGAGTGAGTGGAATATTGAGGGCAAATCCTATGACAAAGGAAATGTAAGGGCATATAACACTTACGGAACTTCCCGCATCAATGCCTATAAGATTATTGAGGAAACGCTGAACTTAAAAGATGTGCGTATCTTTGATTATATCGAAGATGATGAGGGAAAGAAAAAAGCTGTCCTGAATAAAAAGGAAACAGCGATTGCTCAGTCGAAGCAGGAAATGATTAAGCAGGAATTTCAGGACTGGATATGGTCTGACCCTGAACGAAGGGAAAGGCTTTGCAAATCCTACAATGAGAAATTCAATAGCGTCAGACCTCGTGAGTATGATGGGAGTCATATCATCTTCAATGGTATGAACCCTGAAATTGAACTCAGGGAACATCAGAAAAATGCGGTTGCCCATATCCTTTACGGAGGAAATACGCTTCTTGCACACGCAGTCGGAGCAGGAAAAACTTTTGAAATGGTAGCGGCAGCACAGGAGTCGAAAAGGCTTGGGCTTTGTAACAAGTCACTGTTTGTTGTACCAAATCACTTGACCGAACAATGGGCGGCTGAGTATTTGCAACTCTATCCGGCGGCGAATATCCTTGTCGCAACAAAGAAAGATTTTGAAACCAAGAACCGTAAAAAGTTCTGCGGCAGGATTGCAACCGGAGATTATGACGCAGTTATCATCGGACACTCACAGTTTGAGAAAATCCCGATGTCCATTGAAAGACAGAGGGCAATCTTAGAACAGCAGCTTGAGGAGATAACCGGAGGAATTGCGGAACTCAAGCGAAACCGAGGGGAAAACTTCTCCATAAAGCAGCTTGAAAAGTCAAAGAAATCTATCAGGCAGAAACTTGATAAACTCAATGACCAGACGAAAAAAGATGATGTTGTAACCTTTGAGGAACTTGGTGTAGACAGGCTTTTTGTTGATGAAAGCCATTATTACAAGAACCTTTATCTTTATACAAAAATGCGTAATGTGGGCGGTATCGCACAGACGGAAGCACAGAAATCTTCCGACCTCTTTATGAAGTGCCGTTACCTTGACGAGATTACCGGAGGGCGAGGAACCGTGTTCGCAACGGGTACACCTATCTCAAACAGTATGGTGGAACTTTATACGATACAGCGATATTTGCAGTACAGCACGCTTGTGAAAAATGGGTTGCAGCACTTTGATGCCTGGGCTTCCACTTTCGGAGAAACCATTACGGCAGTGGAACTTACACCGGAAGGAACAGGATACAGAGCAAAGACAAGGTTCGCAAAATTCTATAACTTGCCTGAACTAATGGCGATGTTCAAGGAGATAGCGGACATTAAGACAGCGGATATGTTGAACCTGCCAGTACCGGAAGCAAAGTACCATAACATTGCAGTAAAGCCGTCAGAAATGCAGAAAGAAATGGTTGCTTCTCTTGCAGAGAGAGCCGAGCAGGTGCGTGGCGGCGGTGTGGATTCAAGCGTAGATAATATGCTGAAAATCACGAATGACGGAAGGAAACTGGCTCTTGACCAGCGTATGCTAAACGATATGCTGCCTGATTTTGAGGGCAGTAAAATCAATGCCTGCGTCGATAACATCTATCGGATATGGAAAGAAAATGCCGACAAGAAATCAGCACAGCTTGTGTTTTGTGACCTTTCCACGCCGAAGAATGATGGCACATTTTCCGTCTATAACGACATCAGAAAGAAGCTGATTGAGAGAGGTATTCCTGAAAGTGAAGTGAAGTTCATACACGAAGCCGACACGGATATGAAGAAAAAAGAACTGTTCCAAAAGACCCGCAAGGGAGAAGTCAGAGTGCTTCTCGGCTCTACTCAGAAGATGGGAGCAGGAACGAATGTGCAGGATAAACTTATCGCACTTCACGACGTGGATTGTCCGTGGCGACCTTCAGATTTGTAGCAGCGTTCCGGTAGAATTGTCCGTCAGGGCAATGAAAATCCGCAGGTAGATATTTACCGTTATGTAACAGAGCAGACCTTTGATGCATACCTCTATCAGCTTGTGGAAGGTAAGCAGAAGTTCGCAAGTCAGATTATGACGAGCAAATCTCCGGTCAGGTCGGCAGAGGATATTGATGAAACAGCACTGTCCTATGCGGGATGCGATACCACTTGGCGAGTACCGTGGCTTTCAAATGGAACTGTATTTTGATACGGTGCAGCGTAATTATGTTGTGAAATTAAAAGGCGAAACGAGCAGAGATGTACCGCTTGGCGATGATTCTCACGGTAATATCGTGAGAATAGATAACGGCATAGAACGCTTTGAGGAAGCACTTGCTGATACGAAAAACAGCCTTGAAAATACGGAGAAGCAGTTTGAAACAGCGAAGCAGGAAATCGAAAAGCCGTTTGCAAAGGAGGAAGAATTGAGGGCAAAAAATGACCGACTTGATGAGCTGAATATCCTGCTCAATATGGATAAAAAGGAAAATGAGATTGTCGGCGGAGAGCCTGATGAGGGCGAAGCAGTCGGCGGCAGAAAGGAAAAATCGTATGAGAGATAAACAGGAAGGCGGTGGTCGATATGCCATTTATCGCACCTGAGTTAATCATTCAGGCGAAGCAGATGGACTTATTAACCTACCTGAGAAATTATGAACCGTATGAGCTGGTTAAGTTTTCAGGTAACACCTATTGCACCAGAACCCACGATAGTTTGAAGATTTCAAACGGGAAATGGATATGGTGGTCGAGAGGTATCGGTGGCAGGAGTGCTTTGGATTATCTGATTAAGGTTAAAGGTTACAGCTTCCTTGAAGCGGTGGAAACCATTATCGGACACACAGCGATTCAGGCTCCGGTCTATGAAAAGCCACAGCCAAAAGAGGAAAATAAACCACTTCTTCTCCCTGAAAAATGTGCTTCCAACAGAGTGATTACAGAGTATCTTTTCGGGAGAGGAATAGATTTTGAAATCATCAATTACTGTATCTCTAATGACCTTATCTTTGAGAGCCTGCCGTATCACAATGTTGTATTTGTAGGCTATGACGAGAAGAAAGAACCGAAATATGCAGCCTACCGTTCCACGAATAAGCGTAGGATTATGGGCGATTGCAGTGGCAGTAAAAAAGATTATTCTTTTCGGCTTGGTAAGGAAAACTTGGAGGAAGTACACCTCTTTGAGTGTGCCATTGACTTGTTATCTTATGCCACGCTTGCGAAGCTGAACGGGCAGGATTGGAAAGAAATGAGCTTTGTTTCGCTGTCCGGGGTGTATTCTCCGGCAAAGAAAATTGAGGACAGTAAAGTGCCGATTGCACTGGAAAAGTATCTTGGCAGTAACCCATCTGTCAGGAAAATCCGTATCCATTTTGACAATGATATAGCGGGCAGAAAGGCAGCACAGACCTTAAAAACTATTCTGCCGGATAAGTATGAAATCGTTGATGAGCCACCAAAAGCAGGTAAGGACTTCAACGATTTTCTTTGTATGCGAATGGGAATTTACAATAAAAAAACACACGAAAGGAATGAAGAACGATGAATGATTCTAAGATTAAAGTTCTCTTGGTAGAACCGGAAAAGTACCCGAAGGAAATTGTAATCGACGACAGTCTGGAAGCAATGCAGGAGGTTGTCGGCGGGGATATTGAGGAATATATGCCCTATGACGATGACGTTGCAATCATCTGTAATGAGGAAGGAAAGATGAGAGGACTTCCGCTTAACCGTGCAGTTTATATGCAGGACAATGATAAGAAAGAGATGGTAGATATTATCTGCGGCAAGTTCTTTATCTGTTATGCACCGCCTGAGAGTGAGAGTTTTCAGAGTTTGCCGGACGATATGATGAAGAAGTATAAGGAACAGTTCAAGTATCCTGAACGCTTTTCTAAGGAAGTGGGCGGCAATATCGTGGCTGAACCTTTTAAGCCGAAATCAAAGGATTATGAGAGATAGTAGCCTGAGAACGGGGCAACCCGGAGGAGATGTTTATTCTTAGCGAGCAGACCATTTGGATAAACACAGTTTCCCAAACGGTAAAAGGCTCGTTAGGGGTTGCCCCTAATACCCCGTGAGAAAGGAGAACTTGATTTGAGAGAGTTATTACTTATCGCCGCCGGGACACTGCTCGGCAGTTGTCTTGGCGTTACGATGATGTGCTTATTCCAGATTAACAAAGATTGCAGAGTAAAGAGAAAGGAAGATACCGATTATGAGAAAGAGAAACATTCAGAAGATTGTACGCTTTAACCGCAAGGAAGCACAGGACTTGGCAGCAAAGGCAAAGAAGGCTTGTCTTTCCGAAGCAGGACTTATCCGTTTACTTATCAGAGGTTACGAACCGAAAGAGAAACCCGATGACCGTTTCTATGATGTGATGAGGGAACTTTCCTCTATCGGTAATAACATCAATCAGCTTGCTGCCAAAGCGAATACACTTGGTTTCATTGACGCACCTATGCTGAAGAATGAAGCTGCAAAGTGGAATAAGTTCCAGTCAGAGATTGAGAGGACATATCTTCGTCCAAATCAGAGCGAAATGAAATGGCAGTAACAAAGTTGTGGTCAGTAACAGAAAGGCTTGGTCAGGTCATTGACTATGCAACCAATCCCGAAAAGACTTCTGCAAATATCAAAAGGGAGTTTTCACCGGAACAGTATCAGGCTCTTGCTGATGTTATTGCTTATGCAAAGGACGAAGAAAAAACAGAGCGAGAATTTTATGTTGAGGGTATCAACTGTAATGTGGCGATTGCCCGTGACCAATTCATAACGGTTAAGGAGCAGTACCAAAAGACAGACGGTATCCAAGCCTATCACGGATATTTGAGTTTCAAGGAAACAGATATATCTCCTGAGATGGCACAGAAAATCGGAATGGAATTTGCAAATGAAGTGTGGGGTAAAAGATTTCAGGTCGTTGTGACAACACACCTGAACACAAAGCACCTGCATTGCCATTTTGTCATCAACTCTATTTCTTTTGTCGATGGCAAACATTTGTGGGGAGAGGAAAAAGCGTGGTTCAAATTCCGAAAAGTTGCAGACAGAATTTGTGAGAAGTACGGACTTTACTATGACCCGAATCCGAACCGCAGTAAGCAGTCGGATTATCTGACGATGAAAGAAAAGGCAGGTATGCCGACACGCTACTCGGTTGCAAAGGAAGCCATTGATTATGCTATCGACCACAGCAAGACCCTGAAAGAATTTCAGTTTGCTCTCAAGGAAATGGGATATGCCTATAACCTGAGTCCAAGCCGAAAATACTGGACGGTCATTCCAAAGGGATACGATAAGCCGATACGACTGAAAAATCTCGGAGCAGATTATACCAATGACCGGATTGTAGAGCGTATCAAAGAAAATCGTGACAGATGGGCAGAGATTGAGCCGTTCCAGAGGGCGACTTATAAACCAAGACAGTACCGTATGCAGACCAGAGGGCAGAAGCTGAAAAAGAAAGGCGGACTTTATGGGCTGTATCTGTATTACTGTTACAGACTCGGTTATCTGCCCAAGTATAAGAACAGATGAAAAATCTGATTGCCGGAAGAACACATCTCCGAAAAAAGATAAGAACAAATATTGATGATGGTCAGCTTCAGGCGGCAAAAGATGAAATCGCTTCTATCAATGGAGAATTGAAAAAACTCCGACGGGAAGTAAAACTCTGCGAGGATATTGCGGAGAGGTCAAAGGTTATGGAAGAAAACCTTGAGCATATTGAAACAGAGGAACAAAAACAGCAGAGAAAGGAGAAATCACGCTATGAACAACGGTGGTGACGCAGCAGAGCAGGTCGTCAGGCTTTCGCTTGAAGGATTTGAAGTTGCTGCAAGATTAAGCGGTTCGGCGGCGAAGAATATCGCATTGCTTTTGGTATCGGTTCTGAAGCAGGAACAAAAGACGAAGGGCAAAGCAAGGCTTACCAATATGATTAAGTCAGGCAAGGAGTTGAAAGTCTTTTCCATTCCACAAAAGGATTTGAAGAAGTTTACCGAACAGGCAAAACGCTATGGCGTTCTTTATTGTGTCCTCAGAGATAAGAACACAAAGGGAGAGAACGCTCCGGTAGATATTATCGCAAGAGCAGAGGACGCTTCTAAAATTCAGCGTATCGTTGAAAGATTTGAACTTGGCAAGGTGGATAAGGCTTCGATTGTCAGTGAAGCAGAGAAGGCTATCGCAGACCGTGAAGCGGTTGAGAAAGAAAAGCCGACCAAATCCAAGAGTGAAATCATTATGGAAGAAGCAGTCAGAAATCCAATGCAGAAAGAGGAGCGAGCAAACGCAAACCCCTCAGTCGCCAAAACAGACAAAAGCCCTCTGTCAAGGCAAAACTCAGAGCCGGTAGAAACGCAATCTGATAAGGGTGTTGCAAAGCCAGTGGAAAAGCCATCGGTCAAAGAGAAACTTGACCGTTACAAGGCACAGGCAAAACAGCAAAAAGAAGCAGAGCGTAAAGAGCCGGAGGTTAAGAAAGACGGCAAGAAGCCGCAGCAGAAAAACGGTCAGACGGTACACCGTCAGCCGAAGAAAAAACCCAAAACAAAAGAGAGGTAATTCACTATGACAAATGATTTCAAACCCGCAAAGGCTGGCGGTAATCAGCCGAGATTATCCAAAGAGGAGTATGCAGAAAAGAAGCGAGCAGAAAAAGAAAAGGTCTATCAGATGATTGATGACGCTTCCCGTGAGATTGTGAGTGACCCTGAGAAATTCAAGAGTTTTCTTGATACGCAGAGTCGAATGGACAGATATTCCGCAGCAAATGCTCTCCTTATTTACAGTCAGTATCCGCAGGCGACACAGCTTAAAGATTTTGATGATTGGGGTAAGGACAATGTGAAGATTACCAAAGGGGCAAAGAGTATTTCTATCCTTGAACCAGTGGAATACACAAGAGCAGATGGTTCTCCGGGTATTTCCTACAATGTCAAAAAGGTATTTGATGTTACGCAGACAAATGGAAGGAAAGCTCCGGCAGTATCAGCAAACCGTGACCCGAAAGCACTTATCACGACAATGCTTGATGTATCTCCGGTAGAGGTTGCGGCAACCGATGAACTTCCGTATCCGAACATGGCAGCTTTCTATAATAATGAAAAGCAGACCTTGTATGTGAAGCGTAATGTGGGCGACAGCGTAGCAGTTGCCCAGTGTGTCGCTCAGGAACTCGGACACGCACAGCTTTCTATCAACAGTGAAAGTTACAGCCGCAGGGATATGGGCTTTCAGGCAGTGTGTATCGGATATATGCTTTGCAAGAAGTATGGAGTAGATACACAGAATTTTGCGATTAACCGCATTCCGGAGGGACTGGCTTCCAAAGAGCCGAAAGAAATTCGTGCGGAGCTTTCCAAGACACGAAATGCAATGGCAGAAATTCACAGTCATATCTCTGATGAAATGTTCCGCAAAAAGCAGGAACGTTCAAAGGACTATGAGAGATAACGGAGGGCAGATATGGAAAAAGAAAAACTCTACCACGTTGCTTTGGACGATTACGAACACGGTGTTGTCATTCGCTCCTTAAACGATGAGAAAACAAAGTTGATGGAGGAAGGCAAGTCCGCAGACGCAGTAGACGACCTGCTTGTAAAAGTCGGAAATGCCCCATTGAAAAAGTTCAAAGTGATTGAAAGGAAACGCTCAGATGAAGCGAGATAATGACAGGCAGACTGCCATTATTTTATCCATTGTCGGTATCGTTCCGGTCATATGGCTGGCACTTCTGATTGCACCTTCCATAAGCGGAGGATTGCCGGAGATAGCAGCCAATCTTGCGACACTCTTTGATAATCCATTTTCCATAAAATTATGTGGGGACAGCCTGAAAACTGTCCTCATTTTACTTTTATGCTATGGAATGGGTATCGGGATTTATTTCTCAACAAGAAAGAATTACCGCAGACGAGAAGAACACGGTTCTGCCAAATGGGGCAATGTCAGAGCCATTGATAAAAAGTACCGACAAAAGCCATTGTCAGAAAATAAGCTGATGACTCAGAATGTGTGCATTGGGCTTAATGCCAAGAAACACAGACGAAATCTGAATACACTTGTGTGCGGCGGCTCCGGTGCAGGTAAGACAAGATTTTATGCAAAGCCTAATATTATGAACGCCGCCAGAAACAGCTATGTGATATTAGACCCGAAAGGGGAAATCCTGCGAGATACGGGACATCTTCTTGAGAAGAAAGGTTACGAAGTGCGTGTGCTTGATTTGATTTCAATGGAGAAAAGCCATTGTTACAATCCTTTTGTTTATTTGCAGAATGACAATGATGTGCAGAAGCTCGTAACCAATCTTTTTAAGAGTACCACTCCGAAAGGTTCACAGAGCAATGACCCATTTTGGGATACGGCAGCGTCAATGCTTTTGCTTGCACTTGTATTTTATCTGCATTATGAAGCACCGCCGGAAGAACAGAATTTTGCGATGGTAATGGAAATGCTCAGAGCCGGGGCGATTGAGGACGAGGACGACCCAAGTCCTTCTCCGCTTGATAATCTGTTTTCGGATTTGATGATAGATAATCCTGACCACATTGCTTTGAAGTATTACCAC
>PPYF01221700.1_pt1 | contig 15513 bp, 7 predicted proteins | sample 1559871 | NCBI WGS metagenome assembly PPYF01 (sample SAMN08240021, study PRJNA423297) | Human gut metagenome, whole genome shotgun sequencing project. | reverse complement strand
CGTTCTCCGATTCCACTTTCTCCATAAGTATAAGCCTGACGTACTTTCTCGTCTGCTCCATACTCTGCAAGGACTTCTGTATTCTCGCGATTGATATCGTTGATATACTCTGTCAGTGTGTATCCTTTGGCATTGGAACCGCCTTTTACCAGAGAGGCAAGCTGCTCTTTCGGGCTGTTTCCATCTTCGGTACGCTGGTTCGCCGGGATCAGGACTTCATCGCCATAGCAGTCTTCCCATTTATAGGTGTTATCAAGTTCGAATACCCGGTTGTTATCTCCATCGTACATGGCTGCCATCAGGACTGTTCCACCCTGTTTTACTACTGCCAAACGATTCTCTGCTGTGTATTCATAAGTAACCGGATCTGCACTGTTTGTCTTATCACATTCCTGGATCAGATTGCCATCTTTATCATAGCTGTAGGTTGTTCCCGGATCGCCCCAGATCTTTGCATTGGTGCGTTTGATGAGCTGGTTGGAATCGTTGTACTTATAGTTATATTTTGCTTTGCTGACACCATCCTCGATCTTCTCGTAAGAGGTCCGGTTTCCAATCTTGTCATAAGTATAATTATGGACTGTCTTTTTACCGCCCTCTGCTTTTTCTGTACAGCGTGTCAGTTCCCAGTTGTCATCGTATTCATAGGTACGTGTCGTCTGGATCTCTTTTTCCTGATGCTCACAGTCTGCTTTGTCTGTCTCTTTCTGTGTATCGCCCCAGTTGTACCAGTCTTCCCAGCTTGGCGTCTTTCTTGTTCCAGCTTCCAGTTCCGTAGCTGTTTCTCCAACTACATATCCCTGATCATTGTACTTGTACTCATAAGTACTGATTACTTTGCCGCAGGAACCACAGGTATTCACAATCTTTGTGATATGATCTTCTGCATCGTAAGATACTTCCGTCTTTGTTCCATTACTTCTAGTAACTTCTGTCACACGGTTCAGTGCATCATGCTTGTAAGTGGTTACTTTTCTATTACGGTCTGTCAGTTTTACCAGATTATCATTTAAGTCGTATTCATAGCTGATCTTTGTCCCATCCGGGTATACGATTGCCTGCAGATTATCTGCGTCATCATAAACGTAGCTGACATCCTTTTTCGAACCGCTTGTCACTTTGGTGATTCTTCCAAGTGCATCGTATTCGTAGCTGCTCTTGCCTGTCTGATCCTTCATGGATACCCGTTCCCCGGCACTGTTATATGCGTAGGTCACGTCCTTTTCGGATGTCTCGCCTTTTGCGTCCTGATAAGATTTCTCCAACAGGTCATTCAGTTTGTCGTAATCATACGTGGTTTTCTTGCCGCTTGCCTGTGTATGTCCGGTCAGTCTGCCTTTTTCATCATAGTCGAATTTCTCCGTTCTTCCTGCCGGATCTTTGATGGATGTCAGGTTGCCTTCTAAGTCATAAGTATAATTCGTTGTCTTATTTGCTGCATTGGTGAAGGTCACCAGGTTATCCATGTTGTCGTAACCATAAGTTGTTACACCGCCAAGGGCATCAGTTACTTTGGTCAGGTTGTCATTCTTGTCATATTCCAGATGGCTCTTTAATCCGGTCTTATCTGTAACAACCTGAATATTCCCATGTGCATCGTAATCAAATCCCGTTGTGAATCCACGCTTGTCTGTAATAGAAGTTACCCTGCTGTCCTTATCATAGGTATAGGATTCCTTCTGCCCCAGTGCATCGGTCTCTTCTGTTACACGGTTGTCTTTATCGTAGACTGTCTTTGCAACATAGCCCATCGGATCTGTTACAGATGTAACATTATAATTCTTATCATATCCATAGCTGGTCTTTCTTCCACCCGGTTTGGTGATCTCAGTAATATTTCCTGCCGGGTCGTAAGTGTAAGCAGTTATCTTACCAAGCGGATCAGCTGCAGAAGTCATCTGACCTGCCAGGTCATAACTGTAGGTATTGCTCCGTCCAAGCGGATCTGTCTCCTTCACCAGATTGCCATACTTATCATAAGAAAAGCTGGTTGTTCCATCCAGTGCATTGGTAGAAGACTTCATGTTATGGAGCTTATCGTAAGTATAAGTAGTGGTACTCTTTAAGCTGTCGCTTTCTTTTACCACGTTGTCCACTTTATCATAAGAGAAATTTTTAGTATAACCCAGTGGACTGGTCATACTCTTCAGACGTCCGGCTTTATCATAACTATAGGTATACTCTCCACCATTCGCCTGTGTCATCTTTGTGACATTGTCATTCAGGTCAACACTGTACTGTGTCTCATTTCCCTTTGCATCCGTTACAGAAATGACATTGCCATGCTTGTCGTAATCATATTTGGTAACTGCTCCCTTTGGAGAAATCTGTTCCGTCATGTTACTCAGGCTGTCATATTTGTATTCGGTAATGAGTCCCATCGGATCTTTTGATTTGGTAAGATTTCCAATGGCATCATAACGGTATTCATTTGTTTCTTTTAACGGAGAAGTCTCACCGATCTTGCGGTCCAGTTCATCATACTGGTAGGTTGTCGTATTTCCATTTCCGTCTGTCTGGGATACGAGATTGTCATTTTTATCGTAAGCATACTTGGTAACCGTACCGTTTTCATCGACAGATTCCGTCACATTATCATTTCCGTCATACTTAAAGGTGCTGGATGCTCCCAGTGGATTTGTCTGAGAAATAACCCGGTCTTTCTTATCGTAAGCGTATTTATATGTGGCTTCCTCTTCTTCTGTCATGGATAACTGGTTGCCGACTTTATCGTAGGTAAAGGTTGTTTTATGACCTTCCGCATCCGTTACCGCTGTAATGCGGTCCATAACATCATATTCATAAGATGTGATACTTCCGTCTGCTTCAGTAAGTTTCAGGAGTCTGCCGTACTGATCGTACTTGTATGTTGCTGTCCTGCCAAGTTCATCGGTCTGTGTCAGTACATTTCCGGCACCATCATAAGTATAATCCATACTGTTTCCACCATTGTCGGAGGAATGGATCAGGTTGCCTGCTCCGTCATATTGATAGGTAATTACGAGTCCCTGTGCATCCGTACATTTTACAAGCTGTCCGATGGCATCGTACTCCATCAGCACCTTGTCCCCTGTCGGCAGTATTATGGATGTGTTATTTCCCTCTTTATCATACACATAACTATACGCATTGCCGAGGGCATCTGTCATCTTTGTGCTGTTGCCCTGTGAATCGTATTCGTAAGTGGTCTTTCCTTTCAGGGCATCCACCGTCTGTTCCAGATTGTCGGTGGAATCATATTTCATTGCTGTAATGTTGCCCTTTGCATCGCTTACCGATGTCATGTTTCCATTACCATCGTAAGTCATGGTACTGGTATTTCCATTTTCATCGGTAGAGGATACCAGATTTCCATTTAAGTCATACTTCATGGATACGGTATATCCAAGGGCATCTTTGGATGTAGTCAGATTTCCTGCCTTGTCGTAAGCATAAGTATCTGTTCTTCCCTCTTCATCGGTAGAAGATACCAGATTTCCTGCTTTATCATAAGTATATGTGGTAGTTCCACCTTCTGGGTTGGTTTCACTTAAGCGGTTTCCTGTATTATCGTAGGTATAAGTCCAGGTTCTTCCACTGTCATCTGATTTTGATACCAGATTGTCTGCCGCATCATAAGTATAAGTGGTAACTGCACCTAATTCATCTGTCTCTTTAGCGAGTCTTCCGCAGTTATCATATTCCTTGGAATGGCTGCTTCCATCTCCATAAGTAATCTTGGTTTCATTTCCTAATGCGTCATATTCATATTTGGTTATATTACCAACTGCATCTTTGGACTGAAGCACCTGTCCAAGAGAATCAAACTTGGATACGGTTGCATTTCCATTTCCATCGGTATATTTTTTCAGATTTCCTGCTTTGTCATATTCATAGAGCTTTGTTCCAAAATCTTTATTACTCTCTTCTATGACACGTCCCATGCTGTCATACTTATAAGTAATTGTATTTCCTTTTGCATCGGTTGCTTTGACCTGCTGATAATTCTTATCATAAACGTAGCTGATCTGATTTCCTTTCGGATCTGTACCACTGGTCATGTTGTACATCTTATCATAAGTATAAGTGGTGGTATTCCCCAGTGCGTCAGTACTTGCTGTAATATTTCCCACACCATCCAGCGTATAAGCGGTCACACCGCCATCGGCTGCTGTCTTGGAAGTCAGATTGCCATTCGCATCGTAACTGTTCGAGGTTACATTTCCAAGTGGATCTGTCATGGTAACTGCACGATTCATCGCGTCATACGTGAATCCCCATGCTGCTCCATTTCCATCCACATATCCGGTCATGTTCGGTCCGTCATACGAATACGTTGTTGTGACACCTCTGCCGTCTGTCTGGGATACCATACGATGTTTGTCATCGTAAGTATAGGTAATGGCTGTTCCATCCGGTTTTGTAGATGTGACCATATTTCCATTACCGTCATAACTGTAAGTAACCGTTGCTCCGTTATATCCAGTTGCACTGGTCAGCTTATTCTGCTCATTATAAGTATAAGAGGCTGTCTTTCCATCCTCTCTTGTCTCCGTTGCTACATTGCCAAATGTATCATAAGTGTAAGTTTTTGTTCCGGCTGCTGTCGTTTCGGAAGCAAGCTGATTCTCTGCATTATAAGTCTTTTCACAGGTTGTTCCATCCGGATATTCAATGGATGTTGTGCGGTACTGATCATCATAATGATAAACGGTCTTATTTCCTTCGTTATCCGTTGTTGTAGTAGAACTCTTTCCGTACTTGAAAGTTGCCGTTCCTTTTTCTGCATCAGTCTGCTCTACAACTCTTCCTTCTTTATCGTAAGTATTCTTTACAACCGTATTGCCATTCTCATCTTTCCAGCTTGTCATACGGCTGTCATCATCATATTTGTACTCTTTTGTTGTTCCATTCGGATCTGTTACAGATATCAGATTTCCCTGCTCATCATATTTGTAAGAAACTTTTCCACCATCTGGAAGAGACAGTTCCTTGATATGCCCGAATTTATCCTGTTTTACCCCGAATGTTTTTCCGGATGGTGTTGTAATCTTACTCAGATTATAATCATCGTCATAATCTAATACTGTCTTAAATCCATTCACATCCGTTACATAACGTAAAATTCCATATTTATCAAATGACCAGACGCTCTGATCCGCATCTGTCAGTTCCCATCCGATGTAGTCATGGTCTGTATCTTTATAGCTGACTGCTTTTAAATCATATACATAACCATCCGGAGTAGTGTAGCTTCCATCTTCATTCTTATCAAAGATCAGATAACTTCCGTCCCCTCTCATATACAGAAGACTTCCGTCCTCCATTTGAGAAAGTGACTGGTCATAGTTAAAGCTCCATCCACGTCCGAACATGGAATGCTGGTCTGTTCCTTTGGAATTGTAGCTTCTTGTAATGGAGAATTCTCCATTCAGTTCATTCATCGTCGCATCGGACTGATCCATGTAGAAGTTACCAGTATTTAAGTTGACTGGTTCAAATCCAAATTCACAGTGCAGGCCTCTTCCCATCAATGCTCCGTCAATCCGCATCTTATCCTGATCGGTAAGCGGTGCAGGACTATATGGAACATTTGTCTGTGGGTTACGGATAAAGATCGTGTTATTTGCGACTACCAGTGCGTCCATAACCTGATTGTCTTTCATAATGTTCTTAAGCGGAACACCATAATATTTTGCAATCTTCGGGAATGTATCAAACTGCTTCACTTCATAGATCACAAAGCTGTCACTGGTCACTTCTTTTCCTGTTTCCAGCTTTCCATCAATCTCTTTCGATGCTTTTGCTTTGATCTTATAAAGCTTGTCCTTCGTCAGCCCTGAATACAGTGCACTCTGCCAGTTGGAATCTTTGCTGTAATACTTATTCGCCTCCGGGAACTGCTTATTGTATTCAGTACTGTCTGGATAGGAATACAATGGTTTTGCATCTGTTTCGTGATGTTCTTCATTTTCCTCATCTGGAAGCAGATAATATTCTACTGTAGATTTGCTCTTTGCAATTCCGTCTGCAAATACGGCATCAAACTTCAGCTTTCCATTTGTATTCTTTTCTGTCATCGGGCGAAGCAGGATCGTTGTTTCATCCAGTGACATATCTCGCAGATATGGATCTTCAGCCGGTGACCACTGGATGCTGAGTTTCGGTCCATAAACGGATGCCCTGTTATTCAGTACCTCACACTGCATAGAAGCTCCAAGGTTATTTGCCTCGGCAATGGCTACCAGTGCAAATCCGTTATTCGCATGAGTTCCCTGCACCCAGTCATTGACCAGATCTTTGACGTCATAATTGATATAGCTGTTCCTGCTGGTACTTGCATTCTGTACATCCTGAAACGTAAGATTTACTGGTTTTGTTTTCCATGTGATGGAGGTGTTCCACGACTGATCTACACGATAAAGTCCAAACTGGGATGCACCACCACTGTATGCAGTTTTCTGACTGACTGCAAATGTTGCACTGTCAATTTTGGAATCTTTCGGAATCTGACTAAAATTTGAATTTACTTTGATATAAGTCCGGCAGTTCTGGTGTGCAGTACCAAATCCTGCAAGGTTCCCAGACTTAATACCATCATCAAATCCGACATACGGATAATTGTTGTCACCAATCTGACTGGTAGGACTTCCCTCTTCCACACCGATCATGTTAAAGGAACTCTTCTGAATCTCTACTGGTGTCGGATCGATCCTGACCGGATACTGACGTTCTTCTGCCGAAAGCCAATCCCTATCTGGTTTTACGGTCAGGATTGTTTTTCCATCTTCTTCCCGAAGTTCCAATGTGATCAGGAAACTGATTTCCCCGGCAGCATCTTCCATTGATGGCGTCTCCAGAAGATACTTCGCATCTTTGATTGTCTTCCCTTCCGGATAGATATAGACCTGATTGTCTTTTACTTCTGCCTGATACCCCGGAATCTGCAGCTCGTATTCATAGACTTCCCTGTCTGTTGGCTGCTGAAGTACGATATCTTCCTTAATGCTGGAATCCAGTACTGTATACTGAACATCTGCGCCCTCGTAAACTTCATTATAAAGGATCGCATTGTCTTTAATAACGGAATGTGTATAATCTCCATCTACCGGAATGATCCCGATTCTGGTCTTTCCATTTTCAATCGTTACACCATTCTCTTCTGACATCTGTTCCGGAAGAAGGATAGCATAATCGTTTGCCTTGTTCTGATAAACTTCTGTTTTCTCTTCCTTTTCTTCAGTTGCCACTACACTGCTGGCTTCCTGTGCTTCTTCGGATGCCGGAGTATCTGCTTCTTCTGGTTTTACAAGTGTATTATCAACCAGCTCGGTATCTCCATCCTCATTCTTATAAGTTCCGACATAACCTCCATAAACGGTTGTATACTGCTTGTCCCCTGTCTTATAAGTCTTGGAAATGGCATCATAATCAATCAGTTCACCTTCCGGTTCTTCTGGAATCGGATAGTAATCCTGTGGTTCTTTCAACTCCACTTCTTTTTCCTGCGGATTTTCTTCTGTTTCTTCCGCTGGAGTTGTCTGTTCTTCCTGCGTCTCTGTATCTTCTGATGGCGTCGTTTCATTTTGTACGTCCGCATCAGACTGCTGACTCTTATCTTGTTCTCCAGATGTGGAATCTGTAATCCCTGCTTCCTCTTCCGTCAAAGCCTCTGGTCTGGAGAAATCTGCATTCTTCTGTACATCCTCAATGGCCTCTTTTGCCTGTACAAAAATAGGCTCTGTTCCCTGTAGTGCCATCAGGAGTGCAAGTACTAAGGCTATAGCCGACTTTCGAAATCTCTTCATAGTCTCTTTCTCCCTCTTGTAATCTTTTTCTATAATTCCTTTACAAAATAACCGCTACCCTCCTTTTTTCTGACTTTGGCACTACTATAATCTAAAAAATCACAAAATTTTCATAAATGGTAAAAATGCCCCTTGAGGTGGCAAAAATAGACGAAATCGGTCGAAAAAAATAGTAAGACACCATCGCCTTACTATTTTTCATCTAATTTCATATATAATAATATTTTCACTTGAAAGGATTTCTCCGTATGGCAGATCTCCATCTGACCATGATATTTTTCTACTACGAGTTTCACATTTTGTAATCCTATTCCATGTCCTTCTTTCCTGCTTTTCGTTGTCAGATAAATTCCATTCCGCACTTTTGGTGTATCTTTTATGCTATTCTCAATCTGGATATTCATGATTCCTTTTCCATAATACATCTGAAACGATAATCTCCTTTCATCTGAAGCTGCTGTCCCACGAATAGCATTATCCATAAGATTTCCCACTATTATACTTATATCAAATAATTCTTCCCCTATATGATTCGGTATTTCTACAGAAATCTCCGGATTTTCAATTACTGATTTCGAATCTTCCAAAATATAATTCAGCAGATTATTCATATTACGGTTTTCTGTATATAAATGATGACATAAGGCTGTTCCGGCTATATTCTCCATTTGTTTCAGATACGATAGAATCTCTTCATTTCCTCCCGTTTTTGCCATTGCCCCTATTGTTGTAAGATGGTGCTTGTAATCATGATGTATCTTATTCAGCCTGTCCTGTGATTTCATCATCATCTCCAGTTCTTTTGCATACTGGCTCATCTGAATTTTCATCTCTTCCTGTTTTGCTGTTTCAATATAACTTTTCTGAACCTCATCGTGCAGATAGAAAATAAACACATTGATAAACAGTAAGAATAATATCACATAAAATTCCCATAATATATACCATAAGTGTATTCCAGACATGATGTTGCCAGTCTGCCTGATATGCCACTGTTATAATTAACAGAGCTATCAGCTCAAAGATCAGATCTCCGTACATCGTTCCCCACTGCATGCTTCCCCAGCATGAAAGCAGATATGCACAAAAATATGCAAATAGCTTTTGTGTATCCTCATTTTTTGGATACAGGATGGTATTGTAACGGAACACAGTATAAATCCAGAATAATTTACTTGTCAGATAAGTGATCAAATGGATATTCATAATCTTTTCTTCTCCGTTTGTAATAGTCTTTCCCTGACCTTCTTGCGATTTGCTTTACTGATACTGAGACGTGTCTTGTCTTTCATAACCACGTTGTCATATTCGTAATGCTCCACGTGTTCCATATTGATGAGATAGGACTTGTGAATCAGTAAGAAATATTCTTCTGTTACATCCGCTACATCCTTTAATTTTCCTCGATATTCATATTCTTTTTCCGATGTCACGATATGTACTCTTTTTCCCAGACTATAAAAATACAGGATCTTGTCATAAGAAATCTTGTGGATTCCTTTTGTATCCGTATATTCAAATATTTTCTTCCGTTCTTTTAACAGTTCCCGTAATTCACCTATCACCCGGAAAAGTTCTTCCTCTCGGATTGGCTTTACAAGAAAATCAAATGGATGAATACGGAATAATTTCATAGCATATTCCTGATATGTTGAAATATAGGTAATCCGCAGTTCTTTTCCATAATTTTTCTTTCGTATCTCCGTTCCGATATCAATTCCATTCTCATGTTCCAGACAAATATCAAGGAATAACATATCGTAGGATTCTTCTTCCAGCCTGTTAAGAAGCTGCTCCGCAGAATAGTATATTTCTATAGATATCTGACAGTCATTCGCTTTCCCATAATGGAGCAGCTTCTGTTCTAACCAATTACATAGGATGATGTCATCATCACAGATTGCAAGTTCTAGCATATTTTCTTACCCTCAGTCTTTCGTAACACGACAAATGGGGAAAAGAATCCCCTTCAATTCTTTTCCCGAATGGACATCACTAATTTTGTGTCATTTTTCCGATGCAACAGCACCACTTCCTTTGCTGTCTTATTTTGTCCTCTATATAATAAACACTTGAACAAGAAAAAACTGTCGCCATTTTATAATTTATTTATATTTTTTATGTTTTATTTATATTTTATCCAAATATTACAGCGATAACTAATAATGTCACCCCCTGCATTATTCTTTTTATTTTTAGCGTCATTTGATAAAACATCAACGTTTTTGATGGCAAAAAGGGAACCTGCAAAACCAGATTCCCTTTAAAATACATGCTCTTCTCTAAAAGGATGATAAATCCACCATCCTCTGCTTATTTTTAAAAACTTTTTCCTTTTTTACAATACTTATAAATATTAAATGGTTTTTCTTTTTTTTCAAATAAAATCCCTGTTGTTTTAATAATTTTTATAAGTTCATCCGACTCCATATCTGTCGTTTTAAATATAAATATTTTCTTTTCATTTGTTATGAAAAAAAAGAAGTTTTTATATAAGAACATTCTATCAATATTTTTAAATTCATAAATTTGATCTTCATCTATTTTAATTGCGTTTTCATCGATATCCACCGTTTCATATCCTGATCTACCCCAGACAAATTCATGAACATTTTTTTCAAAATTTTTACCAATCATTTGATACCAAATAATCCAAGCCACACAAGCCACACAAGTTCCAATCCCTATTCCAAACATCAAATAACTTTCCGACAGATAACAATTAATCGACAGTAAAAATTCTACAGGTGTAAAAATATAGATAATCATTCTACTTTTCTGTCTTGTTTTAAATAATTGATTAGGAATTATAAACCCAAGCGAAAGCATTCTTTCTAATTCTTCCCTATCCTCATCTGACACAATTGATTTAATATGCATTCTTCTTAATCCCCCTTTTGCCAGAGGTCCTCTTTATAAAATCGAACCTCTGGCCATTGTCTCTTTTATTCTTTTACAATTTACAGCGCTTGAATCAACAAACCAAAAACAGTACCTGCTCCAGCTGAAAATAAAGCAATAATTGACGGAATTGCATTTACAACTAATGCACCCGCAAGAACTAATATTACGGCTCCTGCCAGTATATTACTATGCTCTTTTGTGAATTCTACAACATTAAATTCAAGACCACTATTAGAATTTAATGTCATTGTAAAAATCAAAGCAACCGATATTGTCCACTCTTTTTCCTCTTCTGGCAGCAAATCTGATGTACTAAATACAATGGAAAACTCTACACTATTGGCAAAAACATTATTTATTTCAAAAGCAATATTACCAGATTTAACCGATAAAGCAATTTTTTCTATCGTATTTCCAAAGTTATCTGCTCCCTCTATACCTGTATCTGATAAATTTGATGAAATCTCCATAATTTGATTTTTGCAAGTTTGTGTCAATTCTCCATCATTTCCTATATCCACTTTTATATTATAAATTTTACCAGTTGAACTTTCAAGCGATGTGGATATTTTAGTAGAAATATCAATTGCTCCTTGAGGACTCATCATTGTTCCCAGTGAAATTTCCTTATCATACTCCACACCCACATCCATAATTTTATTCAGATAACCAAGCGGCTCCATTACATTATAGACATATTGATTTCGTGCTATTTTTACCTTTGCCCGAAGATTTTCTTGCGCTATTTCCTCATCTGTTTTTGTCGATACGGCATCGAACTTTTTAAATCCAGTATCTCTCCCTGAATATGCATCTTTATCCAGTGGGAACGAAGGTGATGAAGAAAATGAGTTCAACTCACAAAATTGATCAAATGCCCAGTTCTTCGGCATCGAATATCCCAAATTACAGCTAAATCCAGTTGACATATCTGCCACAAATGATTTACTTGCCAATCCTGCTTCATAAACTTTAGTACATACATATCTTGGTGCATAAATGCCGACTTTATAATTTTTATCATTTGTCGAACTGAAAAAGATCATGTGAATCTGTTCAAAATAAGGTATAATAAATGTATCAATCTGATATGAATAACAATCAAAATCCACTGCAAAGTATATAGTCGTTCCACTTGGTATACCGATTCTCTCGGCTGCTAAAATTGCTGTCTGTGCATCAACACTTCCCTGGGACGGATCCTTAAAATAGTTTAATTCATATCCTCCATCCTGATATATCGGGAATACCGATAATCCTGCATTTTCAATGTTTTTCACTTCTGTTGATGTCAAATATTTCGGTGTATGTTCTTTTCCAACAGAACCTGTCAGATAACGTCCTACATGAGTATACCCTGCATTTTTTATATCTAATGCCTGTTGTTTATTTAATACTGTTGCACAGTCACACGCTTTTGCTGCCCTGTTTGTATCGCCTTTACTCGTAAGCAATGATTTCATAGTAGAAACATTTACTTTTCCTTTTGTTACAAGTCCAATTCCTGTCAGACCATAAAACTCCTGAAATTCTGACACCTTTGACTCTGTAGTCGAATCAAACACGCCATCGAATCTTCCCGGATTATATCCGTTAAAATATAGTCCGTATTGAGCAATCTTATTAAATGGAACATATTTCGTCGAGTTCTGTCCGTTCTGTAATGTACCCGGAAACGCATTTGTTGTTGCATCGCCAAAATTAACTGAATTCAAATCTGTAATTAATTCAGTTGTAACTCCTTCAGCCGCCTGCAATGCACCAACTAAAGACAAAATTGTCTGTCTTGAGGCAATTCCATCACAAGGTCCAACACCAATAACATCTGACCAGTCACTATTTAATTGCTGTTGAATAAGAACAATATTGGAATCCCCACCAGAAACCTTTGTAAACCAGTTTAGGGATAACAATCCAGACCAAACTTTCCAATCAATTTTGCCCGTAACTTCCAGTCCTGCATTTTCCTGCATCTTTTTAACTGCATTTACTCCTGATGTATAATAAATTCCAGTAATTCCTCCAGCAGCATATCCTTTGCAAAACAGAGCACACTGAATCAAGCATACATTAACCTGCGGAGTATCATTCGGATCCATTTTTGTAATAATGGCTAACTTCTTCATGGTATTAATAGTAAGTGGTCCAACCGTTCCTGTAATCGTTGAGATTCTCTTTATATGTCTATCACTAAAAGTTACAATAACAATTTATCAATCAACTGTGCCTATTTTGTGACTATTTTCCAAAGAATTCATTAACTCCCTTATAAAATCCTTAACAAATTATGAAAGAAACCATCAATTTATCACCCCATATCCCATTATAGAACTGTAATCTACTGCATAATTTCTCTGCCGTACCTGATCACTGGAATTTCCCTCAATCGTGTAAACTCTTCCACCTTCACACTTTTCTACTATTCCTACATGATCCGATGTTCCATCATGATCCCAGTCAAAAAAGATGATCATTCCAGCTGTCGGAGTTGTTCCGCCACTCTGCCACTTATTCTTTCCCTGAAACCAGGACACTCCATCACTGCACAATGAGAATTTAGGAACATTCCCACTTGCAATCAGACCGCTCTGATCCGCACACCAGCTTACAAAACAGGCACACCATTCTACCCGACTGTCAAATCCGTACCAGCTCCAGAACTTCTGACCGCCACTGTTTCCAAGCTGCCCCATTGCAACCGACACAATCTGCTGATTACCAAACAAACCAGCAAACAGGCTGCCACCGGAATAATACCGCATCACATGGGGAACGTATTGGGGATCTCCGTAACTGCTCCATCCATGCGAAGCTGCCTGTTCCTGTGAAAACTGCAATGCATTGGCTTCTGTATAACCGCCTCTTTGCAATGCCCATCCTATGTAGCCATTTCCATAGTTATATCCCTGCCATGCAAGTTTCAGCTTGTCCAGATCCTGTGGACTGCTGCATCCTGCCTGTCTGATACAGTCTGCAAAGGTCTGTACTCCAACCTCTATCGAATAATCCGGATCAGTAATAGAACCAGGAGTGTGTGGGAATCTTGTATTATATGGACTTTCCGAACACTGCATCGGGTCTGTTCCCCTGCCTCCAGATTCCTGCATCATGATGGCCTGTATCGCAGACACATGTTACCTGAAGGACTGCTTTTCCACTTTCTGCCGATGCCTGTGCTGACTTTCTTGCCATCTGGGCTGCTCTTGCTTTCTGCATCGCCTGAAGACTTTTTTCCATCTGCTGTTTCTGCATGGATGCCTGTGTCTTTATTTTTTCTTGAGACAGACCGGATACTTTTACCACTCTCGGTGCTGCTTTCACCTGCCGTTTACCATTCTCCTTGGCAAGTGCTGCCTGCTCCGGTTTCAACTTGATTAATTTCTTTCCGCTTTCTGCCCCCTGCTCCATTGCTTCTTCGGCAGCTTTCGCTTCTTCCTGTCTGCTTTTTCTTTCCTTTATCTTCCTGTAGGTCACTCCAGCAAGTTTTTTTCCACCTTGATATGTGGTTTTCCCTATACTTTTTCCTGCCACACTCGCCGCTCTGTACTGTACGGATTCTATTTTTTCAGTTCCATACTGTGTTGGGGATTCTGACTGCCCACTGCTTTTTTCATGTAGTTCCCTTGGCTTTTCTTTTGCTTCCAGAACCGCTGAGCGAACCAGTTCTTTCGGAAGTCGGGCAGCCGGATTTCGAATCTTCGGATTCTTATCCCTTACCCGTTCCTTGATATCTTTCATCCGGTCACCCTCTTTCCGTATCTCTTATCTCATCGGGCAACATCCCGATGTTTCTTTTTTTCCTGCTGTTTCTGCAACTGCTCCACCTGTCTGATTGCCTCATTTACCAGTGGATGTTCGTTGTAATATGGCACAAGTTCCAAGTCTCCCCTGTCTTTTGATGACAACGGTAATGGATATTCCATGTCTGAATAAATTGATTCTGGATCATGAATAGAAAACTCAATAGCCGGACACATATTGGCAGATGTTCTACAATATTTCTGGTACTTTTTATATGCCTCTTCCAGCGTTCTGCATTTTGTATATTCTCCTAAATCATGGAACTCACCGCACTCTGCAGCATAAAAAGTTATCGTTACTTCTTCTTTTTTCTTCATTATGATTCTCCCGGTTTTGTTGTCATTAGTTTATAAAGGTCTGTATTCTTTGGGAACGTATTCTCAAATGGTACGATATTCCCAGAGCAACGGATTAGGCCACTGCCAACCGATACATTTGTAATATAGGACAGTTGGTTTTCGGAAATATTCAAAAGAGCTGCCAATTCTTCCCTGTCTGTACTTGCCTGATTCAAAAGAATCAAAAACTCACTGTTTGCCAACATCAGTCTTGCAGTGTCCGATTTCAGAAGTTCCTCAACATTTTGGGTTAAACCTGTCACGAATCCATTGTATTTTCTGATTCTCTTGTACAGTCGGTAGAAGAAATTTGCACTGTATTCATAGCGGAATAACAGATAGAACTCATCGGCAAATATCCATGTCGTTTTTCCTTCTTTCCAGTTCTGAATTACCCTGTTGAAAATACTGTCTAAGGTAACCAGCATTCCCAGTGGCATAAGCTGTTCCCCCAGTTCCCGGATATCATAATCCATGATCCTGTTCTTCTTATTCACATTGGTCGGCTGTGCAAAGGTGTTCAGGCTTCCATTGATAAAAAGTTCGGATGACAGTGCAAGTCCCCTTGCCTCTTCTTCCGGCTGTAACATCAACTGTCGGTACATATCTTTCAATGTCGGAACTTCTCCGGTATAACCACTTCGGATATAATCCCGGTACACATCTGCAGCACAGCGGTCCAG
>PPYF01188895.1_pt1 | contig 15518 bp, 17 predicted proteins | sample 1559871 | NCBI WGS metagenome assembly PPYF01 (sample SAMN08240021, study PRJNA423297) | Human gut metagenome, whole genome shotgun sequencing project. | reverse complement strand
CCGTAGCCCGCTTTTTCCACCGCCTGCACTAAATCTTGTGGGGAGGCACTGCCCATCACCAGCGCAGTACGCTCCGCCAGGTTTACCCGTGCCTGAGTGACGCCCGGTACGCTTTGCAGCGCATTTTGTACGCGGGTGACACAGCTGGCGCAGCTCATGCCGCTCAGCAGCAACTGCTGGCTGTCATCGTCATCGGCGGTCGCTGCCGGAAGCGCCTCAGAAACCGCTGTCAGTGCTTCCGACGGGATTGATGACTCCGCCAGCGGTTTAGCCTTTGGGTGGCTTACAGATGCGTCATAACCCGCTTGTTTGATGGTTTCGATCAGCTGTTCTGCACTGGCAGTCCCGGTAACGTGCGCTTCAGTGATAGACACATCCGCCTGCTCAACATCCGGGCGCTGTTCAAGACTTTCTTTCACGCGTTTAACGCAGTGACCGCAGGACAGGCCGTCCAGGGTCAGGTCGATAGTTTGTGACATAAAACACTCCTTTAAGACAGTTTTGACTGGCTGTGATAAAGGTTAAACCTTCCAGCAAGGGGAAGGTCAAGAAATTAATAAACCAGGCGAGTAAAAGTCCGTAAAGATTAAAAAATTGGCTCAATTTGCATCAGGATTAGACATTTATCTCTTTGTTTTCCTGTAGTTAAGTTGCGGGTGCTAAGTTAAATCAGGATGCCTGAAAATCGGCACCGGGGTGAGGAATTACCTCCCGCATCTATAAAAAGGAGTTAACAAAAGATGTTAGATGCAAACAAATTACAGCAGGCAGTGGATCAGGCTTACACCCAATTTCACTCACTTAACGGCGGACAAAATGCCGACTACATTCCCTTTCTGGCGAATGTACCTGGTCAACTGGCAGCAGTGGCTATTGTGACCTGCGATGGCAACATCTATCGCGCGGGTGATAGTGATTACCGCTTTGCGCTGGAATCCATCTCGAAAGTCTGTACGTTAGCCCTTGCGTTAGAAGATGTCGGCCCGCAGGCGGTACAGGACAAAATTGGCGCTGACCCGACCGGATTGCCCTTTAACTCAGTTATCGCCTTAGAGTTGCATGGCGGCAAACCACTGTCGCCACTGGTAAATGCTGGCGCTATTGCCACCACCAGCCTGATTAACGCTGAAAATATTGAACAACGCTGGCAGCGAATTTTACATATCCAACAGCAACTGGCTGGTGAGCAGGTAGCGCTCTCTGATGAAGTCAACCAGTCGGAACAAACAACCAACTTCCATAACCGGGCCATTGCCTGGCTGCTGTACTCCGCCGGATATCTCTATTGTGTATCGCGTTGGTTTACCGGGCAAAAGCGGTGTAGGTGGCGGTATTCTGGCGGTCGTCCCTGGCGTGATGGGAATTGCCGCGTTCTCACCACCGCTGGACGAAGAAGGCAACAGTGTTCGCGGTCAAAAAATGGTGGCATCGGTCGCTAACCAACTCGGCTATAACGTGTTTAAGGGCTGATCATGATGAACACGGAAGGTAATAACGGTAACAAACCTCTCGGTCTATGGAACGTCGTTTCCATCGGAATTGGGGCAATGGTGGGGGCGGGGATCTTCGCGCTGCTGGGGCAGGCTGCATTGCTAATGGAAGCCTCGACCTGGGTCGCCTTTGCTTTTGGCGGTATTGTGGCGATGTTTTCCGGTTATGCCTATGCGCGTCTGGGGGCGAGCTATCCCAGCAATGGCGGCATTATCGACTTCTTTCGTCGCGGATTAGGCAACGGCGTCTTTTCGCTGGCGCTCTCGTTACTGTACCTGTTGACGCTGGCGGTGAGCATCGCCATGGTCGCCCGTGCTTTTGGCGCTTATGCCGTGCAGTTTTTGCATGAAGGCAGCCAGGAGGAGCACCTTATTTTGCTCTACGCGTTGGGGATCATTGCGGTGATGACGCTTTTCAACTCCTTAAGCAACCATGCGGTAGGGCGGCTGGAAGTGATCCTCGTCGGCATTAAAATGATGATCCTGTTATTGCTGATTATTGCCGGTGTCTGGTCGCTGCAACCGGCGCATATTTCCGTCTCTGCGCCCCCCAGCTCCGGTGCGTTCTTCTCCTGTATTGGGATAACTTTCCTTGCCTATGCGGGCTTTGGCATGATGGCGAACGCGGCGGATAAAGTGAAAGATCCGCAGGTCATTATGCCACGGGCGTTTCTGGTGGCGATTGGCGTTACCACGTTGCTTTATATCTCGCTGGCACTGGTTTTGCTTAGCGATGTATCGGCATTAGAGTTAGAAAAATATGCCGATACCGCCGTAGCGCAGGCTGCTTCTCCGCTGCTCGGGCATGTGGGTTATGTGATCGTCGTCATCGGCGCTTTACTGGCGACGGCTTCAGCCATTAACGCGAACCTGTTCGCCGTGTTTAACATCATGGACAACATGGGCAGCGAACGCGAACTGCCGAAGCTAATGAATAAATCCCTGTGGCGGCAGAGTACCTGGGGCAACATTATTGTCGTGGTGTTGATTATGCTGATGACGGCGGCACTGAATTTAGGCTCACTCGCCAGCGTTGCCAGCGCCACCTTTTTGATTTGCTACCTGGCGGTGTTTGTGGTGGCGATCCGCCTGCGTCATGATATTCACGCCTCGTTGCCGATTCTTATCGTTGGTACGTTGGTGATGTTGTTGGTGATCGTTGGCTTTATCTACAGTCTGTGGTCCCAGGGTAGCCGTGCGTTGATATGGATTATTGGCTCACTCTTACTCAGCCTTATTGTGGCAATGGTCATGAAGCGCAATAAAACCGTATAACATCTCTCTGTGCGCAGTACTTCCTGTATTATTGTGGTGGCGGTCGATATTCGCACTGGCAAAAAAACGTGCTTGAATATCTGTTGAAACCCTTTAACAAAGCACAGGAGGCGTTGCGCGAACGATGAACATCAGCGATGTAGCAAAAATTACCGGCCTGACCAGCAAAGCCATTCGCTTCTATGAAGAGAAGGGGCTGGTGACGCCGCCGATGCGCAGCGAAAACGGTTATCGCACCTACACGCAGCAGCATCTCAACGAACTGACCTTACTGCGCCAGGCACGGCAGGTGGGCTTTAACCTGGAAGAGAGCGGCGAGCTGGTGAATCTGTTTAACGACCCGCAGCGGCACAGCGCCGACGTCAAACGGCGCACGCTGGAGAAGGTGGCGGAGATCGAACGACACATTGAGGAGCTGCAATCCATGCGCGACCAGCTGCTGGCACTGGCGAATGCCTGCCCTGGCGATGACAGCGCCGACTGCCCGATTATCGAAAATCTCTCCGGCTGCTGTCATCATCGGGCAGGGTGATTAAGACGAGACGGCTCGGATATGTAGGGTTATCCCTTCTATCGCAATGACTTCAACATGCGTACCTGCACCGAGATCCTCGCTGGCGCTGACAGGCCATGAACTGTCACCGACGCGCATATGACCGCGCCCGTTGACCAGCGGAGATTCCAGCACAAAACGTCGGCCAATCAGCTGCTGCCCGCGCTGGTTTAAATGACTATCGCTGTGCTTTTGTTCGCGCACCCGCCGCGACAACCATTTCCACCACAGCCAGGCGGCGAGCAGCGTCAGGATGGCAAACATTACCCCTTGCCACTCCCAACCCAGCGGCACCAGCCAGACCACCAGGCCGGTAATCACCGCTGCCACGCCGCTCCACAACAAATAACCATTTCCGCCCAGCATCTCGGCTGCCAGCAGCAAACCGCCGAGACTGAGCCAGAAAATATGTGGATGAACGACCATTAACTCCATCATGGCTGAGTCCGTTTGTTGGCGCTGTCTTTCACCAGCTCGGCAATCCCGGCAATCGACCCCATCAGGCTGCTGGCCTCTAATGGCATCATCACTACTTTGCTGTTACTGGAGGAACCGATCTGCTGTAACGCTTCGGTGTATTTCTGCGCTACGAAGTAGTTCACCGCCTGAATATCACCGGAGGCGATAGCTTCAGACACCATTTTGGTGGCGCGGGCTTCTGCTTCGGCGGAACGTTCACGCGCTTCAGCCTGTAAAAACGCCGACTGACGTTCGCCTTCCGCTTTCAGGATTTGCGACTGTTTTTCACCTTCGGCTTTGAGGATTTCCGCCTGACGGATCCCTTCCGCTTCAAGAATGTAAGCGCGTTTGGTACGTTCCGCTTTCATCTGCGCGTTCATTGAAGAGATAAGCTCTGCCGGTGGGCGCACGTCGCGAATTTCAATACGGGTGACTTTAATCCCCCACGGGTTGGTGGCTTCATCGACAATACGCAGCAGGCGTGAGTTGATGCTGTCGCGCTGAGAGAGCATTTCGTCAAGTTCCATTGAACCCAACACGGTACGGATGTTAGTCATGGTCAGGTTGATGATCGCCAGCTCCAGATTGCTGACTTCATAAGCCGCGCGCGGCGCGTCAATCACCTGAATAAAACAGACTGCGTCGATGGTAACGTTGGCGTTATCTTTCGAGATAACTTCCTGGGAAGGGATATCGAGCACTTGCTCCATCATATTGATCTTGCGACCAATGCGATCCATAAACGGCACCACCAGACTGAGCCCCGGCTGTAACGTTTTGGTATAGCGACCAAAACGTTCTACCGTCCATTGATAGCCCTGCGGCACGATTTTGACGCCCGCGCCGACAATGACCAGCGCGACAAAAATGAGAATCGGGATAAAGATAAGCATCGGAAAAACCTCCTGTTGTACCGTCCATAATCAGCAAAATTGCTGCTTGATTAAACAAATTATACCTGATTACTGAAAGAGAGTTCCCCCTTATTCCTGCGAAGGATAAACTGTTTTTAGTAAAAATCAGAAAAAGGGAACAGCGATGCAGGAAAATAGTCCTTTGCTTCAGCTACAAAACGTAGGATATCTGGCGGGTGATACGAAGATTCTTAATAACATCAATTTTTCGCTGCGTGCTGGCGAATTTAAGTTAATTACCGGTCCTTCTGGTTGTGGCAAAAGTACGCTGCTAAAAATAGTTGCTTCATTGATCAGCCCAACCAGCGGAACGTTACTGTTTGAAGGGGAGGATGTCAGCACACTAAAGCCAGAAATCTACCGCCAGCAAGTCTCTTACTGCGCCCAGACACCGACACTGTTTGGCGATACGGTATACGATAATCTGATCTTTCCCTGGCAGATCCGTAACCAGCAGCCTGACCCGGCCATTTTTCTCGATTTTCTCGAACGCTTCGCTTTGCCGGACAGCATTTTGACGAAGGATATCGCCGAGCTATCTGGTGGTGAAAAACAACGCATCTCATTGATTCGTAACCTGCAATTTATGCCGAAGGTTTTATTGCTGGATGAAATAACCAGTGCGCTGGATGAAAGTAATAAACATAACGTCAATGAGATGATCCATCGTTATGTGCGCGAGCAAAATATTGCCGTGCTGTGGGTGACACACGATAAAGACGAAATTAATCATGCGGATAAAGTGATTACACTGCAACCGCATGCCGGAGAAATGCAGGAAGCACGCTATGAACTCGCATAATATTACTAACGAATCATTAGCACTGGCATTAATGCTGGTGGTGGTGGCAATCTTAATTAGCCATAAAGAAAAACTGGCGCTGGAGAAAGATATTCTCTGGAGCGTCGGGCGAGCGATAATTCAGCTGATTATTGTCGGCTATGTGCTGAAGTATATTTTCAGCGTGGATGATGCCAGCCTGACATTATTGATGGTGTTATTTATCTGCTTTAATGCGGCGTGGAACGCGCAAAAACGCAGTAAATATATTGCTAAAGCTTTTATCTCATCGTTTATTGCCATTACGGTCGGGGCGGGAATTACCCTGGCGGTGCTGATTCTCTCAGGGTCGATTGAATTTATCCCGATGCAGGTGATCCCTATCGCCGGGATGATTGCCGGTAACGCCATGGTAGCGGTGGGGTTGTGTTACAACAATTTAGGGCAACGGGTCATTAGCGAACAGCAACAGATTCAGGAGAAACTGAGTCTTGGCGCGACGCCGAAGCAGGCTTCAGCGATATTGATTCGCGACAGTATTCGCGCGGCTTTAATTCCGACGGTCGATTCAGCAAAAACGGTTGGCTTAGTGAGTTTACCAGGAATGATGTCCGGGCTGATATTTGCCGGGATTGATCCGGTGAAGGCGATTAAATATCAGATTATGGTGACCTTTATGCTGCTCTCAACCGCCAGCTTGTCGACCATTATTGCCTGCTATTTAACCTATCGTAAGTTTTATAATTCGCGCCACCAGTTGGTGGTGACGCAATTGAAGAAGAAATGATGCGATGCCGGATGCGCAGCATCGCATCCGGCGTTGTGGTTCATGTGCCGATCAACGGAATATCAATACAACAATGCATACAGCTGGCGGCGATACTTCGACGCCAGTGCATCACCCGTACCCAGCGCAGCGAGGATCTCCTGGAACGTTTTACGCGTCTGACCGTCTGCGGCGGTGAGATCTTTACGCAGATGCCCGAACAGCAACTCCAGCGCCTCTTCATTGCGCCCAACCTGATGCAGTTGCAGCGCCAGTTGCGTCGCCAGTGCGGCATCTTCTGGATTCTCCGCCACCTGCTGTTGCAACTGTTGAATTTCCGGCGTATCAGCCGCCTGCTTCAGCAGTTCGATTTGCGCCACCAGCCCCTGGTAGCGGGTGTCCTGATCCTGCAACGGAATGGTTTTCAGCACCGCTTCCGCATCTTCAGAACGGTTCAGCGCAATCAGCGTTTCTGCCAGCAGCAGGCCGATCTCCCCGTTCTGATTCGACAACTGCCAGGCGTCTTTCAGCAATGGCAGGGCATCGGTGTAATTGCCTTCCTGCATCAGTTGCATCGCCTGCTGCGCTTTCAGCTCTTCTTCGCGCGGCAGCACTTTATCCAGCAGGGCGCGGATCGCCTCTTCCGGTTGCGGCCCCTGGAAGCCATCTACCGGTTGCCCGTTCTGGAACAGATACACGGTCGGAATCGCGCGCAGACCAAACTGGGCGGCAATCATCTGCTCCGCGTCGCAGTCCAGCTTCGCCAGAATAAATTGCCCGTTGTACTGCGCCGCGAGGCTTTCCAGGATCGGGGTTAACTGCAAACAGTGCTGGCTACGTTCAGACCAAAAATAGAACAGCACCGGAGTGGTCATCGACTGTTCAAGAACCTGTTGCAGGTTAGATTCGTTAATGTTGACAATATTTTCTACGGACATGGAGTCGCTCTCTGTTGTCGATATTTTCTTTGACATGGGGGCTTAAGCGCGCGCTTCAACTCACCCCTGCAATATTTTGTCCATCACGCGCCCCGGCAGCAGGCGCTTGAGCACCATTACTGCCCAGGTCACCAGCGTTACCGGATAGCGCATCTTCGGCTTCTCGCTAATAAAAGCATGGCGTACTTTGTCCACCACCGCTTCCGGTCCCAACGTAAAGCGGGCGGCGATGCCGGGATTTTCGACTGGTTTATCACTTTGCGTCTGGTTGACGTTGTCGGTGAAGCGAGTACGAATGGGACCGGGTTCGATCAGGCTGACTTTAATTCCGCTGTGGCGCAGCTCCATGCGCAGTGCGTCTGACCACGCCTCCAGCGCATATTTACTGGCCGCGTAAGCGCCACGACCCGGCGTGGAGATTAATCCCATCACCGATGATGTCATCACAATACGCCCTTCACCGTGCGGTAACATCGCGGGTAACAGGCGCATGGTGAGCTGGTGTGCGCCGAAAAAGTTGGCGGAAAACTGCTGTTCCATCTGCGCACGGCTGATGGTGGAAAGGGGGCCATACATGCCGAATCCGGCATTGTTAAAGATCCCATACAGACAATTATCGGTCAGGGCGATCACTTCGTCGGCTGCGCGATCAACACTTTCTGGCGAATCCAGATCGATCAACACGCCGGTAAATCCCATGCTGTTCATACGCTCAACATCATCCGGTTTCCGGCAACCTGCCAGCACATGAAAACCCTGGCGTTTTAATTCGAGCGCGCTTTCCAGGCCAATTCCACTGGAACATCCGGTAATTAAGACCGATTTTTGCATAACTTTACCTGTCAGGATCTCCGTTGCTTTATGAGTCATGATTTACTAAAGGCTGCAACTGCTTCGCCATCCAGTCGGCAATAAACGGCTGGGCGTCGCGGTTGGGATGAATACCGTCATCCTGCATCCATTGTGGCTTGAGGTAGACCTCTTCCATAAAAAAGGGCAGCAGCGGAACATCAAACTCTTTGGCGAGTTTGGGGTAAATGGCGCTAAAGGCTTCATTATAACGGCGACCATAGTTTGCAGGCAGACGTATTTGCATTAACAATGGTTCAGCGTTGGCGGCTTTGACATCCTGCAAAATCTGGCGCAGCGTTTGCTCGGTTTGCTGTGGCTGAAAACCACGCAAACCGTCATTGCCGCCCAGTTCAACCAGCACCCAACGCGGCTGATGCTGTTTCAGCAGAGCCGGAAGGCGCGCCAGTCCTTGTTGCGAGGTGTCGCCGCTGATGCTGGCATTAACTACCGACGTTTTACTCTGCCACTTATCATTCAACAAGGCAGGCCAGGCCGCGCTGGCAGACATTCGATACCCGGCGCTCAGGCTATCACCCAGAATCAATAACGTGTCCGCTGCGGCGGCACGGAAGGTTAACAGGACCAGGAACAGGAAGGGCAAATGCCAGCGGAAAACATTGTTGAAGTTCATCATCTTAAGAAGTCCGTCGGTCAGGGGGAGCATGAACTCTCCATCCTCACCGGAGTTGAGCTGGTTGTCAAACGTGGCGAGACCATCGCACTGGTGGGCGAGTCGGGATCGGGTAAGTCAACCTTGCTGGCGATCCCGAGCCTTTAATGGTCGACCTGATGTGCTGTTTGCCGACGAACCCACCGGCAACCTTGACCGCCAGACGGGCGATAAAATTGCCGACCTGCTGTTTTCCCTCAACCGTGAACATGGCACCACGTTGATTATGGTGACCCACGACCTGCAACTGGCGGCACGCTGCGACCGCTGCTTACGGCTGGTGAACGGGCAGTTGCAGGAGGAAGCATGATTGCACGTTGGTTCTGGCGCGAATGGCGTTCGCCGTCGCTATTAATTGTCTGGCTGGCGCTAAGCCTGGCGGTGGCCTGCGTGCTGGCGCTGGGCAATATCAGCGATCGCATGGAGAAGGGCTTAAGCCAGCAAAGCCGTGAGTTTATGGCGGGCGATCGGGCGTTGCGCAGTTCACGCGAAGTGCCGCAAGCGTGGCTGGAGGAAGCGCAAAAGCGCGGCCTGAAAGTCGGCAAGCAGCTGACTTTCGCCACAATGACCTTTGCAGGCGACACACCGCAGCTGGCGAACGTCAAAGCGGTGGATGATATCTACCCGATGTATGGCGATCTGCAAACTAATCCCCCTGGCCTGAAACCGCAGGCGGGCAGCGTATTGCTGGCCCCACGCCTGATGGCACTGCTTAACCTGAAAACGGGCGACACCATTGACGTGGGCGATGCCACCTTGCGGATTGCCGGAGAAGTGATTCAGGAACCGGATTCCGGTTTTAACCCCTTCCAGATGGCTCCGCGTCTGATGATGAATCTGGCGGATGTCGATAAAACCGGAGCCGTGCAGCCGGGGAGTCGGGTCACCTGGCGTTATAAATTCGGCGGCAACGAGAACCAGCTCGACGGCTATGAGAAATGGTTGTTACCTCAGCTTAAACCCGAACAACGCTGGTACGGTCTGGAACAGGACGAAGGCGCGCTGGGGCGATCGATGGAACGCTCGCAACAGTTCCTGCTGCTTTCGGCGCTTCTGACCTTGCTGCTGGCAGTGGCAGCGGTGGCGGTAGCGATGAATCATTACTGTCGCAGTCGCTACGATCTGGTGGCGATCCTCAAAACGCTGGGGGCAGGGCGAGCGCAACTGCGTAAGCTAATCGTCGGTCAGTGGTTGATGGTGCTGACGCTTTCAGCCGTTACCGGTGGGGCCATAGGTCTGTTGTTCGAAAACGTGTTGATGGTGCTGCTCAAGCCCGTTCTGCCTGCTGCACTACCGCCAGCCAGCCTCTGGCCGTGGCTGTGGGCGCTTGGCACCATGACGGTCATCTCGCTGCTGGTGGGGCTACGACCATATCGCTTGTTGCTGGCAACGCAGCCTTTACGCGTATTACGTAATGATGTGGTAGCGAACGTCTGGCCGCTGAAGTTTTATCTGCCGATTGTCAGTGTGGTGGTTGTGCTGCTGCTCGCCGGATTAATGGGTGGCAGCATGCTGCTTTGGGCGGTGCTGGCGGGCGCGGTAGTACTGGCTTTGCTGTGCGGTGTGCTGGGCTGGATGCTGCTGAATGTACTTCGCCGCATGACGCTGAAATCGCTGCCTCTGCGCCTGGCGGTTAGCCGCCTGTTACGTCAGCCGTGGTCAACGTTAAGTCAGCTTTCGGCATTTTCGCTCTCCTTTATGCTGCTGGCGCTGTTGCTGGTATTGCGTGGCGATCTGCTCGACCGCTGGCAGCAGCAGCTACCGCCAGAAAGCCCGAACTACTTTTTAATTAACATCGCCACAGAACAGGTAGCACCGCTAAAAGCGTTCCTCGCGGAACATCATATAGTCCCGGAATCATTTTATCCGGTAGTGCGGGCGCGGCTGACGGCGATTAACGATAAGCCGACAGAAGGTAATGAAGATGAGGCGCTTAATCGCGAACTCAATCTTACCTGGCAAAATACGCGGCCCGATCATAATCCGATTGTCGCCGGTAACTGGCCGCCAAAAGCCGATGAAGTGTCGATGGAAGAGGGGCTGGCGAAACGCTTAAACGTTGCCCTCGGTGATACCGTGACTTTTATGGGCGATACCCAGGAGTTCCGCGCTAAAGTGACCAGCCTGTAAGTCGGGCGCTGGAGGTGATGGTGGTGCTGGTCACCGCCTGCGGTATGTTGCTGTTGCTGGCACAGGTGCAGGTGGGAATGCGCCAGCGTCATCAGGAGCTGGTGGTATGGCGCACACTCGGTGCGGGGAAAAAACTGCTGCGCACGACATTGTGGTGTGAGTTCGCCATGCTTGGGTTTGTTTCCGGCCTGGTGGCCGCAATTGGTGCGGAAACGGCACTGGCAGTGTTGCAGGCGAAAGTGTTTGATTTCCCGTGGGAGCCAGACTGGCGATTGTGGATTGTTCTGCCGTGCAGCGGTGCGCTGCTGCTGTCGCTTTTCGGCGGCTGGCTGGGCGCGAGACCCGAAGGTGGTAAACCTTCGGCCTTAGCTACGTTTCCTCAGTTATTCAATAAACTGACGGATCAGTTCCAGCAGCGCGATTAGCGCCTTAAGAACGATGAGAACTTTATCGAGAAAAGTTTTCATCCGTTGCTCCCTTAAGGGAGAAAGACAATCACAGCTTACCCTTACGTTGCCTGTAACTATGATTTTCTTCATGTGCTAGATGAGGACTGCCTCTCTCCAAATTAGAGCACCAGAATCAGCACCACCTGTATCCTGACCAGGACTTAAAAGTACTTTTCCGCACTGCGGTAATCCCTTGAGGCAGTATCACTACTAGCGTCGGGATTGTATCGCCAACATAGCTGTTTGAATATGTAGGCATCCTGCGCCTTAACCCATTCCGCCACTTCCGCCCACTCACCGCGAAAGACAACTTTTTCCGCTTTTTTCTCAAGCTGATAGCGATACATTGGGTCGTAATATTCTTTAAGTAACGGCACCAGCCAGGCCAGATGACCGTCGGTGCTGCCGGTGGTGAGTTGCGTTGTCAGCGCCGTATCCAGCTGGGCAGCGAGTTCGTTATAGCGCTGTAACCCCAGCCGACACTTAATCGCCGAAAGTCCGTGATGCAGGTATTCGCAATATTCCTGCCAGCCCTGTTCGTCGCCATAAGCGTGGGTAAAATCATGATGCATACGCAAGAAATACTCTTCGTTCAGGCGTTCAAGACGGATCTCAAACGGATCTTCTACCACCGCAATCGCCGCCTGAGTCATTCGCTCGCGCAGACATTCCGGCAGGTGATTCGAACCGATCATCCGGCTTTCGTCTTCCAGCACCCACAGGCGCAAATTCTGACGGGCGTCGGTTTTTAGCATTTCGGCAGCCAGCAGGTTTTCAAAACTCGCCTGGCTAAGTTGTGGTTGTAACGTGCGACCAAACGCCGAACCGCGATGACGCGCCAACCCTTCCAGATCAACACCGTTCGGCTGTTGCTGCACTAACAGCGTTTTACCGCTGCCGGTACAACCGCCAATCAGCACTATCGGTTTTTGTGCCAGTTCAATAGTCGCCTGAATCGCGGTCTGGCGCAGTGCCTTATAACCGCCTTCCACCAGCGGATAATCAATCCCCGCTGCATGCAACCAGCTTTGCACAATATGTGAGCGCTGACCGCCACGGGCGCAGCAGAGAATACCTTGCGGATTTTGCAGGCACGCTGCCCGCCAGGCATCCATGCGCTGCTGACGAATTTCACCCGCAACCAGTTTATGTCCCAGCGCCAGCGCTGCGTCTGAGCCTTGCTGTTTATAGCAGGTGCCAACGGCGGCGCGTTCATCGTTATTCATTAACGGCAGATTGATAGCGGCGGGCATTGCGCCTTGCTCAAACTCGATAGGGGCGCGAACATCAATAATGGGCGTATCAGCAATCAGCAGGGCACGATAGTCCTGTTCCGTGTGTCTCTCTTGCATAGTTAAAAGTGAACCTCAAATCAGCTTGCGCGCTATTTTACGCGCCAACGCGCAAGGAAACTTGATTTTTAACTGCGTGGGTTGCCGAAAATTTCTAAAAATCCGCTGATTTCCGGCCTGCGCTGGGTAAACAAGGTCACAATATCTTCTACCGCTTTGCCGCTGCCAAATTTGCGCCATGCCAGACTCAATGGCGAAGGAGGGCGCATCGTTGGGATTACCCGGCTGACCAGTTGTTGATTATCGATCATTGACTGGCAAAGCGATTTTGGCAAAAAACCAATGCCAACGCCCGCCAGATGGGCGGCGATTTTCGTTTCCATATCGGGAACAATAATCTCTTTTTGCCCTGGCAATCGCCAGGCGACGCGTTTGGTTAAGGTGCGGGCGCTGTCTTCAATATTGACCGCCGGAAAGCGCCGCAACTGCGCTTCTGTTAGCGGCTCTTCAACGTTCGCCAGCGGATGATCCGCCGCCATGACAAAGCGCCATTGCACCGATCCTAAGGGATCAAGACTAAAGGTATTTGCCAGCGCCTCAGTTCCCGTGACGCCGATAGCCAGCGAAAAACCTTCGTACAATAGCGAGTCTCAGACGCCCATATAGATTTGTCGGGAGATGTGAAACTGGGTAAAGGGGTAACGCTCATTCAGCCACGCCAGCAACTGGGCGACGGCCTGGGGGTTGTAGAGCAGGTTGTTGATGACAATATTCACCTGGCGTTCCACGCCATCATTCACCTGTTGCAGCTCGCTTGGCATACTTTCCAGCCAGCTCAGCCAGTCTCTGGCCTGGGAAAGTAGATGCTCGCCAGCCGCTGTCAACGTCACGCTGCGAGTCGTACGGAAAAACAGCGCTACTCCGGTATTCTCTTCCAGAAGTTTAATGCGATAACTGATCGTCGCCGTGGTTTTACATAATCGTTCTGCCGCTTTTGAAAAACTTCCTGTTTCAGCAACCGCAATGAAAGTCCGCAAGGTTTCTGGATCGAACATCTTCAGGTATCCCCTTTTAAATCCGCAAGTTGCGTGATTTTCTTATCCTCTGATTTATCAGTATTTTTACATGATAACCCTGTTCAATTTGTGGACTAAATCTAGTTTTGGAAAAATATTCCAACTTTTGTATTGATGTTGTTCTCTTAAGGTTTTAGATTGCCTGTTATTGAAACCAAGCTGACCGGTCGGCGGTGGTTGAACGGAATTATGTTACAAGGACAAAAAGATGAAACTTCAGGTATTACCGTTAAGTCAGGAAGCCTTTAGTGCTTATGGCGACGTAATCGAAACGCAGCAACGGGATTTTTTCCATATTAACAATGGCCTGGTGGAGCGTTACCACGATTTGGCGCTGGTTGAGATTCTTGAGCAAGACCGTACGCTTATCAGCATTAACCGCGCGCAACCGGCGAATCTGCCGCTGACCATTCACGAACTCGAACGTCATCCGCTGGGTACTCAGGCCTTTATCCCGATGAAAGGTGAGGTGTTTGTGGTGGTCGTGGCGTTAGGTGACGACAAACCAGACCTGTCAACGCTGCGGGCGTTTATCACCAACGGCGAACAGGGAGTGAATTACCATCGTAACGTCTGGCATCACCCACTTTTCGCCTGGCAGCGCGTCACCGATTTTCTGACCATCGATCGCGGCGGCAGTGACAACTGTGATGTTGAAAGTATTCCTGAACAGGAACTCTGTTTTGCGTGACGCCTGCAACCGACTTGCATAAGATAAACTAATTGTTCATTGTTTATGCTCACTTGTAGGTCGGAGTTAACGTAGGTATGACGGAAGTTAGACGGCGCGGCAGGCCAGGACAGGCGGAGCCTGTGGCACAGAAGGGCGCACAGGCGTTAGAGCGGGGAATTGCGATTCTGCAATATTTGGAAAAAAGTGGGGGAAGTTCGTCGGTTAGCGATATTTCTCTCAATCTGGATTTGCCGCTCTCCACGACCTTTCGCTTGCTGAAGGTTTTACAGGCAGCGGATTTTGTCTATCAGGACAGTCAATTAGGCTGGTGGCATATAGGATTAGGTGTCTTTAACGTCGGTGCGGCGTACATCCATAACCGCGATGTCCTCTCCGTCGCCGGGCCGTTTATGCGCCGCCTGATGTTACTTTCCGGCGAAACGGTCAATGTCGCGATCCGTAACGGCAATGAAGCGGTATTAATTGGTCAGTTAGAGTGTAAATCGATGGTCAGGATGTGTGCGCCACTGGGCAGTCGTCTGCCACTGCATGCTTCCGGTGCGGGCAAAGCGCTGCTTTATCCGCTGGCGGAAGAGGAGTTGATGAGCATCATTCTGCAAACCGGTTTGCAGCAGTTTACGCCAACTACGCTTGTGGATATGCCCACCTTGCTGAAGGACCTGGAACAAGCGCGTGAACTGGGCTATACCGTAGATAAAGAAGAGCATGTTGTAGGTCTGAATTGCATAGCTTCAGCAATTTACGATGATGTCGGTAGTGTTGTTGCCGCTATCTCCATCTCCGGGCCTTCATCAAGACTGACAGAAGATCGTTTTGTCAGTCAGGGTGAGCTGGTCAGAGACACCGCCCGCGATATCAGCACGGCGTTGGGACTGAAAGCACATCCATAATGTCTGTCGCATCCCGCTCTGCGGAGCGGGTTTTTTTGACAAAATTTGAAAGTTGGAAAAATTTTCCAATAAATAGAGGTAGGAATAAAATGGCAAAAATGAGAGCCGTTGACGCGGCAATGTATGTGCTGGAGAAAGAAGGTATCACCACCGCCTTCGGTGTTCCGGGAGCTGCAATCAATCCGTTCTACTCAGCGATGCGTAAGCACGGCGGTATTCGTCACATTCTGGCGCGTCATGTGGAAGGTGCTTCGCACATGGCGGAAGGTTATACCCGCGCAACGGCAGG
>PPYF01437994.1_pt1 | contig 15527 bp, 10 predicted proteins | sample 1559871 | NCBI WGS metagenome assembly PPYF01 (sample SAMN08240021, study PRJNA423297) | Human gut metagenome, whole genome shotgun sequencing project. | reverse complement strand
CCGATAACAAATAGCCGGGGCAAGGAGGAAATCGCTCTTGCGCATGGTCTCGACGGCCTTGCGGATGGCGGAAACCGAGGCTTCGTGGGTCATGAAGACGAGGGGCACGCCCGCTTCGCTCTGTCCCTTCTGGATTGCCTGCGCGATGCTGACGCCCTGATCGGAGAGCGCGCCGGAAAGGTCGCGCAGGACACCGGGATCGTCCTTGACCATGAAGCGCATGTAATAGGTGCTGCAGGCTTCTTCCGGGGGCAGGATGTCGGCTTGCGGGAGCACCTGTTTGACGAAGCCGGAGTTCAGCTTGTTGTTCTGGCGGGCGATGGAAATAAGGTCCCCGAGCACCGCGCTGGCCGTGGGCAGGCTGCCCGCGCCGAGTCCGTGCAGGAAGAGGGAGCCGACCGCATTGCCTTCCACGCGCACGGCGTTGTACGCGCCGCCCACGCGGGCAAGGAGATAGGTGTGGTTCACCAGCGTCGGGAAGACGCCCGCTTCGAGCTTGCCGTCACGCATCCGGGCGCGGCCGAGGAGCTTGATGCGGTAGCCGAACTCGCGGGCAAAGTCGATGTCCATCTTGTCGAGGTTGCGGATGCCTTCGATGGGCATTTTCGTATAGGGATAGTCCACGCCCCATGCAAGGCGGATAAGCAGCACGAGCTTGTGCGCGGTGTCGAACCCGTCGATGTCCAGCGTGGGATCGGCCTCGGCGTAGCCCTTTTCCTGCGCTTCGGCGAGGGCCGGGGCGAAGTTGACGCCCTTGCTGGTCATTTCCGAAAGGATATAGTTGCCGGTGCCGTTCAAAATGCCTTCGAGCGAAGTGATATGGTTCCCGGTAAGGCTTTCCTTCAGCGTCTGGACGATGGGGATGCCGCCCGCCACGCTGGCTTCATAGAGAAGAGTGGCGCCCTTTTCGTCGGCCAGCCGGAACAGGCTTTCGCCTTCTTCCGCGAGCAGGGCCTTGTTGGCGGTGACGACCTGTTTGCCCTTTGCGAGGCTGCGCGTGATGAGCTCCTTGGCCGTGTCGATGCCGCCCATCAGCTCGATGACCACGTCAATGTCGGGATCGTCGGCAAGGGTCATGGGATCGGTCGTCAGGCGCACGCCCTCCGGAAGATCGCGTTTACGGTTCGGATTGCGGACGGCGACAGCCTTCAGATTAAAGTCGCAGCCGGAGCGGGCCCGGATTTCTTCGGCGTTTTCGGACAGCAGGCGCACAAGGCCGCCGCCGACGGTTCCGAGTCCGGCCAGTCCGATATTCAGGGTCGTATTCATCAACAGATGTCCTTTTGGGCTGAAGTCTTCGCGGAAGGGACGGAAGTACCTGTCCGTAGCGTGAATTTGTATCTATAGTAGGGAACGGCGCCGTCTGTAAAGGGAGGGAAGCGCGCGGCGGCGGAGGCGGAAGCGAAAAAAGTCATGCTCCGCCTGGGGGTTCGTCTCTGGACGCCGAAAACGAATCGTGTTTTGATGGCGGGAGTCACACGGAGGAAAGAGCATTCATGAGCGGAAATACTTTCGGACGTCTTTTTCGTCTGACCACCTACGGGGAATCCCACGGCCCGGCGCTCGGCGGCGTCGTTGACGGTTGCCCGGCGGGCATCGCCCTCTCGGAGGAACTGCTCCAGAAGGAACTCGACCGGCGGCGTCCCGGCGGCGGCACGGCCGGGACCACGCGCAAGGAGCCGGACGCTGTCCGGTTGCTGTCCGGCGTTTTTGAAGGCGCGACCACGGGAACGCCCATCGGCTTCCAAATCGAGAACACCAACCAGCGCTCCGGCGATTACGGGCCGCTGGCGGCGGTCTGGCGTCCGGGGCACGCGGATATGACCTATGACGCCAAGTACGGCGTGCGCGACTTCCGGGGCGGGGGGCGTTCCTCGGCCCGCGAAACCGCCGCTCGTGTGGCTGGCGGGGCCATTGCCCGCGCGCTGCTCGCGGCGCAGGGGATTTCGGTGCGTTCCTGCACGTTGGAAATCGGCGGTATGCCCGCTCCGGCGTTCACGCCGGAAGACATGGCGGGCGCGGCGTCCCGTCCGTACTGCGCCCCGTGTGAGGCCGCCGTGGAACCGTGGGAGGCGTTGGTCCGTACCGTACGCGGCGAGGGCGACACGCTCGGCGGCATCGTCCGGGTGGAGGTGCTCGGCGTGCCCGCCGGTCTGGGCGAACCCGTGTTCGATAAGCTGGATGCCGTGCTGGCACAGGCGCTCATGAGCGTAGGGGCGGTCAAGGGCGTGGAGATCGGCGACGGTTTCGCCGCGGCCCGCAGCCGGGGGAGCTTCAACAACGACGCCTACCGTCCGGCCGGGGCCGGATCGACGCTGGGCAATCCCACGACCAACCATTGCGGCGGTATCCTCGGCGGCATTTCGACCGGCCAGCCGCTGGTGATGACCGTGGCGATCAAACCCATCCCCTCCATCGCCAAGGAACAGCAAAGCGTGAACGCCGAAGGCAGCCCCGTATCCTTGCGTGTGGGCGGACGGCACGACATCTGCGCCATTCCGCGCGTCAATCCCGTGCTTGAGGCGATGGCCGCCTTGACCGTGGCCGACGCCCTGTTGCTGCAGCGGCGGATGGGGTAGGGCATGACGCAGCTTTCTCTTTCATCCCTCGATGATACGGTGGAATTGCAGGGCACGCTGGAGCGCGTGGTCTTTCATAATGAGGAAAACGGCTACACGGTGTTCCGGGTCAGGCCGGAAGGCAAGGACGAAGTGGATCTCGTCACCGTGGTCGGGCATATGGGCAGCCCGCAGGCGGGCGCGTCCCTGCGCATCAAGGGCCGGTGGGTGAACAACGCCCGCTTCGGCAGGCAGGTGCAGATGGATTCCTTTGAAAGCCTGCTCCCCGCCACCGCCGAGGGCATCAAGCTGTATTTGGCCTCCGGGCTGATCAAGGGCATCGGCAAGAGCATCGCGGCGCGCATCGTCAAGGCGTTCGGCGAGGACACGCTCAGGATTTTCGACGAAGAACCGCAGCGCCTGCTGGAAATTTCTGGCATCACCCAGAAGAAGCTGGTGACCATCGTCGAGTGCTGGACCGAGCATCAGGGCGTGCGCAATCTGGTGCAGTTCCTCCAGCCGCACGATATCGGCGCGTCCTTCGCCGTCCGTATCTATAAGCATTACGGCCCGCAGGCGCTGTCCATCGTGCAGGAGAACCCCTACCGGCTGGCGATGGACATCCGGGGCATCGGCTTCCTGACGGCGGATGCGCTGGCGGCCAAGCTCGGCTTTGAAAGCGAGCACCCTTTGCGGATTCAGGCGGGCACGCTGTACACGCTGATGAAGCAGATCGACGACGGGCACGTCTATTATCCCCGCCGGGCCTTGGTGGAACAGACCTGTTCCCAGCTCGGCATCGCGGAAGAGTTCGTCGAGGAGGCCGTGGACTGCCTCGCCCGTGAGGAACGGGTGGTGCTGGAGGAACTCGACGACGAGATCGGCGTGTACCTGACCCGGTTCCATCATTACGAATCGAAGATTGCCTATTACCTGCGGCGCATCCTCGCCTCGCCGAAGTCGGTGCGGTTCCCCAAGGCCGACGAAGTGGTGGAGAAAGTCGTGTCCCGGCTCGGCATTACGCTGGCCGAGGAACAGCTTGAGGCCGTGCGCACATCGGCGACGTCCAAAGTAATGGTGCTGACCGGCGGCCCCGGTACGGGCAAGACCACCATCCTGAACGCGATCATTCAGGTTTTTGCGGAAAACAAGGCCAAGATTTTGCTGGCCGCGCCCACGGGCCGGGCGGCGAAACGCATGTCCGAGGCCATCGGCCGGGAAGCCCGCACGATCCACCGCCTGCTCGAATACACGCCCAAGGACGACGGGTTCGCCCGCAACGAGGATAACCCGTTGGCCTGCGGGCTGCTTGTGGTGGACGAGGCGTCCATGATGGACACCATGCTGGCGTACCATCTGCTCAAGGCGGCCCCGCTCGGCGCGACCATCGTATTCGTGGGCGACGTGCATCAGCTTCCGTCCGTGGGGCCGGGCAACGTGCTCGGGGATCTCATCGCTTCCGGGGCCATGCCCGTGGTCGAGCTGGTGGAGGTGTTCCGGCAGGCGGCGGAAAGCGAAATCGTGTGCAACGCCCACCTGATCAACCGGGGCGAGCTGCCACGCCTTGAATCCTCAAAGGATCGCCTTTCCGATTTCTATTTCATGCGGCAGGACGATCCCGATCGCGCGGCGGACATCATCGTGGATTTGGTCAAGAACCACATCCCCCGCCGTTTCCAGCTTGATCCTTTCGACGAAATCCAGGTGCTTTCGCCCATGCACAAGGGCACCGTGGGCGCGGCGAACCTCAACCTGCGGCTCCAGCAGGCGCTCAATCCCGAAGGGGAGGCCCTGCAGCGCGGAGAGCGGTTCTATCGGCTCGGCGACAAGGTCATGCAGATCCGCAACAACTATGAGAAAGATGTGTACAACGGCGATATCGGGCGGGTTTCCAGTGTGGACGTACAGGAAAAATGCCTTGTTGTCCGGTATGATGACCGTTATGTCGGGTACGATTGGGAAGAACTCGACGAAATAGTGGCGGCCTACGCGATTTCCATTCACAAATCACAGGGTTCGGAATATCCTGCCGTCGTCATTCCGTTGATGACGCAGCACTATATGTTGCTGCAGCGGAACCTCATCTATACGGGGGTGACGCGGGGCAAGCGTCTTGTTGTACTGGTAGGAGAGCCCCGCGCTTTGGCGATGGCCGTTAAAAACAACCGGATGCAGAAGCGGTATACGTGGCTGGCCCGACGTTTGGGGGCGGCCCCGGAGGTCGCCGGTCCGCAAACTGAGGGTGAACGCACATGATGGTTTCTGGTGCCCGCAAGGGCTTTTGGGGTGTGCCGCCGTATGAAAGGCTCGGGGGGCGGGGCGTTGTCTCTGTCCCCAAAACGGTGAAAGGGAGAAGCCTTCGTCTGATTGCGCTCGGCGTATTGCTGTGCTGCGCCCTTGCGCTCGGCGGCTGCGGCGGAGGACGCAAGGGCGGGAGCCTGCCTCCGGCCGAGTCCGGCAGCTTTGAAGGCCCGAAAGGGAGCATTGCGGATTTGCGGCGGTTGCCGCAGGATCTGCTGGTTTATGCCCGGCAGGGCAATCCGGACAAGCCCCTCATGTCGGCTGCGGAGCAGGCCCGGCAGGACGCCCGGTTCAACAGCCTGTTCTTTGGACCGTGGGAGGCTGTACGATCCTCTGTTTCCGCCTCCGAGGCGTTCGCCATTTTCGGTGGCCAGAAGAAGCGGAGCAAGGCGCGGGGATGGGCGGAAAACCTGCTGCCGTGGACGCAGGAGAACTGGGACAAGCTGACGGCGAACGCCGCTCGGGATGCATACCCGTCCCGGTTCGACAAGGCGATTACCGTGCGGCCTACGGTGCTGCGCGAAGCGCCCACCCATAAGCCCCGGTTCGGGAACCCTGCCGAGGCCGGAGAAGGGTATCCCTTCGATATGTTCATGTACTCCACGCTTCCGGTGGGGATGCCGTTGCTTGTCGTGCATACCTCCGCCGATGGCGCGTGGGTATTCGTGGAGACGGGGCTCGTATCCGGCTGGGTTCCCACGGAGGATACGGCTGTGACGGACGCGCCGTTCCGCTCGCGCTACGAGAACGGGACGTATGCGGTCATCGTCCGTGACGACGTCCCGCTGGTGGACGAGCTGGGCCGTTATGTTACCACGGGGAGCCTCGGGACCATGTTGCCTCTGTCCGGCGGATCGGGATCATCGCTGAGGCTGCTGGTCCCTGTGCGTGATCCGCAGGGCCGTGCCGTGGCCGTACCCGTGCGGGTGTCTCCCTCCGATGCGGTGCGTAAGCCTATTCCCCTGACGGCAAGGGCGGCGGCCGAGATCGGCAACCGCATGATGGGGCAGCCCTACGGCTGGGGCGGATACCTGTTCAATCGGGACTGCTCGCTGGCGATGAGGGATCTTTTCGTCCCTTTTGGGGTGTGGCTGCCACGCAACTCATCGGCGCAGGCCAAGGCATGGCAGTTCATCAGCTTCGTGAAGGCGTCTCCCTCGGGTAAGGAAAGCATCATCAAGGACGAAGGGGTTCCATTCGCCACGCTGCTCTGGCTGCGCGGGCACATTACCTTATATATAGGGGAGTACAAGGGCGAGCCCGTTATGTTCCACAACGTCTGGGGCGTCCGTACCAATGACGGGAACGGCGAAGGCCGGCACATCATCGGGCGGGCCGTCGTCACCTCCCTCCAGCCCGGGGCCGAGCTTCCCAACGTCCGCCGCGAAAATCTGATTCTTTCCCGGCTGCAGGGGATGAGCATTCTACGGTATGAGTGAGGAATGCGGGGGAGGAGGGCATCTTCGGAAAGGGTGCCCTTTCGCGGTAGCTCTTCCGCAAGGCGTTTCTTGAGAGCGTAACGTGGTTTCTTCTGTGACTTGATTTCTTGCTTTGGGGCAGGGCACATTGTTTCAAGAACGTCTGTTGAGGGCGAGAAAAAGCCGTTTCCCGTTTGGGAGGCGGCTTTTTTATTTGTGCCCGTACGTTTTTGTGCGCGGATGGCCGTTTTTGCAGTCCGTGCACAGCGTTGCGCAGTGGGGAGAAGGGGCCTTCAGTGGGCAGAAGAGGCGGAAGGGGCAGTTGGATTGCCGGATTCCCTTTCGTTCAGGCGATTGATTGGCCATGCTCCCCTTTTTATTTGGGTGTTTTTTCGCAAGAGAGAAAGATTCGCTTTGCCCGAATGGAATCTTTTTTGTGGCTTCAGCGTGCTTGTGGCGGGAGATCAGGCCATTTGAGCATGGTGTTTGGTTATCGGATGGTGGATTTTTTCAGAAATATTTCTGTATTCAGAAAATATTCTGATATAATCATGTATTTTTCTGTTCACTGACGTTTTATGTAGAGTGTTCTTCTCTAACACATTAGAATATCAACTCTAGTTGAATATAATGCGTTGGCATGTCCTTTGCTGAACAAGAAATAGGAAAACACCGGATACTCCGGTTGCATAAGTGGCCTTTTCTTTCCTTTTTATTCAGTGAAGCCAAGGAGAAACCATGCTTGTTACAGAAACAGCTTGGGGAAAGCGCATCAAAACCGACGTGCTCATCCTCGGAACCGGCGCTTCAGGTGTCGGCGCGGCCCTGCGCGCGGCGGAACTTAAGGCCGACGTGCTCATGGTGGGGCAGGGGCGGCTGGAAAGCTCCGGCTGCCTCGGCGGCGGCAACGACCATTTCATGGCGGCGCTCGGCACCGACGAACCCAACGACACCCGCGAAGCCTTTGTCGGCTTCTTCATGAAGTCCGCTTTCGGCTACTGCGAAGCCCAGCTCAACCAGTGGTTCGACGCCATCAAGCCTTGCGTGAAAATCCTTGAGGAAGTCGATACGGAATTCCTGATCAAGGACGGCAAGCGGTATCGTTCCGTCGGCTTCGGCCAGCCCGGCGCGTGGTGGCTGCACATCACCAACGGCACGAGCATCAAGCGGCATCTGGCCCGCCGCGTGCGCAAGTCCGGCGTCAACATCCTCGACGACTTCCACATCACCCGGCTGTTCGAGCGCGACGGGCACATCATGGGGTGCATGGGCTTCAATGTCCTGACCCGCGAAGTGTACGCCATCGAATGCAAAACCGCCATCTGTTCCCTCGGCTGGCACCCCCAGCGCCTGACCAACAACTCTACCGGCAACCCCTACAACTGCTGGCACATGCCGTACAACACCGGCAGCTATTTCGTCCTGCCCATGCAGATCGGCGCGTCGCTGGTCAACATCGACATCAGCGGCCGCGCGACGCTCATCCCCAAGGGGTGGGGCGCGCCCGGCATGAACGGCATTAACAACATGGGCGGCAAGGAAATCAACGCGCTCGGCGAGCGGTTCATGTTCAAGTATGACCCGATGGGCGAAAACGGCAAGCGCCGCAATCAGGTCATGGGCACGTGGCAGGAACAGGTCGAGGGCAACGGCCCGCCGTTCTACATGGATATGACCCACTTCAGCGATGAGGACGTGCATCACCTCCAGTATGTGCTCATGCCCGCGGACAAGGAAACCTACCTTGATTACTGTGCGGCCCGCGGCATCGAGTTCAAGAAAGCCCCGTTGGAAGTGGAAGTTTCCGAAATGACGGTTTCCGGGATGCTCCTCGCCGACGATCGCTTGGAAACCACGGTGAAGGGCCTGTTCGCGGGCAGCAACTTTACGAGTTTTTCCGGCGCGATGTGCTGCGGCTACGTGGCGGCGTTCCATGCCGCGAACGATGCGGCGTCCACCGAGATGGGCGTCATCGACGACGCGGAAGCGCAGGCCGAACACGACCGCATCCTCGCCCCTTGGGAGCGCAAGGGAACCAACCTTCTGAAGTACAACGACTTTGAAGATCCCATCCGTCAGATCATGGACTACTACGCCAAGTACCGCCGGAACATGGCCGGTATGCGTCTCGCCCTCGAAAAGCTCGCCCTTGTGGAAAGCTACACGGATCGTGTCGTAGCCACCAACAACCACGAGCTGATGCGCCTGCACGAGGCGTTCGACCTGCTGGAACTCTGCCGGGCCCATCTGGAAGCCTGCCTCCAGCGCAGGGAAAGCGGGCGGGGCATGTATCAGCTCTCCGATTATCCCGAAAAGGATCCCGAACTCGCCAAGGGGCTGGTGCTCACCCGCAAGGACGGCGCGTTCCAGTTCGGCTGGACGGAGTGATCCCGCATCTTTCATAAGGAGAAACGACATGCCTCCGGTTTTTGATTCCAAGAAATGCGTCAAGTGCGGCCGCTGCGTGAAGGATTGCCCCGGCTACATTCTGGAACTGGACAAGGAACACGACGAGACGCCTCACGTCATCGAAGCATACAAGCGTGAGTGCTGGCATTGCGGCAACTGCCGCATCAGCTGCCCGCAGCAGGCCGTTTCCTTTGAATTTCCCTTATACACCCTCGTTTAGGCGGAGCGGATATGAGCAAGCATACCGTTTTTGTGGAAGCCCCGCCGTTCGCCAAGTTCTCCGACGTCGAGATGCGCCGCCTGCTTGATGACGAACGTCTGGAAGTGCTGGACTGGCGCGGGAAGCGCGTGAACACGCCTGGCTTCGTTGAAGCGCTTGCCGCCGCCGATATCGCCGTCACCGGCAACAGCCTGACCATCACCGACGAGCTGCTGGAAAAGCTCCCCAACCTCAAGCTGATCGCCAAGCTCGGCACCGGGCTGGACATGATCGACATCCCAGCCGTGCTCCGGCGCGGCATCCTGCTTTGCAACACGCCCGGCGCGAACAGCGTGGCCGTGGCGGAACATACCTTCGCATTGCTGCTCGGCTACCTGCGCAACGTGCCGCAGTGCGACAACGCCGTGCGGACCGGGCAGTGGGAAAAGGCGCGGACTATGGGCGGCGAAATCTGCGGCAAGACCGTGGGCATCATTGGCCTCGGCAACATCGGGAGCCGCGTGGCTTCCCGGATGGCCGGGTTCGAAGCCCGCCTTCTCGGAACCGATCCCTGCTGGCCCGAAGCCCTTGCCGCCAAGTACGGCATCGAGCGCCGGGAGCTGAACGAGCTGCTCGCCGAGTCGGACATCGTGTGCGTGCATTGCCCTCTCGACGAAACCACCGCCGGGTTCATCGGCAAGGCGGAACTGGCGCTTATGAAGCCCTCCGCGCTGCTGGTCAACATGGCCCGTGGCGGCATCGTGGACGAGGACGCCCTGTACGAAGCCCTGCGCGGCAAGGTCATCTCCGGCGCGATCATCGACGCCTATTCGCAGGAGCCGCTCACCGCTTCCCCGTTGTTCTCGCTGGACAACGTGATCCTGTCCCCGCACGCCGGGGCCTTCACTACGGATGCGCTCAACGCCATGTCCCGCATGTCCGTTGACCAGTTGTTCCAGTATGTGGACGGCGCCATGCCCGACAACCTCGTTACCGCGGAGTAAAGTCATGCCATCCTTTTTGAACGCCATGACGCGCCAAATCCCCAGTTCCAGCATCCATGCCGCCACCCAGAAAGCTGAAGCCTACCGGCGTGAAGGCAAGAAGGTGGTCATTTTCAGTATCGGCCGCCCCGACTTCGATACGCCCGCCCACATCAAGGAGGCCGCCAAAACCGCGCTGGACAAGGGATATGTTCATTATACCCCCAACATGGGCATCCTGCCCCTGCGCGAAGCCGTCGCCGAGCACATCAAGCGGCAGACCGGCGTCAGCTACGATCCCAAGACCGAAGTCATGATCACCTGCGGCGGGCAGCAGGCCATCCTCCTGACCATGAAGGCCGTGCTTGAACCCGGCGACGAAGTGCTGCTGCCGTCTCCCGGTTATGGCCTGTATTACAACTGTGCCGCCATCGCCGACGCGCAGGTTCGTGCCTATGCGCTCAAGGCCCCCGATTTCGGCTGGGGCGGCGCGGAAGCGGGCGAACGCACCAAGATGCTGTTCATCAACAGCCCACACAACCCCACCGGCGCGGTTCTTTCCAAGGAAGAGCTCGGCCAGATCGCCGATTTCGCCCAGGCCAACAACCTGCTGGTTGTTTCCGACGAAGCCTATGACCGTCTGCTGTATGACGGCCTTGAGCATCGTTCCATCGCGTCCGAACCGGGGATGCGCGACCGTACCGTCATCCTCGGCTCCTTCTCCAAGACCTATTCCATGACCGGCTGGCGCATCGGCTATCTCGCCGGGCCCGCCGAGGTCATCCGGGGCATGGCCCTGTTGCAGCAGAGCTTTGTGCTTTCCGTCAACAGTTTCGCCCAGTGGGGCGCCGTGGAAGCCATGACCGGCCCGCAGGATTGCGTTGAGGAAATGCGCCAGCAGTTCGACCTCCGCCGCAAGGCCATGATGGAAGCCCTGTCCACCATACCCAACGTATCCTTCGCGGCTCCCAAGGGCGCGTTCTACATCTACCTGAACCACGAGAAGACAGGGCTGGACCCCGTGCAGTTCTGTGCGAAGCTTCTCGACGAATACTATGTGGCCTGCGTGCCCGGTTCCGAATACGGGCCGTACGCAGGGTGCAACACCCGTCTTTCCTGCGCCACCGGGCTGGACGATTGCCTGGAAGGTGTCGACCGCATCCGGAAGATGGTCGCCTCACTGTAGTGTGAATGGGCCGGAGGGACGGCCCCTCCGGCTCTGCTCCAAGGACAGGAACTGTATAACCCGACTGGAGACGCCATGAAGAGGACATTATTGACATTGACGTTGGCCGCGGCTCTGTGCCTTCCCGCGCTGTTCGCGCAGAAGAGTGCCGCCGAAGAACCCATCGTGCTGACTTTCAACCTTGGGATGCCGCCTATCCACCAGCGGTGGGTCAATGCCATCAAGCCTTGGTGCGACGAACTCGAAAAGCGCAGCAACGGGCGCATCAAGATTGAACCCTATTTCGCCAACGCCCTTGGCAAGCGTTCCGACGCCATGGACTCCGTCCGTACCGGCATAGCGGACTTGGCCGAAGCGCCTTTCAGCTCCAACCCCGGCGCGTTCCCCTTCCATTCTCAGATTTTTTCCGCCGCCAACCCCAGCATGGCTCTCGGCAATGCCTATGAGATGCTGAGCGATTTCTATAAGGCCCATCCCGAAGTCCTGAAGAAGGAAATCAAGGGCGTCAAGCTCATGTTCATCCACGCCTACCCCGTGGGCGACTGTGTCATGACCAAGTCCGCCCCCATCCTGAAGCTCGACGACATCAAGGGCAAGAAGCTCGGCTTTGAAGGCGGCGGCCTGCGCTTTGAAACCATGCAGGCCCTCGGCGCTTCCGTGGTCGGCATGAACATGTCCGATCTGTATCAGGCCATGCAGGGCGGCATCATCGACGGTATCGTCATGGATTTCGATCCGCTGATTTCCCGGCGTTACGGTGAGGAAGTCAAGCACGTCACTCTGTTGAACATCACCGGAACCGCCTTTTACGTGGTCATGAATCAGGAACGCTACGACAGCCTGCCCGACGACCTCAAGGCCATCGTCGACGATATGTCCCAGAATTACGGCCCCAATCTTTTGGAAAAGTTCTGGGCTGAAAACGTGTACGGCAGCCTCGACAAGTGGATCAAGGAAATGGGCGGCACCGTCTATGTCCTGTCCGACGAGGATTATGCCCGCGCCGACAAGCTGGCCGCCGTCCCGGCGCAGGCGTGGTTCAAGTCGCTTGACAAGGCCGGCTATCGGGGCGCCGAACTGGAGAAGACGTTCCATCAGTTGGAAGCCAAGTATTTCACGCCGTGGCGTCAGTCTGAAGCCTACCGTTACGTCAAGCAGCAGTAAGCCATCGGTTCCGAACGGCGGCGGGGGGTCCCCGCCGCCCAACCTCCCCAATCAAGGTCTGAACTTATGAGCAGCAACGCCATTGAAACGCCCCCGTTGGCCGCCCAGCTGGAATCGCTATCTGCCCTGATACGGCGCACGGAACCGTTTTGCCAGAGGATAAGCGCTGTCGGCATGTATATCTTTATGGGTCTGGTCATCCTGACCTTCGCGGACGTGCTTCTGCGCTATGTTATCGGATCGCCGATCAGCGGCAGCATCGAAATCACCGAAATGCTCATGTCCGTGGTGCTGTTTTCCTCCGTGGCCTATACCTATTGGAGGCGCGGGCACGTCAGCATGGACATCGTGACCGGCAAGCTGAGCGAACTCAATAAGAACCGGCTTGGGGCCATCACCACGGTCTGGAGCCTTGCGGTCGTCTTTTTCTGCATAACGTGCATGGGCAAGTACGCCATGACCACCACCGACACCACATCGGTATGGAACATGTCCTACAAGCCGTTCATCTGGTTCGCCGTGTTCGGATGCGTCCTGTTGTTCCTTGCCATGCTCAGCCATCTTTTGGATCAGCTTGCCGCCACTATCCGGGGCGGCGGGATGGGGTCGGCTTTCTTGATGCTCGGCATCGGCCTGCTCGGCGTGGCCCTGTCGGTTTGGGTGGCGGTCGAGCGTCTGCCCGGCATCAGCGCACCCGCGCAGGGCGTCATCGGCATGGTGTATATGTTTACCATGTTTTTCTTGGGGATGCCCGTGGCCTTCGCGCTCATGGGGACCTCGCTCGTCTTCATCGCTAGCCTGCGCGGCCTGACGGCGGCTCTGAACCTGTTCGGGACGGCGTGGTTCTCCACGTGCAGCAGTTACACGTGGGCACCCCTGATGTTCTTTCTGTTGATGGGCTTTCTCTGTTTCTACAGCCGGTTCGGCGAAGACCTGTACCGCACGGCCCGCAACTGGTGCGGCCATTTCCGCGGCGGCCTCGCCATAGCCAGCGTGTGCGCCTGCACCGCCCTCGGCGCGGTTGTCGGCGACGCCCTTGTCGGCTGTATCGCCATGATGACCATCGCCCTGCCCGAAATGCGGCGGCACGGCTATGACGACAAGCTCGCCATCGGCACGCTGGCCTGCTCCGGCGGCATCGGCAGCCTCATTCCTCCGAGCTCGAATTTCATCATCTACGGCGTCCTTGCGGAACAGAGCATCGCCGACCTGTTCATTGCGGGCGTGTTCCCCGGCCTCGTGTGCATGGCCTGTTTCATTCTCGCCATCGTCATTATGGTCTGGCGCAATCCCGAGCTGGCTCCCGCCCTGCCTCGCGTTCCCATGCGCGAGCGGCTCGTCTCGCTCAAGACCGGCCTGCCCATCATTATCATCTTCATCGTGGTCATCGGCGGCATCTACGCCGGCATGTTCACCGCTACGGAGGGCGGCGGCATCGGCGCGTTCACGACCGTGTTCCTCGCCCTCGTCATGGGCCGCCTGAGCTGGTCCATCGTCACCAACGGCCTCAACGATACCGGCAAGACGATCAGCATGGCCTTTACGGTCCTCGGCGGCGCGGGCGTGTTCAGCTACTTCATGACCATGAGCAAGATCCCCATGATCCTCGCCGGCGTCATCGCCTCCATGAACATGCCTCCCATGGCCGTCATGTTCGCTATCATCGTGTGTATGAGCTTCCTCGGCTGTTTTATCCCGGCCATCCCGCTGATGCTCATCTGCGTGCCCATCTTCCTGCCGCTCGCCACGCTGTTCGGCTGGAACCTGATTTGGTTCGGCGTCATCATCAATATCCTCGTGACCATGGCCGGCATGACCCCGCCTTTCGGCGTCAGCCTGTTCGTTGCCAAGGAACTGGCGGATGTTCCGCTCTCGTTGGTGTACCGTTCCTCGATACCCTTCATCCTTGCGTTCTTCCTGTGCCTCGGCTTCTGCATCGCCTTTGAGCCGCTGAGCACGTGGCTGCCCGCCATGATGCGGTAAGTGAAAAAGGAATCCCCGCATGGCGGGGGTTCCGTCCCCGGATGCTTTCGGGGAGGCGCTGCGGCGCTTTCCCCGGGAGCGAAACAAAAAGCGTGTCGTTGCGAAGCGCGAAAGACGTTGCCGTTCAAGAGGCGAAAAGGAGAACGCCATGAAGGTCCTCAGCCTGCTCCCCCGTTCCCGGTTTACGGAATCCGGTATGGCCCTGCCGGAAAGCCTTTCCCTGCATTTTTTGCCTCCAAACGGCAGCCACGTCCTGATCGCGGCGGCTGAGAGCGCGCAGGCGCTTTTGCTCCCGCCGTCCCAGCCCTATGTGGATGCCTTCTGCCTCGAACGGATGCCCTCTATCCGCTTCATCCAGACCACGGGCGCGGGCTTTGATTCCGTTGACCACCTCACGGCGGCGGAACTCGGCATTCCGGTATCGAATTCGCCGAACATGAACGCGTCCTCGGTGGCCGAATACGTGATAGCCGCCATTGTGAACCTCCAGCGCGGCCTTGCATGGGCCGACGGGGAAATCCGCCGCGGGCGTTATGCGGCTTCGCGTGCCGAGCTTCTGGAGCAGGGCGGCCTTGAGCTGCGCGGATGCCGGATCGGGCTGCTCGGGCTCGGCAACATCGGGCGCGCGGTCGTTCCGCTCGCCAAGGCTTTTGGGTGTTCCGTCGCCGCTTGCGACGCCTTCTGGCCTGAAGGGTTCGCGGCTGAAAACGGGGTCGAGCGTATGGATGTGGCGGAGCTGTTCGCCGAGTGCGACGTGGTTTCCCTGCATTGCCCGCTCAACGGCAGTACCCGCAACCTTGTGGATTACAACCTGCTTTCGACCATGAAGCCCCATGCCCTGTTGATCAACGCGGCCCGGAGCGGTGTGGTGGTGGAAGCGGATCTCGCCCGCATCCTCGCGGAAGGGCGGATACGCGGCGCGGCGCTCGATTGCTTTGCGGACGACGGGCGCGCCGAAAATCCTTTCTTGTCCATTCCCGCCGAACGCGTCCTGCTGACGCCGCATCTCGCGGGCGTAACCCGCGCCGCGTTCGGGCGGATGCTCTCTCAGGCGCTGGAAAATCTGGAGCGTGTGCTCGTTCATGGCCTGCCGCCCCGTTTCGTGGTGAACGGCGTGTTGGCCGATTATTCCGACTAGTCTTCGCGGCTGGCGTTCCCTTTGTGGGCCGGTGTCCGCTGTTTGTTCCCTCCTTTTGGGGAGGGTAGGAGCTTTGTACCCTTTGTCAAAATAAAATAATTAATAAAAATAATATATTATAAAGAAAGATTTTGTCCCGGCCCCGTCTCCAGAATCGTTTTGGACGGTGGGGAAGGGATGCAGGGAGG
>PPYF01613471.1_pt1 | contig 15530 bp, 15 predicted proteins | sample 1559871 | NCBI WGS metagenome assembly PPYF01 (sample SAMN08240021, study PRJNA423297) | Human gut metagenome, whole genome shotgun sequencing project. | reverse complement strand
CGTTCCGGCTGCGTTTGCAGGGAAACCAGCTGGCTGTTATAGGTCGCCAGATCGTTTTGCGCATTCTGCAGATCGTCCAGCGTCTGGGTGACGCGCGACTCCAGCTGACGCAGGGAGAGCGTACTTAGCGTTTTGCGCGTCGCGTCGTCGTTCGGGACATCGCTCAGGTTATTGAGGCTCTCCACCGCCTGGCGCAGCTTCGCCGGCGCCTGCTCGACCTGCTGTCGCAGCTGTGCCGTCTCGCTTTTGATACGCTCGATTTTATCCAGCGTTTCCAGCGTCTGAGTCAGATCCTGCTGGACCAGTTTGTCCTGCGGAGTCAGTTCTTTTTGCTTGTTTAACGTATTGAGCTGGCTCTGCACCTCTGCCCGATCGGGGAGATCCGCGGCGCGGCCCTGGACTGGGCTGAAAAGGCCAATAAAACAGAGCAGCGTGATAATAAAGATGAACGTGGCGCGTTGCCTGGAGATCGTGTGCAGCATAGTTAATATGAATGAATGCAAATGCCGGAAAGGTAGCTGCGCATTAACACGGCCGCCCGCCGGGTGAGTAAATTGGCGGGCAGCAGCTTCGCCGCGATGCACTCTTTCAAGGTCTGCTCGATACGCTCATAACTCGCCAGGGAGAGCTGCCGCTGGGCCTGCTGCACCACGGTCATTTCACCGACGAACTCACACTTATGATAGATAATCTCCATCATTAATCGTCGACGTTCTTCTGTCACTGTCGCTTCAAGAACATAGACTAGAATCTCCCTGATAACTGAGAGTGGATCGTTGGGGAATTTTGCCCGATACTCAATTTCGAGATCGCTAATACTGGCGTCTGACAGCTCCCAAATTTCGTTGAATAAATCTGATTTATTCTTGAAATGCCAGTTGAACAAAAACAGAGGGTTAACGCCTCTGGCGGTCGTTCTGATGCTCTCAGGCAGCTTAGCGCTAACAGGATGTGACGATAAACCGGCTCAACAGGGAGCCCAGCACATGCCGGAAGTCGGTATTGTGACGCTCAAATCCGCACCTCTACAAATAACCACCGAACTGCCAGGCCGCACCAGCGCCTATCGCATTGCGGAAGTCCGTCCTCAGGTCAGTGGCATTATTTTAAAACGTAACTTCGTGGAAGGTAGCGATATCCAGGCCGGCGTCTCCCTGTATCAGATCGATCCAGCCACCTATCAGGCCAGCTATGACAGCGCCAAAGGCGACCTGGCAAAAGCCCAGGCGGCGGCAAACATGGATCAACTGACGGTCAAGCGTTATCAGAAACTGTTGGGCACCAAATATATTAGTCAACAAGACTACGATACCGCCGTTGCGACGGCGCAGCAGAGCAATGCGGCCGTGGTCGCGGCGAAAGCGGCCGTTGAAACCGCGCGCATCAATCTGGCCTACACCAAAGTCACCTCGCCGATCAGCGGCCGGATCGGTAAATCCGCCGTGACCGAAGGGGCGCTGGTACAGAATGGTCAAACGACCGCCCTGGCAACCGTTCAGCAGCTGGATCCGATCTATGTTGACGTCACCCAGTCGAGCAATGATTTCCTGCGCCTGAAGCAGGAGCTAGCCGACGGCCGCCTGAAACAGGAAAACGGCAAAGCGAAAGTGGAGCTGGTGACTAATGACGGTCTTAAGTATCCACAGTCCGGCACGCTGGAATTCTCGGATGTCACCGTCGATCAGACCACCGGCTCAATCACGCTACGCGCTATTTTCCCGAACCCGGATCACACCCTGCTACCGGGGATGTTCGTCCGTGCCCGTCTGGAAGAAGGGATTAACCCTGACGCCCTGCTGGTACCGCAACAGGGTGTTACCCGTACGCCGCGCGGCGACGCCAGCGTCATGGTAGTGGGGGAAGGCGATAAAGTCGAAGTCCGCCAGGTCACTGCTTCTCAGGCGATCGGCGATAAATGGCTGGTCACTGACGGTCTGAAATCCGGCGATCGCGTTATCGTCACCGGCCTGCAAAAAATCAAACCAGGTGTGCAGGTAAAAGCGCAGGAAGTAGCTTCTGATGATAAACAGCAAGCCGCAGGCAACGCGCCATCAGAACAAACCAAGTCTTAACTTAAACAGGAGCCGTTAAGACATGCCTAATTTCTTTATCGATCGCCCCATATTTGCATGGGTGATCGCCATTATCATCATGCTGGCTGGGGGATTATCGATCCTCAAATTGCCGGTGGCGCAATATCCGACGATTGCGCCGCCAGCAATTTCCATTACCGCCATGTACCCCGGTGCTGACGCCGAAACGGTGCAGAACACCGTAACTCAGGTTATCGAACAGAATATGAACGGTATCGATCACCTGATGTACATGTCCTCAAATGGCGACTCCACCGGTACGGCAACCATTACGCTGACCTTCGAATCCGGTACCGATCCGGATATCGCCCAGGTTCAGGTTCAGAACAAGCTGGCGCTGGCGACGCCTCTGCTGCCGCAAGAAGTACAGCAGCAAGGGATTAGCGTTGAGAAAGCGTCCAGCAGCTTCCTGATGGTTGTCGGCGTCATTAACACCAACGGCACCATGAACCAGGACGATATTTCGGACTACGTGGCGGCCAACATGAAGGATCCGATTAGCCGTACCAGCGGCGTCGGCGACGTTCAGCTATTCGGTTCCCAGTATGCGATGCGTATCTGGATGGATCCAAACAAACTGAACAACTTCCAGCTTACGCCGGTGGATGTGATCAGCGCCCTGAAAGCGCAGAACGCCCAGGTGGCCGCGGGCCAGTTAGGCGGTACGCCGCCGGTGAAAGGCCAGCAGCTTAACGCCTCGATCATCGCGCAGACGCGTCTGACCAATACGGAAGAGTTTGGCAACATCCTGCTGAAGGTGAACCAGGACGGTTCCCAGGTTCGTCTGCGTGATGTCGCCAAAATTGAGCTGGGCGGCGAAAGCTATGACGTAGTGGCGAAGTTTAACGGCCAGCCGGCATCCGGTCTGGGTATTAAACTGGCTACCGGCGCGAACGCGCTGGATACCGCCAACGCTATTCGCGCTGAACTGGCGAAGATGGAGCCGTTTTTCCCGTCGGGGATGAAGATCGTTTACCCGTATGCTTCTCGATAAACACCCTGACGATGTTCGGGATGGTGCTCGCCATCGGCCTGTTGGTGGATGACGCCATCGTGGTGGTAGAGAACGTCGAGCGCGTGATGGCGGAAGAGGGTCTGCCGCCGAAAGAAGCGACGCGTAAATCGATGGGACAGATTCAGGGCGCGCTGGTAGGTATCGCTATGGTGCTGTCGGCGGTATTTATCCCGATGGCGTTCTTCGGCGGCTCAACCGGGGCCATCTATCGCCAGTTCTCCATCACTATCGTTTCCGCGATGGCGCTGTCGGTACTGGTGGCGTTAATCCTGACGCCGGCGCTCAGGAGCGTACGCAGAAAGTGCTGGATGAGATGACGAATTACTATCTCACCAAAGAGAAGGACAACGTGGAATCCGTGTTTGCGGTTAACGGCTTCGGTTTCGCCGGCCGCGGCCAGAACACCGGTATCGCGTTCGTTTCGCTGAAAGACTGGAGCCAGCGTCCGGGTGAGGAAAACAAAGTTGAAGCGATCACCGCGAGAGCAATGGGCTACTTCTCGCAGATTAAAGATGCGATGGTCTTCGCCTTTAACCTGCCGGCTATCGTTGAACTGGGTACCGCGACCGGCTTTGACTTCGAGCTGATTGACCAGGGCGGTCTGGGCCACGAAAAACTGACCCAGGCGCGTAACCAACTGTTTGGCATGGTGGCGCAGCATCCTGACGTGCTGACCGGCGTGCGCCCTAACGGTCTGGAAGATACACCGCAGTTTAAAATCGATATCGATCAGGAGAAAGCTCAGGCGCTGGGCGTCTCCATCAGCGACATTAACACCACGCTGGGCGCAGCCTGGGGCGGAAGCTATGTCAACGACTTTATCGACCGCGGCCGCGTGAAGAAAGTGTACATCATGTCCGAAGCGAAATACCGTATGCTGCCGGAAGATATCGGCAAGTGGTATGTTCGCGGCAGCGATGGTCAGATGGTGCCGTTCTCTGCTTTCTCGACCTCGCGTTGGGAATACGGTTCGCCGCGTCTGGAACGCTACAACGGTCTGCCGTCACTGGAAATCCTCGGTCAGGCCGCGCCAGGCAAGAGTACCGGTGAGGCGATGGCGCTGATGGAAGAGCTGGCGGGTAAACTGCCTTCCGGTATCGGCTACGACTGGACCGGGATGTCTTATCAGGAGCGACTGTCCGGCAACCAGGCCCCTGCCCTGTATGCCATCTCGCTGATTGTCGTCTTCCTGTGTCTGGCGGCGCTGTATGAGAGCTGGTCGATTCCGTTCTCGGTTATGCTGGTCGTCCCCTTGGGTGTGGTTGGTGCGCTGTTAGCCGCCACCTTCCGCGGGCTAACCAACGACGTTTACTTCCAGGTGGGTCTGCTGACCACCATCGGCCTGTCGGCGAAGAACGCAATATTGATCGTTGAATTCGCCAAAGACCTGATGGAGAAAGAGGGCAAAGGGCTGATTGAGGCGACGCTTGAAGCAGTACGTATGCGTCTACGTCCAATCCTGATGACATCTCTGGCGTTCATCCTCGGGGTAATGCCGCTAGTTATCAGCTCCGGCGCCGGCTCCGGTGCGCAGAACGCCGTCGGTACAGGCGTAATGGGCGGGATGGTGACCGCGACGATCCTGGCGATCTTCTTCGTGCCGGTGTTCTTTGTGGTGGTTCTACTATCATTATCCACGGGTCGGCGGTTTCTGAACGCGACAGCTGCCTGCCTTAAACCAATGATTCATAAGATTTCTCTATTTCTCCGGCTGTGGGCCAGCGCCTGCGAAATTAATTCGTCTATTTTTAAGATAATTTCTCGCTGATAATTGTAATTTTTCGTAATAGCACGATGAAATCTGTTGGAGAGTGGATTATAGTTAAATCAGCAGGATTACTCAGTTAGTGTCAGGTCAGTTAGTCGTGTTCATCCCACAACGGTGTTTGCTAGTCGTCGTTTAAACCACTCAAAAGGGGATGCGTTATGGACGAATACTCGCCAAAAAGACATGATATTGCACAGCTACGCTTTCTCTGCGAAACGCTGTATCATGACTGCCTTGCAAACCTGGAAGAGAGCAACCATGGCTGGGTCAACGACCCGACGTCGGCTGTCAATCTCCAGTTAAATGAATTGATCGAGCACATTGCCACATTCGCTCTTAATTATAAAATTAAGTATGCAGAGGATAATAAGCTGATCGCTCAGGTTGACGAATATCTGGACGACACTTTTACGTTGTTCAGTAACTACGGCATTAACTCTACGGATTTGCAAAAGTGGAAAAAATCCGGTAACCGACTATTTCGTTGCTTTGTCAACGCCAGCCGGGAAAACCCGGCCAGTCTATCGTGTTAGAATTATTACAATCAAAAGGTGGAATTATGTCTGATAAGCCATTAACTAAAACAGACTATTTGATGCGCTTACGTCGTTGCCAGACAATTGACACGCTGGAGCGCGTCATTGAAAAAAATAAATATGAACTGTCTGATAATGAGCTGGCGGTATTTTACTCAGCTGCCGACCATCGTCTGGCGGAACTGACCATGAATAAGCTATACGATAAAATCCCGACTTCTGTCTGGAAATTTATCCGCTAATTTACGCGTATTACGTGGTCTGCTGGCCGGACGGTACGGGTCAGCCGCCATAGGGTATCTTTGTGATAGACATCACATCATTCAGCCAACAGCAACCCTGTAACCGGTTTCTTTTTTATACTGCTACGGCCATCAACAGTCAGGTATAAGGAAGACCCATGAGTGAAGAAAAACGCAAAATGATCGCCGGTGAGCTCTATTTATCTGGCGACCCAACGCTTCGCGCCGATCGCCTGCGCGCCAGACAGTTGTTGCACCGTTATAATCATTCCGCCCCGGATGACCAGGAACAACGTCAGCATATTCTGGCCGAGCTGTTCGCTCGCGCCGGCGATGCGTATATCGAGCCAAGCTTTCGCTGCGACTATGGTTATAATATTTTTCTCGGCGCCGGTTTTTACGCCAATTTTGACTGCGTGATGCTCGACGTCTGCCCTATCCATATTGGCGATAACTGTATGCTGGCGCCAGGCGTCCATATTTATACCGCCACTCATCCGCTGGACGCCGATGCGCGTAATAGCGGCCAGGAATACGGCAAGCCGGTAACTATTGGCCACAATGTGTGGATTGGGGGTCGGGCAGTGATCAATCCCGGCGTGACCATTGGCGATAATGCGGTCATTGCGTCCGGCGCGGTAGTCACCAAAGACGTACCTGCCTGTACCGTCGTCGGCGGTAACCCGGCGCAGATCATTAAGCGCCTTCCGCCGACAAATCCGTAACTGTTATGCTTTTCTGTAACTGATCTGTTACTTTCTCCGCAGAATATTGCAACATAAAATAGCCTTCAGGCTGAGCCTGCCGCGCCTGGTCCGCCGGGCGCGGCAGGCTCATTGCAGAATTCGAGGACCAAGATGACAGAAATACAACGCCTGCTGATTCACACCATTGACGAACTCAACGTCCAGGAAAAACGCGATAATCGCCCGCGTTTTAGCATCAGTTTTATCCGCAATCATCCGGGACTGTTTGTTGCCATGTATGCCGCGTTTCTGGCGACGCTGGTGGTCATGCTGCGCTCTGAAACGCTGGTAGACTCGGTCTGGTTGCTGGTGGTGCTGTTCATTCTGTTCAACGCCTTTTTCTTCTTTGACGTCTATCCACGCTATCGCTACGAGGATATCGATGTCCTCGACTTTCGCGTGTGCTACAACGGGGAATGGTACAACACCCGCTTTGTCCCCCGGCAGCTGATTGACCGTATCCTGCAGTCGCCAGACGTCGATAGCGAGCAGAAGGCGCAGCTCAAAAAGATGGTCGCCACCAAAGGCGAGCTCTCCTTCTACGATGTCTTTACCCTCACGCGCGCCGGTGCTGCGCAATAAGGCGATTTAGGGTCCGCAGCGCCGGGAGATAGCGAGAAGCAGAGGTATTGCCATACCCAAGCACCAGTCCGCTCCGCGCTCGCTGCGGGTCGAGATAGAAATGACTTAACGCGGCGGGCGCCAGCTGAAACTGGCGCGCCTGCTGCGCAAGCGTCCGGTCATTAACGCCCTCCATCGCCACCGTCAGGTGCATCCCCCCTCCCCCGCCGAGAACGTCGCACGGCACGGTTATCTCTTGCGCCAGCGCCTCGCGCAGCTGTTGCTGACGTTTACGGTACAGGCGGCGCATCGCTGCCAGATGGCGCGCATAGTGTCCCTTCTCGATAAAGCTGGCCAGCGCCCGCTGTTCAGCACTGTGTCCCCCGCGCAGCAGCGCGCCAATGGCGTCCTGAGCAGCATCCGCCAGCGCGGGCGGCATAACCATAAAACCGATACGCAACGCCGGAAACAGCGTTTTGCTGAAGGTGCCGAGATAGACCACCGGGGCATCAGGCACCATTCCCAGCATCGCCGGGATCGGTTCTCCGCTATGGCGAAACTCGCTGTCGTAGTCATCCTCCACAATCCACGCCCCGTGCCGGCGGGCATATTCCACGAGCGCCAGACGGCGCCCGGCGCTCATGATGCTCCCACAGGGATACTGGTGTGAAGGAGAGGTGAAAATGAGCCGGGGCGGCTCCGCGACGCCGTTGGCAATACACATCCCTTCATCGTCGACAGCCATTCCTCTGACCCGCAGTCCCGCCCGCTGAAAGCCACTCCTCGCCCCCAGGTACCCCGGTTCTTCCAGCCACACGCTGTCGCCCGGGTTGGTCAGTAGCGAGGCGCATAAGTTGACGCCTTCCAGCGCGCCTTCGGTGATGACGATCTGCCGGATATCGCACCGGATGCCCCGGGAGAGCGCCAGATGACGAGCGATAGCCTCTCGCAGCAAAGGATCGCCCGCGGCTTCGCCATAACCCAGCAGCGCGCTACCATCTTCGCGTAGCACGTTATCCATCAGTCGCCGCCACAGCGGCAGCGGGAAATAGTTTACCGCCGGCATGCCTGGCGTAAATGCCAGCGTCGGTGAGTCGCGGCGCATCGCGGCTGGCAGCCTTTGCAGCCGCTCAGGCAGCACGACGGGCGGCATCTGACCCGCCTCCTGGCGGCAGGAGGCGAGTGGTGCCACCTGCGTTCCCTGACGGCTCCGTGTCAGGTACCCCTCCAGCGCCAGCTGTTCCAGTGCGGCATTGACCGTATTCCGCGACAGGTGTAGCCGTTCGGCCATCACCCGCGATCCGGGTAAACGGCAGCGGGCCGTCAGGGTTCCCTGCAGGATAGCGTCACGTAAGGTGTGGTAAAGGGCGCGCTGTAAGGTTTCGACCGTGCGGTTCCGCATCCCCTGCGTCAACAGCGTAAAAAACCCCTCGTCCGGTATATTCATATTGCCTCCTCGTGGCCCCATAAAAACATACTCTAATGGCACTTTTTATGGAACCAGCGAGCGCGTACGCTGCCTGTAAATCCCCAATAAGGAAACCGCAATGTGCGAATATAATCAGTTTGGCCAGGCGCTCGGCGTCGCGCTGCCTGACTGGCAGCCGCGCCCCTGGCCGACACGACAGGTATTACAGGGCAGCCGTTGTCGACTCGAACCGCTGACTCTTGCTCATGCCAGCGATCTGTTCGCCGCTCACCAGCTGGCGCCAGACGCCCGCAGCTGGACGTGGCTGCTGCGTGAACCTGAGAGCAACCTTGCAGAATTCAGTGCCTGGGTGGAGCAGGTCGCCACGCTGGCAGACCCGATTCATTTTGCCGTCGTTGACCAGCAGCGAGGGAAAGCGGTCGGCTCGCTGGCGTTAATGCGTATCGATATCGCTCACGGTGTGGTAGAGGTGGGGCATGTGCATTTTTCACCGTTACTGAGCCGAACGGCCATGGCCACCGAAGCGCACTGGCTGTTGATGCAGTATGTCTTTGATACGCTCGGCTACCGTCGCTATGAATGGAAATGCAACAGTCTTAATATCCCATCAGCCCGGGCGGCAAGGCGGCTGGGGTTTCAGTACGAAGGACGTTTTCGCCAGGCGCTGGTGAGTAAAGGACACAACCGGGACACGGACTGGTTTTCGGTGATAGACGGCGAATGGCCGGAGCTGGATAACGCCATGCGCCAATGGCTGGCCGCCGACAATTTTACCGCCGACGGCCAACAGCGCCGCTCGCTGGAGAGTTTCCGTTAACGGCGTTTTTTGCGCCCCTGCACCGCTTTGAAGCGGGGGTTGCTCTTACAGATAACGTACAGCCGCCCTTTGCGTTTAACCAGCTGGCAATCCGGGTGGCGCTGTTTAGCGCTACGGGTAAGGTGATAAGGCGAGTTTCCCCGCCTTTGGCGTCAGGGTGCCAGACGGTGGGCGATGGCGCGGAGCTGTTCCGCAATGGCCTGCAGATCTTTTCCCTGCTCGATTCGGGCGCCGCTGGAATGGCGTATCACCAGGCGCGCCGGCAGAATGGATGAGGTATGAGGCGCCCCGCTGGTGCTGGCGAGGATCCGCCGCACCGCCTCTTTCCCCTGCAGGTCGAGGTCGAGCGACACGGTACTCAGCGCCGGATAGAAAAAGGAGCTTTCGTAGGTATCGTCATAGCCAATAACCGACTTCTCACCCGGCACCGCCACCTGATGCTGATGGAAGGCGCTGAGCACCCCCAGCGCCATCTGATCATTACCCACCAGCACAGCGCTGAAATTAGGCGTTTCGCGCAGCATCTGCAGCGCGCCGGCGTAGCCGCTCTGCGCATCCCAGTTGCCGTGCAGGACGGTCACCGGCTTCAGACCGTAACCATCCAGGGTCTCCAGCCAGCTTTTTAACCGGAGTTTGGCCGAGACTGAGCTGTCCGGCCCCGCCAGCAGGGCGATCTCCCGATGCCCCATCTCATAGAGATATTTGACGCTGGCCCGGGTGCCGTCCGCCGGGTTAAACGAAACGTTAAACACGGAGCTGTAGGGATCAACGTCGAGAAACAGGCAGACGATATCATCGTTGTCAGCAGCGATTTTCTGCGCCTGTTCGGTCTCCAGCGGCACGTTGATAATGACTTTATCCACCCGCTGAGATTTCAGCTCATTGATGGAATCCTGGATACTTTGGTTGACGCTCTCATCGATCATCGAAATCAGAACCTGGTAACCTTCCAGATTGGCATAGCGTTTTACCGCCGCCGCCACCTGGGAAGGCGCATGCCAGGCCAGAGAAATAGTCACCAGCCCGACCGTCTGGCTCTCCTTCCCCACCAGCTGCTGCGCCAGCCGGTTCACCGTGATTATTTGCAGTTAGTCACACAATAATCATATCTCATTTGCCTGAAGTTACATTTAGGCATTTTATGACACCAGTTATGTGAACGTAATACAAAACAATAAGAGGATAGAGATGAACACTACACTGCGCGCCCTTTCAGTCGCGTTAGCCGCTGCGCTAATCGCTCCTTCCGCGTTTGCGGCCACCGCCGCGATCCCAACGATCGATTTCCATGGCTATATGCGCGCCGGGGTTGGGGTCTCCGGCGACGGTAGCGAAGCGGAATGGCAAAAAAATAAGCTGGGCCGTTTGGGGAACGAGTCGGATACCTACGGCGAGCTGGAGCTGGGCTCTGAGGTCTATAAGAAAGATGACGTCAGCTTCTATCTCGACAGTATGGTCAGCATGGTCTCCGACGGCTCTAACGATAATGAAACCACGCTGAACGATGATGCACAGTTCGGCTTACGTCAGTTGAACCTGCAGATAAAGGGGCTGATCCCTGGCGATCCGAATGCGGTGATCTGGGGCGGTAAACGTTACTACCAGCGCCATGATCTGCATATCATCGATACCAAATACTGGAACATTTCCGGCTCCGGAGCCGGGGTGGAAAACTACACCCTCGGCCCGGGCGCCGTCTCGCTGGCCTGGATCCGCGGCGATGCCAACGATGTTGACTATCGCGTCGATGGCGACAGCAACGTCAATATCAACTATATCGATTTACGCTACGCGGGCTGGAAGCCATGGGCGGGCTCGTGGACCGAATTCGGTATCGACTACGCGATGCCAAACACCACCAAAAAACAGGATAGCTACGGCGGACTGTACGATGCTGACAACGGCGTCATGCTGACCGGTGAAATCAGTCAGGATATGCTGGGCGGCTATAACAAAACCGTGCTGCAGTACGCCAACAAAGGCCTGGCGCAGAACATGGTCTCCCAGGGCGGCGGCTGGTACGATATGTGGAACTACGTGAACGACGCCACCGGTTATCGCGTGATTAACACCGGCCTGATCCCGATTACTGAGAAGTTTTCTATCAACCACGTTCTGACCTGGGGCTCGGCGGATGACATTACCGACTATACCGACAAAACGCGGATGCTGTCGCTGGTCGCCCGCGGGCAGTACCAGTTCACCGACTACGTGCGCCTGATTGGCGAAGTCGGCGGTTTCTATCAGAAAGACAGCTACAACAATGGCACCAGCTACAAACAGGCCGGTGAGAAATACACCATTGCGTTGGGCCTGGCGGACGGGCCAGACTTTATGTCACGTCCGGAATTACGCATTTTTGCTTCATATTTGAATGATTCCGAAGATGGTAAACCGTTTGAAGACCAGACGGCGAATAATACCTGGAATTTCGGCGTGCAGGTTGAGGCCTGGTGGTAATTGCGCACGGCTAAGACTCATACGTTATTTTTATCTCCTGCTGTAAGACTGTTAATTATCTTCCGGTAAACTTTATTGCCACTGCTGTCTTTGTCTTATTTTCGGGATAACCTGCTTTCAGGTTATCCCGTTTTATTTATTTCCGGGCGGCAAAATGTTCATCCAGAAGCTGACGCAGCGCATCGGACTGTTTACCGAAAATAGCATGCACCTGCTGACCAAGAATAATAACCCCTAGCGCGCCCTGCTGCTGTAATGCTTCGGAGTCCACGGCCGCAAGATGGCGAACGCTAACCCGCAGACGGGTAATACAGGCGTCCACTTGCGTAATATTCGCTTCGCCACCAAAGGCCTGAATCAGCGCCTCGATTTGCTGTTTTTCCGCCTCGCTTAATGGCTGTGCCGGACGCGCTGGGGAGAAATAGTGCAGGAAGGATTTTAAACTCACCATAATAAACTCCAGGTTTAAGATAAAAAAAAGCCTGCTCGTCAGAGCAGGCGTGGAGAAGAAGAAATTACGCGTGACGACGGAGAATACGGCAATCCCATGCCGACAGGGTCAGTGGAGCCGATACCGCCGCGTCGGTCAGGCAATCCCAATACCCTTGCGGCAGGGTCAGGGTATGGTTTTGCGCGCTGTAGTTCTGCAGGAAGATAAATGCGTTGTCACCGTCGGTGCGCGCAGTCGCCACCACGCCGGGTGGTAACTCCGTCGCTATCGCCCGCGGCAGGGCCAGCTCCTTGCTCAGGGCGGTAAAGAAATCGCGCTGGAAGGCTAAATCGTTGCGGGAGGCCACATGCCAGGCTTTGCCTTTCCCGAACGCGTTCACCGTCACAGCCGGCCGTCCGGCATAAAAATCATCCCGGTAGGTGGCCAGCGCCTGGGCGCTCTCGATATGGATCAGTTCGCAGAGATGGCGCACCTGATAAGGGCCCTGCAGACCGCACTGATTCCCGGCAAGCCCCTGCACCAGATTAAACTCGCCGTCATTCAGGCAGTCGATCTCTTCCGCCCAGATCCCCAGCAGATTGCGCAGCGGGCCCGGGAAGCCGCCGAGATAGCAGAGATCGGACTCATTGACGATACCGGTCCAGTAGGTGGTCACCAGGTGGCCGCCGTTGGCGACAAACGCCTCCGCCCGACCGGCAAAGCCGTCGCGCACCATATATAACATCGGGGCAATCACTAACTGATACGGCGTTAAATCGACATCGGCGTCAATCACATCGACGGCGATGCCCTGCTCCCAGAACGGGCGGTAGTGCTCGTTGACCGTCTTCTCATATTCCATCCCAAGATTGCGCGGCCCCTGGGCGTCATCCAGCGCCCAGCGGTTCTGCTGGTCGAAGATAATCGCTACTTTCGCCTCGGTGCGACAGCCCCTCACCTCCGGCAGCTTGCTGAGGATCTCGCCGAGCTGGCAGACTTCGCGGCCAATGCGGGTATCAATATGTCCGACGTGGTCGACCACTGCGCCGTGAAATTTCTCAACCGAACCGCGGCTTTTCCGCCACTGGAAATACTGCACCGAGTCGGCGCCATGCGCCACCGCCTGCAGCGAGGAAAGAATATGCATTCCCGGCTTCTTCAGTTTGCTGGTCGGCTGCCAGTTGGTGGCGCCCGGGGTGGACTCCATCAGCACAAACGGTTTGCCGCCCTTCAGGCTGCGCATCATGTCGTGATACATCGCGGTGTAGCAGGCCAGCGCGGTTTCGTCTTTATCGCGGTGCCACATCGGATAGCTGTCCCAGGAGATGAAATCCAGCGCCTCCGCCAGCTGCCAGTAGTCGTAATCGTAGAAATACTCCATAAAGTTGGTAGTCACCGGCAGGGAGGCATTCGCCGCCTTCAGCGGAGCAATTTCATGGCGGCAGAAATCGGTCACCTGAGCGGTATTAAAGCGATGCCAGTCAAGATTGAGACCGTGGATCGACATCTCGCCCTGCGGCGCAGGCGATTCAATCTGCGACCAGTCGGTATAGGTATGACTCCAGAAGGTGCTCCACCAGGCCTGGTTGAGGTTCTCCAGGGTCTGGTAACGCGCCTTCAGCCAGTCGCGAAAACGGTTCTGGCAGAGATCGCAATGGCATTCACCGCCATATTCGTTGGAAATATGCCAGCCCAGCACCGCCGGGTGTGAGGAATAACGTTCTGCCAGCAGGGTATTGATTTGCAGAGTTTTCTCGCGATAGACCGGTGACGACATACAGTGGTTGTGACGGCCGCCGTGCAGGGCCGGCACCCGATCGCGCCCCACCCGCAGAACCTGCGGATAGCGCTGCGACATCCACGCCGGACGCGCGCCGCTCGGCGTGGCCAGAAAGACATGTTCCTGAAAAAGACGACAAAAAAATTAATTAAAAACTTTTACCGACGGCAATACTTTTCCCTGGCAATCAAATAGCGCCTGATTTTCACGTGCATTACCCTCTTTCCACTCGTCGTGGATATATTTCATCCCCGCCGGGGTGGCCCAGGTATTTCCCGGCACGGCAATCCATGTAGGCTCCCAATAGAAAATACCTTTGCCACGCTGGTCTGGCACATCAACCACCGCCTGCATTAAATCGTGAATATAGTTATATTGCCCCTGTACGCTGGCGGGATATCCCCCATCCTTTTCCTCTTTTGCCTGGAAACTATTTTCCGCGTTATCGCAGTTGGCCAGGGTATAGGCATAGGCCGCCTCGACGACGATGACGTCTTTGTTATAGCGTTTGCTGATGTCATCCATATTGGCCTTCAGGGCGCTGATCGGGCCATTCCAGTAGGTGTACATCGACAGACCAATCACGTCATACGGTACATGGCGCTTGTCGATCTCATCAAACCACCAGCGGAAGGTATCGTTCTTGGTCCCTTCGGCCAGATGCAGCATGATTTTCACCTGCTCGCCCTGGCGCAGGTTCTCCTTCAGGCCAGCGATAGCCGCGTTCAGCAGGCCAGCCAGCCGGTCGAACTCTCCGCCGCCCTGCCCCCAGCTTTTCCCTTCCGGCCACAGGATGCCGCCGTTGATTTCGTTGCCGATCTGCACCATATCCGGCAGCACGCCCGCCTGCTTAAAGCGGGCGATGGTATCGCGGGTATAGTCATGAATCGCCGTTTTCAGCTGCGGGTAATCCAGCTTTTCCCAGGCTTTCGGCTTGAACTGCTTGCCGGGATCGGTCCAGAAATCGCTGTAGTGAAAATCAAGCAGCAGCTTCATCCCCTGGGCTTTCGCCCGTTTCGCCAGCGCCAGGGTGGTGGCCAGATCATTGTTCCCACCGCCATAGTCCTCGCCGCTCGCCGATTGCGGATCCACCCACAGACGGAGGCGGACATAGTTGACGCCGTTCTCTTTCAGAATAGCGATCGGATCCTTGCGCTGATTATTCTGATCGTAGAACGTCGCCCCGTGCTTTTCGGCGTCCAGCAGCGTGGAGATATCCGCTCCTTTGATAAAGTCCGCCGGCATGCCCTGAAACGCGCGGGTTGCAAGCGCGTCCGCGGCCAGAGAAGAGGTGGAGAAACTGCATGCCAGACAAACCGCAAGCCATGCGGGTGTGAATCTTTTCATGTGCTTATCCTTTAGTACTGCCCGAGGTCAGGCCGGAGACGAAGTATTTTTGTAGCGCCAGGTAGAGGATCGCCACCGGTACGGCGATCAGCACCGCCCCCGCAGCGTAGGTGGTGTAGCTGGCACCCATTTTTTGCGCCACCAGGTTATACAGACCGATAGGCAGCGTGTATTTATCCGGGGTGCGCAGGATGGTGCTGGAGAGGATGAAATCCCCCAGCGGCCCAGTGAACGAGAACAGCGCCACCACCGCGAGGATGGGCCTCGACAACGGCATGATGATCTCGATAAAGATGCGAAAGCTGC
>PPYF01470767.1_pt1 | contig 15530 bp, 17 predicted proteins | sample 1559871 | NCBI WGS metagenome assembly PPYF01 (sample SAMN08240021, study PRJNA423297) | Human gut metagenome, whole genome shotgun sequencing project. | reverse complement strand
AATCCAGTGTTGTTATGAAAGCTTTAAAACAGTTAATTCGGCAACAGTGCTGGCATTTATAAAAGTTGTAAAGTCGTGATAAATATAGAAAAACAAGATTAAAACAAAAAACTTTGCGGGTTCGAATAGGATTTTGCAAAAATAAGCCTAGTATTTATGCGGATTCCAAACAAAATCCGTTAATATTTTGGCAACGATTTGGCAACAATCCGAACAGCAACTGAGTGGATCATGCACCGATTAAGCTCGCTTAAAGAGGGGCAATGATACACGAAGTTATTCCTGGCTGATTTCTCCGGATTCCAGTTTTGCAGCCATTTGCTGCCATGCAAGAAAAGGTGTGAACAGATGCTGATAGTTCTTGTGTTCCCGGTCAAGGCGGAGAGAGAGTTCTCCGTCGATTTCTCCGATTTTGATTCCATACATATCTTCCAGTGCAAAGAGGGTGTGCATAAGACCAAGATAGGAGTCAATGTCCGGAACATTGATTGCTCTTGGGCTGATATCGAAGATCTGTGCCATTTTTTTGATCAGGTCAGCTTTGGGAGTTCTGGCTTCTGTTTCATACTGTGCCACACGAACATCCGAAGTCTTTCCGAGGAACCCCAAAAGCTCGCCAAGCTCAACGGGGAGCATGGGAAAAGAGGTTCCGAAGGAAATGAAGTTCTGGACAAAGGAACAATATCTGAAACATGCTTAGACTATGATGGGCAAGCCCAGATCTTATTACGCTTTTGAAATGCTGTACTGGACCGGAATTCGGGATGGCGAGCTGCTTGCCCTCACACCAGAGGATTTCGATTTTGAAAAACAGACGGTGCGGATTAATAAAACGTAAAATGGAAAGGGGATGCAAAGAGACAGGAGTTCCAGTCATACGAATCCACGATCTTCGTCACAGTCATGTTTCTATATGTGGCAGATATTCTGACAAGAATGGATGGTGTTTCTTAGATTAATATGTCTTAGTTTATGAAATCATTATATACGAGTTTCGCGAGTTTCATGCAATCCAAGGGTATCTTGACAATTAATTTAATCAGTGATAGAATGGCAAGAAATAAATGAGAATTTCAACCCAGATAGAGGTATAATTATGTTTAATAATCAGTTCCAGAAACTGAATAGGGACGACGATAGGTAGCGTTTGTATCTGTGATTTGTCATAGGTGCAAGCGCTAAATGTGTTGTGCCTATGTGGAATATAAAGATAATAGACCACATTGGTAAAGATAAATACTTTGCTCGTGTGGTTTTTTTGTACCCTTTTTATCAATTTCCATACGAGTACATATTTTGAAAGAAGGTGATCGTATGGGACATAAAGACGATGTTCTTATGGATAGTAGTTGTTTTATAAAAATCAAATAACGAGATAGAAAGGATAAAACAATGGAAAATATAAAAGGAAATATTATTGTAACTGAATTGGAAGCTGAGGAGTTAGTAGAACACATCGGAGAAACAATACAAATTCATGGAAGTATCTACAAAGTTAGAAAAATGAAAGGTTTTTCTTTTGTGTTATTAAGAACAAAAAGAGATGTAGTTCAGTGCGTTGCTTCGGGAAATCTCGAAATACCAGCAGAAGAAAGTTGTGTAACAATTACTGCGATTTTAGTGGCGGAAGGTAGAAGTAAAACAGGATATGAATTGCATATTAAAAATATAAAAGTTTTAAGTAAACCTCATGAAATATCACCAATTGTAATCAACCAAAAAATCGTGGATACTTCTATAGAAAATTTGCTTGACTATAGACCAATCACTTTAAGAAATGAAAAAGAAAGAGCTATTTTTAAATTACAGGAAGGCATTTGCAGGGGGATTAGAGAATTCCTTTATAATGAACATTTTACAGAAGTTCATACGCCTAAGATCGTGCAGTCAGGAGCAGAAGGAGGCGCCAATATATTTTCTTTAAACTATTTTGGACAAGAGGCATATTTGGCTCAAAGCCCTCAGTTTTATAAGCAGATGATGGTAGGCGTGTTTGAACGTGTATTTGAAATTGCACCAGTGTTCCGAGCTGAGAAACATGATACATCAAGACATTTGAACGAATATACCAGCGTGGATTTTGAAATGGGCTATATAAATAGTTTTGAGGAAATTATGGAAATGGAAACTGCAATGCTGAAATATACATTGAATTATTTGTCTGAGCATTATAAAAAGGAAATAGCATTGCTTGATCTTAATTTGCCTATAATTGAGACAATTCCTGCAATTAGTTTTCATGAAGCGAAGATTAAAATAGCTGAGGCTCATAATCGTCCTGTAAAAGATTGGGAAGATTTTGAACCAGAAGAGGAAAAACTTTTATCAGAGATTATTTTTAAAGAAACTGGAAGTGAATTCGTTTTTGTAACACATTATCCGAGTGTAAAGAGACCGTTTTATGCTATGGACAGTAAAGAACATACTAATGAAACAGAAAGTTTCGATTTGCTGTTTAGAGGACTTGAAATTACAACCGGTGGTCAGAGAATCCATAATTATGAAGAACAGATTGCAAAAATGAATAAGAAAAATATGAATGTGCAATTGTTTGAAAGTTATCTTATGATGCATAAATACGGTATGCCGCCACACGGAGGACTTGGACTTGGCTTGGAACGTTTCACTAGTAAGTTATTAGGATATGAAAATGTAAGATTTACGACGTTGTTCCCGAGAGATATTAACAGATTGCTTCCTTAAAGCATGCTGTAATTGTGTGAGAAGTGGAGCAGAAAAAACCGCATTTTAACAATTATGATGCATAAGGGGAAATATTGCTTTCCAAGTTTTGACTTATTTTTACAATCTTCCAATTCTCCCCGTTCTTCTCCAACACAAGCTCAAACTGCGATACCTGCGTTGTATAGTCTCTTCCGCCGTCTTCTTCATCCAAGAACACAATCACCACCAAAAGTACAGGGAGAAAATCATCATGAACACGCCGGAGCAGGCAAAAAAGAGGTGTCTTAGCTTCATGGTTTCTCCCCTTTTGTTGGGGCTGGTTGAGAGCAGGCTTTCCACACGTTCAGCTCCGATACTTTCCACATCCGAGTTGCCGTATTGCAGCAGGAGCCACGGCTGTTTCACCTGAATGGAGAACAGGCTGTCACGGATAAGGTCTACACTGTCTTTCCCCTGACTTTCCGAGTTTGGCAGCACAATCTTTGTGCCAAGTGACAGGCTGGCGTTGATGTCTGCGGAAAATTCATTGATTTTCCCGATATAGTCCGGGGCATAGGCGATAAAGGCTGCTGACAGCACGAACACTACCACGGAATTCACAACGGCGTGGATTGTTTTTGTGGTTACCCGCTTGATAAGCCCGGTGCAGGCAACATAAATACCAACTACCAGAATGAGAATGCAGGAACCCGAGATGGGATGAGAACGGGGAAAGACGTTGGAAACAAAGGCGGAGCTGCTGCGTGAAGGGGCAGTGCACCGGGTGCCGGCGCATCCCCTGCGGTATCTGATGGACGGGGCCGGGCTTACTATGCCTTAGGTGGCAGATATGAAATGGTGGTCGGAGCGGTTATGTACTGCCCGGAATGTGGAAATCTGCAGGTGGAATTAAAAAAATTACAAGATGTCAATAAAAAGAACCGAATAAGTTTGGCTTAGTCGGTTCACTTCACATATCAATTCAATATGAAAATAGAGAAATTTAAGTATGCGGCAAATATACACCATATCAGATAGGGAATTTGTAAATAAGCAGCCAGAGGGCTAACAATGTAAAATTGCCTTATCATAATTATTATTATAAAGATTAACGCAATGAGCCAGATAAAAGCAAATAGGTAAAGGTCCAAACCGAAGAAGATAATGCTCCAACAAAAGTTGAAGAATAACTGTATACCATAGATCAACAAAGCTTTCGGTTTATTGGGACTGTTTGAAGAATAAACTATATATGAGGATATTCCCATCAGTATGTAAAGTATTGTCCATACGATAGGAAAAATAAATCCTGGTGGGCTAAAAGCTGGTTTATCTAAAATAGAGTATGATAACATATTTCCGCTAAATAATGCAGACATTGAACCAACTGCTAATGGGATAAGTATTGATATAATAAGAGCACTTTTATTTCGTATTTTCATATACTGGTATGCCTATTGTTTATATTTAGTTAATTATATGTAATGGGGTTATAAATTATGATTTTGTTAGAAGTGAGATTAGCTAAAGACTCGCCAGTCCTTCTAAAAGAACTGACGAGGTGGTGATTAGTAATGATTTGCTTCTGCGATAGCTTTAGTTTGGTGGACAGTACCCCAAGGGTGATGAGGAGGTGAATAAATAGAGTATAATCTTAAAGGAATATCACCAGTGTTTACTACATTGTGCCAGATTCCGGCAGGAACAAATATAGCACTGTTAGTAAAGACTGGTTGTTGAAAGTTTAAACGGTCCATCTGGTTACCCATTTGAACAACCCCATGGCCGGATTCAATATGCAAAAATTGGTCATCGTTAGGATGAACCTCTAACCCTATTTCGTCACCAACTGGTATACTCATCAGAGTAAGCTGTAAGTTATTACCTGTCCATAAGGCAGTGCGAAATGTGTCATTATTCATAGTGGCATTGCTAATATCAATAATAAACGGATTTGGACCGTAATCAGTTGCCACATTTGATTGGAAGCTGGAGTAGGAAGCTCCCGAGGTATAGGAAGGCGAGTTAGTATGTTGATTGTTAAACATTTTTGTCTCCAAGGCGCTAATTTATAATATTATATGAAAAAAGACGTATTTGCTCATTAGAAAGAACACAGAAGTAAGACAAATGATAAGTAGCTACACATCGAACTGAAATTTTAAGAAGTATGAAAAAGCAGAACCCATTGTCCCGTTGCTAACGGACTAAGCGAAGATGAGATACAGCAGGTGCTGCAGTATGCCATACATGATAGTATCTGGAAAGGCAATATCCGGAGCACAAAGAAACTTAGGGAGAAATTTGAGGTGCTATTTACACAAAGCCAAAGAAGGCGTGGAACAGATTATGATACTATTGGAATTCAAAATCGGACAGATGAGGAGCGGTCTCGGAAACTTGATAAACAATTGATACAATTTTCAAACAATTAAAAAATGCCAATGAATAATCGGGAAACGAGAGGTGGAGGTGATGATTATCCAGGGAATACAGAATAAGGAAGGGCATGATTTTTAGACCTTCGACAGGAGGTCCTTTGATAGGATATTTGGATAAATGCCAGATATCAGCTATTCCGCATTCTGCCGCTTTTTAAAGCGGGCATCTAAATGGATGCATATAGCAATGATCGTGGTCATGAAGGAATAACGTGGTTTTCCATGGAGTACCATCCGGTGAAGACCATAATCATTCAGGATGCCAGGTCAATAAAAGCCCGGATCTTCCGGTTCTTTAGTAACGTGTAGGCAGGAAGGTTATCCATGGCGGAGTCCAGGCACATGTTTTTCATGGAAAAGCCAGGCATGTTTTTCTCCATTTCATGAAAAGCGACCAGAAAGTTGACAGAATCATGGCGTTTCGCACTGGTAAAGCGCAGGAGCAGCGGAAGGTCAATCTTCAGGGAACTGTTATGTCAGGACAGATGGAAAAGTGTATATCCATAATAGTATTTATCCAGGTCGCTGTCCCAGCCCCAGGAAGCATCGGGGTCGGAATAATGACGGGAGGAGCCCTCCGGGGAGGAAGGATCTAAGCGGTGTCCTCTGGGGGAAGCGTGGGTATGTACTGCGGTACCGTCGCCGGAAACAGTAAGGTTATCTGAAGGGATAAGCCCCTGCTGCATGGACGGAAGGACGGCTGCAGCGTAAAAGAACTGCTGAAGCCTTTCCTCGAAGTTGAAAGGGATGGACCTACCATCCAGGAGACGTTCTGCAATACACTTTACGATGCCCTGGCGGGATTCAGAGGCTTTCTGATGTTTCCCTTTTGGCCTGTCCGTTTTTCTGGAATTCCAGGAAGCAGGAAAGAGCCTGTGCCGGGAATAGCGGGTTGTATCCAGGTAAACCCAAAGGCGGTCAATCAGGTCGTAGTAAGAGCCGAGCGGCGGGAGACGGTCAGGGGGACAGCCGATGAGGACAGCGAGGAGGCGGTCCTGCCGGAGCCTGGCAGCCCAGGCCGTGGGGGAAAGAGAGGCAAGGCCCTTGGAAACAAGCAGAAAGAACAGGACAAAAGACCTGAGAATCTGCGGCTGGTTGATGGCAGGGCGCCCCATAGGTGGATAAAAAGCGGAGAGATAATCCATCGCTTTATCGGTGTCAAAGAGCCGGAGTTTTTGCCATGGTTCCCAGAGTTCTGAGTGCAGCCTGCCCCGTTCAGAAATTTGTTTGATATTTATTAAACATCAGCTCTTCCTGTACCTGATGGCAATTTTGCCTGGGTTCAGTGCCTGTATAGGAACCGTAAGCGCTCCGGTTATCACCAGCGGAATCTTCGTTACAAAGCATTACGCGGAAATCTATGGATTCCTCAGTCTTTTCCCCGGCGTGGGATATGCCCTGGGCGGTCCTCTGATTGCGCCGGCCTATGATATGACGGGCTCATACAACATTGCCTGGATCATTGCGGCAGCCCTCTCCATTGCCATGACAGCTTTCCTTTTGTACTCCTACAGGGTCAGCCGCATATGCATAAAGGGACAGGAAGAAACAGGAAATACGGCAAAAATACAGTATACTGGACGAAACTCTGGAAAGCGATAGCACCGACGAAGCCAAATCTTTCAGGTACAAAGACAGAGCGCATGAACATTTTTTTGTTCGTGCGCTTTTTTTGATATCCGGGCCATGGACACAGGGCATGTATATATCCGGTCCGGTCTTAAAAAAAGCGCACGGTACAAATGGGGAGGTGGTATGGTTTCGGAGGCAGAAGCAGGGCAGATTGATAAGACCGTGATGAAAAATAAAAAGGAGGGTATAACCAATGGTTGAACAGGTAATGGATTTTATTGAGGGATATGACAAAGAGATAGGGGAGGCAATCAAGGCGGAGTGCGGATGCCAGAGAAGGAATCTGGAGCTGATTGCTTCCGAGAACATTGTATCGGAGCCGGTGATGGCTGCCATGGGCACGGTGCTCACCAACAAATACGCGGAAGGATACGCGGGAAAACGCTATTACGGCGGATGCGAGTTTGTGGACGTGGTGGAGACCATTGCCATTGAGAGGGCAAAGAAGCTGTTCGGATGCGACTACGTAAATGTACAGCCCCATTCCGGAGCCCAGGCCAACATGGCTGTGTTCGTTGCCATGTTAAAGCCCGGCGACACGGTCATGGGCATGGACGAGGACGCCTTAAGGGAACTGTTAGACGACACGGCATCCTGCTTCTATGTGCAGCAGCCTAACTACTATGGTAATCTGGAGGAATGCGGCCTGTTGGGAGAAATCACCCATGAAAAGGGAGCCAAATATATCATGGGCTGCAACCCCATCTCCCTGGATCTTCTGCCCACACCGGCGGAATGCGGTGCGGACATCGCGGTTGGAGACGGCCAGCCCCTGGGCATGCCTCTCTGCTTCGGAGGCCCGTACCTGGGCTTTATGACAGCTACATCAGCCATGGGAAGAAAGCTTCCGGGCAGAATCGTGGGAGAGACAAGGGATGTGGACGGCAAGAGAGCGTATGTGCTGACCCTCCAGGCCAGGGAACAGCATATAAGACGTGAAAAGGCAAGCTCCAACGTGTGCTCCAACCAGGCCCTCTGCGCCCTGACTGCCAGCGTATATATGGCGGCCATGGGAGGAGAAGGGTTAAGAAAGACAGCCGTTCTCTGCACCTCCAAGGCCCATTATCTGAAGGAACAGCTGGAACAGGCCGGCCTCACGGCCAGGTATGACAGGGAATTCTTCCACGAGTTCGTCACCGAGGGAGATACGGACAGCGGCCTTATCTTAAAGGCTCTGGAGGAAAAGGGAATCCTGGGGGGACTGCCCTTAAATGACAGGGAGATTCTCTGGTGCGCTACTGAGCAGAACCGGAAGGAAGACATAGACCAGGCGGCCCAAATCGTGAAGGAGGTATGCGGGGAATGAAATTAATATTTGAAAAAGGAACTCCTGGCAGACACTGCCACCTGCTTCCGGACTGCGACGTGCCGGTCCACGAGATAGGAATTGGCAGGGAGAGGAAACTGAACCTGCCCGAGCTTTCTGAAAATGAAATCAGCAGACATTATACCGGTCTTGCGGGGCGGGCCCACGGCGTCAACGACGGCTTCTATCCCCTGGGATCCTGCACCATGAAATACAACCCCAAGGTAAACGAGGAGGCGGCGTCCCTGGAGGGTTTTGCGGGTATCCATCCGCTGCAGCCTGAACATACGGTACAGGGCGCCCTCAGGGTGTTTGGCCTGGCGGAGAAGTATCTGTGTGAAATAACAGGCATGGAGGCCATGACCTTCCAGCCCGCGGCAGGCGCCCATGGGGAATTTACGGGTCTGCTGCTGATGAAGGCTTACCACCATTTCAGAGGGGACGAAAAGAGGACGAAAATCATTGTCCCTGACTCTGCCCATGGCACCAATCCCGCCAGCGCCACCATGGCCGGCTACAGCGTTGTCAGCATTCCCTCCAGGGAGGACGGATGCGTGGATCTAGATAAGCTTAAGGAGGCAGTGGGGGAGGACACGGCAGGTCTGATGCTGACCAATCCCAACACAGTAGGGCTCTTTGACAAAAACATCCTGGAGATTACCCGCATTGTCCATGAGGCGGGAGGGCTGTGCTATTACGACGGAGCCAACCTCAACGCGGTCATGGGCATCGTGAGACCGGGAGATATGGGATTTGACGTAATCCACCTGAACCTTCACAAGACATTTTCCACGCCTCACGGCGGAGGCGGTCCGGGAAGCGGCCCTGTGGGCTGCAAGGAATTCCTGCGGCCCTTCCTTCCGGGATTTATGGTTAAGGCGTCGGGAGAAGAGGAAGGTTGCGGGGCTTTAAGCTTTGTGAAGGAGCCGGAATCCATTGGAAGGGTAAAGATGTTCTATGGAAACTTCGGGGAGGTGGTAAAGGCGCTGTCCTACATCATGACCCTGGGCAGGGAAGGGATTCCCGAGGCATCCTCCAATGCAGTGCTGAATGCCAACTATATGATGAATAAGCTGTCAGACCTGTATAAGATGGCTTACAATGAGACTTGTATGCATGAATTTGTCATGACGCTGGAGGATTTGAAACACGATATCAATGTGTCGGCCATGGATATTGCCAAGGCGTTTCTGGATTACGGTATCCATCCGCCCACCATGTACTTCCCGCTGATTGTCCATGAGGCCCTGATGGTGGAGCCCACCGAGACAGAGTCAAGGGAGACGCTGGACCAAGCCATTGAGGTATTCCGGAACATTTATGAGGCGGCAAAGGCAGACCCGGAGAGCCTTCACCAGGCTCCGGTCAAGACTCCGGTCCGCCGGCTGGACGAGGTGACCGCGGCCAGAAAGCCGGTGCTGCGCTATATGGGGGAGTAAGAGCAGGCAATTGATTTGCAGAACAATACAGGCAGTGCTCAGGAGCGTGTCGGAAGGGATTCCGGCGCGCTCCGGCGGCAATAGGAGGAAAAATGGCAGATAGATTTGACTTGGTTATCATAGGAGCGGGTCCCGGCGGTTATGTGGCGGCAATCAAGGGCGCCAAGCTGGGGCTTACGGTGGCAGTGGTGGAAAACAGGGAGGAAGGGGGAACCTGCCTGAACCGTGGCTGTATTCCGGTCAAGGCCATGATTCATGCGTCCCAGCTTTACAGGGAGATGAAGGAGGGCGGACATTTCGGCATTTTTGCGGAGAATGTCCGGTATGAGTATGATAAGATTCTGGAATACAAGGAGGGAACGTCAGGAAGCTTAAGACAGGGAGTGGAGCAGCTCTTTAAGGCAAACGGCGTGACGCTGGTTAAGGGAACCGGCGCTCTGCAGGCGGACAAAACCGTGCTGGTGACAGGGTGTGAAGGAGAAGAGGAAAGCCGGGTGTTAAAAGGAAAGCATGTGCTGCTGGCCTCAGGCTCAAAGCCAATGAACCTGCCCATCCAGGGACTGGACCTGCCCGGGGTGCTTACCAGCGACAGGCTGTTTGAACTGAAGCGTGCGCCGGAAAGCCTGCTGATTATCGGTGGAGGCGTGATCGGAGCTGAATTTGCCTCTGTATTTTCATCCCTTGGCATCCGGGTGACCATAGCGGAGGCCCTTCCAAGGCTCCTGGCAGACCTGGGTCAGGACATTTCCCAGAACCTGAAAATGATTCTCAAAAAGCGTGGAATCAAAATCTATACAGGAGCCACGGTAAAGAGGATTGAAGAGACGAAACATGGTCTGGCCTGCGTCTTCGAGGAAAAGGGAGAGGAGAAGCGGGAGGAAGCGGATTATGTGCTGTCGGCCGCCGGCAGGGTGCCGGAAACGGAAAAGCTGCTGGGACCGGGGACAGAGCTTGCCATGGAGCGGGGAAGAATTGTGGTGGATTCCAACTTTGAGACATCCATGGAGGGTGTATACGCCATCGGAGACGTGATTAAGGGAATCCAGCTGGCTCATGTGGCCAGCGCCCAGGGAGTATGGGTGGCGGAACACCTGGCGGGAACAGGCCACTCCATTGATTTATCCATTGTTCCCAACTGCGTGTACACCAGTCCTGAGATTGCCTCCGTGGGACTTACGGAGGACGAGGCGGCCCAGGCTGGGATACCTGTGTCAGTGGGGAAATTCCTGATGTCCGCCAATGGGAAATCCCAGATATCCAGGGAGGAGAGAGGCTTCATCAAAATCATTGCAGAAGCCGACACCAAGGTGGTGCTGGGAGCCCAGATGATGTGCGCCAGGGCCACGGACATGATCGGGGAGATGGCCACCGCGGCGGCAAATACGGAGTGACGGACCAGGCTGATTTCATCAACGGATGTATGGAAATAAAAACCCTCTTTACACCGGAGGAACTGTTAGACGGCCTACATGAAATCGAGGCGGCAGCGGGAAGGAAGCGAATCATACACTGGGCCCCAGGACGCTGGACCCGGACATTATTTTCTATTACGATTTGGTGTATGTATCGGAACAGTTTAGCATACCTCACACACAGATGCACAAGCGTGATTTTGTCCTGAAGCCTCTGGCTGAGATAGCGCCCTATAAGCGCCATCCCATTTATGGAGAGACCGTGGCTGAAATGCCGGATTCGTTTTAGGAGTGTCTTACAATGCTTTCTCACACCCTTTAAGCCTTTAACGCCATGGAAAGAGGCTTTTGGAGGACCGGATACAGGGCGCTGGAGATAATCAGGCCGCTGATTCCCTGGATGATGTTGCTGGGAACACTGGCCAGGGCAGCACCTAATCCGTATAGAAAGACTTCGCACATGCAGTATCCTCCGGCCACCAGAACAATGTCAATCACACCGCAGCCGGCTACGGCGGCATATGGATTCATCCCTCTGGCCCTTAAACTGCGGCAGACATGGCTTGCCGAAAATGCCACCAGGCCCTTGATGGCAAAGGTGATGGGGACATAGATGAAATAACCTCCCAGCAGGTCTGCCATGCAGGAGCCGATACCGGCTGCCAGGAATGCGGATATCGGGTCCAAAAACACGCCGCAGAGAATCACGATGGCGTCGCCCGGGTGGATGTAACCGCCTGTACCGGGGGTGGGGATGCGGATGGACATGGTGGCCACGCAGGCCAGAGCTGCGAACAGGGCAGACAACACCAGTTTTTTAGTAGAGAAACGTTCCGTCATAGGGATACCTCCTTAAATTGAAGTACTTAAATGCTGATACCTACTATAACGGAAAAGTGGACTGAGCAAAATATCCAGTTTGATAATATTTGACCAGTCCAGACTGGGCTGGCTGCTGAGGGAGAAATCAGACGCGGGGCGGTGAAGCGTGGAAGCCGGTGTCTCATTTTGGCGTCTCATTCTGGCGTATCATTCAAGCCAGCGTATGATGGCAGCCGGATCCTCAAAACGATGGGTGGATGAGATGTCGTCCGGACAGTGGCAGCCCCACAAAGCCAGACAGGAGTCAACTCCGGCCCGGGATGCGCACTGCATGTCGTAGATGCTGTCCCCGATGTAGAGAATCTGCCGGGGACAGGCATCAGTGCGTTTCATATATTCAAGCATGGGTTCCGGATCCGGTTTGTGGCGGACTGTGTCATCGGCCGTTATGACGGTCTGAAAATATCCGGATATCTGAAAGGGAAGGAAGCTGCAGGTGTACTGAGGCATTGTCTTGGAAGTGATGATGCCCAGGCTGCAGCCCTTTTTTTTCAGAAAATCCAACAGGGGTACAATGCCCTCATACAGATAGGCGGTGTACTGATACTCCTGTTCATACTGTTCCCACCGGGGATAAATCCGGAATATCTGGTCGGGGGAATGTATGCCCAGACGTTCAAATGCATCCAGCCCTGGTATGCCCAGAACCGGCAGAAGCCGGCTTATGTCCCAGTGTTCCCCGGTTATATCCCTGAGAGCTCTCTGCAGTCCGTGGAGCACGGCCCCGGTGGTATTAATCAGCGTGTTGTCAATATCAAACACAACATGGGTGTAGCGCATTATGAACCTCCTTCACTGGCAGCCTGTTCCAGGGACTTTGCCACGGCAAACAGGCCCTTTTCATAATCCTGCTGGTAATCATAGGACAGCTCTATAGACGGGATTGCCTTGGACGGCAGATAGGAAACGCAGAGACGGCGGATCTCGTCTGCTTTTCCCTCCAGCAGGGGGTGGCGGTAGAGCACAATCATGTGAGGATTTACCGTCACGGCATAAATTTGTATCAGGCGTGCATATAGCTCGCTTATGTTCTCCGCGGGAGGCAGACCAGGGCCGCCGCTGTTTAACTGTTTATAGACAGGCAGGAAGCTGACCTCGCTGCAATAGCCTGAGGCCCCGGTCCACAGATGACCGTCAATGACCATTCCGCCTCCTATACCGTTTCCTCCCATGAAGAGCGTGACCAGGGAGCCTGTATCAGGGTGCTTCTGGGCCCAGCAGCCCATGGTCAGAAAATTCATATCATTTCCCACTGTCATGGGGATGGGAACCAGACGCCGGAAATGCTCCTCCAGGTTCATGCCTTTGAGTCCGCTGTACTGATTGGTCTCTTCCACCACACCGTGATTTACCAGGGCGGCAATCCCCGCGGCGGCTGCTTTCAGGCGGGGATACCGGTTGTGGATATCGAGAATCAGGGCATCCAGCTGTTCCAGGGACAGAATTTCAAAGGGCAGACATCCCTGCTCCACGGTGTTCTCTCTCATATCCTTCAGATTCCAGCATACCCGGTCCGACTCAACCTGTACCAGGAGATACAGGCTGAAAAGGGGATTCAGTTCATAAAGGCAGGCGCACCTGCCTCCGGTGGATGAGCCGGCCCCTTGTTCAGTCAGTTCCCCATCGGAGCACAGTTCATCAATCAGGCGTCCGACCGTAGGGAAACTTAATCCCAGCTCCCTGGCAATCTGGCTTCTGGAAGCAGACTCATGTTTACCCATGTAAGCTCGTATGCGCTCTTTATTCAGCTGTTTTACAGTGACCGGTTCTTCCTGGGCCATGGGAATACCCCTCCTTTCATACAATTATTAACGCACTTTTTAAAATTATATTAATAAGTTGATTCTATTTAATCACGAGACAGAGGAAATGTCAATAAGAAAATCTTGAAAGACTTGACAAAGAAACGGCCAGCGTATATTGTTACAGGGAAAATGTGCAAAAAAAGACAGGAGGCAGACTGCGATGGAACATCTCATATTCAGTCTCAATGCGACCATGCCCATCTTTTTCCTTATGGTATTGGGGGCGTGTTTCAGAAAAGCAGGAATCATGGAAGGAGTCTTTGTGGACAGGGTCAATCAGTTTGTGTTTAAGGTGGCCCTTCCCGTACTGCTGTTTGAGTGACAGCGGCGAGCCCCTTCCTGTTTAAGGAGAAGCTTACCGCCCGCCAGGTGTTCTGTTTCGTTATGTCCACACTGGGACTGGTGCTGGTGATAGGTGTCAGCAGAGGAGGAAGCCGTGAGTTGATTGGGATTTTGTTCGGCCTGGGGGCCGCTGTGTTTTATGCGTCGGTGGTATTGTTCAATAAAAGCATACGTCATGTGTCGGGCATTAACCGGACATTTTACCAGTTCCTGGCAGCCATTTTGGTTCTCACTCCCTATGTGTGCCTGACAGGAGGATCCCATCTTTCGGAAATGGATGTACTTGGGGTTGCAAACCTTCTGGTGGTGGGAGTGTTCCACACCGGCATATGTTATTGCATGTATTTTTCATCCCTTCGTTATCTGAAAGGCCAGGAAGCTTCTATTCTCAGCTACATAGACCCCCTTGCGGCCATCCTGGTATCGGTGGCTATCCTGCATGAGTCCATCACTGTGTTTCAGGCAGTGGGAGGGGGAATGATACTTGGGTTTACGGTTGTGAATGAGGCGGGGGAGGGGACGCGGACGTGCATGGGGGATCGCGTCCGTGAGAGGCGGGAACGCAGCCCGGGCTGTGACCGTTTCCGCAGCGGGACTTAGTCTCTCCGAACTGCTCCACCCCCCGCCATTTCCCTTTTGTGTACTCCAACTGGAGACCCTGCGGCAGACGGCGGCCCTGGGAACAGGTCCGCTGGCCGGGAAGCTGTCGTGGGATTTCTCTAGTTCAAGATATAATTCCCCCGCATGGGCAAAAGCATTGTAGATAAAATAAGATAAATCACAGTCAAGGGAAAGGGGCTTAAAATAGAACTCCGCACAGTTCTCTAAAAACGGGTCAGAGGCAGGGTATTAGTTTTCACTCCATTTCCAGAGTATGTCCCGGTTCACGGTCTCGTAGAACATCCTGCGTATCCGGACAGGGTCCTTTGTCTGACCGAGTATCCACATGATTTTAGTAACTACTGCCTCCAGGGTCATGTCATAGGCTTCCAGAAGGCCGAATTCCTGTTTGATGCTCCGGCCCACCTCATAGACGGACATGTCGCTGCCCTCGTTGGTGACCTGGGTTGTCATGATGACGGTCTTTCCAAGGCCTGTCCAACGGGCGATGGCGCCGTGGTAATCCCCGTCCTGGTAGGACGGCAGGCCGCCCACTCCAAAGGATTCTATGATGACGGCGTCGTAATGCTCCGCCATGTAATCCAGCAGGGAAGCGTCCATGGAGGGAATCAGCTTCATGAGCCCCACATCCCCGTCCATTTGGCGGTAGAAGCAGACCGGCTTTTTGTCCCTGTCCTTGTCGTCCAGATAAAATATAATCTGGCCGTCCTGGATGATGGCCACATAAGGATAGTTGATGCTGGAAAACGCGTGATAGCTTTTTGTCCACTCCTTCTTTCCCCTGGTGCCTGCAATGACCTTGCCGTCAAAGACAAGGTTCACGTCGTGGGCGCCGGGACAGGAGGCAAAGAGAAGGCTGTCGGCCAGGTTGGTCCTGGCGTCCGTATTTTCCATGTCAATAGGCTTCTGGGCCCCGGTGATGATGATGGGCTTTGGCGAATGCTGAATCAGGTAGGACAGGGCCGCGGCCGTATAAGCCATGGTGT
>PPYF01220314.1_pt1 | contig 15531 bp, 10 predicted proteins | sample 1559871 | NCBI WGS metagenome assembly PPYF01 (sample SAMN08240021, study PRJNA423297) | Human gut metagenome, whole genome shotgun sequencing project. | reverse complement strand
TTTTTTTTATGCCTTTTTTTAAGGGTACAAACAACAAAGAATTTAAACGGAGGTGGAAGTCGTGCGTACAAAGATTACATTAGCGTGCACAGAATGTCAGCGTCGTAATTACAACATGACAAAGGACAAAAAAACTCATCCGGACAGAATGGAAACCAAGAAGTATTGTAGATTCTGCAGAACTCATACAATGCACAAGGAAACAAAATAGTCTAGGAACTGAGTGAAGGAGTACATTATGGGACAAAATGAAAAAGTCGAAAAGGCTCCAAAAACAAGCTGGTTTTCAGGTCTGAAAGCTGAATTTCAGAAGATTATCTGGCCTGAGAAGCAATCGGTCATCAGACAGACCGTTGCAGTGCTGGCGGTTTCAGTAGTTACCGGTCTTATTATTGCGCTTCTTGACTGGGGTATCCAGCAGGGCGTAGATTTCCTTATTGGTTTACATTTTTAAAACGGAGGCAAAGTGATTATGACAGAAGCGAACTGGTATGTAGTTCATACCTATTCAGGTTATGAAAACAAAGTCAAAGCTAATATTGACAAAACAATCGAAAACAGACATCTTGAGGACCAGATCCTTGAAGTACGTGTTCCGTTGGAGGACGTCACAGAGGTGAAGAACGGTGTTCGTAAACAGGTTTCCAAGAAGATGTTTCCAGGCTATGTTCTTATTCATATGATTATGAATGATGATACATGGTACGTTGTACGAAATACCAGAGGCGTAACTGGATTTGTAGGTCCGGGAAGCAAACCGGTTCCTCTCACAGAAGCCGAGATGAGACCTTTGGGTATTAAGACGGAAAACGTGGTAGTTGATTTTGCTGAGGGTGACATGATAGTCGTTATCGGCGGTGTCTGGAAGGATACAGTCGGTGTTATCACAGCTATGAATTATCACAAGCAGACAGTTACAATCAATGTAGAACTGTTCGGTCGCGAGACACCGGTAGAAGTAAGTTTCGCAGATGTTAAGAAAACAAATTAAGGAGGCAATTCCAAATGGCAAAGAAAGTAGAAGGATACATTAAATTGCAGATCCCTGCTGGAAAGGCAACTCCAGCTCCTCCAGTTGGACCTGCACTTGGACAGCACGGTGTAAACATCGTAGAGTTCACAAAGCAGTTTAATGCAAAGACAGCCGATCAGGGCGACTTAATTATCCCTGTAGTTATTACTGTATATGCAGACAGAAGTTTCAGTTTCATTACTAAGACTCCACCTGCTCCGGTATTAATCAAGAAAGCTTGCAAGATTCAGTCTGGTTCAGGTGAGCCAAACAAGAAGAAGGTTGCTAAGATCACAAAGGCACAGGTTCAGGAAATCGCTGAGCTTAAGATGCCTGACTTAAACGCAGCTTCACTTGAGTCTGCAATGAGCATGATCGCTGGTACAGCAAGATCAATGGGTGTTGAAGTGGTTGACTAACACTTAGCGAAACCAACATACCCCTAAAATAGTTGCAAATTTATGCAACCCAAAATAATAACAAAGAAACGTAAATGTGGGAGGGCCCTCTCCCGATATTACCACCAGGAGGTTATTTTTTCATGAAAAGAGGAAAGAAGTATCAAGACGCTGTTAAGGCATTTGATAAGAAAGAGCAGTACGATGTTGCTGACGCTATCTCTATCGTAAAGAAAAATGCTACAGCTAAATTTGACGAGACAATCGAGCTTCATCTTAGAACAGGCTGCGACGGACGTCACGCAGAGCAGCAGATCCGTGGTGCGGTTGTATTACCACACGGAACAGGAAAAACAGTTAAGGTTTTAGTTTTCGCTAAGGGAACTAAGGTTGACGAGGCACAGGCAGCAGGAGCTGACTTCGTTGGAGGCGAGGAGTTAATTCCAAAGATCCAGAACGAGGGATGGTTAGACTTCGACGTTGTAGTTGCTACACCTGATATGATGGGTGTTGTTGGTCGTTTAGGACGTGTCCTTGGACCAAAGGGCTTAATGCCAAACCCAAAGGCAGGAACAGTTACTATGGATGTAACAAAAGCTGTTAACGATATCAAAGCCGGTAAGATTGAGTACAGATTGGACAAGACAAACATTATCCATGTGCCAGTTGGAAAAGCATCTTTCACAGACGAGCAGTTAAACGACAACTTCCAGTCTCTTATGGGTGCAATTAATAAAGCAAAACCTGCTAGCTTAAAGGGTCAGTACATTAAGAGCGCAACTCTTACATCTACAATGGGACCTGGCGTTAAGTTAAACGTGGTTAAGATTACACAGTAAGATAGTTAAACAGTTACAGTAAAACAATTTACAAGACCTATCAAACGCCAAGCAAAAGTTTTGCGGAAAGTAATTGACATCCGTAATATAGTTTGATATAATTGCAATGCATATTGCCGAAGACAGTAGGTGCCGCAAGGCGTAAACGTAGAACCTACCGAGGGAATTTTCGAGATTTATCTTGAATTTTGACTTGTACCCTTCTGTCGACAGGCAGGAGGGTTTCTTTGATTAATAAATCAAATACCTCATGTCTTTTATGCGAAAATCTAAAAGGAGGTAAATGAATCGTGGCAAAGGTAGAACTTAAACAGCCAATCGTAGATGAGATTTCCGGTGTTATCAATGGTGCACAGTCAGTAGTAGTTGTTGATTACTTAGGACTCACAGTAGCAGAGGATACTCAGTTACGTAAACAGTTAAGAGAAGCCGGTGTAACTTACAAGGTATACAAGAATACTTTAGTAAACCGTGCAATCCAGGGAACAGAGTTCGAGGGATTAAAGGATGTCCTTGAAGGACCAAGCGCATTCGCTGTATCAACAGAGGATGCAACAGCACCAGCTAGAGTCTTAGCTAAGTTCGCTAAAACAGCTCCGGCTTTAGAGATTAAAGCAGGTGTAGTTGAGGGAACATTTTATGATGCTGAGGGTATGAAGGCAATCTCCGCTGTACCTAGCAGAGATGAGCTTCTTGGAAAATTACTTGGAAGCATTCAGTCACCTATCACAAATCTTGCTCGTGTACTCAATCAGATTGCAGAGCAGGGTGGCGCTGCAGATGCAGCCGTAGAGGCAGCACCAGCAGAGGATGCTGCAGAGGAAGCTCCAGCAGCAGAATAATTCAAATATTATATTTGAACCTTATTATCATAATTAAATTTTTAAATGGAGGAAATTATAATGGCAAAGTTAACAACAGCAGAGTTTATTGATGCTATCAAAGAGTTAAGCGTATTAGAGTTAAATGATTTAGTAAAAGCTTGTGAAGAAGAGTTCGGTGTTTCTGCAGCAGCAGGTGTTGTAGTTGCAGCAGCAGGAGCTGACGGAGCAGCAGCTGAGGAGAAGACTGAGTTCGACGTAGAGCTTACAGAGGTTGGACCAAACAAGGTTAAGGTTATCAAGGTTGTTCGTGAGATCACAGGTCTTGGACTTAAAGAGGCTAAGGACGCTGTTGATGGTGCACCAAAGGTTATCAAAGAGCAGCTTGACAAGGCTTCAGCAGAGGATGCTAAGGCTAAACTTGAGGCAGAGGGTGCTAAGGTTACTCTTAAATAGTCGGATAGGCTACGAGCGGAGTAAAAACATAAAAAAGAGCCAAGGGCAAATTCTATTTGCGCCTTGGCTCTTTTTTATGTTTTTATTGCGCGACAGTCGGAGCGCGTCCCGAAAATGCCTGAGCATTTTTGGGACCTCCGCTCGTAGCCTATCTGATGCTCTGTAAAATTATTGCGTAAATACTTTGAATATTTTACAAAAAATAAAAAAACACTTGCATTCGTGCCAGATTTGTTGTATAGTATACGTTGCACTATTGTGGTGCAGTGGCATTTTTATGCAATTTTTTAAATGATGCAAATTTGTCAATAGGTAAATTACACTAAAATGCATTCGCAAATATGTGCACAAGAGAAAAACCACAAGATATAGTAACTGGGGTGGTTTTTGAATCATTATCTAGATACTTGCTAGATTAAAATAAAAACGAGAGGTGAAACGTCAATGGAGAAAAACAGAATACGTCCGGTCACATCCGGAAAAAGCATGCGTATGAGTTACTCAAGACAAAAAGAGGTTCTGCAGATGCCAAATCTGATTGAGGTCCAGAAGGATTCTTATCAGTGGTTCTTAGACGAAGGTCTCAAGGAAGCTTTTGCGGATATCTCTCCAATCACAGATTACAGCGGAAAGCTTAGTCTTGATTTTGTAGATTTTACATTATGCGAAGATGATGTAAAGTATACAATTCCTGAGTGCAAGGAAAGAGATGCAACATACGCAGCTCCTTTAAAGGTTAAAGTCAGACTTCACAACAAAGAGACAGATGAGATTAATGAGCATGAAATTTTCATGGGTGATCTGCCTTTAATGACAGAGACCGGTACATTCGTAATCAACGGTGCAGAGCGAGTTATTGTCAGTCAGTTAGTTCGTTCTCCTGGTATTTATTACGGAATTGCTCATGATAAGCTCGGAAAGACCCTGTATTCTTGTACTGTTATTCCAAACCGTGGTGCATGGCTTGAGTATGAGACAGACTCTAACGACGTTTTTTATGTAAGAGTAGACAGAACACGTAAGGTACCTATCACAGTACTTTTACGTGCACTTGGAGTAGGTACAAACCAGGCTATTCTCGATATGTTCGGAGATGAGCCAAAGATCCAGGCATCATTCAGCAAGGACCCTGCAATCACAGAGCGTGAGCCACAGGGAAGCTATGAGGCTGGTTTATTAGAGTTATATAAGAAGATTCGTCCGGGCGAGCCACTTTCAGTTGAGAGTGCAGAGAGCCTTATCACAGCAATGTTCTTCAATCCTAGAAGATATGACCTTGCCAAGGTAGGACGTTATAAGTTTAATAAGAAGCTTGCATTAAAGAACCGTATCAGTGGACAGGTTTTAGCTGAGGACGTAGTGGATCCTTCTACAGGTGAGGTTATCGCTGAGGCAGGTACTGTTGTTGACCGTGCGCTTGCCACACAGATCCAGAACGCTGCCGTTCCTGCTTTATGGATTCAGACAGAGACAAGAAATGTCAAGATTCTTTCTTCTATGATGGTTGACATCAGAAGCTGGATTCCTGAGATTGAGGATCCTAAGTCTATCGGTGTTACCGAGCTTGTTTACTATCCGGTACTCGCTCAGATTCTCGAGGAGTATGATTCTCTTGAGGACAGAATCGAGGCAATAAAGAGAGATATATCTGACCTTATTCCAAAGCATATTACTAAAGAAGATATCTTCGCAACTATCAACTACAATATGCACTTAGAGTGGGGCGCAGGAACAGATGACGATATCGATCATCTTGGAAACAGACGTATCCGTGCGGTTGGAGAGCTGTTACAGAACCAGTACCGTATCGGTCTCTCAAGACTGGAGCGTGTTGTTCGTGAAAGAATGACTACACAGGACTTAGAGGGAATTTCACCTCAGTCACTTATCAATATAAAGCCTGTAACTGCCGCTGTTAAAGAATTCTTCGGTTCTTCACAGCTTTCACAGTTCATGAATCAGAACAACCCTCTTGGAGAGCTTACTCACAAGAGACATTTATCAGCACTTGGACCTGGTGGTCTTTCAAGAGACCGTGCCGGATTCGAGGTTCGAGATGTACATTACACTCACTACGGCCGTATGTGTCCTGTAGAGACTCCTGAGGGACCAAACATCGGTCTTATCAACTCACTTGCATGCTATGCGAGAATCAATGAGTATGGCTTCGTAGAGGCTCCATACCGTAAGATTGACAAGACTGATCCTAAGAACCCGGTAGTCACAGAAGAGGTTGTATACATGACAGCCGACGAGGAGGACAACTACCACGTAGCACAGGCTAATGAGAAGCTTGATGCCGAAGGACATTTCATACGTAACTCAGTTTCAGGTCGTTACAGAGAGGAAACTCAGGAGTACGATAAGTCAGCATTTGATTATATGGATGTGTCTCCAAAGATGGTATTCTCGGTAGCTACAGCGCTGATTCCATTCTTGCAGAACGATGACCCTACACGTGCCCTCATGGGATCAAACATGCAGCGTCAGGCCGTTCCGCTTCTGACCACAGAGGCTCCTGTAGTTGGTACAGGTATTGAGACAAAGGCCGCAGTTGACTCAGGTGTCTGCGTAGTTGCAAAGGCAGACGGAGAGGTATTATCTTCAGAGTCAAACCGCATTATCATAAAAGAGAATGACGGAAACAAGAGAGAGTATATCCTTACGAAGTTCTCTCGTTCTAACCAGTCAAACTGCTACAACCAGAGACCTATCGTATTTAAGGGTGACAAGGTTAAGGCAGGCGATGTTATCGCAGACGGTCCTTCAATAAGTCAGGGAGAGCTTGCTCTTGGAAAGAACCCGCTTATCGGATTCATGACATGGGAAGGATACAACTACGAGGATGCCGTTCTTCTTTCAGAGCGTCTCGTAGAGTATGATGTGTATACATCAGTTCATATCGAGGAATATGAGGTAGAGTCACGTGATACAAAGCTCGGACCGGAGGAGATTACACGTGATGTCCCTGGTGTCGGCGACGACGCACTCAAGGACCTTGATGAGAGAGGTATCATCCGTGTAGGTGCAGAGGTTCGTGCCGGTGATATCCTTGTAGGAAAGGTTACACCAAAGGGTGAGACAGAGCTTACAGCAGAGGAGAGACTTCTTCGTGCCATCTTCGGTGAGAAGGCAAGAGAGGTTCGTGATACATCACTTAAGGTACCTCATGGTGCTTACGGTATCATTGTTGATGCCAAGGTATTTACAAGAGAGAACGGCGATGAGCTTTCTCCGGGAGTAAACCAGTCAGTACGTATCTACATTGCACAGAAGAGAAAGATTTCTGTCGGTGATAAGATGGCCGGACGTCACGGTAACAAGGGTGTCGTTTCCCGTGTGCTTCCTGTTGAGGATATGCCATTCCTTCCAAACGGACGTCCACTGGATATCGTACTTAACCCACTCGGTGTTCCTTCACGAATGAACATCGGTCAGGTCCTTGAGATTCACCTGAGTCTCGCTGCAAAGGCACTTGGCTTCAATATCTCAACTCCTGTATTTGACGGAGCAAACGAGGTAGATATCGAGGATACACTTGAGCTTGCAAATGATTACGTAAATCTTCCGTTCGATAAGGAAGAGCTTGAAAAGGATTTACAGGCTGAGCATCCATACTGGAGCGCAGATGCTGAAATCTTCTATGATAAATATGTTGATACACTCCGTGAGGACGTTATGGAATACCTTTCAACAAACAGAGCTCACAGAAGCTTATGGAAGGGCGTTCCGATTTCCAAGGATGGAAAGGTACAGCTTCGTGATGGTAGAACAGGTGAGTGCTTCGATGGAAAGACAACTATCGGACACATGCATTACCTTAAGCTGCATCATCTTGTTGACGATAAGATCCATGCACGTTCAACAGGTCCTTACTCATTAGTAACACAGCAGCCACTCGGTGGTAAGGCACAGTTCGGTGGACAGCGTTTCGGAGAGATGGAGGTTTGGGCTCTTGAGGCATATGGTGCTGCATATACACTCCAGGAGATCCTTACAATGAAGTCCGATGATGTTGTTGGCCGTGTCAAGACCTACGAGGCTATCATCAAGGGTGAGAATATTCCTGAGCCTGGTATTCCAGAGTCATTCAAGGTACTTCTCAAAGAGCTTCAGGCACTTGGTCTGGATGTCAAGGTACTTGATGAGAACAGAGAAGAGGTTGAGCTTATCGAGACAAGTGAGTACGGTAATACAGATATCAACTCAATTATCGGAAACGATAAGGACTATGCATTCGAGGACAGTGAGTCATTCGCAGAGCATGGTTTCTCAAAGAAAGAATTTGATGACAACGAAGAGCTTGTTGACATAGAAGAGGAAGAGTCTCCTGAGACAGCGGATGACGATATTTTTGCTGATGAAGTTCTTGATGACGAAGAATAATTAGAAGGGAGTGCCAAAATGCCAGAAACAAATAATATAGAAAATAATCAGGCAATGCAGTTTGATGCGATTCAGATTGGATTAGCATCTCCTGAAAAGATCAGAGAGTGGTCACATGGCGAGGTTAAAAAGCCTGAGACCATTAACTATAGAACATTAAAGCCTGAAAAAGACGGTCTTTTCTGCGAGAAGATTTTCGGACCAACGAAGGACTGGGAGTGTCATTGTGGTAAATACAAGAAGATACGTTATAAGGGTGTTGTCTGCGACCGATGTGGCGTAGAAATCACAAAGTCAAGCGTTCGTAGAGAGCGTATGGGACACATCGAGCTTGCTGCTCCTGTATCTCATATCTGGTATTTCAAGGGTATCCCATCACGTATGGGACTCATCCTTGACTTATCTCCACGTGTACTTGAGAGAGTACTGTACTTTGCTTCATATATTGTGCTTGACCCGGGCGAGACAAAGCTTGCATACAAGCAGATTCTCAACGAGTCAGAGTACCAGGAGGCATGCGATACTTATGGCCGCTCAGCATTCCGTGTAGGAATGGGTGCTGAGTCTATCCATGAGCTTTTAGCAGCAATCGATCTCGAGAAGGATTCGGCAGAGCTTAAGGCTGAGCTTGAGAATGCTACAGGTCAGAAGCGTGCACGTATCATCAAGAGACTTGAGGTTGTAGAGGCTTTCCGTGAGTCAGGAAACAAGCCTGAGTGGATGATTATGACAGTTATTCCTGTTATCCCACCGGATCTTCGTCCAATGGTTCAGCTCGATGGAGGACGTTTCGCAACAAGTGATCTTAACGACCTTTACAGACGAATCATCAACCGTAACAATCGTCTTAGAAGACTTCTTGATCTTGGAGCACCGGATATCATCGTTCGTAACGAGAAACGTATGCTTCAGGAGGCTGTCGATGCACTTATCGACAATGGCCGTCGTGGCCGTCCTGTTACCGGTCCTAGAAACAGAGCTCTTAAGTCTCTTTCAGACATGCTCAAGGGAAAGGGAGGACGTTTCCGTCAGAACCTTCTCGGAAAGCGAGTTGACTACTCAGGACGTTCAGTTATCTGTGTAGAGCCAAAGCTTAAGATTTATCAGTGTGGTCTTCCAAAGGAGATGGCTATCGAGCTTTTCAAACCATTCGTTATGAAGGAGCTTGCCGCTAACGGAACCGCACACAACATAAAGAGTGCAAAGAAGATGGTTGAGAGACTTCAGCCGGAGGTATGGGATGTCCTTGAGGACGTCATCAAAGAGCATCCGGTTATGCTTAACCGAGCTCCTACACTCCACAGACTTGGAATCCAGGCCTTCGAGCCAATCCTTGTAGAGGGTAAGGCAATCAAGCTTCATCCACTCGTATGTACAGCGTTCAACGCCGACTTCGATGGAGACCAGATGGCTGTACATCTTCCACTGACTGCTGAGGCACAGGCTGAGTGCAGATTCATGCTTCTGTCACCTAACAACCTGCTTAAGCCTTCCGATGGTGGACTTGTAGCCGTTCCTTCACAGGATATGATCCTTGGAGTTTACTACCTCACAATGAGAAAGCTCGCTGATTACAAGGATGATCCAAAGATGGTTGCACAGGTGTCATCAGACACTGTATACAATGATATTGAGGAGCTTAGAAAGCTCACAACTCCTGATGAAAATACAGGAAAGGCTGAGCTTGGCTTATATGACCTCATCTGGTTTGAGGATGTTACAGACGGAAACCGTCGTGTGCTTTGCAGACCGATAGATCTTCTCGGCCGTTACTATGGAAGTGTTAATCTTGCAATGCTCGCTTACGAGAACAAGGAGATTACTCTTCACCAGAATATCTTTGTACACCGTACAGTAAAACTTGCTGACGGCACAAAGGTTTCAGGTTTTACAGAGACAACAGTAGGACTTTTGATATTCAATGAGAGCATTCCACAGGATCTTGGTTTTATAGACAGATCAAAGGCTGAGAATGCACTCAAGTTTGAGGTTGAGTTCCACGTTGGTAAGAAACAGATCAAGCAGATCCTTGAGAAGGTTATCAACACACACGGAGCTACAACAACAGCAGAGGTTCTTGACAATGTCAAGGCTATGGGATACAAGTATTCAACCCAGGCTGCCATGACAGTTTCAATTTCAGATATGACAGTGCCACCACAGAAGCCACAGATGATCGCTGATGCACAGGACACTGTAGATAAGATTACAAGACAGTACAAGCGTGGACTTATCACTGATGAGGAGCGTTACAAAGAGGTTATCGAGACATGGAAGGATACAGATGATGCCCTTACAAAGGCACTTCTTACAGGTCTTGATAAGTACAACAACATCTTCATGATGGCAGATTCCGGAGCCCGTGGATCTGATAAGCAGATCAAACAGCTTGCAGGTATGCGAGGACTCATGGCTGATACAACAGGTCGTACAATCGAGCTTCCTATCAAGTCATGCTTCCGTGAGGGTCTTGACGTACTTGAGTACTTCATGTCAGCACATGGAGCTCGTAAGGGACTTTCAGATACAGCGCTTCGTACAGCCGATTCAGGATACCTTACAAGACGTCTCGTAGATGTTTCACAGCATATGATCGTTCGTGAGTCAGACTGCTGTGCAGGCACAGGACGTGAGATTCCGGGAATGGTTGTAAAGGCATTCATGGAGGGTCGAGAGGAAATCGAGAGCCTTCAGGAGAGAATTACAGGTCGTTTCTCTTGCAACACAATCTGCGATAAGGATGGCAATGTAATCGTTAAGGCCAACCATATGATTACACCAAAGCGTGCAGCAAAGGTTATGGCAGAGGGTGTTGACGAGAACGGTAATCCAATCACACAGGTTAAGATCCGTACAGTACTTACCTGCCGTTCACACATGGGAGTATGTGCTAAGTGTTACGGTTCAAACCTTGCAACAGGTCAGGCAGTACAGGTTGGTGAAGCAATCGGTATCATCGCAGCACAGTCAATCGGTGAGCCTGGTACACAGCTTACCATGAGAACCTTCCATACAGGTGGTGTTGCCGGTGGAGATATCACACAGGGTCTTCCTCGAGTAGAGGAGATTTTTGAGGCACGTAAGCCTAAGGGACTCGCTATTATCACAGAGTTCGGCGGAATTGCCACAATCAAGGATACAAAGAAGAAGCGTGAGGTTATCGTTACAAACAACGAGACAGGCGAGACAAAGGCTTACCTCATTCCTTACGGCTCACGTATCAAGGTTGTAGACGGACAGGAGCTTGAGGCCGGCGACGAGCTTACAGAGGGTTCTGTAAATCCACACGATATCCTCAAGATTAAGGGCGTTCGTGCGGTTCAGGATTACATGCTCCGCGAGGTACAGCGTGTTTACCGTTTACAGGGTGTTGAGATTAACGATAAGCATGTCGAGGTTATAGTTCGTCAGTGCTTACAGAAGATCCGCGTAGAGGAGCCGGGAGATTCAGATTTACTTCCGGGCAGCATGGTTGATGCCCTTGACTTCTTAGAGCTCAACGAGAAGCTTGAGGAAGAGGGCAAGGAGCTTGCAGTTGGCTCACAGGTATTACTTGGAATCACAAAGGCATCTCTTGCAACCAACTCATTCCTGTCAGCAGCTTCATTCCAGGAGACCACAAAGGTTCTTACTGAGGCAGCAATCAAGGGCAAGGTTGATCCGCTTATCGGTATGAAGGAGAACGTAATCATCGGTAAGCTCATCCCGGCAGGAACAGGTATGAAGATTTATCGTAATATCAAGCTTGACAGCGATGTAAACGATGACGATACACTTGATTTTGATGATGATGATTTTGCGGATTTCGCAGAGGAAGAGGCAGTCGGAGTCATTGATAAAGATGCTGAATCAGTTGATGAAGAATAATTACTGATGTTTGTACTTAAGCTACAGAAGCTGTTACAAACCAAAAAGAAAGAAGTCCGGGAAACCGGACTTCTTTCTTGTATTATATTGAAAACAAAATTGGTCTTGACAAAACAGACAAGGATTTGTATAATATTTTAGCGTGCATAAGATTGCACTGCTTAAAATAAAACAGGAGGTGAAAATAATGCCAACATTTAACCAGTTAGTAAGAAAAGGACGTCAGACATCTGTAAAGAAGTCTACAGCACCAGCTCTTCAGAGAAGCTTTAACTCTCTCCAGAAGAAGCCAATCAACACTTCTTCTCCACAGAAGCGTGGTGTATGTACAGCTGTTAAGACAGCTACTCCTAAGAAGCCTAACTCAGCTCTTAGAAAGATCGCCAGAGTTCGTCTTTCAAACGGAATCGAAGTAACTTCATACATTCCTGGTGAGGGACACAACTTACAGGAGCATAGCGTTGTTCTGATTCGTGGTGGCCGTGTTAAGGATTTACCAGGTACACGTTACCATATCATCCGTGGTACATTAGATACTGCAGGTGTTGCAAACAGAAAACAGGCCCGCTCTAAGTACGGCGCAAAGAGACCAAAAGCTGCTAAATAATTTAGCAACATTGTGTATCACAAACAGAACTAAAGTAGGTTAGTGTTGGGATTAGACCTGCAGATGCAGGATTTCACTTTATGAATACAATTCCGCACGAACACATTAGAGAGACACATGTGAGTACCGATGAATTAATCCACAAATATCATGATTAAGGAGGGAAGTAACGTGCCACGTAAAGGACATACTCAGAAAAGAGACGTATTAGCAGATCCAATGTACAACAGCAAAGTAGTTACAAAGCTTGTTAACAGCATTATGTTAGACGGTAAGAAAGGCGTAGCTCAGAAGATTGTATACGGAGCATTTGCTACAGTAGAAGAGAAGACAGGAAGACCAGCTCTTGAAGTATTCGAAGAGGCTATGAACAATGTAATGCCAGCTCTCGAAGTAAAAGCAAGACGTATCGGTGGTGCCACATATCAGGTACCAATCGAGGTTCGCCCTGATCGTCGTCAGGCTTTAGGCCTTCGTTGGTTAACAGCATTCTCACGTGCCAGAGGAGAGAAAACTCAGGCTGAGAGATTAGCTAACGAGATCATGGATGCAGCTAACAACACAGGCGCATCTGTTAAGAGAAAAGAAGATATGCACAAGATGGCAGAGGCAAACAAGGCATTCGCACATTACAGATTCTAGTTTCTGTAAGAAGCTTACAGCTTTGCTTTTGATTCATGCAGCGGACCGGATTTGTAACAGAGTCCGGTTGTGCATAGGACACTAAATATAGGAGGAAAAAACCTTGGCTGGAAGAGAATATCCACTTGAGAGAACCAGAAATATTGGAATCATGGCTCATATCGATGCTGGTAAAACAACACTGACAGAGCGTATTCTTTATTATACTGGTATTAACTATAAAATCGGTGATACTCATGAAGGTACTGCTACCATGGACTGGATGGAGCAGGAGCAGGAAAGAGGTATTACAATTACTTCTGCCGCTACAACATGTCACTGGACACTTGAAGAGTTCACTAAACCAAAGCCAGGAGCACTTGAGCATCGTATCAACATCATCGATACACCGGGCCACGTTGACTTCACAGTAGAAGTTGAGCGTTCACTCCGTGTACTTGATGGCGCAGTTGGTGTGTTCTGTGCAAAGGGTGGTGTTGAGCCTCAGTCAGAGAACGTTTGGCGTCAGGCTGACACATACAATGTACCTCGTATGGCATTCATCAATAAGATGGATATCTTAGGTGCAAACTTCTACGGAGCTGTTGACCAGATCCGTACAAGATTAGGAAAAAATGCTATCGTACTTCAGTTACCAATCGGTAAAGAGGACGATTTCAAAGGAATTATCGACCTTTTCGAGATGAAGGCTTATATCTACAATGATGAGAAGGGTGACGATATCACAGTTACTGATGATCTTGGAGATATGGCTGATCAGGCTGCAGAGTACCGTACAGAGCTTATTGAGAAAATCTGTGAGTTAGATGACGATCTCATGATGCAGTATCTTGAGGGTGAGGAGCCATCTGTAGAGGATATGAAGAAGGTTCTTCGTAAAGCAACATGTGAGTGTACAGCTGTACCTGTATGTTGTGGTTCTGCATACCGTAACAAGGGTGTACAGAAGTTACTTGACGCTATTGTTGAGTACATGCCAGCTCCTACAGATATCCCTTCAATCAAGGGAACAGATCTTGAGGGAAATGAGATTGAGAGACATTCATCAGATGATGAGCCATTCTCAGCACTTGCATTCAAGATCATGGCAGATCCATTCGTAGGAAAGCTTGCATTCTTCCGTGTTTACTCAGGAAAATGTAAGGCAGGTTCTTATGTATTAAATGCAACAAAGGATAAGAAAGAGCGTATCGGACGTATTCTTCAGATGCATGCTAATAAGAGACAGGAATTGGACGAGGTTTACTCAGGTGATATCGCTGCTGCTGTTGGATTTAAATTCACAACAACAGGTGATACAATCTGTGATGAGCAGCATCCGGTTATCCTTGAGTCTATGGAGTTCCCAGAGCCAGTTATCGAGCTCGCTATCGAGCCAAAGACAAAAGCTGGACAGGGTAAGTTAGGTGAGGCTCTTGCAAAGCTTGCAGAGGAGGATCCTACATTCCGTGCTCATACTGATCAGGAAACAGGTCAGACAATCATCGCTGGTATGGGTGAGCTTCACCTTGAGATCATCGTTGACCGTCTTCTCCGTGAGTTCAAGGTTGAGGCAAACGTTGGTGCACCTCAGGTTGCTTACAAGGAGACATTTACAAAGGCTGTTGATCAGGAATACAAATATGCTAAGCAGTCAGGTGGACGTGGACAGTACGGACACTGTAAGGTACGCTTCGAGCCAATGGATGCCAATGGAGAAGAGCTTTTCAAGTTCGATTCAGAGGTTGTCGGTGGTGCTATTCCAAAGGAGTACATCCCATCAATCGGCGAAGGTATCGAGGAGGCTACAAAGGCCGGCTCTCTTGGTGGATTCCCAGTAGTTGGTATCCATGCAACAGTATACGATGGATCTTACCATGAGGTCGATTCATCAGAGATGGCATTCCACATTGCCGGATCTATGTGTTTCAAAGAGGCTATGGCAAAGGCTGCACCTGTATTACTTGAGCCTATCATGAAGGTAGAGGTTACAATGCCTGAGGAGTACATGGGAGACGTTATCGGTGATGTTAACTCTCGTCGTGGACGTATCGAGGGTATGGACGATCTCGGCGGTGGAAAGATTGTACATGCATATGTACCACTTGCAGAGATGTTCGGTTACTCTACAGACCTTCGTTCTAAGACACAGGGACGTGGAAACTACTCAATGTTCTTCGACAGATATGAGCCGGTTCCAAAGAATGTACAGGACAAGGTTCTTGCTAACCACGCAAAATAATTGCAAATTAGCAAACAATTTATAGTACAAATGATGATATATATACTATATATGGTATAAAAATCAAAAATAAAGGCATTTCCCCTTGAAAAAGGGGGATTTGCCATAAAATTTACTTGAAAAAACTTTGATTATTTCGTATAATCAAAGCAGTCGGTAGATTATAAAAAAAGCCCATGGGGCATAAAAGTTTAAGGAGGACGTTTCAAAATGGCAAAGGCTAAATTTGAAAGAACAAAACCACATTGTAATATTGGTACCATCGGTCACGTAGATCATGGT
>PPYF01028026.1_pt1 | contig 15531 bp, 11 predicted proteins | sample 1559871 | NCBI WGS metagenome assembly PPYF01 (sample SAMN08240021, study PRJNA423297) | Human gut metagenome, whole genome shotgun sequencing project. | reverse complement strand
AAGCGGCATACAGTCTTTCACAAAACCTGAGGGCTATCTTCAACAAACGCTCAATCAAAAGCGCTGCACGACTGAATCTTGCACGTTGGTATAACAAGGTTGCAGAAGCCGGATTCCGTTCATTCAACACCATCGCCGCTACTGTATATGAACATCATGAGGAAATCCTGAACTATTTTGACAACCTTTCAACGAACGCTTCCGCTGAGTCAATCAACTCAAAAATCAAAGCATTCAGAGCTAAGCTACATGGAGTCACAGATAAAAAATTTTTTATCTTTCGCCTTTGCAATCTCTATGCTTAAACACAGCTTTTTTACCATGCGCCGAAATATAATGAAAACGCCCCGGACAGGAGTTTGTATATAAATGCAAAATCGCAATTGACTATTTATTAATCAATTGCGATTTTGTCGTGTTGCCTTGGAAGGATTCGAACCCTCACAGGCGGAACCAGAATCCGACGTGCTACCATTACACCACAAGGCAAAGTTCTGTTGCAACGCGGGGTTTGTCCCTCAATTGCGAGTGCAAAGTTAATGCGTTTTTTTGATTCTGCCAAATTTTTCTGAGATTTTTTCAAAAAAATCTTCAGGAAATTTTGCTCCAGTCGGCGGTGCGGTTGACGGTGGCCTGGAGTTCGCGGCGGAATGCGGCGTTGTCGGCCTGCGAGAGGGTAGGGTCGCTGTCGAGGAGGACTTCGGCGGCGTCGCGGGCCATCTGCACTATCGCGCCGTCGGCGGCGAGGTTGGTGAGCCGGAGGTCGAAGGGGGTGCCGCTTTGGAGGGTGCCCTCGATGTCGCCGGGGCCGCGCATCTGCATGTCGGCTTCGGCGATTACGAAGCCGTCGGTGGTCTGCGTCATGAGTTCGAGGCGCTTGCGGGTGTCGCCGCTGATGTTGTGGCGGCTCATGAGGATGCAGTAGCTCTGGTCGGCGCCGCGGCCCACGCGTCCGCGCAACTGGTGGAGCTGCGAGAGGCCGAAGCGCTCGGCGTCCTCGATTATCATCACGGAGGCGTTGGGCACGTTGACGCCTACTTCTATCACGGTGGTGGCTACGAGGATGCGCGCCTCGCCGGAGGCGAAGATGCCCATCTGGTACTCTTTCTCGTCGGGGCGCATGCGTCCGTGCACGTAGGCTACCTTGAAGTCGCGGAAGGTGTCGCGGATGATGTCGTAGCCTTCGGTGAGGCTGTGGAGGTCGAGCTTCTCGTTCTCGTCGATGAGAGGATAGACTATGTACACCTGACGGCCGGCGCGGAGCTGGGCGTAGGTGGCCTGGTAGACCTGCAGCCGCTGGGGCTCGAAGCGCAGCAGGGTGGCTATGGGCTTGCGGCCGGGGGGAAGCTCGTCGAGGACGCTGACGTCGAGGTCGCCGTAGACGGTCATGGCGAGCGTGCGCGGGATGGGGGTGGCCGTCATCACGAGCACGTGGGGGCCGATGTCGTTCTTGGTCCAGAGGCGTGCGCGCTGCGCCACGCCGAAGCGGTGCTGCTCGTCGATTACGGCCATGCCGAGGGTGCGGAAGCGCACGTTGTCCTCGATCAGGGCGTGGGTGCCTATGAGTATGTGCAGCGAGCCGTCGAGCAGGGCCTGATGGATGCGGCGGCGCTCGCCGGCCGGGGTGGAGCCTTTGAGCAGGGCCACGTTCACGCCTATGGGTCGCAGCATCTCCGAGATGGTGTCGTAGTGCTGCGTGGCCAGTATTTCGGTGGGGGCCATGAGGCAGGCCTGCATGCCGTTGTCGACGGCGAGGAGCATTGCCATGAGCGCGACGATGGTCTTGCCGCTGCCCACGTCGCCCTGCACGAGGCGGTTCATCTGGCGGCCGCCGAGCAGGTCGGCCCTTATCTCCTTGATGACTCTCTTCTGCGCGCCGGTGAGGGCAAAGGGCAGGCACTTGGCGTAGAAGTCGTTGAACGCCGGGCCGACGTGGGGCATGAGGTGGCCGCGGCTGTCCTGCCTGCGGCGGCGGTTGCGGCGCAGCATGTCGACCTGAATGAGAAATACTTCCTCAAACTTGAGGCGCAGCCTGGCGCGCTGGAGGGTGGGATTGTCGGGCGGATTGTGTATGGCGCGGATGGCGTCGTTGAGCGACATCAGGCCGAGGCGCGAGATGACGGACGCCGGGAGCGTCTCGTTCAGCGGCGGGCGCGAGTCGAGCAGGTTCTGAATCCAGGTCTGAAACTGGCGCGAGCCTATGTTGCGGTTGCGGAGCGTTTCTGTCAGGGGGTACACTCCGCGCGTGCGTGCCTCGGCCTGTGCGGTTCCGGGTGTCTCCACCTCGGGGTGGGTGAACTGCCAACGGCCGTTGAACTGCGTGGGCTTGCCGAAGAGCACGTACTCGGTCTCCGTGAGCAGCTTTTTCTTGATGTAGCTGATGCCCTTGAACCACACGACGTCGACGGCGCGGGTGCCGTCGGTGAACAGCCCTATGAGTCGCGTGCGTGCGCCTTCGCCTACGGTGTTGAAGCTGATGAAGCGGCCTCTGACCTGCACGGCCGGCATGTCGCCGTCGAGGTCGCGTATCGCGTAGAACTTCGACCGGTCGATGTAGTGCGTGGGGTAGTGGCGCAGGAGGTCGCACGCGGTGCGTATGCCGAGCTGCTTTTCGAGCAGCTCGGCGCGTGCGGGGCCTATGCCTTTGACATACTTTATGTCGAGCGACCTCAGCGAGTTCATTCCTGATGGAGCAGTATTTCGGCTATGGCGAGGTCGATTGGGTTGGTTATCTTGATGTTGGAAGGCTCGCCGGGGGTGAGGACAATGTTGGTGTGTCCGCAGTGCTGCATGATGGAGGCGTCGTCGGAGAAGCTACCGCCGCAACGGCGGTAGGCGTCGATGAGCTCGGGACCGCTGAAAGCCTGCGGCGTCTGCACCGAACGGAAGTCGTCGCGGTCGACGGGCTGCGACGAGCCGTCGGGCGTGAGCCGGCGCAGAGAGTCGGTCACGGGTGTGGCCGGTATGGCGCCGTCCACTCCGGGAACGATGGCCTGCACGGTGGCTCTGATGCACCGGTCGCTTGCGAGGGGCCGCGCGCCGTCGTGCACGAGTATTATGTCGGGCTCGTGGTCGAGGGCGAGGACGGCATGCCGCACGGAGTCGGAGCGCGTGTCGCCTCCGGGGATTACGGGGGGCGACACGAAGTCGTGCTCGCGGCATAGCTGCTCCCACAGGTCGGTCATCGCCGGGCTGAGCACGACGCTGAGCGATGCGTCGGGCAGGGCGTGGCGCATGCGCCCGATGGTGTGCATCAGCACCGGGCGGCCGTCCAGGAGGCAGAACTGTTTCGGCACCGTCCCCCCGAAGCGGGAGCCCGAGCCTGCGGCCACTATTATTATATGTACCGACGGGCTCATTCGGCGAATATCGGCATGGGAGCCATGATGGCGTTCACCTGCTCGCGCACCGAGGCTATGGCTGCGGGATTGTCGGCGTTGCGCAGCACCTCGTCGATAAGGTCGGCCACGACGGTCATCATTATTACGTCGGCGCCGCGTGTGGTGATGGCGGGAGTGCCGAGGCGTATGCCCGAGGTCTGGAACGGCGAACGGGAGTCGTAAGGCACCATGTTCTTGTTGGCTGTGATGTCGGCATCCACGAGCGCGCGTTCGGCTTTCTTGCCGGTGAGTTCGGGGAAGTTCTGCCGCAGGTCAATGAGCACGGTGTGGTTGTCCGTGCCGCCGCTGACTACTTTGTAGCCCTTGTCGATGAGCGATTTTGCCAGCGCGCGGGCGTTCTGAAGCACGTGCTTCTGGTAGGTCTTGAACGACGGGGCGAGCGCCTCGCCGAACGCTACGGCCTTGGCCGCGATGATGTGCTCGAGGGGGCCGCCCTGTACGCCGGGAAATACGGCGGAGTCGAGTAGGGCCGACATTTTCCTGATTTCGCCTTTGGGCGACTTCTTGCCCCAGGGATTGTCGAAATCCTGCCCCATCAGTATGATGCCGCCGCGCGGGCCGCGCAGTGTCTTGTGGGTGGTGGAGGTGACGATGTGGGCGTGGCGCAGAGGATTGTCGAGGAGTCCGGCGGCAATGAGTCCGGCGGGGTGTGCCATGTCTATCATCAGCAGGGCTCCGACGCTGTCGGCAATTCTTCTCATGCGCGCGTAGTCCCACTCGCGGCTATAGGCGCTCGCGCCGCCCACAATCAGCTTGGGACGCACGCGCAGCGCGGTCTCCTCCATCTTGTCGTAGTCCACGAGCCCGGTGTCGGGGTCGACGGTGTAGTCTACGGCATTGAATACCAGTCCGGAAAAGTTGACTGGGCTGCCGTGCGAGAGGTGGCCGCCCTGCGAGAGGTTAAGCCCCATGAAGGTGTCGCCCGGTTTGAGGCATGCCATGAAAACGGCCATGTTGGCCTGCGCGCCGCTGTGGGGCTGCACGTTGGCCCATTCGGCTCCGAACAGTTTCTTTACGCGGTCGATGGCTAACTGTTCGGCCTCGTCCACGACCTGACATCCGCCGTAGTATCTGTGTCCGGGATAGCCCTCGGCATACTTGTTGGTGAGGCACGAGCCCATGGCCGCCAGCACCTGCGGGCTTACGAAGTTTTCGGAGGCTATCAGCTCCATGCCCATGTGCTGCCTGGCGTCCTCACGGGCTATTATGTCAAAAATCTGTTTGTCTTTGTACATGTCGGGGAGATGGTTTATTTCTTGTTTTTTGTTTTCTGAACGGAGAAACCGAATTTGCCGAGCTTTTCGCCGAGGGCGTAGTATCCGCCATGGCAGTAGGCCATGATGCCCGAGGCCGCGAGGTCGAATGCACCGGTGACTGGGTCAAGGTATGCGTCGTCGATGATGACGTTTACAACGTCGGCCAGAAACATGTCGTGGCTGCCGAGGTGCGTTATCTCCTTGACGCGGCATTCGATGCTGACCGGCGATTCGGCCACTATGGGGCAAGCGTTGGCGCTGCCTGGCGCGGGGGTGAGACCCGTCAGCTCCCACTTGTCGCAGTCGCGTCCGCTGCGCACTCCGGCAAGGTCGGTGGGCCGTGCCATGGCCGCTGTCGTGAGGTTGACGGTCATCTCCATAGTGCGGCGTATCATGTCGTAGCTGTAGCGTTCGGGCCTTATGCTTACGTACAGCATGGGCGGATTGGTACATACTGTGCCCGTCCAGGCCGCAGTGAGCAAGTTGGACTCCTCCGGCGTGCCGCATGTCACGATGGCCGCCGGCAGCGGATACAGCATGGTCCCGGGTTTCCAGTTTACTTTCATAACTGCAAAACTAATAAAAAAATGTGAAAGCGGCGAATTTTTAATCATAGTTTGTTACCTTTGCGCCCGTATGAAAGCGATATATTTATTTGTGGCACTGTTCGTGGCTTTCGCCGCCTGTGCCGTCGAACCCGTTGATACACTTGAGGCTCAGCCGTATTATCTGCTTGTGGGGCAGGCCGAGGAGGCGTTGAAAGATAACCGCACCGACGATGCCGTGGCGCGGCTCATGGAGGCTATGGCCGTCGACCCGGATAATCCCGGCAACACGCTGTTGTTGCAGAATATGGGAGTGATATATTGGCGCGAGGGGCGTGATTCGCTCGCTCTCTCCACCTTCGACGAGGCTCTCCGCCGTGCTCCGGCCATGGTGACCGTGCGGCTCAACCGCGGCCGGCTGCATCTCGACATGGGGCACACGGTGGAAGCCTACGGGGACTTCGACCAGGTGCTTGAGCAGGACTCGCTGAACGCGCAGGCGCTGTATTATCGCGGTACGATGAATCTCTACGGCGGACGTCTGGAGGCTGCCGAGACCGACCTGCTGCGGCTGAAGGCACTGAAGCCTAAGGCGCTCGACACGGCTGTGGCACTGAGTGCGCTGTATAGCCTGAGTGGGCGCGACCGCGAGGCCGTGCCGTACTTCGAGATGCTGACCCGCGAGGATCCTGCTCCCGAGTATTTCTCCGGACTGGCCGGTTGCCTGCTGGCTCTGGACGAGTTCAGCCGTGCTTCTGAGGCAATTGATGCTGGCCTGAAGCGCTATGCCAACGACCCCGAGCTATACTACTACCGCGCCTGGCTCAACTGCAAGCGCTACCGCTTCGACGACGCCCACCGCGACGCCGAGAAAGCAATATCTCTCGGCGCCAACCCCGCCCGAGTAAATGCTCTCTTTGAACGGCACTAAGACGCTGATTCGTCAATGTTATATGGGTCGGAAAAAGTAAATTGATTTTATATTTTCAAAAAAGTTGAAAGTTAAATATAACATTTCTGAAAAATTCGTAATTTTGTCATTCATAAGAATTATGATAAGGGTAAACAATTAATTGACCTTTTATAATATCATGAATCAGAAAGCGTTTACTATACATACACAGCTTATCGACGGAACCTTGAATGGTGCGCGTAATATCTATATGGGTGCGAACCGCACTTGCCATCTTTATGTTTTGCCGCGTAATGAAGTATCTTTAGCAAATACTATCAAGGATATTTCAGGGAATCCGGCATTTTATATTCTTGTCGGTAGGGAAGATGGAAAAGATAAGGCTTATATAGGACAGACTACAGATTTTGCAAATCGCAAGAACGATCACGTCCAGAAAAAGGACTGGTGGAATACGGCGCTCGTGTTCATATCAGATAATCATAAGATTTATGGTGACGATGTGAAATATCTGGAGTATCTTGGCATTAAGCGGGTAATGGAAGCAGACTCATTCTCGTTGTATAATTCTGCTGTGCCAAAGAAGCCAAATATTGCGCCGGATAGAGTGAATGACATGCAGAATTTTTTCGACGACATTGTATTGTTCGCAAACTTCTTCGGTGTAAGAATTTTTGACTCAGCGCCTATTGCAAAGGAGGAAGAACGTCATCTTTTTTATGCTGTGGCTACTGAACGTCCCGCCAATGGAACCGGATATATAGATAAGTCTACAGGCAAATTTGTTATTATGAAAGGCAGTCGCCTGGCTTTCAAGACAGTCCCAAGCTTTAAGTGTAAGGTGCGAACTGAAATCATTGAAAAGTTTTGTAAGGTTGTCGGTGAAGATATAATATTACAGAGAGATTGTCCTATGGATTCTCCAAGTGGTGCTTCGGGGTTGATCCTCGGTCGTCCAAGCAATGGAAAAGCAGATTGGAAAGATGCCGAAGGTAAAACACTCGGTTCTTTCTTGAAAAACAATGGCCCGGTAGATAAAGGCTAAGCCAATATTTTTGCATAGGTTGTCATATAAACGACAGAGTCTGCGCCGCGAATGCGGCACAGACTCTGTGTAGGCGAAGGGGGGATTATTCTTCGGCGTTCTTTTCGGCGTATTCTTTGAGGAGCTTATCCTGGACGTCGCCGGGAACGAGTTCGTAGCTTGCGAACTTCATGGTGAAGCTGGAGCGTCCGCCGGTGATGGAGCTGAGGGCAGTGGAGTAGCTTGCCATCTCTTTGAGAGGCACTTTGGCGTCGATGATCTCGAAGCCGTTTTCGCTGTGCATGCCCATGATGATGGCGCGGCGTCCCTGAAGGTCGCTCATGACGTCGCCCATGACGTCGCCGGGAACCATTACTTCTACGTCGTAGACGGGCTCAAGCACTTTCGGACCGGCGTTGCGGAAAGCTTCGCTGAAGGCGTTGCGGCCTGCGAGGCGGAAGGAGATTTCGTTGCTGTCGACGGGGTGCATCTTGCCGTCGTAGATGATGACGCGGACGTCGCGGGCGTAGCTGCCGGTGAGGGGGCCTTGCTCCATGCGGTCCATGAGTCCCTTGACGATGGCGGGGATGAAGCGTGCGTCGATGGCGCCGCCAACGATGCTGTTGCAGACCACGAGCTTGCCGCCCCATGCCAGAGGTATCTCCTGGGTGTCGCGGACGTTGATTTTGAATTCCTGGTTGCCGAACTTGTATGTGTCGGGCACGGGCATGCCTTCGGTATAGGGCTCCACAATCAGATGCACTTCGCCGAACTGTCCGGCGCCGCCGCTTTGCTTCTTGTGGCGGTAGTCGGCGCGTGCGGCCTTGGTGATGGTCTCGCGGTAGGGGATGCGGGGCTCTTCAAAGATGATGGGCATCTTGTCGTTGTTCTCCACGCGCCATTTGAGTGTGCGCAGGTGGAACTCGCCCTGGCCGCTGAGGATGGTCTGGCGTAGTTCCTTCGACTGCTCGATGACCCATGTGGGGTCTTCCTCGTGCATGCGGGTGAGGATGGAGTTGAGCTTCTCTGCGTCACTCTCGGTGACGGGGCGCACGGCGCGCTGATACTTGGGCGCGGGGTATTTGATGAAGTCGAACTCGATGTCGCATCCTTTCTCGTCGAGGGTGTTGCCGGTGCGGGCGTCCTTGAGCTTGACGGCGGCGCCTATGTCGCCGGCTTCGAGCGCGTCGACGGGCTGCTTTATCTGGCCGCATACGCAGAATATCTGGGCGAAGCGTTCCTTGCTGCCGCGGGTGATGTTGTCGAGGTCGGCGCCGGCGCGGAGTGTGCCACTCATTACCTTGAAGTAGCTGACCTCACCGATGTGCGGCTCGACAGTGGTCTTGAACATGAAGATGCTGAGAGGGCCGTCGGCCTTGGGCTCCACGGGGTCGCCTGCGGTGTCGACGGGTGCGGGCATTTCCTCGACGAAGGGCACGACATTGCCGAGGAATTCCATCATGCGGCGTACGCCCATGTCCTTGGCTGCGCTGACGCAGAACACGGGATAGATGCTGCGGTCGATGAGGCCTTTGCGTATGCCCATGCGCATCTCGTCCTCGGTGAGGTGCTCTTCCTCGAAGAATTTCTCCATCAGGGTCTCGTCGTTCTCGGCAGCGGCCTCTACGAGGGCTTTGTGAAGCTCCATGGCGCGGTCCATCTCTTCGGCGGGGATGTCTTCAATCGTGGGTACGCCGCCGTCGGGCCCCCAGGAGTATTTCTTCATGAGGAGGACGTCGATCATGGCGTTGAAGCCGGGACCGCACTGGAGGGGATACTGGATAGGCACGACTTTGGAGCCGAAGATTTCCTTCATCTGCTCCAGCACGTTGTCGTAGTCGGCTTTCTCGCCGTCGAGCTGGTTGATGGCGAAGATTACGGGTTTGTTGATGGATGCGGCGGTGCGGAAGATGTTCTGAGTGCCTACCTCGACGCCGTACTGTCCGTTGATGACGATGACGCCGGTGTCGGTGACGTTGAGCGCCGTGATGGCGTTTCCAACGAAGTCGTCGGCTCCCGGGCAGTCGATGACGTTGAGTTTCTTGCCGAGGAATTCGGCATAGAAGACGGTGGAGAATACGCTGTAGCCGTACTCCTTCTCGACGGGGAAGTAGTCGCATACGGTGTTTCCGGCATCGATTGTGCCGCGGCGTTTTATCACACCACACTCGTAGAGCATCGACTCGGCGAGTGTGGTTTTACCCGAGCCCTTGCTTCCGAGCAGGGCTATGTTTTTGATTTCGTTGGTTTTATAGATTTTCATAGTTTAGAATTTAGTTTCTTCTACAGAGGTTTTAAAAATTCGCTTGCAATTTATTAATTTTTTTATTAAAACGGCACTAAAAAAACTATGTTACGCAACATATTTTGCGTTATCGGTTCAAAATCACCGCTTTTTGCCTGTCCGGGCGATTATTTCGGCGATTTTTCGTAATTTTGGCACTCTATTTGTATTATAATTTGTGTTATATTATACAAAAACTTAAGAATGGATTCAAACGACGATAATAAGAATATAATAATCAACGTTCAGGCCGTAGCGGGCGAGGAGTGGAACATGGATGCGAGTGTCGATATGGAGGCTCTGCCGGTGCTTCCCACGCGCGATTCCGTGATATTCCCCATGAGCACTGTGCCGCTGTCGCTCGGACGTGAGAACTCTCTGCTGACGGCGCGCGGAGCCGCCGACGGCAATGTGGCTGTGGCCGTGGTGTGCCAGAAGTACCCGGAGGACGAGAACCCCGGAATCACGCGGCTGTACCGCTATGGTGTGCTGGGACAGGTAGTGCGTGTGATTGACCTGCCGGACGGCTCGCACACGGCGCTTGTCCGTACGACCGGTCGCATTCGCCTTACGGGACGCAACCGGTCGGCGTCGTGCCCTGTGCCGGGAGCATCGCTGCATGTGCGTGCCGAGCTGAGTGAGGAGACTGTCAGCGATAAGGAATACTTCGGCGCGGTGATGGCCGTGCTGATTACGGCGTCCCGCAAGTTTGCCGAAGCAACCCTTGAACCTGCCGAACCTTTCGTGCAGAATATTCATGAGCTGGAGAGCAATCCGCCCATGCTGTTGAGTTTCCTTTGCACTAACCTGCCGTTCACGACGCAGGAAAAGGCTTCGATGATAGCTTGCGGCGACCTGTGCCGCCGTGCCGAGCTTGCACTTAAGGCCGTAAACCGGCATCTGGAGAAAGTGCATCTGCTCAAGAATATAAGCGAACGCACGCGTTCGCAGCTCAACGACAGTCAGCGCCAGGGATTCCTCCAGGCACAGATGGAGAGCATACGTCAGGAACTGTACGGCGACACGGCCGACGACGGCGACGCACTCCTGGCCAAGGCCGAGCAGGCGGCGCTCCCGGAGCATGTGATGGAGGCCGTGCGCAAGGAGGTGGAGAAGCTGCGCCGCTACAATCCGTCAAGCCCGGACTATGCCATACAGTACACCTACGTCGACACGGTGGTGTCGCTGCCGTGGAGTGTAAGCAAGCCTCTGCCCGGCGACGGGACAAAAGCTTTCCGCGGAGCTGCCGACACACTGGAGAGGGAGCATTACGGTCTGGAGAAAGTGAAGGAGCGCATCCTGGAGCAGCTGGCGATGATAATGCGCAATCCCGGCGGACGTCAGCCCATAATATGCCTGGTTGGCCCTCCGGGTGTAGGCAAGACGAGTCTGGGCAAGAGCGTGGCCGACGCACTGGGCAAGGATTACCAGCGTGTGTCGCTCGGCGGCCTGCATGACGAGGCCGAAATACGCGGCCACCGCCGCACCTACATCGGCGCGATGCCGGGACGTGTTATCGACGCCGTGAAGCGTGCCGGGAGCAACAATCCCGTGCTTCTGCTTGACGAGATAGACAAGATAGGCCACGATTTCAAGGGCGACCCTGCGTCGGCCCTGCTGGAGGTGCTGGACCCGGAGCAGAATTTCCATTTCCACGACAACTACGTAGACCTGGACTTCGACCTGTCCAACGTCCTGTTCATCGCCACGGCCAACACGCTCTCCACCGTGCCGGCGCCGCTGCTCGACCGCATGGAGATAATCGAGCTCAGCGGCTACCTCCCCGAGGAAAAGGAACAGATAGCCGAACGCCACCTGATGAAGCGTATCCTGGAGCACGCCGGACTGGGCGACGGCGATGTGAAGGTGAGTCCGGCAGCCATGCGCGCCATCATCGAGGACTATACCGCCGAGAGTGGTGTGCGTCAGCTTCAGAAACAGCTGGAGAAGGTTGTGCGCAAGGCCGTGCTGGCTCAGATGAGTGGCAAGGACTTCCCGGCTGTTGTAGAGCCGGAGCATCTGCGCGAGATACTTGGTCTGCCCGTGCATCGTGCCGGCAAGTACGAGGGTAATGACTTCGCCGGCGTTGTCACCGGCCTGGCGTGGACGAGCGTGGGCGGCGAGATACTGCTTGCCGAGTCGTCGCTCTCGGCCGGCAAGGGCGAGAAGCTGTCGCTGACAGGCAATCTGGGCGATGTGATGAAGGAATCGGCCACAATTGCGCTCCAGTGGGTGCGTGCTCATGCGCAGCAGCTCGGCATCGACGAGGAGATGTTCGAGAAGTACAGGCTTCACATACATTTCCCGGAGGGTGCCATTCCCAAGGACGGCCCGTCGGCGGGCATCACGATTGCCACGAGCATTGTGTCGTGCTTCCGGCGCACGCGTGTGGCCCCGCGTGTTGCTATGACCGGCGAAATCACGCTCCGCGGCCGCGTACTGCCCGTAGGCGGCATCAAGGAGAAAATACTCGCCGCAAAGCGTGCCGGCATTACTGATATAATATTGTCGGCCGAGAATCGCCGCGACATAGAGGATATTGCCGAAAAATACCGCGCCGGGCTGACTTTCCATTACGTTGACACTGTGATGGAGGTGATACGCCTTGCCGTTACTGACGAACCTGCAAGACTGGACTGACGCATGGACTACATAACCTCGGAGAATATATTGCTGATAGGGTCGATGCTGCTTATCGCCGGCGTGTTGATAGGCAAATCGAGCTATCGCTTCGGATTGCCGCTGCTGCTGATTTTCCTGCTGGTGGGAATGCTGTTCGGTACCGACGGCCTGGGCATACAGTTCAGCGATATGCACACTGCGCAGTTCATCGGCATGGTGGCGCTGTGCATAATATTGTTCTCCGGCGGTCTCGGTACGCGCATCTCGGCTATACGCCCCGTCTTGTTTCCGGGCCTTGTGTTATCGACGGTCGGCGTGCTGCTTACGGCGTTGCTGACGGGAACCTTTATCTGGTGGCTGTCTGGCATGGCGTGGACAAACATCCATTTCGCATTTCTGCCGTCGTTGCTGCTTGCCGCCACCATGTCGTCGACGGATTCGGCTTCCGTATTCGGCATCATAGGCGGCCAGAAGGCGCAACTGCGCCACAACCTGCGTCCGATGCTTGAACTTGAAAGCGGATCGAACGACCCGATGGCGTATATGCTTACCATAATACTAATAGAGACCATAACGATGGGTGGCAGCATATCGGGCTGGTCCGTAGCGCTGGAGCTGCTGCTTCAGTTCGGCATCGGTGCTGTCGGCGGTCTGGCTATGGGTAAAGGTGCCCTGTGGCTGATGTCGTTATACGGACGTCTTGGACGCAAAGGTCCCATGAAAGAGGATGCCTCGCAGGCTACCTCCATGATGTCGATTCTGCTTATGGGCTGCGTGTTTCTGTCGTTCGCTCTGACGACGGCTCTGGCAGGCAATGGTTATCTGGCGGTTTATGTGTGCGGTATCGTTGTCGGAAATGCTGCGATGCCGGGTCTTAGGGCTATCGCCAAATTTGTTGACGGGCTTACATGGCTTGCTCAGATAGTAGTATTCCTGATGCTCGGACTCCTGGTAAATCCGCATGAGATGTTCGGTGTGGCAGCTGTGTCGGTGCTTGTCGGGGTGTTCATGATACTTGTGGGCCGTCCGCTGAGCGTGTTCGCATCTCTCGCTCCGTTCAGGAAGATTGGTTTTCGATCAAAGCTGTTTGTGTCGTGGGTCGGACTTCGTGGTGCTGTTCCGATTATTTTTGCGACATATCCGGTTGTTGCCGGAGTTGAGGGTGCCGGCCAGATATTCAACATCGTTTTCTTCGTGACCCTGCTTTCGTTACTGATACAGGGTACGAGTGTCATGGCCTCCGCCCGCAAGCTGGGTCTTGTGGACGATACGGAGGATGACGAGGACTTCGGTGTCGAGCTTTCTGACGAGCTTCCGACAACTCTCCAGACGCTTACGCTCACGGAGGAGCATTTGGCCGGAGGCTGTACGTTGCGCGACATGAGCTTGCCGGAAGGCAGCCTGGTGATGATGATACGCCGCGGCCGCCGCTATATAGTGCCTAACGGCACCCGCCGTCTGCAACCCGGCGACAAACTTCTGATTATCAAGGAGAACGAAAACCATCGCGACTAATCGGCAATTCTGGATGTTTTTACGTGGCAACTCGTTTGTAGCGCAGTATTATTGCAACTCCGCAAAGCAGGAAACCCCCGCACCACAGGAACGAGGTCAGGCAGATGTCGCCGTAGCTTACCAGCGGCGACACCAGTCCGCCCGCAATGTATCCGATGCCGCCGATTACGGCTGACGCCGCGCCGGCACATTCGCGCCCGAGATTCATTGCCTGCGATGTGGCGCCTGTCAGCACGAGCCCGATACCGAAAAGCAAGACAAATGTGGGTGTCTCATAGACGATGAAATCCGGCTGGCCGAAAACGGCTGTCAGTGCACCTGCCGTTGCCGTAACGGCGCCTATGACCGAACCATACAGAGCCGCTTTGCTCATGGTACGGAAACGTAGCGAAAGGGCAGAACCCGCGGCAAGCGCAATTGCATTAACGGCGAACACAAGAGAGAACTGCAACTCCGAGAATCCGTATATATCCTGCACGATAAACGGCGTGGCCGAGATATAGGCGAACAAGGCGGCCATAGCCAGCGCGTACACAATGCAGTAGGCCGTGAACCCTTTTATTTTCAGCACTTGCCTGTAACCTTTTACCGATGTCATAAGCTTACCTGCGAAGCGTTTCCCGGGAGCAAGGCTTTCCCGCAGGGGAACACACATTCCGAGCAATATGGAGCCGAGAACCAGCAGAATGATGAATATTCCCTGCCATCCCCCTACGTGGACCACAGCTCCGCCGGCCACGGGTGCCGCAACCGGGGCAAGATTGTTTATCGCACTGAGTATCGCGATCAGCTTTGCCAGCTCGCGCCCGGAATACATATCGGCTGCAATTGAACGGGACAGTACGATTCCGCCTGCACCGCCGATTCCCTGTAAGAAACGCGCGGCCGTGAATGCGACAACCGATGTAGACATGCAGCAGATGACGGACGTGGTTACAAATACGACGAGCGAGAATACAAGAACGGATTTCCGGCCGTATTTGTCGCTTGCCGGACCGAACAGCAGCTGCCCCACGGCAAGACCTGTCATGCAGAAAGTAAGGCTCAACTGCACCGTTGACGATTCGCATCGAAAGACCTCGGTCATTTCCGGCAATGCCAGGAGATACATGTCTATGACGAAAGGCCCGAAGGCCGACAACAGTCCGAGAAAAACGACAAGATAAATGTAGTATTTAGTCGAGGTGGTTCCCATTTTATTTTATCTGTGATCGTATCCTGCTTAAAGACTGCGGCGCGAGATGGATGTATGACGCCAGGTTCTTCAGAGGCACGTTCTGTAGCAGCTCGGGGTGTCGTTTCAGAATCGACAGATAGCGTTCCATTCCACGGTCGCACTCAAACAGACTCGTGAAGCTTTCTTCCGACTCTGCCGCATGGCCTATGAAAATCTTCCTGACGAGATTGCAGACAGGCAAAGAAGCGGAGCATAGTGCTTCAAGTTCGTCCTTGGGGATATAATAAAGTTCGCAAGGAATTACTGCCTCAATGGATATGGGCGACAGACTGCCGCTGTTGTAGCACCATACATCGAAAATCGCCTGTCCCGGATATCCGAACCATAACGTCTGGCCGCCACCCTCGTCAGGCACGTACGCTCTCAGAATCCCTTTCCGGACTATATAAAAGCTGTCGTTGAATCCACCTTTTTCGATGATATGCCTGTTCTTGTCAATCTCGGCATATCTCATGTGCTCAACAAAAGCATGCGTGATGTCAGGGTTAAGGTCGTATTTTTCTGCTATGTTATTCACGAAATTTTTCATCGCGCAAAGGTACAACAAAAAAGCAAACAGCCTGATTCACATTTGTGAAGAAATCAGTTATCCATCTGGCGTTTTTTGTGAGCCATTTCATTTTCAACATTTGTTGATAGCACACTCTTGGTTTTTTTTAAGTACATGACAAAAATTTGAACACATCGAATTTCGGCTTGTAGAGCGGTCTTAGAAGAACGTTTGCGATTTCTTC
>PPYF01307887.1_pt1 | contig 15534 bp, 9 predicted proteins | sample 1559871 | NCBI WGS metagenome assembly PPYF01 (sample SAMN08240021, study PRJNA423297) | Human gut metagenome, whole genome shotgun sequencing project. | reverse complement strand
GTTTGATAATGATAGGCTTGTGATTTTCATCATGGTAAGGCATACCGTAACGATTGGATTTCACTCTGCTGTTCATTAGAGAGTCAATGGGGATGTTCAAAGGTCTTACACCTGCGGGGAGCTCTTTGTTAGAGAAAGTCTGGAAATAACCTACACAAGCATCTCTCCACCATTCAGCGTCATTCTTCTGAATATCCAGTTTCTCGGATACCTCATTAAAAATGCTTTCGCTGACATAGGGCTTGAGCTTTGCCCACATTTTTTTGTATTCCTCAACTTGCGAGATACCTTTGTCATAGTGCAGGCATATCTCGTCCCAAAGTTCTCTACCAGAAGAAAGCTTATAGTCCCATGGGAGATGGTGGAACCAAAGAAGAAGACTTTCAGGGCAGGTTTCAAGTGAATTGAATTGTGAAGCTAACGGTTCATGGTATTGGTCTACATTAGCAGAACCGTTGCGTGTACGGTCGAATCCCACTCCATTTTTGTCTGCTTTATGATAGAATACAGGCGACCAGTCGGGACGTCTTATACTATTTTCCCATGGTCCCGGTCCATAATGCGAACCGCCAAATATATGGTGGAATCCAAGCGGCATCATGTAATTTACGGCTGTCTCGCGGGAACTCATCATCATATCCTTGACTGGGATAAGAAAATTCTGTTCATAAGCTGTGGGTGTTATTCCTTTGGGTTTGATGAAAGTTTGACGTATCCATTCATTTGCAATCTGTTCAGCACTTAATGTAGGGTCCCAGGCAAGGCGGCCGAAAGCATACCAATTGGATTGGGCAAATATGTAACCGCAGAAATTAGGGTCTTGACCGGTATTTGCAACACCTGCAATGGCTTTAACCATTTTTGCTATGGTCGAACCTTTTCCGTCTCTATAAGTATCGCTGTCGAGACATTCTTCATAAGTAGTGCCATGGTAGACGAGATGATTGGAGAATCCTAAATATTCTTGAGTAATTTGGAATTCCATCATCATGGGAGTGTTGTATAACTGTCCGAATAAAGGACTGAAAGGTTCACGTGGCTGAAAATCAATAGGACCGTTTTTGATCTGGATAATGACGTTGTCTGCAAATTGTCCGTCAAGTGATTTGAATTCTTCTACAGCCTGATTGGCCCTGTCGCTGCTGGTAGGGTTGTATACGAAGGCTCTCCACATAATGATTCCACCATAGGGAGCTACTGCTTCGGCAAGCATATTTGCGCCGTCGGCGTGGGTCCGGCCATAATCTTGCGGACCAGCCTGCCCTTCGGAATTTGCCTTTACGAGAAAGCCGCCGAAATCGGGATGGCAGTGTAGATTTCAGCTGCTTTATTTTTCCACCACTGACGTACCTTTGGATCAAGAGGATCTCCTGATTTTAATCCGTCAAGAGTGACAGGACTTGTCCATTTGATGGAGAGGTAGGTGGTGATGCCATATTCTCTGAGTATGTTGGCTATTTGAGCTACTCTTTCGATATGTTCTTTGTCCAAGATAAGGGGATTGGCATTGACATTATTGAGGACTGCACCGTTCAATCCCACAGATGCACAGAGTTCGCCATAGTGGTGGATTCTCTCAGTGGGAATTTCTTTTGCTGTCCATTCCCACATGGATAGTCCGGCATAACCTCTTTCTACAGTATCATCAAGATTGTCCCAATGGTTGAGAATACGGTATTCGTAATATGGTTTTTCATGAATATCCAGACCGGCATCTGCTTTACCGAGAACCTCTGCCCTTTGCAGGGCATATACTCCATAACGGATTGCTGCTTGTGAACCGCCATCAATATAGCGTTTGCCATTGGCATCGTAAATGTGATACTCTTCTTTGGAAAGAGTACTGTCTATCCGGGTCTCAACCGAAGCCAGCACTTCTTTATAGCTTCGTCCGTTTGCAAGCCAAAGCATGGTTCCATCTTGGTCTATAGGCTCGGGAGTATTACATGCCGAAAAATTCAGTATGGAAAAAACTATGATAATAAAAGTTTTAATGTTCTTCATATAAGTATTTATTTAATATAAAAGCTATATTTTCTCATCATATCAATATTCAGGATTTTGGTAGTTCTTTTTCTCGTCAGCACTCATTTCCATACCGTCAAGTTGTCCTTGTGGGATAGGACGTAGATAATGTCCGGGTTTGATAGTACGTGTATAAGTCACGATATTGCGGTCTCCTTTATCATTTCCGCAGATTTCGTAGCTATCGGCATATTCGTTCCACTTTTGTGTGCGGACAAGGTCGAACCAACGATAGCCTTCACCATAGAATTCACGTGAACGTTCATCTAAGATGAAATTGATGTCAATTGTTGCCGGAGTTTCAGCTGTTAATTGAGAACCATAATCCACGTCCATTTCTTTGTTTTCTGCATTATTGAATGTCCATTTTCCAGCACGATCGCGTAAAACATTAACTAATTCACGTGCACTCTTATCAGGCTTGGTTGTTGCTCCCTTTACTGCCGCTTCTGCTGCAATAAGGTAAAGCTCGGAGAACTTGGCAATATTGTACGGGCGTGTACTACCGGCATTTGGCTGGCCTGGACCAGTGCCGTTATCTGTACGATAGGGACCAAGCTTCCAAAGACCGGGGTATACGCGGCGGCTGATTGCACTGGGACCCATTACATAATCACCACGTCCTGTTATAACTCCTGCGCCAGTATTACTGTTTCCTGCACCATCTGGATATTGAATGTTAGGGTCATCTTCCGGAAGGAAGGTCAATAAAGGTTCTCCTTCAGCTACTGCAATTCCGTTAGCTCCTGAAACGGTTGTCCAATCTTTTCCATTTGTAGACCAATTACCGCGGTAAACGGTTGTAAATGTTCCATCGTAACGGGAATCTTTGGTCTTATCTTTAAACGTCTTTGTGAATACACCATGAGGAGGGGCCATACGAGTCCATGGACGACCATAGGCTTGTTCTGCAACACGAATTACGGGTGAAATAGTATTGCCATCTTTGTCTTTAGCTTGAATGTCCGTGTAATTCCAGTTCATCATCCAACCGGCAAAATTATCAGGGGCACCACCACTACCGTAACTCAAGCTACCACCATTGTAATATTCATCTTCTTGCGTGTGATCTGCATATAACAGAATTTCTTTGTTACGATCGTATGGACCGGCATTAACTTGGTAGAAACTTTCCATCAAGCCATATGGACCAGGATTGTCAATTGCTTCAGTTGCAATATCATACGCTTGTTGATAATACCATGCAGCATCATGTCCATCGGGATCTGTGCGGTCGCATTCCGGATATGTGGGGATATTATTGGGATTTTCCAACCACCAACCATACGTCAGATATGCTTTTGACAAGTATAAACGTGCTACAGTTTTAGTAACTCCACCTGTTACACGAGGGTTATCAGGCAGATTGGTGATAGCTGTTTTTAAATCGGGAAAAACGGCTTTAGTGTATACTTCGGGAACGGTGTTACGTACAGAAGTGCGTGATGTTGATACGTTGAATTTTAATTCACCGGCACCCAAATCCAATGGCACACCGCCGAAAGTCTGTACTAATAAAAAATAGTCCATACCGCGGAAGAAGTGTGCTTCGGCGAGAAGAGCCTCGGAAACACCTACTTTAGAACCATTTTCAAGGACACCATTAGCTGTGTTGATATTAGAGAAAGCTGTTCCCCACAGTACATCCGAACGACTGCTGCTTGCTGTCAAACTCCCCACACCTGATAAGTCGGCATCTTTGAAGTTTCCATCGGCGGATTGGGCATAAGTTGCTTCATCTGTTCCTGTCAAACATGAATTGTAATAGTATGCTTGTCCGTAAATATAACGTAAGTGTGCATACATGGAAGTTATACCGCCTTCTACACCTTTTTCAGTTTGAAAGAAAGTTGGTTCATAAATACTACGTGGTTGTTCATCCAGGATATCTGAGCAAGAAGTTGCAAAGAGCAAGGCTAATGCCGTAGTTCCCAGAACTCTTATATTAATAAATGTTGGTTTCATGCTTTCAAAGTTTAATTAGAATGTCAAGTTAATGCCAAATAAATAATTACGTGTGGAAGGGGCATTGGTTCCCACAGTCAAGAAACGCTTTTGAATGCCACTTGTTACTGCCACATTCTCATTACCGTAAGAGTTGGTTTCCGGATCCAGACCTGTCTCTTTATGGAATGGAGAACATATTACAAACGGGTTCTGTATTGATACATAGGCACGTAAGCTTTGAATACCGAAGTTTTTCAGCCATTTCTGTTCGTCAAATTTGTAACCTAAAGAAATGTTGCGGACTTTCCAGTAAGAAGCGTCAAAATATCCTAATGTACTACCATATTTGGGATTATCACCACTTTGGATACCACCCGGTTTCGGGTATTTGGCATTGGTGTTTTCCTCTGTCCAATAGTCCACATCTACCTGGCCTCTACGTCCAGTCAACATGTTCAGATAACCGTTAGAGTGATGTAAGGTACTGATAAGCTTGCCTCCGCATTTAAACGCTGTGATGACATTCAAGTCAAACCCTTTATAGGCAACGCGTGTGCTGAAACCTCCTGTAAACTTTGGTTCCATACTGATAATTTGGCGGTCGTCTGGTCCGATTTGACGAACAGGGGTGCCATCTTCATTATATTCACCGGTATATTTTACTTTAATCATACCAACGTTTCCACCTGGTTCCAAAATATCAAGATAGGGGTCACCTTCTTGCCATAGACCTATTTTTTCATAGTCATAAATAGCATCAATAGGATGACCAACAAACCAGTTGTTGGCTTCATCACGCTCAGCTCCGGATGCTAATTCTGTCAGTTTATTGCGATTTGCTGATATATTTATACTTGCATCCCAAGTCCATCCGTTGTGGTTGTCAAGAATTGTTCCGTTTAATGTGAATTCTACACCTTTGTTTTCGGTTTTTCCTACGTTACCTACATAGCTGCTTACACCTGAAGTTGAAGGAAGATTAACACTTTGCAGCAAATCGGATGTTTTCTGAATGTAATATTCAAATGTTCCCGATAAACGGCCGCCAAGCAATGTGAAATCCAAACCAAAGTTCCATGTAGAAGAATATTCCCATCCTAAGTCATAATTCGGCAATGCAGATACATAGTAACCTGTGGCATAGCCAGTAGGTCCGAAGTTATAAGGGCGTGTGGATAATTTTCCCCATGTGGAATATGGGGCTACGGCTTGATTGGAAGTTTGTCCGTATCCTACACGTACTTTAAGGATGTCCAACCATTCAAGGTCATCCATAAATGATTCTTGACCAATATTCCAACCTGCAGATACAGCCGGGTATGTATGCCATTGATGGCCTTTTGCCAAGCGGGAAGATGCATCGGCACGAACAGTTGCCATCAGCATATAACGGTTATCGTAAGTGTACATGGCACGTCCCATCCAAGACATCAAACCACTTTTTTGGTAGTCCCAATTGTCTGGATTAACGGTGATAGTACCTTCTGCACGACCTAAATTATAGTATTGCAAATATTCTGCAGGAATATCACGTGCAGCAATATGCGATTTGGTATAAACAGTTTCCTCTGCAGAATACATACCTACTATGTTCAGTTGATGCTTGCCAAATGTACGGTCGTAAGTTATTAGATTCTCTATTGCCCAGTTAGTCGTTTCTGTATGTTCTAAAGATGCAGTAGATGGAGTATCGGCTGTTGAGCTATTTATACCTTCACCGGTGAAGACACCACCTTTAGTAGAACGGTAGTTCAAGCCCAAATTGACACGATATTTTAAACCTTTTACCCATGGGCATTGTACTTCAGCAAAAAGGTTGTTGTAGGTACCAAAACCTTTCTTTTCATTTAACCAGCTATCTTCCAAATTTTCCACAACATCACGTGTCACAACAAAATTTTCATCCTGGCTGTTGAGCTTCACTGTTCTCTTCAGACTCCCGTCTTCATTGTACGGATTGACAAGTGGAGTGTTGTTAAGTACGCTATATAAGTCAATATTAGAACCTTTTGTTACATTATAGTTGCTATTGGTAGTTAATCCGAAGCGGAAGTATTTACCTACACCTTGGTCAAATGAACCGCGTAATGAATAGCGGGTGTAATTTTGTGTAGGAATAACGCCCTGATCCTTGTAATAGGCTGCACCAAAACTATAACTTCCATTGTTTGTACCGCCAGCTACACTGACATCATGGCTGTTTACCATGCCTGTACGGTATAGAAGGTCTTGCCAGTCCGTGTTCATATCGTCTGATTCATCTAAGGAGTTTTCAAATTTACCGGCATATTTACGCATTTCAGCATATTTGGGTCCGTCCATCATAGGATATTTAGAGAATACGGATTTTGCACCTACATAACCGTTATATGTAAATTTGGCAGGTGTACCTTGGGCTCCTCTGTTCGTAGTGATTAAAATAACACCATTAGCACCACGTGAACCATAAATGGCAGTGGAAGAAGCATCTTTTAGAATATCCATGCTTTTAATGTCACCGGGATTAATATCAGACAGGTTTCCCATGAAAGGAATACCATCCAACACTACTAACGGGTCATTAGAAGCAGTCAGTGAACGAGTACCACGAATACGGATTTGCATGGTAGCACCAGGCTGTGAAGATGTCTGCGTCATATCTACGCCGGCTACACGATTTTGCAAGGCGTACGTAATATTCGTAGAAGGCATTTCTTGCAGTTTATCACCACCTACTGATGCGATAGACCCCGTTACATCTGATTTTCTTGCTGTACCGTAACCGATAACGACTACTTCCTCCAATGCTTTGGAGTCTTCTTTTAATATAATGTTGAGATTAGTGTTTCCTTTGATAGCAATCTCTTGTGTGACATATCCGATATAGGAAATTACTAACGTTGCATTTTTTTGTACAGTCAACGAGAAGTTTCCGTCCAAGTCGGTTATCATACCATTGGTTGTTCCTTTTTCTGTTACGTTGGCGCCAATAACCGATTCGCCTAAGTTATCTTTCACAATACCCTTTACCGTGATATTCTGAGCAATACTGCACAGAGGTATCAGGCAGAGTAACAATAATAGCCCCAGGGGCCTAAAATAATAAGTTGTGCATTTCATAAAAAACAAGGTTTTAATTAAATAAAAATGTTAAATTAAAGTATAGACTTATTAAGGTTCTTTTTATGTTATCATATACTATCTTTTTTATGTTAAACATTTGTTTTGATTCTCTGTTGGTTAGCAATGAAGTGAAGAACGTATTCCCAGCTTCTGGCGTATACAAAAATATGAATTATTTAGCGAACGGTTGGTTATGAATGATACCTTTGCTTTGTTTTTTGTAACATGGGCTTTTATTAGTGTTACATTGTTTTTTGTATATGTTACATTGATGAAAAGATGTAATGCAGGGATGTTATATATAGAAAAATAACTAAATTGTTTTCTTGCATTTTATGAATAAGCAAAGTTTTTAATCACAAAAACTATATAAGTATCGGAATAAATTGCTTTTTGTTTATCTTTGTCGCACTTTTGTATCTAATAAAAAGAGAAACTATGAAAAAATGCGTTTGGAAGATACTTATAATATGTTTGTGTTGTATGGTTCAAGGAGTTGAGGCACAGACTGGGAAAGTATATACCACAGACATGGGATTGTCCAGTAGCTTGATAAATCAGATATTTCAGGATCAGCAAGGCTTTGTTTGGGTTGCCACTGAGTATGGATTAAATAAGTTTGACGGCTTACGTTTTACCAATTATCGGCATGTTTCGGCAGACTCTTCTTCTATCAAAAGTAACTATGTACGTACATTGTTTGAGGATAGCCGTTGCAATTTGCTGGTAGGCTGTATTGACGGGTTAATGAAGTACGATCGTGAGACAGATACCTTTTTGGAAATTCCAATGTTCCGTGCCGGTAAGCGGGTGTTTTCGCACATAACACAGATGCAGGAATTGCATAATGGGGAAATTTGGATGACAACTACCGGTCAAGGCATGTTTCGTTTGGATGAGCGGCAGACACAGGCTGTTTCTGTAGATGATCTTCTGAAACAGTCGAATTACAATTTCCAATCTTGTTTTTATGAAGACTCCTATTATAATATTTGGATAGGAACTTATGGAAATGGACTGATTTGTTATATGCCTGCAACGAAAGAAGTGCGCGTCTTCAAAGAACCGGTTCTTGTTGATAACAATATTGCTACCATAATAGAGGATAAGCAGGGAAATCTTTTTGTAGGTACCAAAAAGAAAGGGCTATTACGTTATAACAGAAAAGAGAACAACTTTACTCTTGTTCCCTATATGGGGAATGAATCTTTGTCTGTTAGTTGTATGTCTTTGGTGGATAACCGGTTATTGGTTGGCACTGACGGGCAGGGGCTGAAAATATATAATTCTGTAAAGGGACAGTTGGAAGACTATACCATTAATTCGGCTCCAATGAATTTTTCGGATGGTAAGATCCATACAATCTTGGAAGATAAGGATGATAACCTATGGCTGGGATTATTTCAGAAAGGGATAGTTTTGATACCGAAACAAGAAAATCCTTTTGAGTATTATGGACACAAGTCCATTTATTATAATCCTATCGGACAAGGATGTATCATGTCTATTTTTCAAGATAGTAATGACCATTTATGGATCGGCGCAGACAATGAGGGTGTATACGAACTGGATGCAGAAGGGAAAAGGCTGAGGCATTATCAACCGGGGAATTCTGTTCGTTCTGTAGCTGGTACGATAATGTGTATTTATGAGGATACAGACAAAAATCTCTGGTTCGGTTCCTATACACGTGGGGTTGCTAAATTCAATCGGAGAACAGGGGACTATGAATATCTTTTGCTTATTGATGATGAAAGTGTATTGGCAATAACCGAAGACAAACAGAAAAATTTATATATCGGGACATTAGGTTCCGGCTTTTATCGATATAACTTGAAGACTGGAGATTTAAAGCATTATGAATCTTCTAAAGATGAAACCAATGATTTAAAAAGGAATGAACTTGCTAATGATTGGGTGAATTATATATATTGTGACAGCGAAGGACTGATATGGTTGGGACATTATAAAGGAGTAAGTTGTTTTAATCCGTCGACGGAGAGTTTTATTAATTATAAAAAGGTTAATACATTGATTTCCGGTTGTGTAGGCTATGTTATCCAAGAGGATTTTTCGGGTAAGATTTGGGCTGGTACGACCGATGGGTTATATTGTTTTGATAAAAAAACGGATAGGCTGGAAAGGTTTACAATGGCAGACGGTTTGCCTAGTAATGTGATTTGCGGGTTGAGTGAGGATTCCCGGCATGACATATGGATTAGCACCTATATGGGGATCAGCCGATACTTCAAAAGAAGCTAAGGTATGGATTACTGATTTTTATATATTCAATAAGCCTGTACATAAGAATACTCTTTCAGGGGGGAAGCCGGTAATCTCTACTTCGGTACAGGATGCTAAAAATTTCCGGTTGTCTTATAAAGATAATACATTCAGCATCGTTTTCTCTACATTGCAGTACAATAATCCCGAGCAAATTTCTTATCAATACAAAATCGATGAATTAGGTTCCCAGTGGCTTAATACCGAACCGGGAGAGAATCGTGTCACTTATAATAATTTGCCGCCCGGCAAATATACTTTCCAAGTGCGTGCTCTCAATTATGGCAATTATTCGGAAACGCGTACTGTAAAGATTTTGATCACTCCTCCCTGGTATCAGACCTGGTGGGCATATTGCATTTACACTGCTTTAGCCGGACTGTTGGTATTGGGCATTATCAACTATATTCTGTCACGTATGCGCCATCGCCGTGAAATAATGAAACGGGAACATGCCGAACAGTTGAATGAAGCAAAGCTGCAATTCTTTATCAACATATCCCACGAGATACGTACGCCGATGACGCTTATCATCAACCCGTTGGAGAAACTGTTGGCGGATAAAAAAGATAACGAGCTGCATAAAACGTATTTGATGATTTATCGCAATGCGCAACGTATTCTTCGTTTGATCAATCAGTTAATGGATATCCGTAAGTTGGATAAAGGGCAGATGTTTATGAAATTCCGCGAAACGGATATGGTAGGTTTTATTGATGATTTGATGCAGACATTTGAGTATATGGCTCGTAAGAAAAATATCCGTTTTACTTTTGAGCACGAGATGCCTCAATTAAAAGTGTGGATAGACCTTAATAACTTTGATAAGGTGCTGATGAATATTTTTTCCAATGCCTTTAAGTATACTCCGGAAGGGGGTGAGGTACAGGTCCGCTTGTCAACAGGTCGGGATATTACACGTCGGGATGCATTACGCGAATATTTTGAGATTGTGATAACGGATAGCGGTATCGGCATTGACAGGGATAAAATAGAGCGTATTTTCGAACGTTTCTATCAAATAGATAATGACGTAACAAAGTCTAATTTCGGGACCGGTATCGGTTTGCACTTGTCTCATTTATTAGTGCAGTTACATCATGGTGAGATTTTTGCCCGAAACAGGGAAGATACTTCCGGTAGTCGTTTCATTCTACGTATGCCATTGGGATCAGCACATTTGCGCACTGATGAGTTGGAAGCAGTAGATGAAGAAACAGTGATGTTTCACACTGTTGAAAAGCCTGTTTTAGCGAAACTGGAAGAGTTGGCTGCTGAAGAAGAGGGGGAATCTAAAACCAATATGAAGGCAAAGACACGTTTACGGGTATTGGTTGTGGAGGATGAGGATGAAATCAAGTCTTATCTGAAATCGGAATTATCGGATGAATACAAAGTGGAGACTTGCAGCAACGGTAAGGAAGCGTATGATTCGATTTTGCGTGATGCGCCCGATTTGGTTATCTCCGATGTTATGATGCCCGAAATGGACGGACTGACTTTGTGTCGTAAAATAAAGCAGAACACTAATGTAAATCATGTTCCTGTAATCTTGTTGACAGCCAAGTCCAAACCGGAAGATACTTTGGAAGGGATGGAAACCGGTGCCGATGCTTATATGGTGAAACCTTTCAACACGGAATTGTTGAAAAAGACTATTGCCAACCTGATAGCCAATCGCAAACTGCTGCGTAACAAATTCAGCGGGGCTCAACAGCAAGAGGATAAAATGGAAAAAATTACAATGAAGTCCAGTGACGAGATATTGATGGACAAGATTATGAAAGTGGTGAATGAACATCTGGATGACCCTGCACTGAACGTTGAGATGCTTGCTTCCGAGGTCGGTGAAAGCAGAAAGGATGCTAAAAAGTTCTTGACTATTGAGTGTGCGAGGCAGGTTGTGCGTATTCCTTTTCAAAACGAATTGAAAGATGAGAAAAGCCATATTACTTTTACTGCTATCGGCGGTTACAGCATTGCAAGCGCAAATCGATGTCCGTACCCTGCAACTTTCTCAGACGCATCCCCGTTATCTGACGAATGCCGGCGGAAAGCAGGTCACACGTGATTTAATAGAGAATGAACCATGGGCAAAAGAGGTGTTCGATAAACTGAAAGCAAAGGCGGATTCCTATACCCGCCTGACCGAGGCGCAGCCGGACTGGCTTTTGTCGCGTCTTGCCATGTATTGGAATTCCCATGCCACCGATGTATATATAAAAGGTGAAAGTTTCGATCATGCAGGCGGAGCGAAAGCTCCCGTTCCTACGGTGCGTTACACCGGTACGCGTGGCACATTCGCCACTCACGGACGTCCCAAATTGGCGGATGTCATTCCCTATGACGATGATAAAGACGGTAATGTCACTTTCCATAACAACTCTCTTCCCGGCCGTCCTTTGGAAAAAGTGCATCCCGCCAAGACGGGGCGTAACATCGAAAGCCTGAACCGCGAGATTATGGGAATTGCCCGTGATGCGGCTTTCCTTTATTGGCTGACCGATGAAGAACGGTATGCCCGCCTGGCAGCCGGTGTTTTCGATACCTATATGCAAGGTATCTATTACCGCAATGTCCCTGTCGATTTAAACCACGGTCACCAGCAGACACTGGTCGGTATGAGTTCGTTTGAGGTAATCCATGAAGATATACTTTATGATATTGTTCCCCTTTATGACTTCCTGTACGGGTATTTGGCGGTTCATTATGCCGATAAGATGAGTATCTATGCCGGAGCTTTCAAGAAATGGGCGGATAATATCATAGCCAACGGAGTCCCCCATAACAATTGGAATCTGATGCAGGCGCGTTATGTAATGGACATCGGCATGATACTCGAAGATGATGCTCATTACGCCGACGGCAAAGGGCGCGGTTATTATATCGATTATGTACTCAACCAATCCGGCATCCGCCAATGGAGCCTGAAAAAACTTGCCGACTACGGATATGATCCTCATACGGGTATTTGGGCGGAATGTCCCGGTTACAGTGGTGTGGTGATGAATGACTATGCCAACTTTACAAGCCTCTTCGACCGTAACCTGCATTGTGACTTGACGAAGGAACTGCCGGTACTTCCCAAAGCTGTGGCAGCCACTCCGCAGTATTTGTTCCCCAACCGGATGATATGCGGTTTCGGAGATACCCATCCGAATTATCTGAATACCACGCCTGTTGTCCGGATGATTGAGAACGCTCAAGTCAATGGAAAAGAGGAGCAAGAGAAATATTTTACTGCTTTGCTGAAATGTCTTGATCCTGATGCCGGGAAAGCTGCGGCTAAAAAAAATGTACGTGTGTCTATCAATTCTTTTTTTGACGACAAGCCTTTGACACTGAAGCCGGATATCCGGGCAGGCAAGATAGAGGATTATGTATCTCCTTTATTTTACGCACCAAACGTGTCGTGGCTGGTACAGCGCAACGGTATGCACCCGCGCCATAGTTTGATGATTTCCCTGAACGCCAGCGAGGGCAATCACATGCATGCCAATGGCATTTCGATGGAGCTTTACGGCAAGGGGTATGTGTTAGGCCCTGATGCCGGTATCGGTTTATACCTGTACAGCGGATTGGATTATGCCGAATATTACTCACAGTTTCCCAGCCACAATACGGTATGTGTAGACGGCATTTCCAGTTATCCGGTGATGAAGAGCAATCATTCCTTCGATTTGCTGTCCTGTTTTCCGGCATCTTCCGCAGCTGCGGCGGCAAAGGATAAATTCCCTTCCGTTACGTACAGCGATGTTTATTTCCGTGAACCGGAAAGCCGTGCAGACCAGACACGCATGATGAGTATCGTTACCACTGGTCCCGAAACAGGCTACTATGTAGATATTTTCCGTAGCCGCAAAGAACGCGGCGGAGACAAGATGCACGATTATTTCTATCATAATCTGGGACAGGAGATGACCTTGGCTGCTGCCGACGGTACGGACCTGCACCTGCAGCCTACCGAAGAACTGGCTTTTGCCGGTGCGCATCTGGGAGCCTATTCTTATCTGTTCGACAAGAAATGCGCCCGTACCGGTAAAGATGTAAAAGCTGTCTTTACAATCAGAATGCCCGATAAGGATGATATTCGGATGAATATGTGGATGAAAGGTGAAAAAGACCGCACGGTGTTTTCCGCTCTCAGCCCTATGACCGAAGGTCTGAGCCGTACGCCGGGCATGCCTTACAATATTAAGGAACAACCCACCCTTACGTTTGTTGCCCGTCAGAAGGGTGAGGCATGGAACCGGCCTTTTGTAGCCGTTTACGAACCTTCGACGGTAAAGGAAACCGAGCAGATTTCTTCCGTTACTTTTCCGGAGGTGGAGAGTAAGCAGCCGGGCAGCCATGTAGGGATTTGCGTAAAACAGAAAAACGGGCGTACGGATTATATTCTGTCTTCGGACGGTGCAACTCATCCTTGCTTGATGGGTAACGGCATGAAAGCCTCTGCCACCTACGCTCTGTGGGGAAACCGGCAGGGAGAGAACTGTACTCTCTTTTTAGGGAACGGTACGCTGTTGCAAACTCCTTCGGCTTCGGTCAAAGCCGATGTTCCGGTGAATGTGTTGCTCGAAAAAGAAGCGGACGGATGGTATTACACGGCATCCGGCACTTGTACGGTAACATTAGGCGGAAAGACGTACAAGATAAAGAAAGGTGTGACGAAGAAAACCAAATTGTAGGAGGAGCCGGGTGATGGGACAAAAGGTATGGGTTATATTGCTTGTGTGGGCATGTCTCGGCATGACTGTCCAGGCACAGTTGAAAACTTATCCGGAAGGGTTGCATACGGGGCTGCCACACAATGATGATTATACGGTGCGTGTCCGTATGCCCGGTGGGGAGTGGCAGGATGTGTTTGAATACAAGGTGCAGGTCGATTTGGACAAGCCGCAAGACGCTTCCATGGTACAGTTTGATATGGGCAGTCCCGTGGAAGTCATGGTAAAAAAGAATAATGGTACGGTGCGTGAGGTTACCATACGTCCCTTGAACAATGAGATAGCCTTTCGGCAAGTGCAAAACACAATCTTTTTCTCCTTAGATAAGCCCCGGTACCTCTCGGTGGAGTTCAATGGCGACCGCCTGCACAATTTACATCTTTTTGCCAATCCTATGGAGAAGGAGGTTTATTCCGGGGAAGCGAAAGGCGTTATGTTCTTCGGTCCCGGTGTGCACCGTCCGAAAGACTTGCCCAACAATCAGATACGCGTGCCAAGCAATACTACTGTTTATCTGGCGCCGGGTGCGGTGCTGAAAGCCAAATTACTGGTTGATAATGCGGAAAATGTCCGTATCATCGGTCGTGGAATATTAGACCACCCTGTCCGCGGCATTGAAATAACCGATTCCGAAAATGTATTGGTCGATGGAATTACGGTGGTGAACCCGGAACACTACACGGTGTTCGGCGGCGGTTCTTCGGATATAGTTATCCGTAACCTGAAATCCTTTAGTTGCAGAAGCTGGAGTGACGGCATTGACATGATGTGCTGCCGCAAGGTCCTTGTCGATAATGTTTTTCTCCGTACGAGCGATGATTGTATTGCGCTCTATAACCATCGCTGGAACTGGTGGGGAGGTTCAAGCGATATTACCGTACAAAACTCCGTCCTGTGGGCGGACGTTGCGCATCCTATCAATGTAGGTGGGCATGGCGATCCGGATTCTTCAACAGGCGAGGTTATCGAGAATCTTATTTTCCGTAATGTGGATATTCTGGAACACGATGAAGACGACCCGATGTATCAGGGATGCATGACGGTAGATTGCGGTGATAGAAACCGGGTACGTAATGTCTTGTTCGAGGACATCCGTGTAGAGAACATTCAGGAAGGTCGTCTTTTCTATGTGAAAGTCCGTTTCAATCCCAAGTACGACAGGCAGCCCGGCAGTAGTATCGAGGGGGTTGTATTCCGTAATATCACTTATACGGGAGTCGGCGAGAACCGTTCGCTCATTCAAGGGTTAAGCCGGGACGGCATGGTGAGGAATGTGACGTTTGAGAATGTCACTATCAATGGAGAGAAGATGCGTGATTTGAAAGAGGCAGTGACAAATGAATTCATTAGCAATGTAAGCGTAAAATAACTCAAGCTCAACCGGCAAATAATGGTACATTTGTCATCACTCGTCACTTTTGACTTCAATTAGTTGATTATATGGTAGTTG
>PPYF01188401.1_pt1 | contig 15534 bp, 10 predicted proteins | sample 1559871 | NCBI WGS metagenome assembly PPYF01 (sample SAMN08240021, study PRJNA423297) | Human gut metagenome, whole genome shotgun sequencing project. | reverse complement strand
CCCTTTCCCTTTCCCTTTTTTCTGGCTTTTACGTCTTTTAGGTTTGTGCTGTTGCTGGCGGTATTACACGGTAAATCGCGCTGGCCTGTCATAAATGGAAATATCAGTAACGAATATGTATGCAATTTGTGTGGGTGCGGTTAGTATACGGCTTGTGAGTATGTACGGCTAAAAATAGCATTTAAATTCACTTTTATTGCGTGACTATATGTCTATTACTGTGATTTCTTTTATTGGGTAGAAAATAGCACAGATCGCTCATTCAGCTTTAATTGATTGATTTTCAATTACATTTAATTTTCACCACCCTTTATTTTGTGAACTTCATCACGCCACAAAATCCAAAGAAACATTTTGTTACATTAAGTTACTTGATGTCTTATACCTCATAAATAAATATGTATTCATAAATTGAGCGTAATTATTCAATTTATAATATGTTTCTCGACACCATTTGCGTTATTGGCCATAGCGGTCTGACGGTGGTTTAGAACCTGTAATGAAGACATTAATTGATGAGGATATGTGACATGGCGATGAATATGAGTGTATTGGCTGCGGCAACGACCATGCTGCTGGCTGCGGCGGCTCCGGCCAGTGCGCAAAACATTGAAGTGGTTCAACAGCAAGTTCAGTACAGCTGTGGGGTGTTTAATCCAAACCCAGTGAATGCAACTTATCACTATGCTGGTGATCAAGTGACTCAGGTGACTCTGCAGTATGCGGATCAAGAGCTGGTGCTGCCGGTAAATCAAGCACAAGGCAAGACGCTGGTCTTTAGCAGTGGTGAGCATCAGTGGACTGTGTCCAAGCCACACCCAGATCATCAGCAAACCCATCCGCTGAATGATGGTGAACTGGCACAGTTAAAGCCGCATGCCGCGAAAGGTCAGGTGTTTGCTGTGGCTAAGAAAATGGAATCTAACTGCTTTGCCGAGGTAATGTGATTGGTGACCGACGACCATCCCGACGAGCACTCTCCGCAACGGTGAGACGGATGGTGGTAACAGTGTCTGACACTGTGCTCAACAAAGCCGATTTCTCCCAATAAAAGCCGTCCTGTTTAGGGCGGCTTTCGTTTTTCTCTCTTCTGCTGCTTTTTCTATTCATCCCTTTCCTTTTTCGTTGTGCTTTGCGTTTCTGTTGCCTAGGGTCTGGATCCGCGCCTTGCTGTGGCGAGAGAGCTGCCTGCCGTTGCCATCAATTTATGCGTATAATTCTCTTTTCTTTTTATGAGTACGTGAGCGATGGCTGAGGATTGCCGCGATCAAACCCGCTGGACGCGATGGACGTATGCCCGCGCACGCTATACGTTGCCCAATATGTTTTGGGCGTCGGCTCTGTTGGGAATGTTAGGTCTGCTTTGGGCGCTCAGCTTGCCGAGCAGCGCGTTAGCCGCACCAGCCGTGCATCTCGGTGAGGGGGATAATCTGGCGCAACGCTTGTTGCCCCCATGGCAACAGTTTAGTCAGCGCGCCGAGAGCCGCGCGACCACGGTGGTGACGCAGCAGACGTTGAATCAGTTTCCGCAGGGGCTGCTGCTAAGTGGTAGCCGGTATCCGATGACGTCAGAGTATGGTTGGTCCGCTTTGCGCGCGCTCTACCGTTTTAGTCGTGATTGTCCGCTGACAATGGATAATACCTCGCTGGCGATTTTGCCTGCTGGGCTGGATAAGGCGTATCGCTTTGAGGCGGCGCTGTGTCAGGGCCAGCCTTTATCGACAGCGCAATTACACCCCTTTTTGACTCAAGCGCCGCTACGTTATCCTGCCGGTGGCAGCTATTCGGATCGTTATCTGCGTTGGTTACAGGCGCGGGGGCTTGCGGCTCACATGGCAACACTGCGGTCAGAGTACGCCAATTGGCTGAGTGTCGACGACAGCGCGCATCCGTTGCATCAGACGTTGGCGGCATTAGCGCCAGCGCAGCGCGATCTGCTACTCAGTGGCGATAGCTGGGCGCTGGATAGTGCTGAGCGTTTGTGGCTGAGCAGCCCGGTTGGGCTTAAGCGACTTGAGCGCGCGCAGTGGCAGGCGTTGGCGCATCAAGCGGGGATTACGCTGGTGGCGCGCGATAGCGTGGCGCAGTGTCCGCTGCCGGTGGGGGCGCTGTGTGTGCAGCCTGCTCCCGCGCGCTTTAATCGTGGTTGGTTACAGTGGGGCGCGTTGGCGCTGTGTGCCTTGTGGGTGGCGCGTTTATTGTGGTTACGGCGGCGGGCCGCGCAGGAGCGCCGCTTTGTGCTGCAATTATTGACGCACGAACTGCGCACTCCGGTGGCGAGTTTAGCGCTCGCATTCGAGACGTTACGCGATGAGTATGCCGCGTTGTCTCCGGCGGGCCAGCTGGCATTGGGGCGTGCGTTAGGTGATGGGGCGCGCTTGGCGCGTTTGACGCAAACCAGTCGGGAGTTTTTAAGCTTATCCGGCCGGGCGCGTTGGCCAACGCAGACCGTGCTGCTGGATGAGTGGCTGGAAGGCGTGACCGAGAAATACACCGATTTGCTCACTGTCGATGTCGACTCGGCGGCGATTGAGTCACTGCCGGTGACAGTACCAGCCTATTGGCTGGCACTGTGTTTGGATAACCTGATCCGCAATGCTCTGCAGCATGGCCGCGCACCGATCACCTTGCGGGTGCAATTATCAGCGCAGCATCTGTCGTTGACGGTGGAAGATGCGGGTGAGGGGGCGTCGCGTGCTATTTCGAGTGCAACCACATCGCACGCATCAGGCATGGGGATTGGCCTATTTTTGGTGCGGCGCATGATGCAACGTGCCGGCGGACGATTGCGCGTACAGCGCCGTCCAACCCGCTATACCTTGGAGTTACCACGATGAGTCGGATATTGCTGGTGGAAGATGATGTTCCGCTGGGCGAAGGAGTGGCGGCCTGTTTGCAACAAGATGGGCTGGAGGTGAGCTGGGTGCGTCGCTGCGCAGATGTGGCGGAGTGCTGGATGCGCGCCGATTTGGTGGTGTTGGATCGCCAATTGCCCGAAGGCGATAGTCTGCAGTGGCTGCCGGATTGGCTGTCGCTCAAGGCGCTGCCGGTGATCGTGCTTACTGCGCGCACCGAGGTGGAAGACAGGATCGCGGGTTTGCAAGCCGGCGCGCGCGATTATGTGCTCAAACCGTTTGTCGCCGCTGAGCTGCTGGCGCGCGTTCGTGCGCAGCTGCGTCCGGTCGGTGAAGTGTTGCTGCAATATCGGGTTGGCCCGCAGCAGCTGACGGTGAGTCTGGCTCGTCAGCAAGCGTGGCTTGATGGCGAGGAAGTGGCATTAAAACCCAAAGAGTTCAGTTTGTTAGCGCTGCTGCTGCGTGGGTGCGGGCGCGTGTTTCATCGTGATGAACTGCTGAATCTGGTGTGGGGGTATGAGGCATTTCCGTCGACCCGCACGGTCGATAACCATATTTTGAATTTACGCCGCAAGTTGCCGCTATTGCACATTGATACCGTCCGCGGCATGGGCTATCGCCTGAATCCCGCAGATGCACAGGAGAGATGATGAGAATCCGACAGACTTTTCGGTCACCGGTGATGACTGGGCTGCTGTTGGCTGGCGTGCTCGGCAGTAGCTTGAGTGCCCGTGCCGACAGTGGCTTTGCCGGTAGCTGGTTTGCCGCGAGCGCTTTGACGCCGGCCTATCAAGCCTTGGCCGCTGGCGACAGTGCGCTGGCGTGGCAGTATTTGCTGTCGGCAGTGCGCGCGCAGTCGGTACCGGTCAGTGCTTGGCAGCCGTTGTATCAGGCGATTTTGGAAGAAAGTGAGTGTGGCCGTTTGTTGCCATCGGTGACGGACAGTCCGGCCAGCTTATCGTTACAGCAGCGTAGCAGCGGAGAACATCAAGCGTTTCAGGTGCGTTGGGGCAGCGCTGCCGATCAGGCGATGCGGCTGGAAGGGGCATCGACAACCGTTCGTTTGATGCCGGACGCGGCAGCGGTGAGCGCGGCTAATCACGCCAAGCAAGAGGCTGAGGACATCGAGTTAGAAAGCGCTGAGCTTTCCGCGCCACTGCCTTCTGGCGTGTATCAGATCACGCGCTCGGTTCTATCATCGACCCTATCGGAGCCGCAAGTCGCCACGGCGCCAAGTGCGGGGATAAGCGCGGGGACGGCGTCGATTTTGCTAACCCCATGGCCGCAGCAGCGCTGGGTGCAGCTGGACGGGCAGGGTAATCGACTGCAACTGACGCCGCCAGTGACGGTGCGTAGCTGTCCGGCGGTCTCGTTGCAGTGGCAGTGGTTTGATGCAGAATATCGTCTGCTCGGTGCGCCGTGGCCGATCCGATTAAATGCGCAGGGCGCGGCACAATTGCCAGAGACGATCCCCGCCAAGGCGGTGTGGCTGAGCGCGGTGGTGACGCAGACCCGCTATCAAGGGCAACTGCGCATTGCTGAGCAGCAGCGGCTGACCTTACCGCTACGCTGGGTGCGCAGCGCGCAAGGGGAGCAGTAAGACAGAAACATGCTGCACGCGATGAGCAATGTGAGCGTGCATTGATGACATTGCGATGACAATTGGCCGGTTGGTATGCGCTGTAATACGGTGGTATCGCCTATTACAAGGAATATCGTCATGTTGTCTATCCCTTTGCGCAGCTTGTTTAGCGCAGGTTCGCTGTTGGTACCGGCCAAAAAAATACTGGCTAGAAAAGCACTGGCTTGGAAAGTACCGGCTAGGAAATTACCGCCGCACTTAGTTTTGCGACTTTTATTTTTGCGTCCTTTAGCTTGGCGTACAACCGCGTTGCTGATAAGTGGCGTGTTAGCAGCGCTGCCGCTGTATGCGCAGCCTATCCAACCCGCTATCAGTTTGCCGGCAACCGGTGGTCAGTATCTGATTGAACCTCAGACCTTGGCGATTAGCTGGCTACCAGATGCGGCAGGGCAAGATGCGCCGGTCGCATATCCGGTGAGCGATGGGGTCGAAAAGCGCACGGTGAGCGAGTTGCAGGTACAAGCGACACGGGCGCAGTGGCAGTGGCCACAGGCATTGGTCGAAGCACGCAGTGAAGGCGGGGATGTGCGATTGACGGTGCGCGCGCGTTCGCTAGAGGGCGCTCCTATAACACTGCGCTGGTTTAGCCTCGCACCGCAGGTCAGTGAGCTGGCGTTGCCGTTTAGTGAAGGGATGCGGGTGCCGGTTACCGATCGGCGCTGGGCGACGTTTTTGCAGCAATCTTATGATGGCAGCAATACCACTCAAGATTTGAAACTCCCGTTTTGGACGCTGCGCTTAAGTTTGACTAATTTAGGTGCTGCCAATATAGGTGTGGCGAATACGGCCGCTACGGCAACAACTTCAACTCACGCTACCACAACGAGTGCAAACGCAGCGCCCTATACCAGTCTGATTTTACTGACGCCGTTTGATAATCAGTTGGTGTTTGCTACCCGTCAAAATGGCAATGTGGCGATGCAAGCTGAGCATCGTTTTGACCCGCTTAGTCCGGCCTCCGAGCTGACGGTTTTGCTGCATACCGGCAATGATTGGCTGTCTGGTGCGCGCCGTTATCGGCAGTGGCGGCAACAGGTTGGTCTGCGCGAGCCGCTAAGTGCCAAGATTGCTGCTAACCCCGAGGTGGCCAAATTAATCGGTGCCTCGCACGTCTACCTGTTTGGGCGCGATCTGATTGATGTGGATGATGTGACCAACTGGCCCGCGTTAGCCACCTTTTTGCTCAATGATCCGCAATTAGCCCGTCATCTTGATGCTGCGACACGACGTGAGCTGACGCCGCTAGCTAGCGCAAAAGAACCGGCCAATCGCTATACGCGCCGGGTGTTGGTCGAGGCGCTTAATCAGGCATTGAATGCGCAGTTTCCGGTGTCATTACCGCGCGCGGAAGGCGCGCAGAGTATCGCGGCGCAATTTAAGGCGGCGCAGCAACGGCGTGCCTATCTGCTCCAGCACGCCAGTGCTTGGTTGCTGGCTGATAATCTGTGGGGCAGCGGATTGAGCCTGGGCATGCTGACCGCGTTGCAGCAAGCCGGATTAACCCATTTGTGGTTAGGTCTGGATAACTGGATGCCGGCGTTTTATCAGCCGCAGGTGGTTGAGGCGGGGCGGGCGGCAGGATATTTGCTGGCCAGTTATGACTCGTATGGTACGGCCATTCCGGCGGGCGTTAATGACAGTTGGTTGAGTGCGCAGATCCCCGATGCGTGGCGCCAACGCTGCGGCATTATCCAAGCTGATGGCCTGCCGTTACCGGGGTTTCGTGGTAAGGGCAGTTATCTGAATCCGGGCTGTATTCGTCCGTATGCCGAGGCGCGGGTGAAGGCGCTGATGCAGACTGGCAAGTTTAATAGCCTTTTTATGGATGTCGATGCCGCTGGCATGGCGCTGAATGATTACCGCTCACGCAGCACTCTTGCGTCAAAACAGAAGACAAAAGACAAGTCACAAGAACAGTCAAAACCAAACGCCCAGCCGCCGTTGGATCAGCATGCCAGTGTGATGGCGGCAGATTTTAACGCGCGTTTGCAATGGCTCGCGGCGCAAGGCTGGGTGACTGGCTCGGAAGACGGCAATGCGGTGACGGCGCGTGGCTTGGCCTTTGCTCACGGTCTGGAGACGGTCGGGTTTGGCTGGGGCGATCCGGAGATGACCAAAAATCGTCAGTCGCCGTATTTTCTCGGTGCGTGGTATCCGGATAATCAGCCAGACTTTTTCTTTCGTCCGGCACAGGTTAAAGCGCCGTATCAGCAGCTTTTGTTTGCGCCGCAATACCGATTACCGCTGTATCAAGCGGTGTTTCATGACGAGATCATCAGCAGCCACCACTGGCACAGCGACAGCCTGAAGTTCAGTGATGTGCAAGGCTGGCGTGATGTCACCGCGATGCTCTACAACACACCGCCGATGGTGCACTTAAATCGCAATACGGCCAAAGCCGGTAGTGCGCGGATTAAGGCGCTGCAACATTATCAGCACGCCTTTTTACCGTTGCACCGCCAACTGTGGGATAAGCAACTGGAGCAGTTACGCTGGTTGACCGCCGATGGGCTAGTTCAGCAAACACGTTTCAGTGATGGTTCGTTGATTACCGCCAATTTTAGTCAGCAAGCGCAGCAGGTAGCGGGCAACACCTTGCCGCCACTCAGTGTGCTGGCGCAGTTGGCTTCCGGTGAGCAAATTCGCTGGCAGTCGCAGGCGGTAAACGTCAAATCGCAGTAAAACCGCATTATCGTGCGCAGAATGAATTGCCGTTAGAAAAACGGTATTGGTGTTGCCTATCTGTGCCCACGATAAAAACGCAATAGCCGCCCAAACACAGGCCAATACATACCTGTTTGGCGGCTATTTATCGAGCAATATGCTGGTTATATGATTTTTAGTAGGGTTAATGATGGTTTATCGTCCTGTTTATATTGTTTTTTATTGTGACTATGTGAAACAAGAGGAATAAACTACCGGCGTGTGTTTCTGCCTTACCGCGATGTTATTCGTATACGGCAGCGAGAGATAAATGCGTTTTTTCTCGGGTTTGCCAATTTCGACTTCGCTATTTCGTCTTTCGACAAGTAGGGCAGAAAGCCGCCTGCGCGATTAGCGCGGCGGTAAACACAGGCAGTGCCGTCTGTTGAACACGGCACTTTCATGGTAATGAATAATTTGCAGTATTGACCTGCAAGGCTATTTCGAGTGTAACATGCCCTGGTTAACCCTTTCTGTTTGTATCCTTTTCCTGTTGTGCTGCTGGCTGTTAATCAAACTGCAGGCCGCAGAGTGTAAATTATCCCGTCTGGTATTAATCGGTTTGGTATTGGGTGTCGCCATTGGTGCTGGCATGCAGTATTTCTTTGGCGCCGATGATCCGCAGGTCGTGCTGGCGTTGAGCTGGCTGAAAATTGTTGGAGGCGGCTACATCAGCTTGTTGAAGTTGGTGATGATGCCGCTGATCGCCATTTCCATCTTGTCGGCCATCAATAAGCTGGAAAATGCCCGTTCGCTGGGGCGGATCAGCGCGGTGGTGATTGCGGCAATGCTGGTGTTGGTGATGATCGCCGGTTTTGTCGGTGTGCTGACGACCTCGCTTGGCGGTTTGACCGCGCAAGGGCTGCTCAGCCACGGCGGGCTAAATAGCGCTGAGCTGCAAAGCAGCGCCGCAGAAGTGCAGAATTTGAGTCTGCCACAATTGTTGTTATCGCTGATCCCCACCAATGTGTTTGCCGATCTGGCCGGTAGCCGTTCACTGTCAGTGATTGGGGTGGTGATTTTCTCGGTACTGGCTGGGGTGGCGTTGTTGCAACTGCGTCATGATAAGCCGGAGGCAGGCGCGCTGATCGGTAAAGGCATTGATGCCGTGCAGCTGTGGGTGATGAAGATGGTGCGTGCCGTGATTGCCCTGACTCCGTATGGGGTGATGGCACTGATGCTCAACGTGGTGGCGCATTACCGTCTGCAAGATATTTTGAGCCTGCTGAGTTTTATCGGTTTGTGTTACGCCGCGATGCTGCTGATGTTTGTGGTACACATGCTGATTTTGTTGCTGTTGGGGAAAAATCCGCTGCATTATCTGCAAAATGTTTGGTCAGTGCTGACTTTTGCTTTTATCTCCCGCAGTAGCGCCGCGTCGATTCCGCTCAGTATCGAAGCGCAAAAACGTATGGGGATCCCAGACAGTATCGCTAACTTTGCCGCGTCGTTTGGCGCTAACATGGGGCAAAACGGCTGCGCGGGGATTTATCCGGCGATGATGGTAGCGATGATTGCACCAACCTTGGGGATTAACCCGCTTGATCCGGCATTTTTAGCCACGTTGTTACCGGCGATTGCGCTGGGCTCGATTGGCGTGGCCGGTGTTGGCGGCGGCGGTACCTTTGCGGCGTTGATTGTGCTGTCGGCGCTGAACTTCCCGATTGCGCTGGTGGGGGTGTTAATGGCGATCGAGCCGTTGGTGGACATGGGGCGGACGGCGCTCAATGTGAATGGGTCGATCATGGCGGCAACCATTGCCAATCGGGTGCTGAATATCAAGCCATCCACGCCGCAGCAGGCCGAATCCTTGTCGCAATAACTCTTGTCGTAATAACCTTTGTGACAATAATCCTTGTGGCCAAAAGGTATGCTGAATCGCATGGCTAAATACATGCGCTAAAGATAAAAAAACGCCGCAGTCGGGAGTTCTGACTGCGGCGTGGTTGTTTTTGGCTGAGCTATTTATTCATCTGTAATTCATATGCGCTTGATTGATACTCGCTGAGATCCGCGGCCAATCTTCTCGTCAGCGCACGAGATAGCGCTCTGCCAGTACTGGCGTTCATCTCATCCGCTGGTGGCAACTTGGGTATGCGCCATGCATTCGCGCTCCAATGGCTGTTCGATAGCCAAGAGCCAGCCTTTGACTTGATGCGGCTGGCGCTGCGATAGGCGGCCATTATCCAGTGGGCCGGGGACCGCAGGATGCGGGTAGTCGACTTCCCACTTGTGCCCTTCGCTGATAAAAGTCAGTACGCGTCCATTGCGCTCGACATAGGGCAATATCAACTCTTCACCCTGATAACGTAACACCACGTGCTGTGGGCCGCTCTCACTGTATTGATAGGTAGCCTCTACCGCTTGTGGGGTAAATACGCCGCACTCATAGTGCACTTGCTCTTGTCTGGCATCGCTTTGCGTTGCGGCATACGTCGGTAACGCGCATGCCAGCAAGGCTAGCCCCAGAACGGTACACCGCGCCAAGCCGCGTACGCTTGCATGCCGGAGATGTTGTGTTGTCGCGCTCAGGCTAAGAGCTTGCGACATAACGGAGAAAGATACTGTCTGCATCGTCACACCGCCTATCGAAGAGGAGAATTCGTCCGTGAATGGGCTTACGCTATCCATCACCGATTACGCTGCTGGCTGTCGGTTTGCCTAGCGTTAAGTATGGTTGATGCGTGGCCCCTCTGCATGAGATTTGCGCATTTCGCTTATTTTTGCAACAGAATGTTGTTATCTGTGAAAGTGGCTGGATTGTGCTTCAGTAGATAGCGTGGCGTTGCAAATAAAAGCCGCTTTTTCTTTTCATCCCTTTGATTTTATTTTCTTTTGCTTTGGTTTTTCCTCGGCGACCAGACACAGTTTGTGTGTCTGCTTACATTCGTACATGGTGCGGTACAGGATTTCCTGCCGGTTATGCGCGCATAGTCATGCGCAGTAGCGTGATATTCAGATCTCGCGCCATATTTCCACGCAATGGGCTGTGCCTGTGGGCACGCAGAGGGAGTTATTGAACATGAATGCAAATCACCGAATTTCTCGGTTGGCCGGATCAGTGGCGGCAGCGCTGAGCATGGCCGGCCTGATGCTGGCTACTCCGGCCTTGGCTACGCCGAGATTAGCTGCGCAGGCAGCGCCTGAGGTTAACCAACAACAAGAGAACTATATTCCGCCTGAATCGGCGGCTGAAATTAATCAGCCGGTGGCCGGTGAGCTGTATCAAAAGGCGTTGACCGAGCAGCAGAAAAAATGGCTGGCGGGTGGTAAGTTAGAGAAAAAAGCCGGTTGGTGGCATGTGGGGATTAAAGGCGAGCCCTATGCCCGTGGCTTTCAATATGGCTATCTGATTGCGCCCGATTTTAAATCGGCGTGGAAAGGGTTATGGAGCATGACCTACTTAACCTCCGGTGTGCCTTATCACGCGTGGAAAAAAGCGGCGATAGAGCAGACCGAAGGGAAGATCCCCGCCGAGTTGTTGCAAGAGATGCAAGGGGTGGCCGATGGCCTGAGTGCTGCGGGGCTGCAGGTTTCGTTGGATGACATTGTCACTTGGAATGATTTGATTGAGCTGACCGGTTATTGGTGGCCTTCAGTGGGGATGCAAGAGTACAGCAAGTGGGTGGAGCCGGGGCTGATTAATGCTTCGAAATTTCCGTCGCCTTATCCCAGTGTGAACAAGCAAGATCTGGGGCAGTTGGCTGCGCCTGCACTGCGCGCTGAGGCACACGGTAATTGCAGCGCCTTTGTGGCGACCGGTAAGGCCACTGCCGGCAAGGGGATCGTGATTGGACATGAAACGTTCGATGATTTCTGGTCGGGGCAATTTGATAATGTAATTTTGAATATCACGCCAGATAAAGGCTACAAGATGGCCTTCCAGACTGTGCCGGGCATGATTGAGTCCGGTACCGATTTTTGGGAAACCGGTGCTGGGCTGGCGTTTGTCGAAACCACTATTGCCAATGTGTCAGATTGGAGTGCGGGCGGGATCCCTGAATTTATTCGGGTACGGCAAGCTGCACAGTATGCGCCCAACATTGATAAGTGGGTGCAGCTGATGCAAGAGGGCAATAACGGCGGTTATGCTAATACTTGGTTGATTGGCGATATTAATAACAACCGGATTGCTAAGTTTGGCCAAGGTCGGGTGTACCAGTATTTTAACGAGACGGCGTCAGGTTATTACACCGGTGAAAACGTTTCGGCAGATCCACGGATCCGTTATATCGAAGGCACGGATTCCGATTACAACGATATCCGTCAGCAAGAGGGGGCGCGCCGTTTGCGCTGGATCCAGCTGATGGAAAAATACGACGGCAAGATCAATACCGAGGTCGGTAAAGCGATGTTGGCCGACACCTACGATGTCTACCTGAATAAAGCTGATCATCCGTCATCACGTGATATTTGTGCCGAGTACGATAAAGATCCACAACCGTATGTCTCTGACCCCAACGCGGTGTGGAATGTGCCGTATCAACCGGCGGGCTCTGTCGACGGTAAAGTGGCCGATGCTCAGGATATTAAACAGCTGACGATTATCGCGCGTTTTGGCCGAGCGAATGGGCATGCCTTTGATGCACCGGCTTTTTTGCGGGCACATCAGCAGTGGGCATGGGAAAGTGACTTCCTGAAAAGTCGTCCATCAGAGCCGTGGGTGAGTATGCCGTTTATAGAATGAGCAACTGATGCGGTATGTGAGCAAAATGTTGCTATGCCCAGTTGCAGATAAAATAGGGTCTGACGTAAGGTAATACGAATAAAGCTCTGCGCCGCTGATGGCGGAGGCTTATTTAACAAGAGTGATGTTCAAATACAAGGATGAGTCTGTCCGTAGCGGGAAACTGCGCTGCGGACAGGAGTGCCGGTAACGCAAAGGCGGATCAGGCCGACATCGTTACCGCTGATGCCTACAGGAGCAGGGGCCGTTATGAGTGCCAGTGTAGCCCGCATTCTGGGTGGATTGTTGTATTACGCGCCGGACTCGGCGGCAGCGGAGCCATTTTTGGCGGCGTTGACCCGCTTGCCGGAGTTGGCCGATTGGCCAGAGGAAGATGAAGTTCCGTATTGGTGTCGCGTGTTGCACCTGACCACGGAAGATAAAGCCTATTCGTTTCGGGTGCTGTTTACCGCACCGGAGCAGGGTTTGGCACCGGTTCCGCCGTGGGGCTCGGTCTATCAGGATGCGGAAAACCGTCTGGATGCGGCCTCGACGCGGCGTTATCGCGCTTTTTTGCAGACCCAGCAACTGTTATTGCACCACACTGCCGGTGAGCCGGAAGACCATATCGGTCTGATGCTGCTGACGCTGGCCTATCTGTTGGAGCAAGAGCGCGAAGAGGCGGTGATTGAGCTGTTACGTGAGCATCTGTTGCCGTGGAGTTGGCGCTTTGTGCAGCTGTTGCAGCAGGCCACCGAAGGGGATTTTTACCCCGCACTGTCGCGGATATTAGGCGGTTTTTTAGCTGAGCTGGAGTATCAGTTGGAGATCTGTCTGCCGATGATCCGTTTGTACCGTTAAAGGGCGCGGGCGGTAACCGAGCGTCCGGCGCTGGTAGACCTGAATGATGCAATGGGATAAAAAAAGCGGCACTTCGAGATACGAAGGCCGCTTTTTTTTTGTGCGATTTAGCGCAAGTTATCGCTGATTTTTAGGGCGCGTTTATTGGCTGAGGGGAGCCTCTGCTGGGTTTGTTGTCAATGGGGGGACCCCGTCACAATTGTTGTTGCTATTCTCGATGCTGCCGTCTTTGGCGTAACGCCGCCAGCAGTGGTGGTCGGTGCCGTTGAAGATGGACTCATCGAGTAGACGACCATCGGTATAGTATTTTTTATAGCCAATCCCGTCGCTATCGGAGTTGACCGGTATGCTAAAGGTGCGACCTTTCTCGGTACGGGTCTTGGGGCTGGTCAGTTTGGTAATCCATATAGACTCGCTCTTACTGCCCGTCATATAGCGGTTTTTAAAAAAGACATTATTGCCCGCATAGCGCAGTTCGAATCCGAGGTCACCGCTTTCACCGTAGACCACTTCGGTGATATCCCAGCCACTGTCTTTCCACGTGATCCGCTCTACCTGTCCGTTCGGATGGAAAGTAAATTGTGAGCCACAGCAGGCGCCGGCGTTATCCCAGAGATAAGGCTGGCCGGCATAGGTTTCATCCGGTTTTTGACAGGCTTGGCCGATGTAGCGCAGGCTGCTTTTATTGCTATCAAAGCCGTAACTCACGCCGGAGATCCGGTTGTCCCATTGCGACATGACTCGCACCAAACGGGGCTCTTTTTTGTCGACGTTATAGCCTGAGCTGAGGCCTTGCTGTTTGCCGTGATAATACGCCGACACATCGTATAATTGGCCGCGATCATTAAAGCGGTAGGCATTGCCTTCCTTGGTTTCCCCCGCTTGGTAAGACAAAGATGTCAGGCGGCCGTTTTCCGCATATTCGCGCTGTTCGCCGAAGAGAATACTGACGGGGCGTGGCTTGCCAGCCGGAGTGCACCCTTCTTCGTCTTGCGGATCGCAGTGAGCATTGGGGTCAGCCGGTTTGATCAGTTTCCAGTTTTGCCAAGACCGTAATGGGCCGGTTTTGACTTGGCCATCATAGAAATAAAACTCTTCGCCCACCGGTTGACCCTGCTGGTAATTGGTTATTTGCAATAATTGCCCCGATGGATAAAAACGCCGCGTTTCACCTTGCAGCTGGCCATGCTGGTAGGTACTTTGCTGGATCAGTACATTGTCCGCGTTATACTTTTTCTGCACGCCGTGCAGGATGTCATCCTGATAATCTGACTCTTGGCGTTTGCCATCGACCGTTTCTATCCAATGACCGACTTTCTTCTCATCGCGGTATTCGCCTTTATAGATCAACCGCAGCGCATTGGCGCTGTTCGCCGAACTTGGCGCGTCATCCTCGGCAAGCTGTGTATAGCGTTCGGCAGGGCCGTTACGCAGGCCATGACGGTAATTTTCCCGTGCCAGCACCACTGGCGGTTGGCTATCGGTGGTGAGCAGCCATAATCCCTCTTTGAAATTATCTTTATATTGGCCGTGCCAATTGTTGTTGCTGGCACCATCCCATTCAGTCCAAGTGCCTTGGCGTTGGCCGTCAACATAGTTGCCGCCGGATTGCAAGATGCCTTCGTCGGGATAGACAGATTCCCAGCGCCCTTGCTGTTTACCTTGCACGTAGTTGCCGTATTCCTGTGGCATGGCATAGCAGTTAGTGACACTGAATTGCAGATACGGGCCGTCGTATTCTGGTTTGGGCGAAGGAGGATGGTTGGTTAATGACGCTTCGTCGTCGTAGTCAAATATGGCGGGCGGGAGGTCGGCGCGCATATAGCCGACTTTCAAGGTGTTAAAGCTGTAATCTTCACCTTGGCAGCCGCCGTTACGGGCTAACACTTGGGTTAACACATAGGTCAGGACTTGGCCATCGGCGGTGGTGACGGAGCGCGTCAGTGCTGGATAACGGGTAATGGCAAACGTGGCGATCGCGGCCTTATCAACAGGGTAGCCTTGCTCATCCAGATAGCCGGCCGGTTGTGCGGGGCTTTGCAGTTCGCCACGTAACAGCGCTTTGATATCCGATGGGCTATCTGCCGGTAAGTCATAGCTGACGCGGTAATCTTGCGGTTGTAAGGTGCGCAGGGCTTTGCGGCTGGCGGCAACCGTAAAAGGCTGGATGCTGGGCGCTAGCGCATTGAGCTTGGATTGCATGGCGTTGAGCGGGATATAGCTGCCATCCATCATGGCATAGGCGCGCAGGTGTTGACCTTGCTTATCTTTGTACATCACCACCACTTCATTATTGTCGCCGCCATCGAGATCTTGGAAAAATACCGCGGTGATGTGCGCATCGGTAAAGCTATCAATCAGATCGTGATAGGTCTGGCTTTCATCTTGATAATCGGGGCGGCTATACAGGGCGTAGACCTGATTACCTTGTTGATAAAAGCCCAGCGTCGCTTGCTCATCGCTATTGGGTAGCGTTAACGGCCCATGCACCGGCTTACTTTGCAGCAAACTGTCGACCGAGGGGGGGGCTGATTTGGTTGCTGGGTGGTTGGCCGGCGCGGTTAGCGCACGCGTGTCGGTAGCGTTCACTGCGCTGTCAGCCGTATTCTCTTGCGCCGCTTGCGCCGACCACGGGGCGATGCAGCTCAGCAGCCCACTGACAAACAGCAAACGGGCATGAGCGCGCGGGCGACTGCGCGCTAATCGGGTATCCATCATTCTTTTCCCTGTCTTAAAAACGGACATGCGTAAAATTGGTGCGCGTGATGACATCTCACTGTGCCTGTGCCTGTGCCTGTGCCTGTGCC
>PPYF01470321.1_pt1 | contig 15537 bp, 9 predicted proteins | sample 1559871 | NCBI WGS metagenome assembly PPYF01 (sample SAMN08240021, study PRJNA423297) | Human gut metagenome, whole genome shotgun sequencing project. | reverse complement strand
CATTTGATGCAGGTGAATCCACCGAAGTGGGATGAGATAAAATAGGAGGAGTGAGGTTTGTAGCTGTAGGAGTTTGTCAGTTATGATAAATAGAGGTGGCAGTGTTATGGAGGACAAGTCCATAGCACTGCTTTTTTATGTAATTCCGTGTTTTCATTGATGAATGTGTCTTTTTTGTTCATTATGTTGTAATTATTGGTTGAACTAATTTTTTTCAATACAAAAATTAGGTTCAGTCAACAATATTATTTTTATTTGTGGCGTATATAGTATAAAAATAAACCAATTTTCTAATACTAACATTAAATTATAATGGAAAACATTACTGTTAATGTATTTGATGATGTGCTTTATTTAGCATGGGAATTTGTATATCTAATATTTTTCACTCGTTTTGTGTGCGTACACGGAAATTATAAGAATGCGTGTGCTATTTTAATAAGTATCTATTATTCTCATAAAAATTATAATTGTTTCCTTTTAGAATAGAATATAAATAACAATAGTGATTTATATTATTTCACATTCACGGAAAAAATGGACTTTAAATTTTTGTTTAACTTAATATTTTATTATGAAATTTACAAATGAATTAAGAGGAGTGAAAAGCAGACTTCTTCTGTTTTCAGTGCTGTTACTGATACCGGTGATGATGTTTGCTCAGAGCATTACCGTAAAAGGTACTGTACTTGATTCGGCAGGTGAAGCCGTTATTGGAGCTTCCGTTGTGGAGAAGGGAAATCCTTCCAACGGAACCATAACTGATTTTGACGGAAAGTTTACTTTGGCCGTGTCTAAAGGAAAAAGAATTGTTATTTCTTTTGTAGGTTACGAAACGCAAGAAGTGGATGCGGTTACCGGAAAAGAACTGACAATTACGCTGCAAGATGATTCACAAGCGCTTGAAGAGGTAGTAGTGCTGGGTTACAGTAGCAGAGCTCGTAAAGATCTGACTGGCTCAGTAGGTTCCGTGTCTGGTGTGAAGATTGCTGCTGTACCAGTTACTTCAGCCGCTGTGGCTTTGCAGGGAAAAATAGCTGGTGTGCAAGTAACTACGGTCGATGGTGCTCCAGGGGCAGATATTAACATTCGTGTTCGTGGAGGTACGTCTGTGACCCAGAGCAATGATCCTCTTTACATTGTCGATGGTTTTCAGGTGGATAACATCAATGATATTCCTCCTACAGACATTGCTTCTATTGATGTATTGAAAGATGCTTCTATCACGGCAATCTATGGAGCTAAGGGCGGTAATGGTGTAGTGGTTGTTACTACTAAATCGGCCAAAGCTGGAAAAATACAGGTAAGTTTCAATGCCCATTTGTCTACTAGTCATTTGTCTAAAAAATTAGATTTAATGAATTCAGCAGAGTTTGCACGTTATCAATATGAATGGTCGGCGTGTAATGGTAGCCGTTCTAGCAATGCCAAATTTTTCCGTGCTAATTTTGGCAATCCGCAAGATTTGGATATGTATTATTCTTTGCCTACTCATGACTGGCAGGATGAGGTAATGGGAGAGAATCCTATCAATTATTCTACTAATGTAACTATTGGTGGAGGTACAGATAAGATGCGCTTCACTGCTTCTCTTACTCAAAGCGAAGATAAAGGTATTATTATGGGGTCGGGTGTGCGCCGTACCAATTTGAATATCAAGACAGCTATTGATATAACTAAAAATTTGACATTGCATATCAATCCTAAATTTACGTTTCGCCGTGATCAAGGAGCTGGAGGTGATAATATTGGTACAGGCGGTATTATTGATGTACTCCGTTATAGACCCACTAACGGATTACGTGAATTCGGATATATAGATCCTTCTTATGCTGACCCTGATGAAGAAGCATTGTTTACTTATACTAATCCGAAAAGTGATATTGCCATTAATCAACAGAATAAGTATGCTTATAACTATACTAATGCTATTTCATTGGAATGGAAGCCTGTTAAAGGATTGGTGCTTCGTACAGAAGCCACTCTTAGTTTAAACTGGAAAGATCAATATCGTTTTTGGGGTGCCTTGACAGGTGAAGGTACAAAAAATAATTCGTTGCCTGTAGCAAGTATTCAGAAAGATCAGTCTTTTAAATATATTTGGACTAACACGGCATCTTATGGCTTTTCTATTAAAGATAAGCATAATTTTTCCATGTTATTGGGGCAAGAAATTTATCATAGCCAAAATAAGAAGAACTTCCAAAAGAATCGTTATTTCCCACGTGCATTTGAGGCTGGACAGGCTTGGGATAATATGGGATTCGGTACACCGCAGGAGTCAACTTCATCACTTTCGACTCCAGATCGCACTGCTTCTTTCTTTGGGCAGGCAAGTTATAACTATAACCACAAATACTTACTCTCTGTAACTATGCGTGCTGATGGTTCCACTAAATTTGCTCCAGGTAATCAATGGGGATATTTCCCTTCAGTATCAGGTGCTTGGGTGCTTTCAGAAGAAAAGTTTATGGAAGATATAAAATGGATTGATCAGTTAAAACTTCGTGCAGCTATAGGGTTGGCAGGAAATAATCGTATCAGTGATGATATGTGGCGTTATTTATATACTGTTAATTCTACCGGCGGACCTGGATTTGGAGAAGCAACTCAGTTTGGAGAGCAATGGTATGGTAATCAAGGGGGTACTACTTTTGCCAATAAAAATATTAAATGGGAAACTACATTAACTCGTAATCTTGCTGCTGATATCACGCTTTTTAATGGTCGTCTCACTGTTACTCCGGAGATTTATTGGAATACGACGAAAGATTTACTTTATAAATCGGACATTCCTTCAGCAACTGGTTATGTAAGTCAGATGCAAAATATTGGACAAGTAACTAATAAAGGGGTTGAATTAACTATATCAGGAGATATTCTCAGTGGCAGGGATTATGTGCTTTCCGCAAATCTTTCTTTAGGTATGAATAAAATGAAAGTTGATAAATTAAATGGTACAGACAATGTGATTTGGGATCAGAATAACCGTTGGAAATCAAGTTACAATGATTATTGTTTGAAGGTGGGTGACCAAGTAGGACTTATTTATGGTTTTGTATATGATGGTTTATATTCAATGGATGAATTCTATTTTGATCCCACTAATAACTTGCAAGCAGTACCTTGGGGATCAACGGCCGCTGAAAACGGAACTTCGAAAGATGCACCTATTATGGATGCAGACGGTGTGGAACATCCAAAAACAATAATCAATCAGATTTCAGGAGATTCTAATTCAGGCATAGCTACTCTGCCGGGCAAAGTCAAGTTCAAGGATTTGAATGGTGACGGATATATCACAGAAGATGACCGTACTGTTATAGGTAATACCAATCCAAAAGTGCAGGGAGGTTTTGGATTAAGCGGACAATGGAAGGGTTTTGATTTTGCCATGAACTTCAACTTTATGCTTGATTTTGATGTGAATAATGCGACAGCTTACCAGCTTTCCTCATCCGAAAGCAATAAGAATAAGTTCTACAATGTGCTTTCCACATTTGCCGACAAAGGTTGGCGTTATACCCGTGATGGTGATGGCGAATGCTTGTACAAATGTTACTATATTGATGGTTCGTTGGATATGTACCGTGAATTAAACGAAGGTAGGACACTTTGGAATCCGACGGATGTGACAAAAAAAATAACTCATTCCTATTTTATCGAGGATGGATCGTTTCTGCGTTGTCAGGATTTGACTGTTGGCTATACGTTACCTGGAAATCTGACTTCTAAATGGGGGATTTCGAAAGCTCGTTTTTATGTGTCAGCCTCTAATTTGTTTATTATTACTGGGTATTCGGGTTATGATCCTGAAGTGGATATTCAGACAGGATTAACTTGTGGTATGGACTATAACCGTTACCCACGTAGTCGCAGTTTTGTACTAGGTACTAATATTACATTCTAAATTTGAAAGCACATGAAATTAAAAAATACTTTAATAATAGGATTAGCAACTTTGACTCTAATATCATGCAATGATTTCCTTGACGTGGATTCTCCATCAAGTTACAATGAGGACTTTGTGTTCAGCCAAGAAACAGAAATTAGCCGTGCGTTGAACGGTGTTTATGCTTCTATCTTGGTAGGTGATCTTTATGGCAGTGCCTATCAGAAAACTTTTAATTTGAACAGTGATGTTGATATGCAGATGTATACAGGTAATGTAGCAACCCATAATAGCTATGCACGTTTTGATTGTGACGATCAAGGTGGCGAAATTGATAAATATTGGAGAGCTTCTTATAAAGCTATTGAAGATGCTAACCGTTTTATCCGGGGTGTAGAAACTGGTCCGCTTTATAATGAAGAGAATACCGCTGTTATGCAGATGTTGGGCGAAGCCAAGTGTCTTCGTGCTATGGTTTATCATGATCTGGTAGTGATGTTCGGGGATATTCCTTTCACTTTCCTGCCAGCCTCACAATTAGGTGATAATTATGTGATTCCTGTAATGAATCGCGAAGAAATCCAAAATAAACTTATTGAAGATTTGCAGGATATTGCTCCTAAGATGTCTTCTACTACAACAACAACAGTAGAACGTGCGTCTAAGGAGTTTGCTTGGGCATTAATTGCACGTATTGCATTGACTGCCGGAGGTTATTCACTTCATCCGGATAAAAATAATGCAAATAGTTATGGTGTGATGAAACGTCCGGAAGATTATCAGAAGTATTATCAAATCGTAAAAGAATATACTAGCCTGGTTATTGCTTCGGGGACACACTCTGTAGGCACTTCTTATCAAGATATTTTTACCAAGGAAAGCAATTTTGAAATTATTGCTAAAGGTGATCCTATTTTTGAGATTCCTTTTGCTAAGGAGTCTACAGGTAATACAGGGTATTCCCAAGGACCTACATCAACCGTTAATGAAGGAAAGACATTGGGTAAGAATGTATGGGGAGAATCTAAAGGTGATATACGTTTGAGTGCTTTTTACCGTTATTCATTCGATGAGAATGATAAGCGTCGAGATTTTATTAATGGACTTTGGTATTATGGTAACAGTGCTAATAATGCTACTCAGGATTCTTGTATGATTCGTGCGGATTATACTGTCCATAATAATAAATGGTCTAAATTATGGGCGAATGCGGGACAGTTTACCAATTTGAGTGCCAGTAATACAGGTATTAACTTCCCTTATATGCGTTATACGGATGTTTTGTTGATGAATGCCGAAGCTGTTAATGAGTTGGAAGGACCTACTGCCACTGCTCAGGAGTCACTTCGTCAAGTCCATGCACGGGCATTCGATGACCAAAGTGTTGTTTCTGCCTATATTGCTCAGGTGGCTTCTTCTAAAGAAACTTTTTTGAAAGCCGTGCTTGATGAACGTAAATGGGAGTTTGCGGGTGAGAATATGCGCTGGAGAGATCTTGTCCGTAATAATCTTTATGGACAGGAAATTGTTTATAGTTTTTTGCGCTATCTTTCTGTAGGAATGTCTAATGCCGGTTCTTCTACTGGCTTCGAAGATGATATAGCTGAACATGATGGTAGTGCTTATTTGGATGATCTTCCCGAATCTATGTATTACCATGTTCTTCCACAAACGGTTGAATGGCGTGTGGATGTAAATCAAGTTTATGGCTATCCTTATCCCAATAAGATATTGGATATGCTCTATATTTATAATCCTTACAAATCAGCTAATCAACCAGCGACAGCTTTGGTAGCTGTTGATGGAGCAACTTGGAAGATGGCGGAATTTTATCAGTGGAGCAATGATTCGGAGCCTACTAACCAATGTAAATATTCATTCTATGGATATATTCGTCATACAGAACAAGGAATGATTGTGTTGGTCAAAGATGGAACAGAATCACCACTGGATGGTAATTCTGTTCCTGAGGTGAATGATTTACCTCCTGTACGTTATATTTTACCTTATCCTAATGCGGCTATCCAACGCTCAGCAGGTGTATACAAGAACTATTATGGCTATAAATAATTTATAAAAGGACAGAATGATGAAAAAAATATTTTTATATGCATTAATGTTATTTTCAGGTTTCTCATGTATTTCGTGTTCTGATGATGAGAAAGGAATGGCAAATATAGATAGAGAATGGATGACTATGTTCATTTGTGATAATAATAGAGGAAAAGGGGATGACTATGCTTATAATTGTAAAGCAGAGGGACCGAATGGCAATGATATTCATCTTTATTGGTATGGAGTGAATAACTGTGCGGGCTACCAGATTCGTCAGGCACTACAGCCAAATGTTTCGGGTGGTGCAGATGCTTGGGGTACATCTGCCGAAAACGGTCTTTTGTTACTAGATACCATTGTAGGACCGGAGGTCCTTGATTTAGTTATTAAAGATCAACAGTATTCCACTGATTATCGTTTTGCTATTCGCGTGTTATCAACAAAAGATGATAATGTGACTGATTTTTCACATGCATCCAAATGGTATGGACATGGTGATGGCAGACAGTGGGCAGAATGGATGGGCATTACCACTTCTGATCGATATGCAACTCCATTCTGTGTCTATGTAGATGCTTCTAAGACTACACAGACTACTATGCGTGTGATGTTGAATCGTGCTTTCAAAACTGTAACAGAAGGGGTATCAGACGATGATAAGGCTATTTATCGTGAAAAATTTCAGCTTGATGCTAACGATAATTTTGTTTATCAGTGGTTGGAAGTAGATCCGTCTCCTAATAATCCTGAATCAACAGTGAATGAAAAATGGAGAAAATATAAATTAACCGATGAGGATTTTGAAAAGGGATATGTAGATATTGACGGACTTCAGAAAAACTCTGTTTATGTGATTAATGTTCGCAACGAGAATGTGAAGGTAAAATGGGATGCATATTACAATACTTGTTCTGCCCGCTCAGACGGAGAACCGGGAGAGCCTATTTTAGTAACTCATGACTTAAGTGCTCCAAGTCGTGACCGGTTTGATTCAGATGAAGCTTATCAAAATGCTTTGATACAGCACGAGGCTGCTCTGAAATACAATGCAATGCGTATTGATTTCCTTTTAACAGACTTCATTTCCGATGTAAATTTAGCCGAAGGACAGACTTATTATTTGGAAGGTGGAAAGACTTATTGTATGTTTGATAATTTAACTACCTGCAAAGGTTTTGTTCTTCGTACTCGTCCTGAGGATGTAGCAGCAGGTAAACGTGCTAAAGTATTGTTAGGTGGTATGCATATGACAGGTACTAATGTTAATTCTATGAATTTGATGTTCGGGCGCCAGCCACAAGCTGGAGAAGGAGGAGAAATTTATATGAAGATGCTCGAATTTTATGATATTGATTTCGATTGTCCAATGGCTCTTACTTATGGTGATAATGTTGCCGGTTTGGGTTCGGCTACAGGTAATTATTTCATTAATATGTTTTCTAATGGTATGGCTGTACATTTGGAAAGTTTTGTGGTGAAAAATTGTACTTTCAAGCGTCTGGTACGTGGGTTCATTCGTGAGCAGGGGCCTAATTACAAAATTTGGGATCATGTCTTGATAGAGGATAACCAGTTCTTTGACTGTGGCTATTATAGTAATGGTGCCGGAGGTTATCCATGGATTGCCGGTTCCGGGAATAATGCGAATTCTAATTTATATAAGGACTTTGTGGTTCGTGGAAACACTTTCTATGATTGTCCGTTCCCTTCATTTTTCAGTGAAACCAAGCAGAGTGCATGGAAGGGAGGGGCATGGAATATAACGTTTGAAAACAATACTTTGGTTAACTGGAACACTCGTGCGGCAGGAAATATTTTCAATATGCGTAATATTCCAGATGGAAGTACTTATACGGTGAAAAATAACCTGATTGTTTTGACCAAGCAGGACGGTGATGTCCGAAAGATGACTATGGCAGGAGCTGATATCCGTAAGACAATGACTATGGCAGACGGTACAGCCGGACATGTGACATTGAATTTTGACAATAATTATTCTACAAATACTTTTTTATCCAACGGACAAATTTTTAGCAATAATCCATGGACTGCGACTAAAAATAATTTTGGCACCTTGGTCAACAATGGTTCTGCTACTTTAAATGGAACATTGGAAGTTTTTGTTGATGATATTTCTCCATTAGAACTGATGGTAAGTCCAAATCCACCACATAAGGCTACTGCTGATAACGATCAATATATGCATCGTGCAGATGCACTTGATGGTACGGCTGGAGAGCATGGTGTAAACTTGTATTACAATCAGACAGGTAAAGTTATGGAGTCAAAAATTTATCAGTTGAACATTGGTGCGGCTAAATGGCGTAATGGTTCTGCTAGATAGTAGAATGGGGTTTGATAAGTTTTATAGTTATTATAATGTGAATGTCTTCTGAGAATCTTTGGATTTTGAAAGACAGATATTTGATAGAAAAGCCGATCTGTGATAGATAGGCTTTTTTATGTATAGGTAAAGGGGCAGAGTATCAAAAATTGTATAGGTTTGATGATGTCTGTGCAAAATCTGCCTGAAAAAGACCAAATATTCTCTGTATTCAGATTGGAAAACGCATAATTTTGTTTGCTGGTTTTTATCAAAACATATAGGAATAATGAAAAATACATTCAAAAAAGTGTTTATTGGCTTTATGGCTTTTGCCATGGCAACCGGCTCCTTTGCGCAGCAAAGAGCTCATAAAAAGGATAATGAGTCGTATCCTAAGGAATGGAAACAAATAGCACGTATGGAGCAGGATTCTTTCTTTCTGACAGATGAAGCTCGGCGGATTGCTGAAAATGTATTGGCTTTTCAACGCTGTACGGGCGGTTGGCCGAAGAATATAGATATGGCCCGCCGCATGAATGATAAAGAGCTGGCTAAAGTGATAAAGGATAAATCACGTCGTGATGATTCTACGATAGATAATAATGCCACAACTGCCCAGATGATTTTTTTAGCCCGTCTTTATAGGCAGACTAAGGATATACGTTATCGGGATGCTTTCCTCCAGGGAGTGGAATATTTGCTGAGTGGTCAATACGAAAACGGAGGATGGCCGCAATTCTGGCCCGGTCCGCGTGGTTATCAGGTACATATTACTTTTAATGACGATGCCATTGTCAATACATTGAATATGATACGTGATATGATGAATCACAAAGCGCCTTATGAGGATGATTTGATAGACAAGACTTTGTGTGTACGTTTGGGAAAAGCCTTTAATAAAGGAATAGAGTGTATACTGGCTACACAAATTATAAAGGATGGAGAACCTTCTGTGTGGTGTCAGCAGAATGATAGGGAAACATTGAAGCCTGCACCGGCACGTGCATATGAGTTGCCGTCTTATTGTTCGGCGGAGAGTGCCGGAATTGTGCGTCTGCTCATGGAATTACCTGCACCCGACGCACGTGTGAAGCGGGCGGTTCACGGAGCCATGAAATGGTTTGACAGGTATAAACTTACCGGTTTGAAATGCGAGCGTATCGTGCTGGCAAATGGTGAGCGGGATACTCGTCTTGTGGAAGATCCTCAAGCCAAGCCTATTTGGGCGCGTTATTATGATTTGAAATATTGTGAACCGTATGTATGTGACCGTGATGGGCTGCCACGTCGCCATTTGGAAGAAATAGGAACAGAACGTCGTAACGGATATAGTTGGTACAATAGCAGACCGGCTGAGCTTTTTGCCATATACAATGCATGGGCGGACAAATATGATCCGAAGCATAAAGTGGCAATCAGTCTGGCAACCAAAGGAGCGAATGAAAACGGGCTTATTGAAATGTATCGTCGTCCCATGGCAGAGCGTACGGCTTTTGATGTGGTGGTAAAGCCGGGAGAGAGTATTCAGGCAGCTATTGAAAAGGCTCCGGAAATTCCGACAGTACCTTTTAAAATCTTATTGTTGAACGGAACGTATCATCAAAAAGTGATTATTGACAGGCCTAATATTGTTTTGGTGGGGGAAAACCGTGACAGTACGCGGATTGTCTTGGCTGAAACAGCCCAGACACGTGCCATCACGGAATATCATGGACGTCCGGTAGGCAATGGTGTCATTGTGTTGCAGGAAGGTGCGGATGATTGTGTTATTAGCGGACTGACTGTTTACAACAATTACGGAACTGCCGTTGAAAATACGACCATCCATCAGATGGCGATTTTTGGACGTGCCACTCGTACCATCATCATCAACAGTAATGTATGGGCCGATGGAAACGATGCCCTTTCCTTGTGGGCGCCCGGAAGCAATGGTATGTATTATCATGCCGATCTCTATCTTCGTTGTCCGGGTGTGGATTTTCTTTGTCCTCGCGGATGGTGCTATGCCACACGCTGCCATTTTTATGGTGATAGCCGTGCCATGATTTGGCATGACGGACGAGGTGACAAGAACAAGAAACTGGTTATTACCAATTCTTCATTTGATGCTAAGACACCGACACTTTTAGGACGCTATCATCATGATTCCCAGTTTTATCTCATCAAATGTAAAATGTCGAAGAATGTGCTTGACGGGAATATTCATTATGCTTATTCGGATAAAGTGCTTGATCCCTGTCCGTGGGGGCTACGTACCTATTATTATGGTTGTACCCGTGAAGGAGGGCATAGTGGCTGGTTAAACGATAATTTGAAGGAGGCGGAGAATGCTCCGGAGTTTCATGGCGTTACCGCCAAGTGGACATTCAATGGCAAATGGGACCCCGAACAACGTATCAGAGATCTTTGGAATGTGTTGGCCTACTAATTTAACAGTTTGTAATATGAAAATGCCCCCTGTTTTATGCTGTATTGTTTTTTTGTTTGTGTCAATGTTATCTGCTGTTGCCCGACAGCAGGAGAAGCCCCGGGTTATTGTCACTACGGATGGTGAGATTGACGATCAAAGTTCTATGATTCGTTTTCTTATGTATTCTTCTGATTATGATGTCGCAGGCATTGTTCAAGTCAATGGGGTACAGAAAGACGGACATAGTAAAGATAAATGGATCGAATCACAAATTGCCAAATATGCGGAATGTCTGCCTAATTTGAGGAAACATAATCCCGATTATCCCGATGCTGAATATTTGCTAAGTGTCTTGGCGGTTGGTAATGAGAACAGAGAGGACTTGCATAAATTGCCTCCTTTACTGTCTGATAGCGAGGGGGCACAGCTCATCATAAGGACATTGCTTGATTCTGATCCGAGGCCTGTTCATATTTTAGCATGGGGTGGAGCCAACACCCAGGCCAATGCCTTATGGCAGATCAAGCAGAAATATTCTGCTGCAGAATGGGCAAAAGCGGTATCAAAAGCCAGATTATATTGTATTTGGTATCAGGACGGCGGTGGAAAATGGATAGAACAGAATCTTCCTGAAATCATTATTTATGAATCGGGCGCACCGGATCATGATGGAGATATGTATGGGATTACATGAGTGTGGATTATTATTTTAAGAACAGACTTAGTAAAAATTCAAAAGAGTTGCAACAGATCATGGATAAACCTTGGTTGGCTGACCATATTAAGAATGGGCACGGACCACTGTGTGCCGCCTATCCTCAGGAATATACCAGTGAGGGGGATACTCCTTCTTTTATGCCTCTTATACGTAATGGACTTGAACAGCATACAGACTATACATTAGGAGGATGGGGAGGACGCCCGGAGTATAAAAATGGCGATAAAAATTCATTGTCTTACCAATGGTGGCAATATCGGGAAGCAGGCAGTGTGCAAACAAAGGTGGCTATAAAGCACGTCGATGAGAAGAGGACGGAGATAATTGTACCGGATAATCCGGGCAAACAGTTACATTTGATACTTGAACTTACAGATAATGGAACGCCTAATCTAAAGTCTTATAAAAGAGTGATTCTGAATGTGAATTGACTTCCTGTATGAATTTTCATCCGTACTGTCATGTTGTTTTGAACAGGCCTACACTTCTTCCATCCGCTCCAGCTCCCATCCCCGGAACTGTATGATAATACAGTGCAGCTTCGTGTTCTGCACCAACTGCCATACCCGGGGTGCGGCAGCATATTCGTTAATCTGTTTCACCGCTTCCTGCCATTGCGTCCGGGCTTTCTCTTCCGTGTCCTTCACCGACAGATATTTCAGTTCAAGAATATAGCTATGCTTCACCTCGTAGCGCATCAGGTCCGGCATGAGGAAGAGGTCGCAGTAACCGTGGCTCAGTTCCATTTCCGGAGCCATCAGGTAATAAGCGTTTACGCTGAGGTAGGCGGTGAAGAAACCCTGTATATTTCGCTCGCCTTCCATGGCACTGCGTACAGATGAATTTTCCTTGTAGGCATGGGCAATGAATTCCAGTGTTTCGCGCCAATGGCCTTCGTAAGCCATTTCATCGAACAGGTCCATCAAATTGTTTAGGTTGATATGGCGTTTGTCCTGGTACTCCTCCAGCATGAATTCGTAATACTGTTTGCGCACATTATAGTTGGGGATACTCAATACCAAGCGGCTGCCGCGTGTGGCAGTGATGGTCAACATGCCATAATAGAAGAGCAGGCTGGGGAAGATTTCGGGTTTGGCGATTTCCTTGGCCGGGAAGGTGGTGATCAGGTTGGTGATAATTTGCCCTTCTTCGGTGATTTTACGTAATACGCCCTTGCGGTTGCCGTCCAGCTTGTCCAGCTGGATTAGTTTCTTCATTTTGTTGTAGTCCGTACGGGTGTTGGGATCTATCATCTCTTTAGGAGATTTGCCCAGCGTGATGTAATTGCGCAGGTAGTAAAGTACCATGTCGCAATTGAACATTTTCGGGTCGCGTTCCAGGCTTTCTTCTGCGAAACAGTAATTATTATACCACGGTTTCATCTCCCGGATCATTGCTTCGATGTCCGCGTCGATCGGGAGCTGTCCGGCATCCTTATAATATTGGAACATGGTGCGCACGTCCGTTTCGCTGAATCCCAGCATCATGTTGAACTGGTAGTCGGTACTGATATTCCAGCCGATGTTGAATCCGCTGGTCAGGTCGTCCAAGGTGACGGGGCTGACGCCGGTCATGAAGATGCGCTCGAACATGCCTTTGAATTTCTTGAATATTTCACGGTAGAATCCGCTGGCATGGGTCAGGGCATGATAAATGTCTTTTCCCTGCTCGTTCAGAACGATGTTGGTAAAGTTATCGTATTCGTCGATGATGAGGTAAAGTCTCATTCCGGATTCAGCCGCATGCAGGTTCAGGTAGTTCAACTTGCTGACAAAGTCGGGCTGTTCTTCCATCTTTTGTGCAAATCCGGGAAAATAATAAGGCTCATACACTTTGCCGAACAGGTCCATCACCATGCCGCAATAGTTATTGAAATTTTCTTCCAGTGAACCGCTTCCGCCACTGGCGCGCGAGAAATCAAGATACACCACCTGAAATTTTCCTTGCAGGGGGGTGGGGCGGCTGCCTATCCATAGATTGCCGAAGCGTTTCTGGAACTTTTCTTTTTGTGCTATGTCATAATACGCACGCAGCATACTCAAAAAGATACTCTTGCCGAAGCGGCGGGGACGGATAAAGAACAGGTTCCGGGGCTGTTTTTCCAGCAAAGGCAGATACATGGTTTTATCTACATAGTACATGTTCTGCTCTGCCACTTCCACGAAGTTGGCAATGCCATAGGGGATTTCTTTTATATTTTCCATCATTGCTTCTGTTGTCTTTAGTTCGTATCCGGATGCCAATACAACAAAGATAGTCTATTCTTCCTGAAGGAACAAAGGAAATAAAGTTTTTAATGCGGCATGTGGATAGTCAATCGTATAATGCAGTCCGCGACTCTCTTTCCGTTCCATTGCCTGACGGGTGATCAAATACCCGATGTTAATCATGTTACGCAGTTCGCAAAGTTCGCGTGAAGCCTTACAGCGTTTGAAAAGACGCTCGGTTTCTTCATATAAAATATCCAATCGGTTCCAAGCACGGATTAATCGCGTATTACTGCGCACAATACCTACATAAGCTTCCATAATCTGGTTCACCTCTTTCATGCTTTGGGTTATCAGTACCCGTTCTTCATTGTTCATGGTTCCTTCATCGTTCCATTCGGGGATATCCTCATTGAAGTCATACCGGTCGAGTACATTTAGTGCATGTTTGGCTGCCGCGTCCGCATAAACCACTGCTTCTATCAGCGAATTGGAAGCCAGACGGTTACCTCCGTGCAGACCGGTACATGAACATTCGCCGATAGCATACAAACGGTTGATGCTGCTCTGTCCGTCCAGATCGACTTTGATACCTCCGCACAGATAATGAGCAGCCGGAGCCACAGGAATATAGTCCTTAGTAATATCAATGCCTAGGCTGAGGCATTTTTTATAAATATTGGGGAAATGTTTTTTTGTTTCTTCCGGATCTTTATGCGTCACATCCAGATATACATGATCTTCACCGCGCTGCTTCATTTCGTTATCAATGGCACGTGCTACGATATCACGTGGGGCCAATGACAGGCGTGGATCATATTTTTGCATGAATTCTTCGCCACTTTGATTCTTTAAGACAGCACCGTAACCGCGCATGGCTTCGGTGATGAGGAAACTGGGACGGTCTCCCGGATGGAAGAGGGCGGTGGGATGGAATTGTATAAATTCCATGTCCTTTACTGCTCCTTTGGCACGGTACACCATAGCAATGCCGTCTCCCGTAGCTACTAGTGGATTGGTTGTATTGCGGTATACCGCTTCGCATCCGCCTGTTGCCATTACAGTTACTTTGGACAGGAACGTATCCACTTCTCCTGTTTTCTCATTCAATACGTAAGCACCGAAACATTTGATGCCTGGTGTATGGCGGGTGACGATAATTCCCAAATGATGCTGGGTAATGATTTCTACCGCATAGTGATCTGTAAATATGGTAATATTGGGATGAGCTTTTACCGCTTCTATCAAGCTGGTTTGTATTTCAGCTCCTGTATTGTCTTTGTGGTGCAGGATACGGAACTCGGAATGGCCTCCTTCTTTGTGGAGGTCGAATTCTCCATCCTCTTTTTTATCAAAATCCACTCCCCATTTTATCAGTTCCTGGATTTGTGCAGGTGCTTCTCGCACTACTTTTTCTACAGCCGCGCGGTCACTGATCCAATCGCCGGCAATCATCGTGTCTTCAATGTGTTTCTCGAAATTGTCTACTTTCAAGTTGGTAACAGATGCTATACCTCCCTGAGCAAAATAGGTATTGGCTTCTTCCAGTCCTGCTTTACAAATCAGGGCGACTTTACCTTTGTGAGCTACTTTCAGTGCGAAGCTCATTCCGGCAAGTCCTGAGCCGATAACAAGGAAATCGAATTTTTTAACCATGATAATATGCTTTATGGGTGCAAAGCTACGAAAAACCTTTATTCATTGTACCTTTTGCTCTTGTTTTTACTATTTTTTTCGTGAAGAATAAACGAAATAGATAATGCAAGTATGAAATTAAAAGTGTAACTTTCTGCATTTTTAAATAGAATAGGATGGAAAACAATAAAGAAATCATTCACGAAAGTGAGGTAAAAGAACTTATAATTGAGTTGAGGGGTGAGAAAGTACTGATAGACCGGGATGTAGCTAAGCTTTATGGCGTAGAAACCA
>PPYF01654127.1_pt1 | contig 15538 bp, 16 predicted proteins | sample 1559871 | NCBI WGS metagenome assembly PPYF01 (sample SAMN08240021, study PRJNA423297) | Human gut metagenome, whole genome shotgun sequencing project. | reverse complement strand
TTGAACATCTCCTTTGCTCTTTCATTTCATAGTATAGGTCGTTCAACTTTTCCTGTCCACACTTATATACTAACACCAGCTATTTTACATACAGAGATTGCCATGATGAAGGGGTTTCAGGAAATGGAGGTGCTTAACCGAAATGATTCCATTACGGAAGACGAAGCCAACTTCTTTGCAGCAGAGCTTCTGCTGGAAGATGAAGAAGTTCTGGAGCGCCTTGCAGAGTATTCCTTCTTTGAAACTGCGAAGCAGCTCTATGTTCCGGCAGCACTTCTGGACTATAAGTTCAGCCTGCTCCACGCAAAAGGGGAGCTTGTAAACCCTATGTACCTCAGAAAATCTGATTTTCTAAAAGAGGACCTGGGGGACTATGATACCAACATTGATTTTGATCCAATATGAAGAAAAGCAGATCTTGCCAATAACAGCAGGTCTGCTTTTAATTTGCTCGCAACTTGTGTAGAAAATGCATGGGTTGTTATTTTTTCTTGGTTAACTGATAACTTATGTCTACCAAATTCATAATTGTATCCGCCGGAACAGAGCCATCCAAGGCAATACTGATCCAGCTGTCCTTATTCATGTGATAAGCAGGGAAGAACCCCGATTGCTGACGCAGTGAACCAATCAGTAACGGATCGCTCTTTACATTCACCACATCCATAATCCGGTCACCTGGCAACCCCAGCTTGCTTTCCTGCACTTCCAAAACGACTGCAAACCACTTGTTGTTATCCTGATGACGAAGCACTGCATTCCAGTCACGCCACGGATAATCTGGCACTATTCCATATATTTGTTTTACTTGTTCAAATAATTTATTCCGTTCCATTTTCCGCTTTTATCCCATTACAAATTCTGTTAATCTCACATAGTGAAATGGTGTCTTTGACCAATCGTTGAATTTCTCTGGCATTACTCATGGTTAATGACGCAGAAATGATTTTTTTTCTTATGTCGATTGGTAGAAGGGTACTTTTGTCCATAGTTCTTAAAGTCATTTCTGCAATCTTCATCTTGGCGTCTCCAGCTAGTTGATCAAATTCAATAATCGCATCAAATCGGTTATATATTGGAAGTCCAAGCTTCTCTTTAATTTCATCTGTTGTATGGTAATTTGATGTACAGAAAATAGCCGCATGTCTAACATCCACTTTGTAATTTTGATCTTCAAAAATCCCTTCATCAAACAGCTGATAAAATGCACTGTGAAAAACCGAATTTGCTTTGTCAAACTCATCAAGGAGAATAACATTAGAATCTCTTGCAAGTAAATCCTTGGCAAAACTCTTTTGATTATGTTTTCCTCCAAATAGGTAATTAGAGAATTCATTATTCTGATACATGGAAAACTGCTTTCTAAGCAAAGCACCGCCCAGCAATTCTGTTACATATTGCACAGTTTCGGTTTTTCCAAGACCCGAATCTCCATAGAATAATATTACTACTGGTTTATTCTGCTTGTTATCCACAATGGGGTATAGGGCTTTTAATAATTTCTTTTTTACAGCTTTTTGCCCAATAATCCTACGATCAAATCCTGTATATATCTGCCGAATAATATCTTCACTTATAACATTGTACTTTTGGTGCTCTGTTTTGATTATTCCTTTGTCACCATATACCCTTTCAACTTGGTCTCTCAGTAATGCTGGTGGATTTTGGATGTACATATTGCTAATGCTGAGCTGAGCCATGAAATCGATAAAATTGGTAATTACGTGCTCGTTAACGCTATTGTATTCGTTTGCAAATATTACCAAATTACGGACCATTGGTTTTTTCTTTTTGGGTTTTTCTGAGTCCGATTTTTGTTTAGGAAATCCTCTTACCTCCATCACAAGCTTCTTACTCTCATCATCTACCTGCATCGCAACACTTAATAAATTTCTATGACTTTTTGGAATAATATCTGTAAATGCTCGGTCAGAACCATAGAACATTACTATTTGTTTCATGCCTTCACCCCCGCCAGTACAATGTCATATACTGCGAGTTCAATTTCCTGCTTTGGTGTTTCCTCGTCCAAAATACTTTCAGCTGTTACCTCTGCAGGTTTATTTTGAAATTCAAACTCTTTATCTATGCCAAGCTCTGTCTGTTTGCACATTCCGACCTTGACACCATAGTATGTAAGATCCATTTTGCTTAAATCTGCGAGGCTGTAGCTGTTTTTAAATGCATTGATATTAAATCTAAGCACAGAGGACGGGGTATCTTCCTTTTTTAGCAGCATGGCATAATAACCACGTTCACCAAGTACGGCATCATTCAATTTTTCAATGTCAAACGGTAATTGATCCTTAGGTACAATGGACAGATATGAACTGTACATTTTATAAAGAGTTACCGAGTTAACCGGAGCATAAACTCCAGAGTCATCAAATTTCTTGATTTTGTCATCGTTATATGCCTTGGCTATATAGTCAGTTAGCAGTGTGTTTTTTATTGTTTTGTCGAATAATTTTGCAATTTCGCCACTTGCTTTTGCATCAAGGTTACCAGACACACTTCCTTTTAGGAAACTGATAATATTGAAACTTCCTTTTGCTTGTGCTTCAATTTCTGTTAATATCTGAGCAGCTCGTTGTTTGTTTTCTTCTTTACTCCAATCAAGTCGCCCGCCATTTGTAATGTCTAAATAGTCTTGTGCAGCCGCCTCGTCGAAATACACGATTTTAAGGAAACTCGGACTTCCTTTGTCCATATGCTCAACCTCCCTTCACAGTAGTTACTTTATTATTTCTTTTTCGGCAGATTGAACTTTCCATTTGTGGCAATAGAAATTGCTGCCCCGCCAATCATAACCGCAACTCCAAGTGTAGCTTTTCCTGCATCTTTAAACTTCTTTGCATCTAGGTTTCTACAGTTCTCGCATTTCTTGTGCTTATATTTGTCCGGTAAAGGTCTTCCACATTTTTTACATGTCTTTTGTTCCATCTTCGTCACCTCCTGCGAGTAATGGGGTTACATTACATGGTAATGCTTGAATTCTCTTTTCAATTTCTGGCAACGTCCTTGACCAATAATTTTCTGGAGAAGGATCAATCATATCCAGACGCTCAACTAATCCAGGGCTTTCGAGATATGTGTGCTGAACATAATCTGCGTAATACCGTAAGCTAAGCTGCGCCGATTCCGTTTCTCCCATTGTCTGATATGCCATTGCCTCAGCCAAAGAGACCATATTAACTGCTGAAAGACTTCCACGAATCTCATTCATCCGTGCATTGACCTTATCTGGATTAGCACCGGAAACAAGTTTTCCCCAGAATGATTCGGGTTGGCTTTTAATAAACTCAACATTTGCATTCTGACTTTGCATTAACAGATTTCGGCTATCCTCTGCATCTGACGCAATACGAAGTAATGCCATTGCCTTCAGTTCTGGGTTCTTAATTGCCATTGCCTGTAATAACTTTTGTTGACAGCTATAGGCTGTAGCTAATCGGTCATACTCCTGTCCCAGACGAACTTCCTCAACAGCAAGCTGAACTATTTGGATCTGCTCCGCAATCTCTGCCATCTGCATTTGCGTTGCATAACTTGTCATTGCCTGCGAAATTTCCGGAGAAAGTTGTACCTTCTCCAGAGAAATTGTTGATACAATCTTATTTGTCTCTGGATTTACCAGATTTGCCATTAAAGTTCCGTCCTTCTTCGTCATAAGCTTTAATGCACCGCTCGCAAGCTGTGATTTCTGCTCATCTGTTAAGATTGCCTGAATAGTCTCTTCTGGAACCATTGCCTTGATTGCATTGATGAATGCTGGTGCAGAAAGAAGCATCTTTTCAATCTTAGAAAATGCTGTTTTGGCACCATAGACCAAAGGTTTCGCAACCTTTGGAACCGTCGAAAAACATTCTGCTACATCAGAACTGTACCCATCACAGTCAATAATCTCCATATCATTTGGAAAAATATATATCGTATCACTCATGTAATCACCCCTATCATTTACCTCTAAAGAGCATTTGTAATTTTTGCGAATCGGTAGCGACTCAACATCTTAATTCCTGCTGTCATATGGTGCAGCTTCCTCTGCGACCATCGAAAAATTCACTGATGGCGCATATTCATTCAACTGAACTGGCTGAGAGTTATAAGATATCGTATCTGAATTTTCCTCAAAATTCTCCACTTGCTCCATCACTTTATTGAACACTTCAGGGCTATATTGCGGAGGATATCCATTTTTTACAAGGCATATCTTTATTTCAAGTTTCAACTGGTTTCTAACGTTCTGGTTATTCAGCCAGTCTGCAAAAGATGACTTTGTATCAATGATTTCTTTTACCTTTTTGGCAAGAGATTTGCACTTGTCATTCACAACGACACCATCTATTTCCTTATCCGTTCCATATTCAAAATCATATCGGTCACGCAAAGCAATTAAGATATCGTAAAATGCTTTTTCCTCAAAAGTTAATCCGATTTTGCGGAAGCTTTCACGGTTTTCATTCATTTGACGCAGAATTTCAAGTGCCTGCTCCGTAGCATACCTGATAATGTCATCGGATGCCTGCTCCTGTGTTGCTCCGGCTTCTTCTGCAGTAAGATGTTTTCTTCGCTCATGGTATTCTGCAATCGTTTTTTCAAGCATTTCCTGGAATATCTTCGCAGCAACCTGGTTTACTTTTCCATATTCCTTAATCTGTTTACGCAACATCTTAATTAAAAGCTCTAATTTGGTAGCTGGCATTTTTACATCTGACAGCTTTTCAAAATACTCCGGAGAAAAAATATCTTCCTCTTCGCCACTTTCAAGGACGCTTTCAACCTGATTGTATTTCAATGCTTCTTCAACCATCTTTGCAACAGCACGGTTCATCGTATCAGCATCCACATCACTTGTTCCGCTCATTTTGCGAACAAATCCCGCAATGGCCATAAAGCACTGTGCAAGTGCTGACTCTTTTTCTCCAAGTTCACCGGAAGGTTGACAAATTTCAAACGCTGTTCGCATCCGCTTAACAGACTGCAAGAAATAAGTTTTAAAGGATACCTTTCCCTTGTCACCACTCAATTCCTGCGTTGAAGCGAACACAAATTCAGCAGCTTTTGCAAGTAATGTGTAACGCAATACAGGATCACATTCCGGATTTAAGAATGGAGCCAGATCATAATCTGTAAACAGTGTTTTTAGAATTTCCAATTCTTCTCTGAAAATCATTGTCGCTTGTTCAACATCATCGGCAGTTGGTGCAACAGAGGTATTACCGCCATAGATTTTCATAGCTTCACGCATATTATCTCTAATGCCAATGTAGTCAATAATCATACCATGCTCTTTGCCGGGATATTTTCTATTTACACGGCTGATTGTCTGGATAAGCAAATGCTTTTTCAATGGTTTGTCATTGTACAAATATGTAAGAGAGGGCACATCAAAGCCGGTAATCCACATATCAACAACAATTACAATTCGGAAATTGGATTTTTCCTGCTTAAATGCGGCATCCAACTCTTCAGAGCGCTTATCATTTTTTACCCCGCCAAGATAATTATACATCTTGGGTTCGTCATTGCTACCAACGCTTGAAACCATGGCAATAAATGGCATGGGCTTTAGTTCTTTCAGTTCTTCTTCTGTAGCTGTAACACCACCTGGAACCTTCTTTTCTTCAAACCACTCCGGATATTTGCTCTTGAATTTGAGCAACAATGCATAGGCAATCACTCGACTTGAGCAAACAATCATAGCTTTCTGTATTCTGTCGGGGTCCTGATCACAGGCAGCAACATAATGGTCATGAATATCTATGGCAAGACGCTCTAATCGCAAAGGCTCTCCAAGGATAACCTCCATAGAACTCATTGCTCGTTTACTTGATTCAATATCTTCACGGGTTGCTCCATCATCGGCGCACTTTTTGTAGTAGTCCTCAATTTCAGCAGCTTTCTTTTTATCAAGCAATACCTTTGCAATACGAGGATGATACTTGATAGGCACGGTCAATCCATCTGCAACAGCCTGATCCATTGTATAACGGTCAATTTCCTCACCAAAGGTCTGGTAAGTCTCTGCAATAGGCGTACCTGTAAAGCCAACAAATGTAGCATTTGGAAATGCCTCTTTCAGAACTTTTGCATATGGCTTGGACACCATAGCTTTCATGTTTTCATCAGCATCCTTGCTGAATTGAATCTTCTTAGAATGCTCAAGCTGAGTTCTGTGGGCTTCATCAGAAAAACAAATAATATTCTTTCGGTCGTTAATAAGACCGATTTTATCATCTTCACGGTCACAAAACTTCTGGATAGTGCAAATATAAAAACCGCCGCTTTGTCTTGCTCGCAGTTCCTCTCGTAGCTTTGCTCTATTTTTTACAACAGAAACCTCACCAAGATTCAAAAACTCCTTACTCTTGGTAAAAAGTTTTGCGCCCTGTTTCTGAAGCTCATCTCTATCAACAATCAAAATAATCGTAGGAGAGCCGATTGCCGGAATATCCGTACAGCGTAATGCAAGTTGACGAGCAAGGAAAGCCATAGTATATGTTTTGCCACATCCCGTTGCACCAAAATATGTGCCACCTTTTCCACTGCCGGAAGTAACAGAGTTTACAATGCTTTGCTTTAATAACTTAGAAGCAAAGAACTGCGGATAACGGCAGACGATTTCCACTTCATCGCTGTCATAGATGGTATCCTGAAAATAGATATAGTCTCTGAAAATCTCAAGGAAACGTACAGGACTATAAACACCCTTAATCATCGTTTCCATCTCAGCAAACGGCATTGTGGAAACCACATCACCATCATTCACTCGCCTCCAGGCATAGAAATGCTCATAGGGAGTACGAACCGTCCCCAGTCTGGTTTTAACACCATCGGATATACACGCTAATGGGCAGTAGTGTAAAAGATGCGGAATATCTCTCCAATAACGAATATTAATCTGTTCCCAGGCATCCAAAACAGTAGCATTGGCATCGCCCGGATTTTTCAGTTCAATTACGCACAGAGGCATACCATTTACAAACAGCAAAACATCTGGTCTGCGATTTTCCTTTTGACCATTATTCATATACTCCACAGTAAACTGGTTCACTGCTCGGAATATATTGTTCTCTGGTTCCTCAAAATCAATCAGCGAAACCATACGAGGTAATCCGTCATACGGGGTAAATTGAATTCCATCCACCATCCATCCGTAAACCTTATGAAGCGTTGCAAAATCACTTTCACTACCAACAAGTCGAACATTGTCGTAAATCTGTGTAACTTCTTCACTTGTCAAATCTGAATTAGTATTTGAGATAAAAGATTTGAAATCATCTGCAATCAGAACGTCCTTCTTGCTGTTACGGACAATTTTATTGCCGGAAAGATAATTCCAACCTTCCTTCTCTAAAAAACCAAGGAAGGCATATTCATATTCTGATTCGCAGTAATGACCATTATATTCTTTCAATCGAGCCATAAATTACGCCTCCTTTGATTTTCTCGCTTCTTCGATAGAACCTTTGATAAGAATAGGGCAGATGTCCTTAATCTGAGATTTCAGTCTTTCGTTAATATCCCTGCGTTCATTATATGCATGAAAGATTTCTACGATAGACTTTTGGATTTTATAATCTGGAATCGGAATTTCTATTTCATAAAAACGGTCCATATCCAGATTTGTTCTAATACTTGCATCACTCATAAACCAGCCAAGACGATCAACTTGCTTTCGCAAGAACCACATCATTACATATTCCGAAAAAACAGTACTATCTTTTAGTTCTAAGACCGTATAGGCGGGGGATATGATAATAGGTTCTTCTCCGTTATATAATGCGATACGAATACATTCATCACGTCCCGTCTGCATTCCTGAGAATGCAAACTGGCCTGTTTTTACTAACTTATATTTTTTTAAATCTACGCCATTAGTATTAGCAACAGACGGCATAAATTGCTTTGTTATATTGATTCCCTTGACTTCGGTAATAAAACCGTCTTCGTTTCTACAATCAATTTCCCTCAAAAGTGAGCCAACATTTTTTTTAGGGGCTGTATGTTTATGTTCTTCAATCACTGCCTCGAACGCTATCTTCAAATCATCCAATCCACGCTCATAACATTGCTGATTTTCTATCATTGAGTTGTAAATGCCCACATACTTTCTTTGTGTTTCAATATCCGGAAGAGGGATAATAATATCACTCATATCATTAAAATTGAATTCGGGCCTTTGACTGCCGAAATTTCTAAATGTAACTTCTCTGCGAAATTCATCACGGTGAAAATACATATATAAATACTGAGGGTCAATTTTTCTTTTTCCCTCATCAGTCAAATAGAAAACCATATATAGATGCGATACTATACATAAACCTTGTGTACGATATGCAAGTGACCCAACGTCTAAACGTGTAGGATTGTACACAAAGGCTCCGTTCTCCACAATTTTATATGGTTTCAAGTCAACGCCCAATGTGCTCCCTTTGGGTTCTGCAAATACACCAGTACTATTAACACCTGTGATTAAATCCTCACCATACTTAAGGTCGGAATTATTCTTTGTAGAACGCTCGATGTAATCGCCAAGACGTATTTTAGTTAATGCCATAACCTATCCCCCTAAATGCCTCCTCCAGCATCTGCTGGGACTTCTTTTCGGCTTTCATAATTTCCTGCATTTCTAATTGAATACGTGTCATTTCCTTTTCATAATCAATATCAAGGTCGTGATCAATGAACTCAATGTATTTGCTTGGAATAAGTGCCCAACCATTATCTTCAACTTCACTGATCCCTACGCTTCGGTAAAGCTCAGGAATCTCATAATTGGTTCCATCTGTTCCTTCGCTCTGCCATGTATGATAAATGCCGGAAGCCTTTTCAATTTGCTCTGAAATCAAGCGAACTTTTTTCTTGCTTTCACCCTTAACAGGATTTTCGGTCCATGTACGCAAATCCATAAAGAGAATTTCATGTTCACGATTGCGGAGATTTCTTCCGTGATAGTTTCCACCTTTTTTGTTCTGATTCAAAATCCACAGAGTAACACTGATATCTGTTGTAATGAACAACTCCCTTGGGAGAACAATGATTGCTTCAACCTTATCATTTTGAATCAACTTTTTACGAATTTCCAAAGTATCGCTATCATTCAAAGCTCCATTTGCAAGCAAGAAACCGGCAACACCATCTGAAGGTTTCAAATGGGACAGTATATGGAGAATCCAGGCGTAGTTCGCATTGCTCTCCGGAGGTGTCACATAATCAGCCCAGCGTGAATCATTTTTTAAATTATCGTTGTACCAGCCCTTCAGATTAAAAGGTGGATTCGCCATTATGTAATCGAAATAAAGCCCCTTGTGTAAGTCATGAGTGAAGCTGGAATCTGCTTCTTCACCTAAGTGATGACTGATTCCTCTGAGAGCAAGATTCATTTTTGCAAGTCGGTAAGTCGCAGGTTCTTTCTCTTGACCGTAGATGTTGATTCTGTCAATACGTCCCTGTTTAGATTTAACCAATTCCGCACTCTGAATAAACATTCCACCGGAACCGCAGCACGGATCATATAATGTTCCGTCATAAGGTTCTATCATAGATGCAATTAACTGAACTGCATCATGCGGGGTGTAGAATTCGCCTTCTTCTTTCGTTGCATTAACAGCGAACTCTTTAAGAAAATACTCGTACACTCGACCGATAAGGTCTTCCTCCTCGCCGAATGCTTTGTGGCTGATTTTATTCACTTCATCAACGAGTTTCTTTATGTCGTTTGCTCCAAGATTTCTTGTTGTAAAAGTACCTTCAATGAAGCATCCCTTCAAATCCTTGGAACCCGTGGCAATGCTATGTAATGCAGTATCAAGAGCAACATTAAGGCTGGGTGCAGGTGTATTGATAATGGTAGACCAGCGTGACTCAACAGGCAGATTGTATGTTCCGTCTGCAAAAGTAGCATCGTCGAAAAATGCAGCTCTGATTGCTTCGTCATCTGGGTCAAGTCCCTGATCAATCAAAGTTTGACGTAACACTTCGATACCATCTTCGTATTTTTCTCCAATAAAACGGAGGAACACAAGCGTAAGCATCATGTCACGCTTTTCAAAAAATGATCCGGAATTTCTTGCAGCACGAAGAATATCTCGGCAGTTAAATAAAATGTTGTCTATATTAAGAGCTTTCTCCTCAGTTTTTTTCTTAGCCATTTATTTGTTATCCTCCTCGGTATTTATTACTTCCATAATGTCATCAAATGTGCAGTTCAATGCTACGCAAATTTTTGCAAGAGTATCCGCATTCACATTGTCACCACGATTCATTTTGTTAACCGTGTATTGACTTATGTGAGCAAGCTCAGCTAAATCTTTTTTCTTCAAATCTTTATCTATCAGTAATTTCCAAAGCCTCTTATAGCTGACAGCCATAAATCCACCTTTCCTTTCTTGCAACTTCGATAATTTGTTGTTCTATGTCTAATTATAGCACTGAAACAAGCGAAAGCAACAAAGAATATAGCGAAAACTAAATTTATATATCTATATTAGAAATTATCTGCAGAAATTTTCACATCAAAGAAGGTAGGGCAGTTTATAGCCCGTTTTTAAAAGAAAAACAAATTGGCAAGCAGTGTAAACCTGTACAGGTTCACTCACTTTCTCGAATTTCCCTTCGGGCCATTCTTCGCAAATTTGCTTGTTGGGGAAAGCTCCCCAATCCCCATGAACAACATCTGCGATGTTGGCTGCTCGTTCATTCTGAACGTTTCCAAAACGAAAAAGCCACGGCAGATCCAGACTTCTGGATTGTCGTGACTTTGTAATTTACGTCAGTTTTCTATTTGGTAATCCACTCAATAAACAGAGATACCTTTTGGAGATCTTCATCATTCATTGTATGCAGCTTCTCACAAAGCTGATGATATACCGTTTCTTCATTTTCCATCGGCGCAAAAAATTCTGCCGGTGTCATATTGAAGTACGAAATAATATTGAACAATTCTTTGAGAGATGGCAAGGCCGCTCCACTTGTGATACCACGAACGTAGGAGCCACTCTTGTCTAAATCCAAACTCATTCGATGTTCTGAAACATTATTGGAAATCCGCAGCTCAGTAATTCGTGTGCGAATAAACTTTTCGAAATGTGTATCGGCCATTTCTTTCCCTCCCTTCCATAACTATTGTAGAACCAATCAGAAGTCATCGTTGGTAGTGGGAATATGAATTTGACCTTTATTTATATTCTTGTTGGTGTTAATATTATGAATATAAACAATTTATTGATAGTTTCACTACTAAGTATGGCTTGAGAGGGTGATTTATATTAAAATATATACAGTCAGTTTTTTTGGACACCGGCAAATAAGTGCCGCTATCAGCCTCGAAGCACATCTTGAAAAGATAATCCGTGAATTGCTTGGCAGTAAAGAGTATATAGAATTTCTGGTTGGTCGTGATGGTGACTTTGATCAACTCGCTTCTTCTACCGTTCTGCGATGCAAACGAAATGTGAGAGATGATAACAGTTCCTTGATATGGATCTTACCATATCCAACTGCGGCATATCGTAATAACGCAGATGATTTTCAAGCCTATTATGATGAGATTGAAATTTGTGAGTCCTCTGCAGAAACTCACTATAAATCAGCATATCAAGTCCGAAACCGGGCAATGGTTGACCGCTCTGACTTGATTATCTTTTGTGTAGAACGCAGCTCTGGCGGGGCATATCAGACAATGAAATATGCCGAGAAGCAGGGCAAGCGAATAATCAATATTGCAGAAGTAACCCGTTGGCCTTGCCACAGAAAGTAAGAGAATCCAGGTATGCATTTAGAGGAAAACTACATTAAGGAATTTGAAGAAGAACAAAAAGAACTTGAAAAACTTGTGAACCAAACTCAGCCGCTGTCTGAAAAAGAAGAGCATAACTTAGAACTTCTAAAACAACTTGCAGATGCGCAGACATCGCAATACGAACATATTGAAAATCCAGAATACAGAGAGTTCTGGGCGGAAGTAATTTATCCCTATATGTGCACAGTTGCTAAATTACAGGGCGGGAAAGTAACTTTAGAAATAAATGAAGAGACCTTAACTGGAAAACTTACTTACCTGGGACATGATCTGATTATCAATAATGTGTGTTGTGAGACATTGAACATTGTCCGTATAATGCTGATTTACACAGATGACTTTTTTATCAATGCCAAAGACGGACTGACAGAACTTCAATTCCTATTCCAGCTTCACGAAGAGAAACAAATTACAGACAACTCGGAAGAAATCAAGAATCTACGAAAGCAACTTTTCACAACTGAATATTTTCAGCTGATATACAGTGACAAATAGACACTGAAATAAAAAAGAGTGCCACGGCTCAAACTCAAAAGAGTAAGAACCGTGGCTTTTCTATATGCTGACCTTATCGCTCAGACTGTCGTTCTTCTTTCTGTTCTTCTTTCCTGCGGTCAATTCCAAGAATATTTTCAACAGTCTGCTTGGCAACCAAATATTCCTGCTTATCTTTCTTTACCTGATGATATTCCGCATAAGCCTTTTTCTTTTCAACCAGCAGTCTGTGAAACTCCTCATCCAGCATCTGACGGGAGGGGATTTTCTTTGTTTCCAACTGATCAAAGGCTTGCTTTGCTGCTTTGTGAAGCAAAATAGCATCTCGATGTTCCTCAAAGAATTTCGCACTGTATCCGGACTTGCGGTAAGCTTCATAGGTCTTGCGGGTCTTAGAGTAGTTGTCAATATGAGTTCTTAAAACCTAAATTTCTGCCATGCGATTTTCTGCCGCCTTGATGGTATCCGACAATTCAGAAAATCTATGAGTCAGCTTATCTGTCAGTGCTGCCAGGTTCTCATAGCTGTCCACACCTTTTTCCTTCAAGAGACAAACCGTGCGAGCAGCTTCCTTTCGATTGTACTTCTTCGCCCAACGTTCATAACCGACAGATTTTCCTTCAGACATCTTTGCCTGCACATCAATCAGCAAATTAAATTGTTTCGGTGCAACTGCAGGGCGAGTAATACGACTGCTTCTGTGAATTGGTTTCCCGGAGATAATGGCACGAATATCTTCTTCAGAATATTCTTCACCAAGAGAACGCAAGCGGATAAATCGCTTCTGATCCTTTCCACGGAAAGCAGGGTGTTTACCATCCTGAAACTCAAAACCAAGCTCTGTCATTTTCCGAAGAAATTCAGCAAAGTTCTTTGGCTTGTTTTTCAGCACCTGATCTATGGCTTCGCAAAGTGCATCTCTCTGAGTTCGCTTGCGGGGGAAGGTGGTTCGTTTTGCTCTTTCCCGATATGGCTTCGGTGTAATAATAGACAATCCATGTTCTGCACATACAAGATCACTGACACGCTGAACAGCCAGTCCGGACAAGGAAAAATCCTTGAACTTGCGTGAGCAATCCAAAGAAGTGGAGTTAAAAATAATATGGTTGTGAATATGCGCCCGGTCAATATGAGTGGCAACGATAAAGGCATGATTGCCTTTGGTAAATCGTCTGGCCAGCTCATAACCAACCTGATTTGCTTCCTCCGGCGTAACTTCACCTGGCTTGAAAGACTGCCTGATCTGATAGGCAATCACATTATTCTTTTGCTGTCTGTCGGTAATATGCTGATATTGTCTTTTTGCAAGCAGAAATTCCTCGTCAGCAGTCTTTGGGTCACACTCATAGGAACTGATAAATTCTCCATCATTGGTCTTTTCCGCATTCTGTGAATAGTCCGTTCGGTCTGCCAGACACTGAGCCACCGTTTTACCCTTATTCACATGGAGTGCAATCAATCTTGTTGCTGCCATTTGTTCACCAACCTTTCATGAAAATGGCACCTACCTAAATGGTAGATGCCATAAAAATCATTTATTCTTCTGGAATATAAACATATCCAAAGTGGAATTGAGAATTTGAAATGACCTGCTTCAGGTTCCTATCCGTGCTACGTACTTGAAACATCGCAGCCTGAAGTTTTTCTTCTGGTCTAATGTCACAAATTTTAATCCAGATTTTAGCTTCTTCATTTTCACCAAATTCTTCCGGAATACTAACCGTATCACCTGGACAAGTAATCTGGTCTTTATTAGATACGATTTCCATTACAGTGGCAGAATAACAAATATCATTTTTTTCTCCACCGACAGCAAACAGCATCGTTACAGTTTCTCCACTTTTAATCAACTGATTGTAGTAAGAGACTTTCTTTTTTGCCATGCCAAAATGGAGCGATTGAGTGGAAAACCACGTATATCCCAACTCGTTTTCTTCCTCAGCTCTCATATATGCTTCAACGGTTTCTTCTCCATCCATAGGTGTTCCTTCTAAGTCATAGGCTGTGCCCAATTTAATAAATATATAATCATTTATTGTCTGGATATCTGTGCGCTGTATCAATATCTGTTTTGCCACCTCTACCCCCAAATACTTTTTCTTGAGTTCCGTGTATAATTCTTCATCTTGACACAACATGTAGATCTCCATCATTTCAGATAATGCTGTAGTTTTACTAATTCCCTTAATTTTGACAAACTCATCGAAAACCTGCTGTGTTCTCTCATCTGCATATAAAGATAAATAACCTGGTCTGCCCATATCTGCTCTCCTTTCAAAATGTACCGCATCGCTCCATACGACTATATTATCATTTGATTTCAGAAATGTCAACATGAATGTACCGCAACAATCTAAACGAAAGGAGCCACCCAAAGGCAGCTCCTCAAAATACATATTTACGATCTGATAAAATCACTTAATCCGTCTCGCCATTCCTCCAGGGTAAAGCAAGCCGCTACAATAATGAATAACGTTAGGAATGCCGCTAAACCCATTCCAGCCAAAATTCCTAAGGACAACCAGTTTGATTGTACAATGCTGGCAATGCCACATGCCACAATCAAAAACAGGAATAGGGTAAAAGCATATCCAGAAACAGTCTGTGCAAGCTTTGCAAGCAGACAAATAATCGCAAGAATCAACAGCACTGGCAGTGCAAATATCTTTAAAACCAGCTTCATAGGGGTCAGCTCCTTTCTTTCTACCATCATTGTACATGACAGATTATTTGTAAGCAATGATGTCAAGAAAAAAGCTGTCGTTAAAAAAACATTTAATCCATACTGTCCGGTTTGTATTGAAAATGTTCTTGTACTTTCTGATGAGTCGTTTTATCAGAAAGCATATACGCAACTAGCGGAACACTAACTAATCCTTTCTCCCAATAGCCATCGGCTGGATCATCAACATACTTTAACCATTCAACTCCAATGAATATTTCCATATCAGAATCTAATTGACTTTTTGCAGATTCGTTTATCCACGGAACCTGTTTGATATTCGTTTTCTGTCCCTGCTGGTCAACAAAAAATGAATCCATAGGTACAGCTGTTGAAGTACATTTTCCAATACCTACAAAGCCACATCCGGCAATATAGCAATGTACCAAATCACCCACATGAATATTGCTTAAAGACTTTCCACTATTTGTTTTATTTAGGTAATTGCGAAACGAGTTCACAATCTTGATTCCAATAAGGATAAAACCCGGCAAGGCCGGGTTTTGTGGAGGCTG
>PPYF01349813.1_pt1 | contig 15540 bp, 10 predicted proteins | sample 1559871 | NCBI WGS metagenome assembly PPYF01 (sample SAMN08240021, study PRJNA423297) | Human gut metagenome, whole genome shotgun sequencing project. | reverse complement strand
TCCAAACGGTATCATCTGGAATGCCAGAGCACAGCGGATGGGACGATGGAAATTCGGATGTGGGAATATGATGCGCAGATTGCTTTGAGGAATAAGGAATACCGGGACGGTGTGCTGTATGTGAAATTTCCGGATTCTGCAGTGATCTATCTGAGGAGCAATTCGAATACGCCGGATGAATTGAAAATTTGCGTTTGTATCGGACAAAAAGAACTATTTTACGAAATTCCGATCCTGAAAGTAAAGAACTATACGTTGGAAGAAATTTTTGAAAAAGAGTTATGGATGTTGATCCCATTCTATATTTTTCGATATGAAAAAGAATTTCGAATAATTAATGGAGATGAAAAACGGCTTCGCAGTCTGAGGATGGAATATGAGAACGTAGCTGCACGGCTGGATCAGGAGTGCCAAAGCGGGCGTATGAAGCCAATTACCGGCGGCGCGTTGTGTGAACTGGCGAATACTGTAGTGGAAAAACTGGCGTCGAAATATGACAATGTGGAGAAGGAGGTTACGGAAGTTATGGGAGGAAAAGTGTTGAATTATCGGTCGAAGGAGATTTTTCGGGAAGCTATGGAGAAGGGGCTGGAAGAGGGACGTAGGAAAGGTCAAGAAGAAGGACGCGAGGAAGGACGCGAGGAAGGACTGGAAGAGGGACGTAAAGAAGGTCGTAAAGAAGGACGCTTAGAAGGACGCTTAGAAGGACGCTTAGAAGGACGTCTGGAAGGATCTAATCAAAAAACGGTCGAGTTGGTAACTAAAAAGTATCAAAAAGGCGATTCTGTATCCAAAATAGCGGAAGACCTTCTGATGAGTGTAGAGGAAGTAGAAGAAATCCTGGGGAAAATGACAGTAAGTCAGTAATAAACAGGCTTCCAATATTTAGAAGAGTGCGTATGCCGTTCTATCATCTAAGCAGATGTCAGGGCGGCATGTTTTCTGATATTGGGGCGGCAAGGGCTGCGGGAGGGAATCAAGATTGAAAAAAGAACACTGGATTTGCGGCGGCGCAGGCTGTGAAGCGCCGCTGTTTCGAAGAAGCTTCTGGCTGGATAGGACAGAGCGCTTTCAAAGCGCCCGTCTGGAAATCTGCGGACTGGGATATTTTCTATTCTATATCAATGGAAAAAGGATCAGCGATCAGGAGCTGATGCCGGCGATGACAGACTACGCGTCGGTGCTCGGCTGTGAAACAACGTATCCGGTATGGGAGGAGCGCAGCGCACATCGCTGCCGGTATTTAAGCTTTGACTTACTTCCATATTTAAAGGCAGGAAAAAACGTACTTGCAGTACGACTGGGCAATGGCTGGTATCATCAGACAGAGCGGATTGCCGAAGGAAAATTTGTTTTCGGTCTGCCGAAGCTTTGGTTTGAACTGACGTTGACGGATGCAGACGGAAGACAGGAATGGATTGAAAGCGACCGGCAGACATTGTGGCATCCGGGCGGATTGCTGAAAAACAACCTCTTTTTGGGAGAGGTGCGGGATTTGCGGAAAGAGCCGGAAGGCTGGCAGGATCCGGACGCTGATTTATCCGGTTGGAAGCCAGCACAGCCGGTCCATGCACCGGAAACCCTTTTAGAAGAGCAGACCTGTCCGCCGGATCGTGTGATCCGAAAGCTTTATCCGGTCCTGATTGGGGAGTACGATGGCAGAAAAATGGTTCCGCTCGCATGGGCAAAAATTTATGGGGACGACAGCCTGCTTGTGCAGGGCTATGACGCGATCCTGCGCTGGTTCGATTATATGGATGCCCACAGTGAAAAGGGACTTGTGGTCCGCGAAGAGGAGGGCGGCTGGTGTCTGGGCGACTGGTGCTTCCCGGCATCAGAGGAAAAGGAGCAGCTGCCGGAGGCATTTATCAATACGTTCTACTACTTGCATGGATTGCAGGAAATGATGCAAATTTCAGAAAAAATGAATAATAAACTGCCAATTCGATTTGCGGAGCGGGAAAAGAATGTCAAAAATGCTTTTCTTGACGCTTACTTCGATCCGGAAACCGGAGATTTCTGCGAAGGAAGGGCAGCAGGCAACGCCTATGGACTGGCACTTGGGCTTGGGGATGAGCGAACGAAAAAGCATCTGGTCGAAAAATATGAAGCGCTCGGACGTTTTGATACCGGAATTTTCGGCACGTCGATGCTTTTGGAACAACTGTTTTCCATCGGCGCAGGGGATCTGGCAGTAAGGCTTCTGACCAATGACAGCGAAGCAGCGTCCTTTGCACATATGAAACGAAATGGTGCGACGACGCTCTGGGAGCGCTGGGATGGCAGAGAATCCCATAACCATCCGATGTTTGGCGCCTGTGTGCGGCTGCTGTTTACACAGATCCTTGGGATTCGGATGATGCCAGCGGCGCAGCCGCCCGTTGTCAACCCTGCGCAGCCGGACGTTACTGCACAGCCAGCACAGGCATTGAAGCCGCTCGACGGCGAACTGCAGCCGCCAGCCGTGCCCGGGTCCGCGCAGCATTTTTCTTACGAAATCCGTCTCAGCAGCCAGCGGCAGCTGACCTGGGCAAAGGGCAGTATCCAGACGCCGGATGGAATCCTTTCGGTGAGCTGGGAGCTTCTGGAAAACGGGGAAAAGCAGGTGGAGTGGAGCCTTGCGCCCGCAGGCGAGGACAAGGTGCCCACAATGTGATACGGCAGCTCGGCGTGTCGCACTACATTAAAGAAAAGGAAAAATAACATGATAGAAACAATTCTGGAGGAAATCCGTGTGCTGAATCTTCCGCTGTTCTGGCTGACGGAGACGGAGCATGGAAAGCGCACGACATGGAGCTTTGTGCCGGACAATCCGTGCAATGACATCTATTCCGTTACGAAGGTGTTTACCGTGACGGCGCTTGGCTTTTTATACGATCAGGGACTTTGGAAGCCAGACGATAAGATCTGCGATCTGTTTCGGAAAAAGCTGCCGGAGCGCTATGATCCGCAATGGGAAGAAGTGACGCTGGATCATGTGATCCGGCACCGAATCGGCGTGACGGAGGATTTTCTGGATATCGATAATTATGATATGACGCAGTTTGGTTCGGAGGATTTTTTAAAGCTCGCGTTTGAACGTCCGGTTCCGGCGCGGCCGGGCGTGGACTATCAGTACAGCGACGGTGCATATTATCTGCTGTCCCGCGTTGTGACGGAGCTTTCCGGAGAAAAGCTGGACGACTTTCTGCGCCCGCGCCTGCTGATGCCGCTGCATGTAAGGGAGGCGGCTTTTTCAAAGTGTCCGATGGGGTATCCGATTGGAGCGACCGGCATGTATGTGCGCACAGAGGACATGGCAAAGCTTGGCGAGGTCTATCAAAACGGTGGCACATTTGAAGGAAAGCGGCTGCTTTCGAAAGAGTGGGTCGAGCTTGTTTTTGAGCGGGAATATGAGCTTGCAAAGATGGAAAACGGAGGGCACTGCAAGGGCGGTATGAACGGACAGATGCTGTATCTGTCGCCTCATGGCCGCGTGATCGCGTGGCAGAGCTATGACCCGGAGGGAAAAGGGAACACGTTGATGGAATTGATTCTGAAAAATGAGTGAGAAGTGCGCATGGCGCGCTTTGAGTAACAAAATCCCCGCTGTCACAGCGATTCAGGCTGTGGCGGCGGGGATTTTTGCCGTGAGCAGCATTCTGGCTGCTTACGCGGAATTTTTACATGTCGTATGAAGCAGCGAGTGTTACGGCTCAAGCATAAACTCTAAAAATTTCTTCGCATTTTCCGGGTGCTGGCAGTTGGCAGGGATGGTAAACCATGCATTTGCCCGATCTGTCAGCAGATATTTGGATCTGCTGACGCTGATGCCGATGGGGATTTCCCCGTCGGTATTGTCATCAGGAAGATCCTTGTATATAACCTGATCGCCGTACTGCGCCAGCTCCTCGTCGGTAAAATACTGGTGCAGGTCGCAGAACAGACCGGCTTCGAGATTGTGATCCATATAGGTATCATCTGTGATGAGGGCGTCTAAGGTCTTGCCGGATATCATCGCGATAATTTTCTGTATATTTGCATAGGAGTATTGATCGGAGTTTTCATAATCCACATACATATCCCGGCTGATTGCGGCACAGTCGCTGGAGGTATCGATGTCAGCATACTGCTCAAAATCGGCGATCATCGTGTCGGAGTCGACCTCGGTATTCATGTAGCAGTTGACAAAGGCTGCTTCCATGACGGTATCCTTGCGCGTCGCAAAGGTGTAAATCAGGTTTCCCGCAAAGGCGAGAACCGCGATCACGACGATCGTTTGGATTTTATAATATTCCCAGAAATAAGCCCATTTTTCCTTGAAGGGTTTCCCTTTTAATTTTTGCTGCTGTTCCTTAACTTCGTCATGGACGGAATTGCCTGTTGCCATTGAGTGCCTCCCTGTAGTTCGGTGTTGAATCCTGTATTTTGCGGCATGCGGCAAAATCTGGTGCCGGTATCCTGTGTTCGATCGTTTCGATAGTATGGAAAGATTCATGCGCTGATATTTATCATAGTCGTTTGATTTTGGGAAGTCAATGAAAGCATTGTGATAGAAAAGTGAAAATTTTCTAAACTACCGGATAAGTCCCTGGGATACCTTGAAAAAAAGCGAATTCTGTACTATGATAGCTTTATCGGTTTGAAAAAGGGAGCACTGTCAAAAGGACAGACCTTTCAAAACCCTGAGCTTCCCGGGATGGGGAATAAATACGAAGGTGGTAAAGCAATATGAATGAAAGCTATGTAGAATGTCTGGTGGCGAAAAAACCGTCCAGTGCGATGAAAGCACTGCAGGTTTTTCTGATTGTCCTGGCGGTGTTTTTTTTCCTGCTTAGCATGCTGAATGCCCTGATGTGGCTCGGAGTGGCAGCAGCCGGAATCGGAGCGTATTTTACTTCGCTCAATGCCAGCGTGGAGTTTGAATATCTGTACGTGGATAAGGAGATTTCCGTCGACAAGATTTTAAACAAAACCAAACGGAAAAAAGTCGAGAAGTTTGAAACAGAGAGTATGGAGATTTTTGCACCGATCAACTCCTGGCATCTGGACAACATGAAGAATCGTCAGCTTAAGGTGACGGACTATTCCAGCGGCGTTGCCGGACAGCCGGACAGACGCTATGTGATGATCTACAGCGGAGACCGCAAGATCATTTTTGAGCCCAGCGAAGCCATGGTAAAAGCACTTCAGTCTGTTGCGCCCAGAAAAGTATTTTTCGATTGACACAGAGTTTTAATTCTGTTACACTTGCCTCAAACGAACTGTCAGTAGTGTATTTACTGGCAGTTTTCATTGAATTGACAGTTAAAATACGCAGGAGGAGAGAAGATGGGTCAGATTATTGGCGAAGGTATTACCTTTGACGATGTGCTGTTGGTGCCGGCATACTCTCAGGTAATTCCCAATCAGGTCGACGTGACTACCTGGTTGACAAAAAAGATCAAGCTGAACATTCCGCTGATGAGTGCGGGAATGGATACCGTTACAGAACATAGAATGGCGATCGCAATGGCCAGACAGGGCGGTATCGGTATTATCCATAAGAATATGTCCATTGAGGCGCAGGCCGATGAGGTGGACAAGGTAAAACGTTCTGAGAACGGCGTCATTACAGATCCTTTTTCGTTATCCCCGGAGCATACCCTTGCAGATGCCAATGAGCTGATGGCAAAATTCCGTATTTCCGGTGTCCCGATCACAGAGGGCAAAAAGCTGGTCGGCATCATTACCAACCGCGACCTGAAATTCGAGACAGATTTTACCAAGAAGATTAAAGAATCCATGACCAGTGAAGGTCTGGTTACGGCTCCCGAAGGTATCACACTGGAAGAAGCAAAGAAGATTCTGGCAAAGGCAAGAAAAGAGAAGCTGCCGATCGTTGATAAGGACTTCAATCTGAAGGGCCTGATCACGATCAAGGATATTGAGAAGACGATCAAATATCCTCTTGCAGCAAAGGATGCACAGGGACGTCTGCTCTGCGGTGCAGGTGTTGGTATTACTGCCAATGTTCTGGATCGTGTGGCAGCTTTGACAGAAGCCAAGGTTGACGTTATTGTTCTGGATTCCGCACATGGTCATTCTGAAAACGTACTGCGCTGCCTGCGCATGATCAAGGAAGCATATCCGGATCTGCAGGTAATTGCGGGCAACGTTGCAACCGGAGAAGCGACCAGAGCACTGATCGAAGCAGGTGCAGATGCCGTTAAGGTTGGTATCGGACCCGGTTCTATCTGTACAACCCGTGTGGTTGCAGGTATCGGTGTTCCTCAGATCACAGCTATCATGGACTGCTACGCAGTTGCAAGAGAATATGGTATCCCGATCATCGCAGACGGCGGTATCAAGTATTCCGGTGAAATCACCAAAGCAATCGCGGCAGGCGGAAGCGTCTGCATGATGGGTTCCATGTTTGCAGGCTGTGATGAGAGCCCCGGACAGTTCGAGCTGTATCAGGGACGTAAATACAAGGTTTACCGCGGCATGGGTTCCATTGCTGCGATGGAAAACGGCAGCAAGGATCGCTATTTCCAGACCGACGCCAAGAAGCTCGTTCCGGAAGGCGTAGAAGGCCGTGTTGCATACAAGGGCCTGGTAGAAGATACGGTATTCCAGCTGATGGGCGGTCTTCGTTCCGGTATGGGTTACTGCGGAACAAAAAACATCGAAGAGCTGAAGGAAAACGGCAAATTCGTCAAGATTTCTGCAGCAGCTCTGCGTGAGAGCCATCCTCATGATATTCATATCACGAAGGAAGCTCCCAACTACAGCTCTGCGGACTGATTTTAACCGATTGGCCGCATAGCATAGAATAGGATGTCCCGTTGGCGGGTATCCTGTTTTAACACAATCAAACACAAAACGTGTGACTGGCGGATTAGTGGAGATCACCACGGGGAGCACGTTTGAAGAAACCGACCGCCTGGGTACTGACAGCAGAAGATGATGTGAGTATTCAGGCGGTTTTTTATCGTATTCATTTCAAAATGGAGGACAACATGGAGCTTTTAAATCTTTCGGAAGAACTGAAAAACAACGCCTATCCGGGACGAGGTATCGTCATCGGCAAAACCCCTGACGGAAAACAGGCGGTAACAGCGTATTTTATTATGGGCAGAAGCAGCAATTCCCGCAACCGCGTGTTCGTAGAGGAGGGCGAGGGCATCCGCACACAGGCGTTTGACCCGTCCAAGCTGGAGGATCCGAGCCTGATCATCTATGCACCGGTTCGCGTGCTGGGCAACAAGACGATCGTTACAAACGGCGACCAGACAGACACGATCTATGAGGGCATGGACAAGCAGCTGACCTTCGAGCAGAGCCTGCGCAGCCGGGAATTTGAGCCGGACGGTCCGAACTACACTCCCCGTATTTCCGGTATCCTGCATATCGAAAACGGCGGTTACAACTTCGCAATGTCCATTTTAAAGAGCGACGACGGCGATCCGTCCTCCTGCCTGCGTTACACCTTTGCTTACGAAAATCCGAAAGCGGGCGAGGGCAGATTTATCCACACCTATATGCATGACGGCAATCCGCTGCCGAGCTTTTCCGGCGAGCCGAAGAAGGTTGCGATTTCCGGAGATATCGACAGCTTTACTCAGCTGGTTTGGGAAAGTCTGAATGAAGAAAATAAGGTTTCCCTGTTTGTGCGCTACATCGACATCGAAACCGGCAAATACGAGACAAGAATTGTGAACAAAAACCACTGAAAATGGAATGGAGGAAAAAATGAACGAAATTCAGTTAAAGTACGGATGCAACCCGAATCAGAAGCCTTCCAGAATTTTCATGGAGGATGGCAGCGACCTGCCTGTTACCGTATTAAACGGCAAGCCAGGATATATCAATTTCCTGGATGCATTAAACGGCTGGCAGCTTGTTTCCGAGTTAAAAAAAGCGACCGGACTTCCGGCAGCAACCTCTTTTAAGCACGTTTCCCCGGCTGGTGCGGCAGTGGGACTTCCGCTGACGGATACGCTGGCAAAAATTTACTGGGTAGACGACCTTGGAGAGCTTTCTCCGCTGGCATGTGCCTACGCAAGAGCGAGAGGTGCAGACAGAATGTCTTCCTTTGGTGACTTTATTGCACTGTCTGATGTCTGTGACGCAGACACGGCAAAGCTGATCAAGCGCGAGGTTTCCGATGGAGTGATCGCTCCCGGCTATACCGATGAAGCGCTGGAAATTTTAAGAGCAAAGAAAAAGGGCGGATACAATGTTATCCAGATCGATCCCTCCTATCGTCCTGCCGAAATCGAGAGAAAACAGGTGTTCGGCGTGACCTTTGAACAGGGACGCAACGAGTTAAACATTGATGAAGAGCTGCTGTCAAACTTTGTAACAAAGAACAAAGAAGTGCCCGAAGAGGCGCTGATCGATATGAAGATCGCGCTGATCACCCTGAAATATACCCAGTCCAATTCTGTTTGCTATGTAAAAGGCGGACAGGCGATCGGTATTGGTGCAGGTCAGCAGTCCCGTATCCACTGCACGAGACTGGCAGGACAGAAAGCGGATAACTGGTGGCTGCGTCAGTCTCCCCAGGTGCTTGGACTGCAGTTTGTAGACGGCCTTGGACGCGCAGACAGAGACAATGCCATCGATGTTTACATGGGTGATGAATACGAAGATGTGCTGGCCGAGGGCGTATGGCAGACCCGTTTCAAGGTAAAGCCTGCTGTCTTTACGAGAGAAGAAAAGCGTGCATGGTTAAACCAGCTGACCGATGTAACCCTTGGCTCTGACGCATTCTTCCCGTTTTCCGATAACATCGAACGCGCACATAAGAGCGGAGTAAAATACATTGCACAGCCCGGCGGCTCCGTCCGCGATGATGCGGTCATCGAATGCTGTGATAAGTATGGCATGGCGATGGTATTTACCGGAATCAGACTGTTCCATCACTAAGCTACACAAAACGGCACACCGGCTCGGATGAGCAGTGGCTGAAACTCCAGGGGCAAAGCGGTGACATCGCAAAAAATGCAGGATATCGCTTCGTGCCGGAAGGCGGTAAAGATTGAATAATAAAAACCAGATACCCGAGAGGCGAAGCCTTTCTGGCATCTGGTTTTATTATCGTATAGGAAACTTCGTTTCCATACGATAATAAATGCTTTACGAGGATGCACATTCTTTTTTATAAAAATAAAAAATATCCATCCGCCCAGGTCTTTAGGAAGTACACCTGTACGAATGGATATTTTATAAAAATCATATGGCTACAATAGCTATTTTCCGAAAAAATCTCAGATCACATCATCCGGCTGAGGATCGCATCCATATCCGCCGTCATAAGATTGTTCCGGCTTTAAGCTTAAATAATAACCGGCGTTGGTAATCTCGGTATAAGGAGTTACATACAGGCTTGCAATACCGCAGGTAACACCTGTAAGTAGATACCAGAGGATAAAGGAAAGCTGCAGCACGAAGTATTCCCACAGATGACCGCTCATCAGCTCTTTACTTTCATTGACACACTGACGGATTCCCTTATTGGGATCTTCTGCCAGAATGTAGAAGGCCTGGGAATAACGCAGTGCAGCGATGATGCCGGGGATGTAGCACAGGCAGCTCCACAGCATGATGAACAGACCCATCCAGAGGGAAAGACCAAAAATCTTGAGCAGCATGGGAAAGTATGCAAGCAGCTCGGAAATGCCGGCTTCTTCATGCTTGAAAACCTTCAGGCTGTATGCATAATAACCAAACTGAACGGTACCGATCAGTAGGCCGATAACGATCGCAACAACCAGGTAGATCAGGAAAGCGCCGATGCTGGGGGCATAGTTTAAAAATGCACTGTCTTCATACATGCCGGAGCTGATGGCTGCAGAAAAGTAGGTAGTAAAGCCGCAGATACTGGAAACAATACCAAGAATGATCTGCGCGGCGAGCTGGATCGCCCAGAAAACAAGGGTGGTGAGTACCGGATGCGGATTTGCCGCTTTCATAGCGTCCTTGGCATCCTGTTTGAGTAAGGCACGATTCATAAGGGAGTCCTCCTGCATAAAAAAGTGTAGTTATAACATTTGTACAGCAGGGTATTCCGAAACTGATAAAAATATCCCTGCAAAAGGTATTTTATCATATAACAGTGGGAAAGAACATTATTATTTTCTTAAGAACGATGTTGTATTTTAATGTTTGTTTTGATAAGATAAAACAATAATAAGGAAATGAAAGGATGGGAGATAAGGAAAATGGCTGAATTCTCGAAAGAAAATCCTGCAGCAGAAGAAGCAAAGGAGCCTGTTTCCAGAAACTTCATCGAGCAGATGATTGATAAAGATCTGGAGGAAGGCGTTTACGAAACAGTACATACCAGATTTCCGCCGGAACCCAACGGATATCTGCATATCGGACATGCCAAGAGCATTCTGTTAAATTATGGACTTGCAAAGCAGTACGGCGGTAAATTCAATCTCCGTTTTGACGATACCAACCCGACGAAGGAAAAGATCGAATTTGTAGAATCGATCAAGGCGGACGTAAAATGGCTGGGCGCAGACTGGGAGGACAGACTGTTCTTTGCATCCAACTATTTCGACCAGATGTATGAGGGCGCTGTAAAGCTGATCAAAAAAGGCAAAGCTTACGTTTCTGATCTTTCCGCGGATCAGATCCGTGAATACCGCGGTACGCTGACCGAGCCCGGCAAGATGGATCCCGGTGCAGAGAGAAGCGTAGAAGAAAACCTCGCTCTGTTTGAAGAGATGAAAGCGGGCAAATATGCCGACGGCGAAAAGGTTCTGCGCGCCAGAATCGATATGGCAAGCCCAAATATGAACATGAGAGATCCGGTTATTTATCGTGTGGCGCACATGACACATCACAATACCGGAGATAAATGGTGTATCTATCCGATGTACGATTTTGCACATCCCATCGAGGATGCCATCGAGGGCATTACCCATTCCATCTGTACGCTGGAATTTGAAGATCACCGTCCGCTGTACGACTGGGTTGTGCGGGAGCTGGAATACAAACCCTATCCGCCCCGTCAGATCGAGTTTGCAAAGCTGTATCTGACCAATGTTGTTACCGGCAAACGTTATATTAAGAAGCTGGTAGAGCAGGGCATCGTAGACGGCTGGGACGATCCCCGTCTGGTTTCCATCGCAGCGCTTCGCCGCAGAGGCTTTACACCGGAATCCATCAAAATGTTCGTAGACCTGTGCGGTATTTCCAAGAGCAATTCTTCCGTAGATTATGCGATGCTGGAATATTGCATCCGGGAAGATCTGAAATTAAAACGCGCCAGAGTGATGGCAGTCGTTGACCCGGTGAAGCTTGTGATCGACAACTATCCGGAAGACCAGATCGAATATCTGGACGCTCCGAATAACCTGGAAAACGAAGCACTGGGCAGCCGTAAGGTTCCGTTTGGCAGAGAGCTTTATATCGAACGCGAAGACTTTATGGAGGAGCCTCCGAAGAAATACTTCCGTATGTTCCCCGGCAACGAGGTGCGCCTGATGAACGCGTACTTTGTAACCTGCACAGGATGTGAAAAGGATGAAAACGGCAATGTAACCGTAATCCATGGAACCTACGATCCTGCAACCAAGTCCGGAAGCGGCTTTGAAGGACGTAAGGTAAAGGGCACCATTCACTGGGTAGCGTGCCAGACTGCAGTCAAAGCAACCGTTCGTCTGTATGAGAACATCATTGATGAAGAAAAGGGCGTTTACAATGAAGACGGCTCCCTGAACTTAAATCCCAACTCCCTGACCGTAAAGGAAGCATGGATTGAGCCTTCCTTAAAGGAAGCAAAGCCCTACGAAAGCTTCCAGTTCGTCAGACAGGGATACTTCTGCGTAGATTACAAGGATTCCAAGCCGGGCGAGCCGGTATTTAACCGGATTGTATCCTTAAAGAGCTCCTTTAAGCTTCCGAAAAAGGACTGAGCCTATGCAGGATCTGGTAATTGAGTGGAAAGAGGATGGGACCCATCTTTACGAACAGATTTATCAATATATCAGAGACGAAATCAGAAGGGGGAAGCTTCTCTGTCAGGAGAAGCTTCCCTCGACGCGTTCTCTGGCGGAATATTTGCAGGTATCCCGTAGTACGGTAGAGCTGGCGTATGACCAGCTCGTGGCGGAGGGATATCTGGAGGCGGTACCCTATAAAGGATATTTTGTCGCACGGGTGGAGGAACTGTACCAGATGGAGACCGCGCCGGACGCAGGAATAACGTCTCGCGAACAGGCTGGCAGCTTTTCACGTGCAGATGCAGGCGGCGATTGTCTTTTCCTTTCAGATGCCGCTTACGCATCCAAAGCTGCATTGGACGACTCGTCTGCGGTGCCGCCCGTTCAGATCGATTTTTCTCCAAATGCGATCGATATGCGTAATTTCCCGTTTGATTTATGGCGAAAAGTCAACAGAAACGTTCTGAATCTAATCAACCAAGACCTGTTTTTGCCGGGAGATCCGATGGGCGATCTTTCGCTGCGCCGCACGATTTCCCGATATCTGCATGCATCCCGTGGCGTGACCTGCAGACCGGAGCAGATCGTGGTTGGAGCGGGAAACGATTATCTGCTGATGCTGCTCCGTTATGTTTTCGAGGAAACAATCACAGCGGCGTTTGAAAATCCGACCTATCCGCGTGCATGGAAGATTTTTCAGCTCTTTGCGGGGGAAGTGGTTACGGTATCGTCGGATGCCAGCGGAATCTGCATAGAAGATCTGGAAAAATCGGGAGCGCAGGTGGTCTACGTGATGCCGTCGCACCAGTATCCCACCGGGCGTATGATGCCGATCGGGCGCAGGACAGAGCTTTTAAACTGGGCAGCACGGGAAAAGGAACGCTATATTATAGAAGATGATTATGACAGCGAATTCCGTTACCGTGGAAAGCCCGTGCCGTCCCTGCAGGCGAGTGATGCGGCGGGAAAGGTGATCTATATGGGAACCTTTTCCAAGTCGATTGCACCTGCAATCCGTGTCGGGTATATGGTGCTGCCGGAGGCTTTGCTGGAGCGCTACCGGCAAAAATGCGCCTGCTTTTCGTGTACGGTTTCGAGAGTCGACCAGGCGGTGCTGGAGCAATTTCTGGACAGCGGTGCGTTTGAACGGCATTTGAACCGGATGCGGAAAAGCTACAGCAGAAAACACGAAGCGCTGCTGGACGGGCTGAAACCCTTTTTGGGGCAATTTGACCTTTCGGGGGAAAATGCGGGACTGCATCTTTTGCTCACGGATCGCGTCGGACGCAGCGAAAAAGAGCTTGTCGACGCGGCACGCCGACAAGGTGTGAAAGTCTATGGTCTGTCGTCAGCGCTTGTGGGGGCAGCTGTCCCGGAGGCTGTGTGTCGCGCAACCGTTTTGATCGGCTTTGGCGGCCTGACGGAGGACGAAATCCGGGATGGTCTGGAGCGGCTTGCAGCGGCGTGGCTGATCGAAAAAAGATTGTGATTTTTTAGGGATAAATATAGGATTATTGGGGTTGACGAACCAGATGGAAAACGTTATAAATGAGGTGGTATTGATTTTTAATACCCGAGAATATAACACAACACGGAGGAATTCAGATGGGGATCATGAGTTCAGAATGGCGTGGCAGACTGCAGCATTGGATGCGCACGCTGAAGGATGATTTTTACAGACCTTTGGGGGAGATTTCCTGGGAAGCGTTCCGCACAATGGATCATTTATCTCAGGAGGAAGCGATGAATGGCCCGTTCGAGCCTGTAGAGCCCGGCTTTACCTGGGGCAAGACCTGGGAATATTGCTGGTTTAGAGGCAAAGTGGTTCTGCCTGCAGAAGCACAGGGCAAGAGAATTGTCATGGATTTAAAACCGGACGGCGAATCCACGCTGTTTGTAAACGGGCAGGAATTCGGTACCTACCGTGCTTCCTGGGTAACCCAGAAGCATCATTTCGTAGAAGATAACGTTCTGACCACTGACGCTGTGGCAGGAACAGAATATGAAATCCTGATGGAAACCTACGCAGGCCATTATTATCCGGAATCTCCGGACGGCGGCTGCGCAACCGGTCCGGTACTTCCCGGCGCATATCAGGACCCGCTGGAAGAGGGCAAGAGACGTACCCTCGGTATTTGCACCTTCGGTATCTGGAATGAAGACGCATATCAGCTGTGGATGGATGCAGACACCTTAAGACAGCTGTTGGACAAGCTCGATCCGAATTCCCTGCGGGCTGCAAAGATCGCAGAGGCGCTGGAGGCCTTTACCCTTGTGGTTGATTTTGAGCAGGATGAGGCTGGCAGAATCGCATCCTACAAGGCAGGCAGAGAAGCACTCCGCCCTGCACTGGAAGCGAAGAACGGTTCCACTATGCCTGTATTTTACGCAATCGGCAATGCCCATATCGATCTGGCATGGCTGTGGCCGATGGCAGAGACACACAGAAAGACAGAGCGTACCTTTGCAGCACAGCTGCGCCTGCTGGAAGAATATCCGGAATACAAATATATCCAGAGCCAGCCTGCCGGCTATGAGATGTGCCGCAAATACTACCCGGAGCTGTTTGAAAGAATCAAACAGGCGGTTAAGGATGGCCAGTGGATCGCAGAGGGCGCGATGTGGGTAGAACCGGACACGAATATGGCTTCCGGTGAAGCACTGATCCGTCAGCTGCTCTACGGCAAACGCTATTATCAGGAAGAGTTCGGCGTAGACAGCAAGATGCTGTGGCTGCCCGATACCTTTGGTTATACCGCTGCACTGCCTCAGATTTTGAAGAGCTGCGGCGTTGAATATCTGGTAACTCAGAAGATTTTCTGGTCTTACAATGAAGGCGAACAGTTCCCTTACCATTATTTCTACTGGGAAGGCATGGACGGCACGAAGATCAGCTCCTTCCTGCCTACCAGCTACACCTACCGCACCGACCCCACCGAGCTGATGAACGTGTGGGAGAACAGAAGCCAGAAGAGAGATCTGGATGCATTCCTCCTGCCCTTTGGTTACGGCGATGGCGGCGGCGGCCCGGCAAGAGACTATCTGGAATATGCGAAGCGTGAGGCTGACCTGGAAGGCTGCCCGAAGGTAAAACTGGAAGGCCCCATCGAGTTCTTCCAGGATATGGAAGCAGAAGGCGGACCGAAGCATACCTATACCGGAGAGCTGTATTTCAGCGCTCACCGCGGAACCTATACTTCTCAGGCAATGGTGAAGAACAACAACAGAAGATGTGAGCTTTCCATGCGTGATCTGGAATTGTGGGGCACGCTGGCAGCCCAGAAGGGACAGACATATCCTGCAGAGGCAATTGAGCGTCTGTGGAAAGAAGTCCTGCTGCATCAGTTCCACGACATCCTGCCTGGTTCTTCCATCGCAAGAGTTTATGAGGACGCGGAAAAAGCATTCCATGCAATTCTGGAAGAAAGCCATGAGCTGACTGCAAAGGCAGTTGCAGGTCTGGTAGAAGCCGGAAATGGCGTGACTGTCGGCAACTCCCTGGGATTTGCATATGACACACTGGTTGAGCTGCCGGAAAGCTTTGCGGCAGGTGCACAGACCAGAGAAGGCAAGGCTGTTCCCACCGAAAAGATCGGTGACAAGGTATATGGTCTTACAG
>PPYF01130101.1_pt1 | contig 15540 bp, 17 predicted proteins | sample 1559871 | NCBI WGS metagenome assembly PPYF01 (sample SAMN08240021, study PRJNA423297) | Human gut metagenome, whole genome shotgun sequencing project. | reverse complement strand
GAAGAAGCATTCAGACTGTGGCTCTCCGACGGCGGAAGCACGACATACGAGGAGTTCCTGAGCTTGGACGAGAGCAAACAGCATGCGGTGCTGAGATATCTTGGCTCGCTTCTGGTATATAAAAAGCTAACAGTAGGAGGCCAGAAGTTTTTCCTTGCACATACGGTTCCGGAAAAGTCAAAAATGCTCAATATTGATAGCTGTCGAATTTCAGATTTCATTATGGGTGAGCCGGAGTATGAAAAAATGTATTTTGAAGATGCGGTTATTGTAACAGGACATACGCCCACCGGGTTTATTGATCCGGATTACACAGGGCGGATATGGAAGGGGAACAATCATATTGCGATAGACTGCGGAGCCGTATTTGGCAATCCCCTCGGATGTATTTGTCTTGATACGATGGAAGAAATATATGTGGAGTGAAACAGATGAACATATTAAGATTTGTCAATTCTAAGGATATCAGAGAACACCTTCGGAATATCGGTTATGAATTTAATTCTCTTGAGGCTGCATGGCTGATTTATCAGTTCCGTGATGCGACGATTGACGAAAAGCATAAAGCGTGGAATGAGCTGATTGCAACCATGCCGGATTGCCCAATAGAGAAGCGTCTGAATACCGTTGCGCAGGACAGCCTGCATGCGTTTCTGAGGCAGTATATGGAGCTTGAAAATAAGTATCTTAATGAGTTTTACGATGAGAAACATGCGGATACTTTTGATTATAATAAGCCGTTTGTTTACAAATTCAAATACATTTACAGAGACGGCACGGAATACGAGTGGGATACGGTATTTTCCTGCTTCGATGCTTTGTATGAAAGCATCATGGAACCCGAAGATGATGCTATCTCCATTCAATGCACCAAAATGCAGATAGACAGATTGAACTCGCAGCAAATTGCGTATCTCACCCCATCCTTTAAATTTCTGCATCTTGATCCCGGACATATCGACAGTGATAAGGAAAGCAACTTGTTTAGGGGCGTTTTTGACGGCCTGTGGTTTGAATTTCCGACACCGTTTCAGAAAGGTGATATTGTATGGGACCCGGCGCAACCAGAGGGCATCTGCGCCGGCCCGTTTGTGACAACAGGGGTTTGCCTTGACGGTATCGAAGATGACAGGGTAAAAGAGAACCTAAGAAAAAACGGCGATTCTTCCGATATGTGTGCCGGAGGATTCTTTCTGAATGAGGACGGCAGCATTTACGGAGAGTGTATGTCGAACTATATGAATCTTGAATTCTATGATAGGGAGTTGACCAGTTCAAAAAGAACGCTGATTGCACTCAGTAATTTTCTGAAGGATGAAATAGATCTGGTACTTTTCGCCCGCGCTTATCATCAGATCATCACTGCCGGCTATGCAGAGAACAGTATTCCGCTCGATTATATGAAGTCCGGCATGATTCTGGCGGGCTTATCCAAACCGGATCACATAAAATTATGGCTGGATGATGTCAGAGAAGCGCCGGAAGGATACTGTCACTGTCACAGTGTGAATGAAGCAAAGGAAAAGATAATGGAGTGTGAAAAGGAATTCATCGTTATTGATGAGATTGACTGCGATCATGATTTGGGCGCGTATGCTTCCGATGGCGGAGACGGAATCAAACTGATCGACTGGCTCGCCGAAAGAAAAACCTATTATCCTGTCAGGCTGCATACCATGAACCCTGTCGGACTCGAGAATATGCGGCGGGAAATTGACAGGTATTGGAATAAGACCAAATGAAAGGAACAGAGCGGAAATCATGTTTTTCTTTATTGCGGACGCGCACTTCGGGCACAGTGCGATTATTGATTTATGCCGTCGGCCTTTCAAATGCGTCGAAGAAATGGACGGCTATATGATGGAACGGTGGAACGAAAAGGTATCTCGCAATGATACCGTATATGTTGTTGGCGACCTGTTTTATAAGCATAAAGATCCCGACAACGTCCTAAAGCAACTGAACGGCAAGAAAAGGCTCATTGTCGGAAACCATGACGGCGGATGGCTAAAGAGGCTGGACGCTTCACGCTATTTTCTTTCGGTTGACCATCTCGCAGAGATTTCTGACGGCAAACACAAGCTCGTACTTTGTCATTACCCGTTGATGTGTTGGAAGCATGAACTGAAAAGTTATATGATTCACGGACACATCCACAATAACACAAACCAGCCCTACTGGCCGGTTATCAAAAACAATCCGCGTATACTGAATGCAGGTGCAGATATTAACGGTTTTGAGCCTGTGTCTTTTGATAAAATGCTTGCAAACAACGAATGCTTCAAGGCGGATGCTGACGCAAGGTTATATAATATAAAGGAGACGCAGGAATGAGGACGAAATATACCGACTTACATTATGGGCAGGTACCGACCTTATATCAGGCGCTTAAAAATGAAGTATGGAAAAGCGGAACGGCCGCAATTTTTTCGCTGCTTAAATGCTTTGCATATGATGTTGACAGCGACGATTATATGATTCAGGTGCTTGTGACCGCCGGTTATCTGGAAAGAATATCGTGCTTGGTTTATAAAGGCAGTGACGGAGCGTATAAAAAACTGCCTGCTGAAAAATACAAAAAAGACATTTTTGAGAGCTGCGCGGAATTTCCTCAGGAAATTTACGAAAGAGTACAGACATACGGAGTTTCGGCAGCCGAAGCAGAACGGATTCATAAAATGGTTTGGCAGATAGCGGATTTGGTATGCCCGATGATAGCGTGCATGAGCGAACAAGCTTTTGTCAGTGAATATGTCTATGCCATAGACTATGTGATAAGGCACAGGTATGATCTGCCCAAGCCGGATATAGATAGCTTGTTTCCGAGGAACTATCCGGATTATAATTACTGGGAGGGGTTACTCGTTGACAAGGTCAATGAATATATTGAATTATAGGAATATATAGAAACCTATCCAAACAAGGTAACAGAATTGCTTATGGTTAGCAATCTAAATTGAAATTATTCATATTTATTGGCGTATATAGTTATTTTATGCTGTAATAGCTTGATATACTCCTCATAATAGACAATCAACGGTGTCGGATAGATGTCGGCAAGCTCATCAGTCAGATCTGCTACTTGTTCTTCTGTCACTTTACAAAAGCGTTCCATTGTCTGCATATAACTTGGTCGCAGATTATCGGCATCCATATTCAAGTGGGCTGCTGCACTTTGCAAGCACAATTCAGCATCGCCTTCAAATGGGTACTGAGAAAAGTGCTGAAGCATTCTCCGCAGTTGTTCTGTCCCTGCGTTGCTGTTATATAGGCATAGCTTGATTATGAAATCCGTTACATCGAACGCTTCGTCCCAATCGTAGGCGAATACGCCCTTGGTTGGCGAGTATGCAAACTGCGGCGTGTCTGCGATCCGGCAGAACATTGCATACAGAGCCATACTGCCCAAATACTGCTGACGCAGTGTCGGGGACTTTTTTGTCCTGTCATAATCGACCGCAGAAAAATCCTCTACCCATTCAGTTCCAACAACAAATGGGTGCATCGGAAACAATCTGCGGTTTTCACCGCTTGTACTCATAATGTAGGCTTTCGGCGCATAGACACCGCATAGTCCGGCAAGCCGACTGCACATAAAGGTGTTGCAGGCGGACTGTATGTTTTCGTGCTTGACAAGAAGCCTTGGATACCCCACCCTTTTCGGTGTAGCAATATACTTGCATACGACGCCGAAGCCTTCGTGGTTCAAGGTCTTATAGTCATAATTGACTGTGTTGAGAATGTAGTCACCCATATCGTCCTCCGCTGCTTTGGGCAGTTTATTAGTGATTTTATATCTAAAATAGCCGCATTGTGCGACCACGGAATTTGTGCAGACACCATCTGCACAAATTGCTTTCCGTTTTCCTATTTCAAAAATCTGTTTTCATACTCCTGATGGTGCAGGCAATAACCCTGAGCAATCAGTGCATCCGTTTTCAGCGCAACAAGATTTGTGTCCGAGTGCATTGCACTGGCAATCTGTTGTATATCATAGCCGTAACGGATATATTCGAGGATTTCCTCGTCGCCCAAGGACACCTGAGAAGCGAACACATTCGCTTCATATTCCATTCGGCTCTCTTGCATATTGAAGATATTGAACTCTTTGAAGCCGCCCGCTTTCACAGCTTCCTTTCGGTGCAGAACATCGTGCCCGATCTCGTGGAGCATAACGATGCTTTCCATCACCGGATGCAGATCGTTTTTATGAAGATAAATCGGTTGCGCATCAGAACCTTATAGGCTCCACGCTGCCGTTTGAAATCCACGGGGACGACTTCGATGCCAAGCTCACGGGCGATCCCGTGCGGATCTCTCGTGGCGAGCGTATCGACCAGCCTATTTGCCGTCTGTACGATCTCCAAAGTCTGAATATCCAAGAGCGAACACCCCCTTCTGCCTGTTTTGGCAATTCTATTCTAACATAAGCGGTGTCCCATTAAACGGACACAATGAAATCAGTCCTTGCGGTATTTCTTGGGCGTGAACTTCTTATTCTTCTCTTTGGCGATCCAATACGCATCCTGCAAAGCTTTCATCATCACATCCAAATCTTCATCGGCAATATTACCGCCGGCAAAAAGACCGCTGACTTCGTCTACCAACGCTTGCGCCTGCTTTGCGCCCTTCGCACCGTACTTCTCTGCGGCGGAAAGGAGAAACTCCTCGTCCTCATTCAGAAAGTAGTTTTCTTCGGTATGAAACAGCTCTGCCAGTTTGTGATAGATGTCTCGCTTTCTCGGATAGCACTCGCCGGATTCATAGTTGGTGATTGTTCTGAGGGAAACCCCAAGAGCCTTCGCTAGTTCCTCCTGCTTCAAGCCCGCCTTTGTGCGGGCTTCTTTTAATTTTTCGCAAAACCTCATTGTACCGTCCTCCGTAGTGTTCAAAATATGTTAGAAATTAAATTGCTATTATCTGTTGACAAACGCAAATAAACTGCGTATAATATAAACACGCAATTAAGCTGTGTATTTATATTACTCGAACTTGCGTGTCTTGTCAAGGGGTTTCGGAAAGATACTGCAATTTTTAGGTGTCGAATATACACAATCGTGATTAGTATGCCCGTTCATACAGAAAAGGAGCAGCAATGGGGAGAAACAATACAAAGGCAGTAAAAAACATCGCAAAGATGTACGAGCAGTTGGGTTTGGCGCAGGACGACATATTCCATAAAACAAAGCTACTTTTGAGCATCTACCGTGATGTGGTTTGGACGACGCTTTCGGACTGCAACTGTGTAAACGAAGAAACCTATTACTATGGCGATGATTTGACGGATGCCTTGGTCTATTTGGAGGAGTTTGCGCCCGATATAGAACGCAGTGAGTTTGAACGCCGTGTGTGCAACCTGTTTGAAAATAAGTGGATGATCGACCTCATCGACAAGGCGATGAGTAAGGTCTATGACTACTACAACAACGGGCGACTTTACCACGAAATTCTCTCCAAGAGCTATTTGACCGCTTTCCACTTTACCGAAAGCGAGCTGCTGGAGATACTTAATTTAGAACGCAGCACCTTTTATGACCGAAAGAAGGAGGCTGTTATGTTGCTTGGAATAGCGCTATGGGGTTATGCGATCCCCGTATTTCGTGGCATTTTTGATACAGAGGGAGATGAGAGCGAGATCCCCGAATTCTTTACCAATACGGGAAAGCCCGACTTTTGTCCGACGAAAGTCCGATGAAAATCCGACTGATTTCCTACTGAAAGTCCGACTTTGCCTCTGCTATACTGCCTATGCTGCCGGATTGCATCCGCATTTCGGATGTTGCAAAAAACGAATAGGTCATACGAAGCAGTTACAGCCTCTAAGGTTTGTAGCTGCTTTTTTATTGCCTGTTTGCCGACAGCAGCTGTGAAAGATGTTCTCTTGAAACGCGATTGCAGCTTCCACCAATTTATAAGCAGCTTAGGCGAAGCAAATTGAATAGGGCGAGCTGACAGAAGAAGCCGTTGTAGCCATCAAGTATTGACTTGAAAGCTACAGCGGCTTTTTTGCGCCCTTTTCGCTTTCTCCTGAGCAGGAAGGGTGAAGTTATGTTTTTGCTACATTGGCAGAGCGCCGTGTCCCGTTATCCCTGATTCTCGGAATGAAATTTTTAATTTGACTTTATTAAAAAATTCCGAATTTCAAGGAGAACTCAAAAATGACGAACAACACAATCAATATCGACATCGACGCATTAACAGAGGATTTTAAGGTGCATTGCAAGGTTATCAAGCTGGGCTACGAGTATCCCGGCTACACAGGCACAGAAAAGTATGCCATTGTCACCGACCTCAGTTATGCACAGATTATGGAACGCTATGCGCCTGTTGCGGAGCACTATTGCCCGTTTCTGCTTCTCAGCAAAGCTGCTGGCGAGGTCATCGCAGACTTTAAGCGCAACGAGGACAAGTTCTCTAAGCGGATGCAGAAAGATGACAACTATGGTTTTGAAGATGGGGTGACTGAGCAATACCACGATGAAGTCTTTACTGTGGATTTTACCGGAGTACTATTTCAGGATGATACTCAAAAACAGCTCGTCAGAGTGGCGTTCTCTCTGCTAAGTGCGCTGCAGAAAAAGCGAGTCATAGCACACCTCTTTAATGGGATATCCTTTACCCAAATAGCTCGGTCAGAGGGCAAGGACAGAAAGACAATTTATGAGTCATATACTTCGGCGTTGAAAAAAATGAAAAAATTTTTGAAAAACACCCCCACAAAAGGCACCCCTTATTCAGAGTAAGTGAAGGGGTTATTCCTGATCCGGACAGGAAGTGCCTTTCAAATCACAAAAATTGAGAGGTTTTACATTATGGAAAACATGAACAACCGCAACACAGTTAAGCGTGGAGAAATCTATCTTTTTGATTTTGGAGACAATGAAGGCTCGATTCAGAATGGTGTTCGTCCTGTACTGGTAGTTCAGAGTGATGAGGGAAATGCTGCAAGCTGTACCACGGTGATTGCTGCGATGACTTCGGTGGTCAAGAAACGGTACCTGCCAACACACATCATTTTGGGTGACCGTTTCGGCTTGAAGGAGCCATCTATGGTGATGCTCGAACAATTGAAAACGGTCAATCAGGACGAGCTTGGCAAGTATATCGGTACGGTGGATGATGAGTTTTATATGAAGCTCATTAACAATGGGCTGAAAAAAGGGCTTGGAGTCTGGTTTTATAAGCCATACGACAATTCTGCTGAAACTCGTTGCTTGTGTCCGAAATGCTTGGACGACTACAAATACAGCGGTGAATATATCGTCAGACGGGCTGACCCGTTTACTCGCATTAAGGTGAAGTGTGATAAATGTGAAGATTATGGATATGAATACCGGATTACCGAGCGTGTCAAGAGAAGCACAGGAGGTAGTAAAAATGTTTGAGGACAGAACTGCCACAATGAATGCTGAAACTGAAACGATCGTTCGCTATCCCGCTTACGAAAAGCGAGTCTATACCGTAGATGAAGTTCAGGACATTCTGGGAGTAAGCAAGACCAGCGCATATAACCTTGTGAAATCGGGGGCTTTTCACTGCGTTAAGGTCGGCGGACAATACCGAGTATCTAAGAAAAGTTTTGATGCTTGGCTCGATGCCTTAGATAACTCCACTGCGGAAAGTCAAGTCTGCGACTGATATAATCGCATCATTCCCAAGTCCTCCGGAAGTCAGTATCATATAGCCAAGCTGATTGGCTTGGCTATAAGGCGGCTGACGAGCCGTTAAATAAAACAGCCACGGAGGGTCCTAATGGAAAAAGTAAGTACAGAAAATACAGCAATGCAGACGGAAAAACGCATCTATACCGTAGAGGAAATACAGGATATTTTGGGTGTAAGCAAAACGAGCGCTTATAGCCTTGTAAAATCCGGCATGTTTCATATCGTCAAAGTTGGCGGTCAGTATCGGGTGTCAAAAAAGAGCTTCGACACTTGGCTTGAAGGACAGGAGGGCGACTACGAATGACGAAGAAAACTATGTCGGTTCGTGAGATGGGTGCGCTGCTCGGCTTAGGAAAGGTTGAGTCCTACTGGCTGGTTCACAAGAATTACTTCAAGACGGTTCTTGTCGCAGGAAAGATGCGGGTTGTTGTTGATAGCTTTGAGAAATGGTATGCCGGACAGTTTCATTACAAAAAAGTCGATGGGCCAAAGCCGGGGCGGAAATACGCCCATACGATGTCTGTTTATGAAGCGAGTGTAGTGATTGGCGTATCCAGCGGCGTCATGTACGATCTGATAAAGAAAAATCCGATCAAGACCGAAATCATAAACAACCGTATTCAGATACACATTGACAGCTTTGAAGAATGGTATGCCATGCAGGACAAGTACCACAAGGTAACATCAGAAGGAGGGACAGAAGATGTTTGAGAAACGAATAGCAGAACTCAACGGAACTGTAAAAGCGAAACGCACCTATACTGTCGCAGAGATTTGTAAAATTCTCGGTGTCGGAAGGGTTTCGGTTTACAACCTCATAAAAGAGGGGGCATTCAAAGCGGTTTTAGTAGACAGCAAATATAGGATTATCAAAGCGAGCTTTGACGAATGGCTCGATAGCGATAGCAGTCGGGAGGTATAGATATGGCTTCAATAGTCAAAAGGAAAAATCGGTATTCTGTGGTTTATACCGTAAGAGATGAAAAGGGCAATACCCGTCAAAAGTGGGAAACCTACGATACCAATGCTGCGGCAAAAAAGCGCAAGGCGCAGGTCGAATTTGAGCAGATAAGCGGAACATTTATTGTCCCATCTGCTAAAACGGTCGCAGATTTGCTTGAAGAATACACCGCCGTATACGGTGTCAGCACTTGGGCAATGTCTACCTACGAAGCTCGTCGAGCATTGATGTATAATTACATCCTTCCGCTGCTTGGAGACATGAAGCTGGACGACTTGAACACCCGTGTTATTGACCGATTCTACCAAAGTCTGCTTTTGGTAAAACCAAAGGTGGCCAACAATAGAAAGCCTCAGAGCGAATTTCTCACGCCACATACCATAAGAGAAATACATAAGCTCTTGAGAAATGCTTTCAATCAGGCGGTCAAGTGGGAACTGATGTCGAAAAACCCATGCTTGAACGCTACGCTTCCAAAAGAGGAACACAAACAGCGTGAGATTTGGACGGTAGAAACATTGCAGCACGCTCTCGAAGTTTGTGATGATGATATTCTCTCGCTTGCGATAAATCTCGCTTTTGCCTGCTCACTGCGAATGGGTGAAATGCTGGCACTGACTTGGGATTGCATTGATATAAGCGAAAAGAGCATTGAGAACGGAAACAGCTCGATTTATATCAACAAGGAATTGCAGCGAGTCAGTCGGCAGGCCGTCGAAGCTCTTGACAGCAGGGACATTATCTTCACTTTCCCACATATGTTCTCCAAAGGTACGACTGAACTTGTCTTGAAAGCGCCTAAAACCAAAACGAGTGTCCGTAAGGTGTTTCTTCCAAAGACGGTTGCCCTGATGCTTGCCGAACGAAAGAAGCAAATCGATGAACTGAAAGAACTGTTTGGAGAGGAATACTCCGACTATAACCTTGTGTTTTGTCATTCAACTGGCAGACCGATGGAGGGGCAAGTCATCAACCGCTCTCTGAAAAAGCTCATTCGAGAACACAATTTGCCGGATGTAGTCTTTCACAGCTTCAGACACGCCAGTATTACCTACAAGCTGAAATGGAATGGGGGTGATATGAAGTCAGTTCAGGGCGACTCTGGACACGCAAGGGCCGAAATGGTGGCGAATGTTTACAGCCATATTATCGATGATGACCGGCGATACAACGCCCAGCAATTTGATGAGCAGTTTTATAAAGCCAAAGCGCTGCCTCCGGAATATAGAGGAAAAACCATTCCAATGCCGAAATTTGAAACGGTCAAGGATTTACCAGATCCGATAACAATCACGGAAGAAAAAATGGAAAAGACAGAGGAGCCGATGCAGGAAGTCCCTGCTGAAGAAGATAAAGACACTTCGGACCATAATGCCGAATTGATAGCAAAGCTTCTGGCAAATCCTGAAATGGCAGCGCTTCTCAAAACGCTTGCAAAGAGCCTGTAAGATACGAGGGGATGGCCATAAAACCATTCCCTCTTGATTTTCTCAAAGCCTTTAGCTATAATAATTGTATTATTGCTTGGCGCTTACCCCGTAAGTTCCTGATGGATAATTGAAATACTTGAACTGCGCAACACACCCCAATTAGCACAGTGCCTGCTAACGAAGTGCTAAAAACAGCCGTTGAAATTAGCAGAAAAAAGTTGGGAACAGTTATCAGTTCAAGTTCTCTCGATGCCTGTAATATCAACGCTTTGTGAGGATTTTCTCTCCCTCTTTTAAGGCTCAAAATGAGGGCTGGGTCGATCTCCTAAGCGTGGGGTCGGGAGTTCGAATCTCTTCTGGGACGCCAAAACGAGGCGGCTTGTGAGAAGGTCCGAAGGGGCTTTTCACAAGCCGTCCTCTTTTTTTACCCTGCGCAGGATGATGCAGGCGGGGCCACTGCGTTCGGTCATCAGAGCATCGCGCATGGATGCGCTCCAGATGCGATGAAATGAGCGATGAAAAGGCACGGTTCAGACAAGCGTCTCATCCCCAAAAATCAATGCCTCTATTGAAATATTCACGGATAAACCCGACAACATTTCAATGGAGGCTGTTTCTGTATGATCGCAGGCAGCCGCGGCGAAAACGCCAGGCCCTTCGGGTGAGATCCGGGCTGCATCCGGCGGCCTGACAGATAATAACTCCCCGGGATCCATTGAGATCCCGGGGAGCGTTTGGCATATTCCGAATAAATTCAGCGCTTGCTGAACTGAGGAACCCGACGGGCGTCTTTGAGGCCGTATTGAATCAGTTTTTCGCCTTTTCCCCTGTATTTTCAAGGGTTTCCTCGTTCTGTCTTGCCGTTTCCCCTACGAGTTAACCCATCAATTAAGCCGATTCTTTTTCACTATTTGTGCTGAAAGCTTGGTTTATCACCGGTGCCAGTTCCCAAGGCTTATTGTACTTCACCTTGGCGTAAATGTCCATAGTCACCTTTTGATTTGCGTTGAAAGCATCTTGCTGTTTTTTCTCGAGCGGGGCGGTCTTCCCACGGACCGCCCCGCGAAGCTGTTACGGCTCGATGATGTTGAAGGGGTTGGTCCCGGTGATCGGGAACTGGTTCATATTCTCCATCATCAGCGTCAGCAGCTCTGCGCTGCCCTCGACCTTGACAGCCTGTGTAACCGTTTCCTGATTGTTGGTCAGGATCGCAAACAGCGCATTTTTCGGGCAGGTAATAGACACGTCTGCATCATCAGACAATGTATCCGCATAGACCAGCAGCACACCATTCTTCACGCGGAGCATGTGCTGTTCGCCCACGTCAGGCAGGATCACGTTCATGGTGAAGTCGCGGTCAGCCAGCGCCTGCTTGTCCATGACAATGGCCATATAGTCAAACAGCATGGGCGCGGAGAGGGCCTTGACCATGTCGCCGGTAGATTTGGTGGAAGCGGTGAGATTGGCGTTTCCATGGCGCAGCTCCTGCGCGGCGGTCAGATATTCGTTGCGCCACGGACCGGACTCCGCCTGATACCCCAGCTGCTCCAGTGCATCGGCGCACAGAAGCCGCGCGTCGGTGTTCGTCGGGTCGGCAAAGACGATGGTGTTTGTGACCTCGGCGACCCACTGATATTCACCCTTGTCAAAATCCGCCTTTGCCATTTGCAGGACCTTGTCAACATCCCCCAGGTACTCCACCCATTTTTTTGCGCTGTCGCTTGGCATGAGGGGGTTCAGGTTGACAGGGTTGCTGTCATACCAACCCATGAACTTCTGGTAGACCGCCTTGGCGTTGTGGGCGACCGTCCCGTAGTACTGGCGGGTGTACCAGATTTTATTGAGCGCCTCCGGCAGCTCGATCATGTTGGAGATCTCATCGCTGGTGTAGCCCTGATTGATATAGGTCAGAGTCTGGTCGTTGATGAACTTATACACGGCAGCCGTGTTGACCATGTAGTCGTTCACCACCTTGTTTCCCCAGTGCGGCCAGTTGTGGGACTGGAAGGTGACCTCCGCGTCCTTGCCGTAAAGGGAAATGGCCTCGGTGATATAGCTTGCCCATGCCGCGCCGTCGCGCACCTCCGCGCCGCGCAGTGTGTAGAGATTGTGGAGCGTGCCGGTGCAGTTTTCCGCCATCCAAAGCGCCTTGTACTGGGGCAGCCACGTGTTCATTTCGGCGGGCGCTTCCGTACCCGGCGTGAGCTGAAACTCCAGCTCCACACCGTCGATCGTCAGCTTTTCGCCGGACTGCGTGATCTCGTAGCTGGGCGTCATGAAGGAGACCGTTCCGGTGGACTGTCCCATGCCGATGCCCTGCGCCAGCTTGCCGGTCACGCCGGGGGTCAGCAGGATACCGTACTGATAATTGCTGCGGCGGCCCATACCCTTACCGGCGTAGACATTTTCCTTCACGGAGTGCTCCGTGAAGCCCACAGGCGTGATCACGGGGATCTTGCCGCTGGCAAGCTGATCTTCAATAGAAAGTGTCTCGTCTGCCTTATCCTCTTTCGCCATCACGCCGGCGATGCCGCCAAAATGGTCGGCGTGGGAATGAGAGATGATGACGGCCTTGACCGGGAATTTACCAAGATTCTTTTCGATCAGCTGCATGGCAGCCTGACTGCACTCCACGCTCATCAGCGTGTCAAAGACGATCCAGCCGGTATCGCCCTTGACAACGGTGAGATTTGCCATGTCATAGCCGCGGACCTGATAGATGCCATCCGCCACTTCAAAAAGACCATAGGCATGGTTGTTCTTCGTGTTCTCCCAGAGGCTGGGATTTACGCTGTCAGGCGCTTTTTCATAATCGTCCAGGAACGCATAGGCTTCCTGACTCCAGAGGATCGTCCCATCCTCGTCCTTCAGTTCCAGTGTTTCCGGCGCGTCGATCAGTCCGCGGATGGCGAATTCATATTCCTGCTTATCATCAAAGTCAAGTTCATCGTAGACGGCGGCATTTGCCTTTGCCGTAAAGTCTGTGGCGGGCTTGACCTCGGCGGTCAGACCCAGGTCTGCCTTTTCCGCGCCCGGCTCTTTGCGCCCATCCCGCGCACAGCCGACGCAGGACAGCAGCAGTACCGATGCAAGAAGCATTGCTGCAATGCGTTTCATAGCCATTCTTTTTCCATCTCCTTATTGTTCGCGGATAACAGGCGGCTGCCAGCTATCCAGTGCTGTCATATCCGGTACATAGATCCGCATGAACAGATGAAATTCCCCGTCGGAAACAGGCAGCCAGTTAGAGGTGTCTTCCGGTGCATCCTTGGACAGGATAATATCCAATGTGCCGTCCGCATTCAGCTTGAAGTCGGAGCGGTCGTTGATGCAGTAGCGGTCGATGGAATTGTCAATGAGGAAATCATCCTCTCCGTAGGCGGTCACGGACCAGAAGCCGCCCTCCAGCGTGGGAGGAAGGGTTTCAAAGTGGAGCGTATACTTCTTTTCTCCGGTCAGCGCTGCGCCGGTCTCATCCACCGCTGTCTTGGGATAGATCGCCACGTCCACGGTGTTGGCGCCAAGCCCCACCAGCGCTACCATCGCGCGGTAGGTATACTCCGTGCCGAAGTCGCCGATGGGCTTGCCGTAATAGATCCACTGACCGAGTTTCTGCGCATACTTCGCGCCATCGGCGGCCAGCGTGGCGCGAAGCCCCTGAAGCATCTGCGTCCAGCGCTCGGCAGCTCCTTCGCCCAGGAGGGCGGCGTCGAAGGTCTTGCCCGCGCCCACGTTGATGGCGGAGAGCTTCTTCAGCAGCTCCTCATCCGCATCGGCGGGCGGGTTGACCTGCATCAGAGCGTTCGCCGTATTGAAAAACTCTGCTGGCGTCATGGAAAGCACCTTGTTCACGGGAACAAAGTCATTTTCCTCTTTATAAGCTCCCTGCGGTGCGGCATACTCGCCTCCCTGTACATAAGCCGAAAGCGGCAGGAGCTGCATCTGCTCCTGAATGGCACAGACATTGGGCAGATCCTCGTTCCCGGACAGCACCGTGCGGGTGATCGACCACACCGTTGCGGTGGGCACGTCCACGCGCGTCACACCGTCGGGCAGCTCGCCCTCCCAGTCGGGAAGCGCGATGGCATAAGCACCCGCCTTGTCCGGCACGGCGGCGGTGTTCGTCCACGCATCCAGAAGCTGCACATTGCAGAAGCGATCTGTCTCCGGCAGAACGAAGATCATAGGCTCTGTGCTGATGTCAAGCCACGCCTGAGAGTAGACGGTATCGACGTTCGGCGTCACAACGGTGCGGAAAGAGGCGTCCGCCAGCTTTTGTGCATGGTTGAACTGATTGATGGGCGCACGGCCAGTCATGGTTCCGTCCGTATTGGTCGATAATGTTTTGGTTGCGTCGGTCAGCACCAGTGGGAACGCATAGATGTATGCCTCGCTGACCGTTTCCCACACGGTTTCCGTATCCGGTGTATCCGGCTGCGTTTTTTCGGCAGAGCAGGCGGAAAGAAGTCCGCAGGAAAGCAGTGTAAGCAGCGATAGTAGAATTGCAAGTATCTTTTTCATGTTGTCCTCCTATGATTCTCTCCTGTTTTTGGCCATCTCCTCGGAAGGGTTTGTGCGGATGGATTGACTATGAAGTCGTTTGTGATTTTCTCTTTATGGTAAACTATCGATTATTCCGCCCCTTTCTTTCTGCAAGCCTTGAAAGCTATTTTTTGTTCCTTTTGCGGCATTCGGTCTGCTTCAGCGTCACGGTATGGACAAGCCTGCTTTCCAGCAGCTTCAGGCGCAGCTTGTCAAGCGTCCGCCGGTAGAATCGCTCCGCGCCACTGGCGGTTGTACCCTCGAAATCCACCGCCAAGTCCTCAAAGGTAGACTGCGTGGACAAAGGGCTGACGCGTCCACAGGTCATGCAGAGGTTTTCGCCGCCGACAGTTGCTCTGATCTGCTGGTTTTCCTTCTTGACATGAACAATGCTCCCTTCGTGATTGACAGTGTATTTATTTCACTGTCTCTCATAAAGGGAGCATATCAATCAGAAACGGGGGTGATTTTGTAGTTTTTTTGATAGCCTTCCTTGAGACTTACTTTGCAAGCACAACGGAAATGCTGATCTCCTTTTCCTCCTCGCTCAGATCAAGCGCACCGCCGTCTGCGACGCTGACACGCAGTTCATACAGTGTGCCGTCGGCCAGGGTATCCACGCCAGTCCCAGCTTCATCCGTGATCGTCCACAGCTCTTTGCTGACCTCCGCCAGCTTTCCGTCTGCACCGTAGGCATAGAGCTTCAAATCAGCGGCGCTTCCGGAAAGATTGTTCATCCGGAACGAGACCGTCGTGTTGGGGTGGACGTTTTCGACTGTCACGGTGTTGCGCCAGCTGGCGACCGTGCCGTCACCGCCGTCCTGCTCAAACTGTTCCTGTGTCAGTACGTTCCGCGCGGCCTTATCGAGATCGACCTTGCGGTAGGGCATTTCGGGAAGATACACAAAGCGATCCTGCAAGCACAGCAGCTCCAGATAGCCCG
>PPYF01593770.1_pt1 | contig 15552 bp, 10 predicted proteins | sample 1559871 | NCBI WGS metagenome assembly PPYF01 (sample SAMN08240021, study PRJNA423297) | Human gut metagenome, whole genome shotgun sequencing project. | reverse complement strand
GTTTTCAGCAGTCTCGGTGTAAGTCAGGCTGACCTTACATCCTATATTGAGAAGCTGATCGGCTATGTTATCGCAATCCTTGCTTTACTTGTTGTGATGATCGTAGTAATGGTTGTGGCTCATAAAGCCCAAAAGGGATTCCGTCATGTGATCCGCTGGCAGGCTGCCATTGCATTTATTGCAATTGTTGCAGTGCTTGTAAATGTAATCTGCTACGGACCGATGTACAACAACGTATCAAGTGTTTTAAACGCAAAGAAAGTAGTACTTGCACAAGAGACTACAGACCAGAGCCGTGCAACCATTCAGAAGGTTGCTGAAGAAGGAATGGTGTTACTGAAAAACGATGGTATTTTACCTCTTTCCTCAGATACAAAGAAACTAAATGTATTCGGCTGGGATTCTACAAACCCGCTGTTTGGCGGAACCGGATCAGGATCTTCTGATTCCTCCACAGCAATTGGTATCCTGCAGTCCTTAAAGGATGCCGGATATGAGACAAACGAGTCTCTTACCAAGATGTATACTGACTACAGAGCTGACCGTCCTACAATTGCCATGGCGCAGCAGGACTGGACACTGCCTGAGCCGACTAAGGAGTATTACACAGACAGCCTGATGGACGAAGCAAAAGAGTATTCTGACACAGCTGTAGTTGTAATTGGACGTTCCGGCGGAGAGGGTGCAGACCTTCCAACCGACATGAAATCTGTAATTGATGGAAGCTATGCAAAGAAAGCAGAAGAAGTATCTGTTTCCCCAGACAATTACGGATATGTAAAAGGAAGTTACACAAACAATGGAGACTATGATGACTTCGACGAGGGAGAAAGCTATCTTGAGCTTTCCAATACAGAGGAAGATATGCTGGATACAGTATGCTCCCAGTTTGACAATGTTATTGTAGTTGTAAACGCAAATAATGCAATGGAACTGGACTGGGTAGACAAATATGAGCAGATCGGTGCGGTTATCTTTGCTCCTGGAGCAGGTGCAACTGGCTTCGAAGCACTGGGCGAGATCATCAATGGTTCTGTAAACCCATCTGGAAAAACAGTAGATACCTTTGTAAAGAATCTGACAGAGACTCCATACTACAATAATATGGGCCTGAATGCTTATACAAACGTAGAAGATCTGAAAGAGCAGATTGCAGCAAATGATCCGGCTTACGAAGGAAGCATGGGATTTGTAAACTATGCAGAGGGAATCTATGTAGGATATAAATTCTATGAAACAGCAGCTGAAGAGGGTCTTATCAAGTATGAGGATATGGTACAGTATCCATTTGGATATGGACTCAGCTACACAACCTTTGACAAACAGATTGAGAATTTCAAGGATAACGGAGATACTGTCACCTTTGATGTAACGGTAGAGAACACAGGCTCTGTTGCAGGAAAAGATGTTGTGGAAATTTATTACACAGCACCTTACACAAACGGTGGAATCGAGAAAGCAGCAGCAAACCTGATCGCTTTCGAGAAAACAGATTCTATTGCGCCAGGAGAATCCCAGACAAAATCCTTTACCATCAACAAAGAAGATATGGCTTCCTATGATTCTGAAGGTATTAAGATCTCCGGAGGCGGTTATATCTTAGAGGCTGGCGAATACACAATTTCTCTTCGTTCAGACTCTCATACAGTTCTTAGTGAAGAGAAGTTCACCGTTGATGAAGATATTGATTACAGCAAAGATGGTCGTTCTTCCGACAAAACTGTTGCAACAAACCAGTTTGAGGATTATGCGAGAGGCGACTTTGAACAGCTTTCTCGTGAGGACGGTTTTGCAAATTATGACAAAGCATGCGGTGTGCCGGAAGAGGATGCTTATGTAATGAGCGACGAGACAAGAGCAGCCGTAGAAGAGAATGTATTTGGCATTTATGATGGAACCAAATATAACAATGATTCTGATGAAATGCCGGAAATGGGAGCAGACAACGGACTTCAGCTTGCTGACCTTACCGGAAAAGATTATGACGATGCAGACTGGGATAAGCTGTTAGACCAGCTTAGCTTTGAAGATATGACTACTCTGATCAATGTTGGTGGATGGCAGACTGCAGAAATCAAATCAGTAGGTAAAATTGCCACATCTGACTGTGACGGACCTGCAGGATTAAACAACTTCATCACAAAGGCATATGGAACTGCTTATCCATCTGAAGTTCTTATGGCTCAGACCTGGAACAAAGAACTTGCAAATGAAATCGGCGTTTCTATGGGACAGGAATATGTAGATGCTGATAACTACGGATGGTACGGCCCGGCTATGAACATCCACCGTACAGCATTTGCAGGACGTAACTTCGAATATTATTCAGAAGACAGTCTGTTGTCCGGATACATGGCAGCATATGAAATGAATGGAGCAGCCACCAAGGGTGTTTATCCATACATGAAGCATTTTGCATTAAATGATCAGGAAACAAACAGATGCTCTTTCCTTCTCACATTTGCTTCCGAGCAGACAATCCGTGAAGGATATCTGAAAGCATTCGAGCTTGCAACAAAGGGCTTTGAAGGAAAAGCAATGGCAGTTATGTCCTCCTTCAACTGGATCGGTACAGTACCAAGCTGTGCAAACAACGAGCTTTTGAACAACGTGCTTCGTGGAGAATGGGGATTCGTTGGAATGGTAGAAACCGATTATGACGGTTCCTATGGTTACATGATCACTGATCATTGTATCAGAAACGGAAATGATCTGATGCTTGGATTTAACAGTGCAGAGTCCAACAAACTGACAGACGAGAGCGCAACAGCAGTTCTTGCAATGCGTCAGGCTTGCAAAAATATCCTTTATACAGTAGCAAACAGTGGATATTATGCAGATGGAAATCCGGCAACCGGAATGACCAATATGACAAAACTGTTTGTAATGATTGATGTGATTCTTGCAGTTATTCTTATTGTAGTTGATACAATTGTAATTGTACGCTGGAGAAAAAAGAAAAAACAGGCTGTAAACGAATAATTAAACAGTAATCTGGAGACATAAGTCCCCCTTTTAAATCTGGAATAAGCAGAGCAAGGAATCTGTAAAATTTCCAGAGCAAAAAAGGGGGATTTTTTTATGCGATTTTTGTCTTGCAGAGTGAGGAAAAATTATTTATTATGAAAGGAGGCGTAATAACAGGAAAAAAGGAGGACTGGCATGATCAGCATTGCAATTGTGGAAGACGAAGAAATGTATGCAAAGCAGCTTCAGCAGTTTCTGCATCAATATGAAGAAGAGAACAAAGAGATGTTTGACATTACAGTCTATTCAGACGGCGATCAGATTGTAAATAAATATAAATCCCAGTACGATATTATTCTGATGGATGTGGAAATGAAATTCATGGACGGAATGTCTGCAGCTGAAGAAATCCGCAAAATTGACACAGAGGTTGTGATCATTTTCATTACGAATATGGCACAATATGCGATCAGGGGATATGCAGTGGATGCGTTGGATTATGTACTGAAGCCGGTGTCCTATTTCGCATTTTCCCAGAGGCTTAACCGTGCTATCAGCCGGATGAAAAAGCGGGAAACGAAGATTATCATGGTGAATATGAAAGGCGGTATGGTCAGAATCAATGTTGCAAATATTTATTATATTGAAAGTCAGGGACATACTCTGATACTTCATACCATACTGGGAAAATATGAAACAACAGGGAAAATGAAGGAGATGGAGGAAAAGCTTTCGGAGATGAATTTCTGCCGTGGAAATAAGGGATATCTGATCAACCTCCAGCATGTGGAACGGATCCAGGATGGATGTGCTTTGGTGAAGGGAGAAAATCTGACATTGAGTCGTGCACGAAGAAAGGTCTTCATGGAAGCCCTGACCAGATATTGGGGTGAGGTGATAAAATGACAGAATATTATCTGCCCGATATTCCAAGACTTTATACGGCACTTGCAGAGTGGATGGCTTGTCTGATTTTTATTTTGCCTTTCAAAGAAAGATTTTCACCGGCTGTAACAGGCTGTCTTGTGGCAGGTGCATTTGGAATACAGAGCGTATTTCTGATTTCTACCGGTGGGGTAAGACTGATTTTTTGGATCCCCTGTATGATATTTGCGGTTTTTCTGATGGTTGCTTTTGTTTTTTGCTGCTGTGAGATCAGGCTGACAGATGCGGCATATTTTGGAATGATTGCTTTTGTAGCAGCTGAATTTATGGCTTCTGCCGGGTGGCAGATCCTGTGTTATACAGGGAAAGAAGCATGGATGTCCTGGTGGCAGCAGGGAATGGCAATTCTTCTGATCTATGGTGTGATTGCAGTGATATTGTACAAAATTCTTCATATTCATATGCCAAAGGATGGACAGATGGAAATCACCAGAAGGGAATATTTTTCCGGACTCCTGATCAGTATTGCCGTATTTGCTGTCAGCAATATGAGTTATGTGAATGTGAACACGCCATTTACAGGCAGATATTCTTTTGAAATAGGGAATATCCGTACTATAGTAGATGTTGCAGGAATTGCAATTCTATATGCACATTTGATACAGTGCTGTGAGCTTCGGGTGAGAAAAGAACTGGAGGCGGTACAGAATGTGCTTCAGAATCAGTATGCGCAATACAAGCAGTCAAAAGAAAGCATTGAGCTGATCAATTATAAGTATCATGACCTGAAGCATCAGATTGCTGTGTTAAGAAGTGAAGCTGATCCTGGAAAACGAGAAGAATTTCTGGATAAAATGGAAGCAGATATAAAGAAATATGAAAGTCAGAACAAAACAGGAAATAAAGTGCTAGATACTGTGCTGACTACCAAGAGTCTTTATTGCGCAAAGAATAACATAACCTTTACCTGCGTTGCAGATGGAGCCTTGCTGGATTTTATGGACGTTATGGATATCTGCAGTATTTTTGGAAATGCACTGGATAATGCCATTGAATGCGAATTGAAGATTCCGGATAAAGAAAAAAGGCTGATACACGTCAGTGTTTCAAAACAGAAAAACTTTCTGCTTCTCCGGTTTGAAAATTATTATGATACCGAACTGAATTATCAGGGCGGAGCGTTTATTACAACGAAGCGGGACAAAGAATTTCATGGTTATGGGCTGAAAAGTATCCGCTATACGGTAAATAAATATGATGGCGCTGTTTCCATTGACACAAAGGAGAATTGGTTTGATCTGAAGATACTGATACCGGTCAGTGAAAATGTACAAAAATAGATTGATAAAATCGTATAATATATACAAAAAATGTATTGTAATTTTCTAAAAAAAGTAGTAAAACTTTAGTTAGATAAAGAGAAATGCATTGAACAGGACAAATTACAAAAGATAACCGGAACACAGAGAGCCGCAGACTGGTGAGAGGCGGCAGAAGGTATTTTGTGGTATCACCTGGGAGCATCCCGCTGAAAAAATAATAACTAATTTCAGTAAGCCGGGACGTAGTCTTCACGTTACAGAAGAAGCTGTTTATACAGACAGCAGTGAGTGGTCGTGTTTAGTAATAGATACGATAATGCAAAGTGGTACCACGGAAATTCCGCCTTTGTTATCCATTGGATAGCAAGGGCGTTTTTTATATATATTAACCACTTGACTACAAATGAAAGACGAGGAGAAAGATTATGAGTGGAATTATGATGATGGTAATCGCTATCGTAGTTCTGGGCGGCGCCTATCTTCTGTATGGCCGTTACCTCCAGAACAAATGGGGAATTGACCCGAAAGCAAAAACTCCGGCTTACGAAATGGAGGATGGAGTTGATTATGTACCGGCTGATACCAATGTAGTATTTGGACATCAGTTCGCATCTATTGCCGGTGCCGGCCCGATCAATGGACCAATCCAGGCTGCCATTTTTGGATGGCTTCCGGTACTTCTTTGGATCCTGATCGGTGGTGTGTTCTTTGGAGCAGTTCAGGACTTTGCATCTATGTATGCCTCTGTAAAGAACAAAGGACGTACAATTGGATACATTATTGAAGCGTACATTGGAAAACTTGGAAAAAAATTATTCCTTTTATTCTGCTGGCTGTTCTGTATTCTGGTTGTTGCAGCATTCGCAGATGTTGTAGCCGGAACCTTTAACGGATTTGCCACAAATGATGCAGGAGAAGTGACAAAGGTAGTGGCAAATGGAGCTGTTGCAACAACTTCCATGTTATTCATTTTTGAAGCAGTTGGACTTGGATTTTTCCTGAAATACACAAAGTTCAATAAATGGGTAAATACTGCTTTTGCAATTGTGCTGTTGGTTGCAGCAATTGTGCTGGGACTGCAGTTCCCAATGTATGTAAGCCTTGGAACCTGGCACATTATTATCTTTGTATATATTCTGATCGCCAGTGTAGCTCCTGTATGGGCGCTGCTTCAGCCACGTGATTATCTGAACAGCTATCTGCTGATCTTCATGATCGTGGGCGCTGTTATCGGTGTATTTGCAGCGAACCCGGCATGTAATCTTCAGGCATTTACAAGTTTTAATGTAGATGGACAGTACATGTTCCCAATCTTATTTGTAACAATTGCCTGTGGTGCAGTTTCCGGCTTCCATTCCCTGGTATCTTCCGGTACTGCTTCCAAGCAGATCAAAAATGAAAAGAACATGCTGCCGGTTTCCTTTGGTGCAATGCTTATGGAAAGTATGCTTGCAATCGTCGCATTGATCGCAGTTGCATCATTTGGAAAAGGAGAGGCTGCTGCACAGGGACTTACCACCCAGCCACAGATTTTCGCAGGTGCGATTGCAAACTTCCTTTCTGTGATCGGTTTGCCTCACTCCCTTGTGTTCACTCTGATCAACCTTGCAGTATCCGCATTTGCGCTTACATCTCTTGATTCTGTAGCCAGAGTAGGACGTCTGTCCTTCCAGGAATTTTTCCTTGATTCCGACACAGATGAGAAAAATATGAGTCCATTCCAGAAAGTGGTAACAAACAAATACTTTGCAACCATCATTACACTTGTACTTGCTTACCTGCTTACCAAGGTTGGATATGCAGAAATTTGGCCACTGTTTGGTTCTGCAAACCAGCTGTTATCTGTACTGGCACTGGTAGCCTGCGCAGTATTCTTAAAGAAAACCAAGCGTCAGGGCTGGATGCTTTGGGTACCAATGGTATTTATGATGGCAGTTACCTTTACCGCACTTGGAATGACAATTGTAAAGCTTTCCAAAGCATTTGTAACAACAGGTCTGGATCTTGGAAATTCTTTACAGCTGATATTTGCAGTATTACTGTTAATACTGGGTGTGCTGGTTGCAATCCAGGGTATTAAGAAGCTTTTGGAAAAACCGGAAACTGAAAAGAAAGCAGAACGGGCATAATAAGAATAACCCCGTCATAAAATAAGTCCCCAACGCAGTACATTTTACAGACTGCGTAGGGGACTGTTTTTTTACTTATTGCCTGTTATTGATTTTTTTGTTGAAGTACAGAAAGAAAATTACATTAAGCAAAATGCCTACCAGTGTGGAGGCAGGTGCTGCCAGACCGATTTTTGTCAAGCTGGCAGCAGGCTGAATGCTCATATAATATGACATTGGAAGACGCACCAGAAGTGTCTGGAACAATCCCTGAAACATAACCCATAAGGTCTGGTTATTTCCGTTAAAATAACCAACCATACTAAACATAATTGCTGTTAAAATTGTTTCAGGTGCAAAGCCCTTCAAATACTCAAAGCCTTTCTGGATAACTGCTGCATCAGTTGAGAACAGGCTGGCAAGTATATCACCCTTCAATAGAATCAGAACAAAAACCAGACATCCGAATAGCAGTCCGACTCCGATTCCGGTGAACATAGAATGCTTTGCACGCTTTGGCTTTCCAGCGCCTACGTTCTGGGAAACGAAGGAGGCCATGGACTGCATCAGTGCACTTGGAATCAGCATGGCAAAGTTTACAATTTTGCAGGCAACCCCATATCCGGAGGAGGCTTCCAGCCCCAATCTGTTTACAAATGCACAAAGTGCCAGGAAGGACAGCTGGGTAAGAAATTCCTGGAGAGCAAGAGGCAGCCCGATTCCCAGAAATCGTTTACATTGGGAATTAAAACGGAAGTCGGATTTTTGGATGGAAAAGGGCAGCTTCTTTTTCAGCAGGATGACGATCGCACATACTACACTGACCGCCTGTGCGAAAACGGTTGCGAGAGCTGCGCCGGCGGCATCCAGATGAAGCCCTGCAACCAGAAATAAATCTCCGAAAATATTTACAATACAGGCTACCAGAACGAATAAAAGCGGCGATTTACTGTCACCAAGCCCGCGAAAAATAGCAGAAAGCAGGTTATAGGCAACAATAAAGAAAATACCGCTTCCACAGATTCTTACATAGCTTGTGGTAAGTGAAACAGCCTCCTCAGGAGCCTGCATAAGCACGGAAATAGGGTGGGCGAAAGCAATCATTACAATAAAAAGTATGGCAGAAATGACAGCAAAAACAACTGCAGCACCGCCAATAACAGAGCCAATCCGTTCCGGCTTTTTTTCGCCAAGATAGCGGGCTATGAGGACTGTGATTCCCATAGCAAACTGTGTTACCACAAAAGTCACAAGGTTCAATACCTGGCTTCCGGTGGAAACGGCAGATAATCCGGAGGTGGAGCCAAAGCGTCCAACTACCAGAAGGTCTACGGCACCATATGCTGCCTGCAGTACAAGTGCACCCAGAATCGGCAGCATAAAAAGGGCAAGCTTTTTCAGAATGCTTCCCTGTGTAAAATCATTTTTTTCATTTGTCAAGGTCAATTCTCCTTTCACACATAATCTTATAAAAGTTCTCCATAGTCCGGATGGTACATAGAATGTCCTCCTCTGGAATACTGTCTACATAACTGGACAGAATAGTAAAGTACCGTTTATTGTACTTATCTGAAATGGCTTTTCCAGATTCCGTGACTGTCAGATAGGTAACCCGGCCGTCCTCGGTGGATGCAAACTTTTTCACATAGCCTTTGGCTTCCATGTCCTTCACTGTACGAGTTACACCGGGACGTGGGAGGGAAAGAGCGTCACTTACATCGGATATCTTCACTCGAATACCCCGTTTTTCCAGTTTTTCAATGATATCCAGATATTGAATAAAAGAAGATGCAACTCCATCTGGCAGAGGCGGCAGCATATCCCGGATCCGCTTGCCCTGATAACAGGCATCCATCATACGCTTGATAAGTTCAATGTCCATAGGTATTTCTCCTTACAAAAAATAATTACCACTGTTAATTAACAATGGTAATTATAGAAAGAGAATAAAATTTTGTCAAGAAAAATATGTAATTACATGCTTGGGCGAAATTTACTGGGACTCATTCCTAATCCGTGTTTTGTTTTACCTTGATTTTAAACAGTCAAACTGAGTGGATAAATTCCTCCACATAAAATAGTGCAGCCCCAATCGCCGGCGTATACTGTCCATGAGTTCCAACAAGAAGCTGTTCTTCTTCCAGTTTAAAAGGAGTCATGGAATTAATCTGTTCCAGCAGATAATCGGTGTCTTCTTCCGTAAAATAAGGTGCCAGATATCCACTGATAATGATGGGTGCATCAATAACCAGATTCAGGTTTTTCATTGCAAAAGCCAGATGTTTCAGATAATCCTCCCAGATTTGTATAAGCTGGGGGGATTTTTTTTCTCTTAAAAGAGGAAAAAATTCCTTTATAGTCATGCCGCTGGCCTGTTCCAAGGAGTTGGCAGAGCAATAGGTTTCCAGACAGCCCCGGTTTCCGCAGTAGCAAAGCGGTCCGTCAGGGTTGACGCATATATGCTCGATTGTTCCGCTGTGCATAGAACATCCCTGGTGAATCTGGTGATTGGTGATAATGGCACCGCCAAGATTTCGATTCAATAAAAAAACAACAGCACTGTCAAGCTCCGGATGATTCCATAATTCCAGAAAAGCAGCTGATTTGGAGTCATGCTCCAGATGGCAGGGATAGGGCAGATGCCTGGAAAAATCCTTCAGACGCATACCGGTGTTGTTCATAATGTTTCCGTAAATAACAGTGGTATTGTCCGGGGAGGTGATTCCCTGGGTAGCAATGGAAACACCAAGAATTTTGTCTTCCGGATACTGGTTTTTTTCAATAAAGTCCTTGACTTTGTCAGTGATCTGCTGGTAATACGCAGCTGTGTTTGAGTAGGTAAGCGGAATTGTATCCGTATAGACCGTGTTTCCGTACAGATCAATGGCGGTGATATGAAACATATTTTTTAATATTCCAACACCAATGGAAATTCTGAAATCCGAAACAATCTGAATGGCATTGGCCTTTCGTCCTCCGGTGGAATCAAAGTAACCATTTTTCTCAATCAGCCCTTCATTTTCCAGAAGATTTAAATTCTGGCTGACAGTAGACAGACCCATCTGCAGATCTTGAACGATCTGTAGCTTTGAGGTCAGTTTGCTCCGGTAAATGTATTGGTAAATTTTGGAACGGTTTATTTTCTTTAAAGCAATGGTGGTTAATCCTTTTTCACTCATGATGGTCTCCTGGTTATGTCTTTAGTACAACATAAGGTTAGTGACTGCTAATAAATATTCAAATAGGTAATGTTACTGTCCATTGGTAACAAAGCTTGTATTGCAGACTATGAAGTGAACAGTAATCATGTAATCTTTACTTTATCAGATAATGTTAAGTCTTACTTGCATTTTAGTATAGAACAGTTAAAAAAGCAATAAGCAGAAAATTACTGGTAAAACCATACAAAAATTAGAAATAAAAATTAGGATTTCTGTCAATGGATTTTTGAAAAGAAAAGATATATACTCAACTTACAATTAAGACATACGTATAAGTTGAAACAAAAAGAAACATAAAGAACAACAAAACAGATTGGGATTGAGAATCAGATCTGTACAATAAGAAAATTAGGGAGGAACAGAACATGAAATTAACATTAAACGGAATCAAAGAGCATGAAGCATGGGAAAATGCAGGAATTCAGCTTCCAGGTTATGATGTGGAGAAAATATCTGCCAAAGCGAAAGAAGCTCCAGTATGGGTACATTTTGGAATCGGCAATATTTTCCGTGTATTTATCGGTGGTATTGCAGACGGACTTCTGGAAGACGAAATTCTGGACAGAGGAATTACCTGTGTGGAGACCTTTGACTATGATGTAGTGGATAAGATTTATGAACCATATGACAATCTTGGATTAAATGTAATCCTTCATGGAGACGGAACCCGTGAATATAAGGTTTTGGGCGCTCTGGCAGAAGCTGTAAAGGCTCAGTCTTCAGAACTGGCTCAGTGGAACCGTCTGAAAGAAATTTTTACCAGTAAATCCCTTCAGATGGTATCCTTTACCATCACGGAAAAAGGATATGCATTACATAAAGCTGACGGAACCTGGTTCCCATTTGTACAGGCTGATATCCAGAATGGTCCGGATAAGGCCACAGGTGCCATGGCAGTTCTGGTGGCAATGCTCTACGAGAGATATAAAGCAGGCGAATATCCGATCGCTCTTGTATCCATGGACAATTGCTCCCAGAATGGTGCGAAGCTTCGTGAGTCTGTGCTGACTATGACAGAAGAATGGAAGAAAGCCGGATTTGTAGATGATGGATTTATAAGCTATGTAAGTGATGAGAAAGTGGTTGCTTTCCCATGGACCATGATCGATAAGATCACACCTCGTCCCAGTGAGCAGATTGCAGCTGACCTTGAGAAGCTTGGCGTAGGAAGCATGCAGCCTGTTATCACAAGCAAGAAAACATACATTGCACCATTTGTAAATGCTGAGAAACCACAGTATCTTGTAATCGAGGACAGTTTCCCCAATGGACGTCCTGCTCTGGAAAAAGGCTTCGGCGTATACATGGCAGACAGAAATACAGTAAACCTTTCTGAGCGGATGAAAGTAACGGTATGTCTGAATCCGGTTCATTCTGCAACTGGTCCTCTTGGCGTGGTTCTTGGATATGACCTTTTTGCCCATATGCTGAATACAAATGAAGACATGATGAAAATGGCACGTATGGTAGCCTATGGTGAGGGTCTTCCGGTAGTTGCTGATCCTGGAATCCTTTCCCCACAGGCATTTGTGGATGAGCTTTTTAACGATCGTTTCCCAAATGAATACCTTGGCGATACCAACCTTCGTCTTGCTGTGGATGTATCCCAGATGGTTGGAATCCGTTTTGGAGAGACTGTAAAGGCATATGTGAAGAGATTCGGGAATGCATCTAAGCTCACAGCAATTCCTCTTGGAATCGCTGGCTGGTTAAGATATATGCTGGCAGTGGATGATGCAGGGAATAAATATGAACTGGCACCAGATCCGATGAATGAGGAACTCCAGGAACAGTTAAAGGATATTGTTATTGGAAAGCCTGAGACTTTTAAGAATCAGCTGAAACCGATCCTTTCTAACGAGCGCCTGTTTTTCACAGATCTTTACAAAGCTGGTGTGGGAGAGAAGATTGAGAACATGTTCAGGGAAATGATCGCAGGGCCGGGAGCTGTGAGAGCTACAATTCATAAATATGTTACAGCGTAATAAATTTATCTGGGATGCACTATGCTGATAAGTCCCGAATATAGGATAGCAAAAATGCGGGTGTTGTTATCTGTTTAACTGTAGACTATTGAATGAGAAATTTGGGGAGGAAATACAAAATGACAGAACCGGTATTTGTGGCAGAGTCAGCCAGACTGCTGATCGCGGCAGGGACAGGAATTATATTGCTTCTGCTTCTTATCATTAAATTTAAGATTCATCCGATTTTATCACTGCTGATTTCAGCATTGGTTATTGGGCTTGGAGCCGGAATGCCGGTTCCAACCCTGGTAAGTACAGTGGAAAAAGGTGCGGGGGATACCTTGCAGGGAATTGTCCTATTAATTGGACTTGGCTCTTTGTTTGGAGGAATCCTGGAAGTATCAGGAGGTGCACAATGTGTTGCCCAGACTTTGATCAATAAATTCGGTGAGAAAAAATCTGGAATTGCATTGGGAATCACAGGGCTGGTAGTTGGTACAACCGTATTCTTTGAGGCTGGCGTGGTGATTCTCATTCCACTGGCATTCGGACTTGCAAAAAAGACAAAGAAATCTACTTTATATTATGTGATCCCTCTTCTGGCTGGACTTGCCACAGGCTTTGCATTTATTCCGCCATCAGCAGGCTCTGTCCTGGTGGCAAATATGCTGAACGTGGATCTTGGCATTATGATCGCAGTAGGTGTGCCTGTTGGAATTTTGTCACTGATTTTTGCAGGTATTTTATGGTCAAAATTTATCGGAAGTAAAATTGATGCAGGACTTCCTTCAAATATTCAGGAAGTTCGGGAAGCCGAAGAAGGAAATCTTCCGAAGTTTTCTACAGTGTTATGTATTATCCTTGTACCATTGGTACTGATTTTGTGTAACACACTTTCAACTTATATTCCTGGTATTGCTCCGGCGAGACCAGTGCTGGAATTTCTGGGAACTCCATTTGTAGCGCTGATCATTGCTGTGTTGTGTGCCATGTACTTCCTTGGAAAAAAACAGGGATATGATGGAGAGCAGTTAAAGAAAATTCTGGACCGTTCCCTGCGCCCTACAGGACAAATCCTACTGGTAATTACTGGCGGCGGAATTGTCCGCTGGGTGCTTCAGGACTGCGGAATGGGAAATATTATTGGACCAGCCCTTGAAAAAAGCGGACTTCCGTTAGTATTGATTGCTTTTCTCATTGCAGCACTGATCCGCTCGTCTGTTGGAGCTGCTGTGGTAGCCATGACAATGGCAGCTGGAATCATGGCCGCTATGCCTGGAGTAGCAGGACTGTCACCACTTTATCTGGCTGCCATGGTCTGTGCCATCAACGGAGGAGCAACTGCTTTCAGTCATGTAAATGATTCAGGCTTCTGGCTGGTCAGTTCCCTTCTTGAGATTGATGAGAAAACGACTTTGAAATCCTGGACCATGATGGAAACCATTATTGGAATTACAGGTCTGGTCTGTTCTATTGTGATTAGTCTGTTTGCGTAGGAGCGTGAAAGCGATGAAAATAAAAGTAACATTGGGAATTATGCAGAATGCAAGTAAATTGGTCAGTATTGCAGAATCAATTTCCTGCGATGTGGATCTTTGTTATGGACGCTATATTGTGGACGCGAAATCCATGCTTGGAGTCTTAAGCCTGCCGGATTTTGCATATGGAGAATTGCAGATTCCAGTTGAGACGGAAGAGGAAAAGAGGCGGATTTTAGAAAAACTGGCTGAAGCCGGGCTGTTATATGAGAAAAAAAGGAGGAGAAATAATGTTAAGGAAGCAGTTAAATGGAATTCAGCATGTGGGAATTCCTACAAATGATATAGAAACAACCGTTGAATTTTATAGAAGGCTTGGATTTGAGGTCGCTTTGCAAACTGTCAACGAGGAAGCAAATGAGAAAGTTGCATTCCTCAAGCTGAATAATCTGGTAATTGAGACATATGAGAATAAAGCTGCTAAAATGGAATCAGGCGCTATAGATCACGTTGCAATTGATGTAAAAGACATCGAAAAAGTATATGAACTGATCAACCATGCTGGTTTAAATACCACCAGGGATACGATCCATTTTTTACCATTCTGGGAAAACGGAGTCAGATTTTTCACAATTGAGGGACCGAATAAGGAAAAGATAGAGTTTAGCCAGTATCTGTGATACCCAGGAGGGAACATTCAATTACCCATCCGTAAATCAAGTAGGAAAATACAGAAAGAAGGCATATGCCATCACACTTGGAGTAGTCGGTGTGATGGCATTTTGATTTACGAGGGAGTCTTATATTCAAATTGTCCAAATGAGTACAACATAATTTTTCCTGTCGATTACGCTTACGCTAGAGCCTGTTTGAAAAATAAAAGTTGCACAAAACATATATTCTAATACCCATTTTCATGTTAGAATAAAGAAAAAGGGGTGTTAATTATGTTGAGATGATACGAATTAACCGATGAAGAATGGAACCGTATAGCTCCATTACTGCCGCCTGAAAATTCCGGAAAACAGGGACGCCCCCAAAAGTGCAGCCGGACAATTCTGAATGGAATTGTTTGGATTGCTCGTAGCGGAGCTCCATGGCGAGACCTTCCAGAACGTTATGGTTCCTGGCAAACTGTTTATTCCCATTTCCGTAAATGGATTGAAGACGGCACCCTTGATAATATTTTTCGTGTTTTGAGCTTAGAAGCCGAATTAACAGAACTGTCAATTGACGCTTCTATTGTCAAAGCTCATCAGCATAGTGCTGGAGCAAAAAAAGAGGGTCACCAAACGAAATCGAACACAGCCGTGGTGGAGCCAGCACAAAAATCCATGCAGTTGTAGATGCATACGGTTATCCGGTTTATTTTATGATCAGTGAAGGGCAGCGTAACGATATCAATTACGCAATCCCTTTGCTGGATCATGTCAATCCCAATGGAAGTAATGTATTGGCAGATCGTGGATACAACTGTAACAATCTAACTGATTATATCTATGCCCATGGAGGAGAACCAACGATTCCTTCTAGAAAAGGTGCTAAATTTGAACGCCATTGCGATTGGTGGCTTTACAAGGAGAGACATTTGGTAGATAATTATT
>PPYF01370848.1_pt1 | contig 15554 bp, 21 predicted proteins | sample 1559871 | NCBI WGS metagenome assembly PPYF01 (sample SAMN08240021, study PRJNA423297) | Human gut metagenome, whole genome shotgun sequencing project. | reverse complement strand
TCATCGCCGGTCAGTGGATGCGCATTATAGGGAGATCTCGGATTAGCGCAAGTGTTTATTTCAATTTTTTTTCTGTTCGTTCTCTTTTTGAACTTTACGTCTATTTTTGATACGGAAAACATCTTTTGTGTGTAAAAAATATACGCTTTATCTTGTTATTGTCTATTCGGTATATTCTATCAATCACACTCTATTGCTCTACTTTCTCTTTTATTATCATTTTTTATAGTCATGCATCATAAAAATCATTGCTCTCGCCAGCCCACCCCATCCACTGCTATGCTTTTCTTATTATAAAGTGAAACCAAGTACGAGGGTAAATTATGGGGAAATCAACAATCAGGAATTACTTACACCTTTCACCTTCTATTGATAAAGATGTTTTTATTGATGAAACAGCAACTGTGATTGGAGATGTACGTATTAGTGAAGATGTCAGTATTTGGCCTATGGTTGTTATTCGTGGTGATGTGAACTACGTGAGTATTGGGAAAAGATCAAATATTCAAGATGGTTCGGTTCTTCATGTCACTCATATCTCATCCAATGATCCTGAAGGTTTTCCTCTTATTATTGGTGATAACGTTACTGTTGGGCACAAAGCAATGCTACACGGGTGCACAATCGGAGATCGTGTTTTAGTAGGAATGGGTTCTATTTTACTTGATGGTGCAATTATTGAAGACGATGTAATGATTGGTGCAGGTAGTTTAGTTCCGCCAGGAAAGCGGCTTGAAAGCGGTTTTCTTTACTTAGGAAGTCCAGTGAAAAAGGTTCGCCCACTTTCATCAGCAGAAATAGAGCATTTTATCTATTCTGCTAATAATTATGTCGGGTGGAAAAATAACTATTTAGCCACTCATCAATCTACCATTGATAAAGAATAGATAGGATGGAGAGTTGATAACTCATACTCTGTTACCAACTCTTCAAATTCTTCTTCAATATCCCAACGATTTTGTTTAAATAATAAAATTCCCTCACCAACACCAAAACGCTCAATAAGCTCTTGTTCTGTAATTTGACAATCAAAAAGCATTCCATTGATCATTATAGGAAAAAGAACACTCCTATTTTCAGTTAGCCATATTTCACGATCTGGAAATTGAATGGATTGGTTCATTTATTCAATCTTTCTCTTAATACATTAAGGACGGGATTAATATCCGGTACAAGTTCATACCACAATTCAAATGCATAAGCCGCTTGTCCTACTAACATACCTAATCCATCTGATAAACGCGTACTTCCATGCTTTAATGCGTTATATAGAAATGAAGTCATTCCAGTTTGATAATAAAGGTCATAGCACGCTGTTTCAAAACCATAAACATCATTAGGAATCGGTGGTAAATCATTAGTCATACTAGATGCAGATGCATTTATAATTAAATCGTAATGTCTATCAGCAACATCTTCAGCAGCTATTGCTCTGATTGTCCCAAATTGACTAAACTCTTTTACTAATTGCTCGGCTTTAGCAAATGTGCGATTGGTTAAAGTAATATCACAATCGTAATCAAGTAATGGAAGTAGTATTCCTCTTGTTGCGCCACCAGCGCCAATAACTAAGACGGATTTAACCTTATTAGGCACGATAAAATCGAGCCTTGCTAAATCCAGAATAAGTCCTTGTCCATCAGTGTTATCACCAAGAAGTGATCCATCGTTTAATTTGACAATAGAGTTAACTGCGCCACATGCTTTTGCTCTATCTGTTAATGTATCCACAAAGCGGAATGCATCTTCTTTGAAAGGAACAGTAACATTAGCACCTCGTCCCCCACTAGAAAAAAAATGTGAGGCGGTTTTATCAAATTCACCTAAAGGAACAAGTAAGCGTCCATAGCCATACTCTATTCCTGTTTGTTTTGAAAAAAATTGGTGAATGAAAGGAGACTGACTATGCTCGATAGGGTTTCCCATCACTAAATATTTTTCCATCACAATCACCCTTGTCGATACAATTCACCTGTTAAGGCATCTCGGATTTCAGAAGGATTCTGTCTACCTCCAACATTCCCTTCAACGATAGGAATTGTATCCTCAAATTGTTTTCTTACTTCTTCAACTGTACGACATGGTGGCAATCCACTTAAGTTAGCACTCGTTGAAACTAAAGGTTTTCCATAAGCTAAACATAACTCTTTAACAACTGAGTGGTCTGTTACTCTCACGGCTAAAGAAGCAAATTTTCCAGTTAACCACTTTGGCGTCGTTGATTTAGCAGGAATAACCCATGTAATTGGTCCTGGCCAAGATGCAAACATTCTGTCTCGTTGAGTTTGTGTTAATGCACTATCATCAATATAAGGTTTCAATTGCTCATAATTATCAGCAATTAAAATGAGTCCTTTTTCAATTGAACGTTGTTTTAACATTAATAGTGCCATAACAGCATGCTCGCTATCAGGATCACAACCTACCCCAAATACAGCTTCTGTTGGATATGCGATAACTTTATTATTTTTTAATGCTTCTATAATAGTATTGCTTACAGGTGATGCTTCGTTATTCATGTTCTTCTCTTTTTGTTTGTTGCTTTCCACATAATTTGCTGGCGCACACCAATCTTACTCCTTGAGAAGACCTTTTTTCCATCAATAATGGATAGTGGCAATATTCGCATTCACCATTAACAGGTTTGTTATTTAATACAAATTGGCATTCTGGATATTGGTTACAAGCATAAAATATCTTACCAAACCTAGACTTACGTTGTAATAGCTTCCCTTTTTCACATTGAGGGCAAGGTATAACAGTTTCATCAGGTTTATCAATTTGCTCTATATGTTCACACTCAGGATAATTGCTACAACCAATAAACATCCCAAATTTACCCTGACGTAAAACTAAATCAGCACCACAGCACTTACAAGGTTGTCCTTCTAGGACTTTGATAATTTGCCCATCACCTTGTGGTTTCAGTGTTTTAATATAGTGACAATCAGGATAAGCAGAGCATCCTAAAAAAGGGCCATGTCCTCCATTTTTCATCACCAATGCGCTACCACATTCAGGGCATTTTCCCTGTTCAGGTTGCTGTGTAAACGGCATATTCTTTGCCATTGTTTTACCTCATTACACTTATTCCAATCGAGTATAGCCACCAGCCACGATAGCGATTTTTTCAATAAGCTCAAGTTCTAATAAAAGAGGAGCTAATTCAGAAGTTGATAATCCACTATCCTGAGCAATGATATCAATAGGTACTATTTTATTAAAACGTAAAAAAGGCAATATCACATCCATTGCGTGTTGTTGTTCTGGTGTAAGTTGCTCTGTTTTATCCTCTCGTTTTTCATTATTGATAAATGTTGTATATTCCTCTGTTATTACTTTTTGTTGATACTCATTATCACAAGTAAGCCACTGCAAAGAGCTATTTAAATATTCCAGAATATCTTCAGGTGAAGATGCTAAATTTGCACCTTGCTTAATAAGCTGGTGATTACCTTCAAAATGAGCATCTCCTAATAATCCAGGTAACACAAACAACTCTTTACCTTGTTGCAAAGCATAATTTGCTGTTATTAAAGAACCGCTTTTAATTCCTGCTTCGACAATAAGCAGTGCAGCACTTAGCCCACTAATAATCCGGTTACGTTGAGGAAAATGGCGCGCTAAAGGTGGTGTCATAGGTAAATGTTCAGAAATAATAAGGCCAGACTCTTTTATTTGTGTTGCAAGAGTGCGATGAAATGACGGATAAATCTGCTCTAAGCCACTTCCTAGTACAGCAATAGTAATACCATTATTCTTTAATGCACTTCGATGCCCTATACCATCGATACCTTGAGCTAACCCACTTGTAATAGTGAGTTCTTTCTTTACTAATTCCTGTGCAAAATAAGTTGCCCATTTGGAACCATAGGGTGTAGCAATTCGGCTACCAATTAATGCAATTTGTGTGCTTTTTAAATGCTGCCTATTTCCTGCAACAAAAAGCAAAAGTGGCGGTGATGAAATTTGCTTTAATAAAGATGGGTAATCTGAATCTATAATCGTTAATAATGATGATTCATTTTTATCTAACCACTTTAATGTATCGTTGACAGCATTTGCATGAAGTCTTAAGAATTGATGACTTTGCTGTTCTGTCAGACCACAACCTATTAATAGTCTTTGATTTAACTGAGTCAAAGATTGTAGATACCTTGCAATTTGAATCGCTTTATTAATAGGGAGTCTTGAAACAGCATTAAGTCTTATCCATATTTCTCTAGCATCCATGCATTATCCTAATATTGTTTTTAGCAAACAGGGTGAGCGCTAAACACACCAAATACTGTCAATCTAGACAATAAATGTCTAGAATAGACGTTAAATCCTATTCACATTTTAGAAACAGTCCGAATAAATTATGGCAGTGTTACACGTATTACATTATCCAGACGAGCGCCTTCGCACGATTGCAAAGCCAGTCGAAAAAGTTGATGCCGAAATTCAAAAAATTGTCGATGATATGTTTGAAACGATGTATTTAGAAGAAGGTATCGGTTTAGCCGCGACACAGGTGAATATTCACCAGCGCATTATCGTCATTGATGTCTCTGAAACAAGAGATCAAAGACTGGTATTAATAAATCCAGAACTTCTTGATGCCGACGGTGATACAGGCATAGAAGAAGGCTGTTTATCTATCCCAGAACAGCGTGCTTTTATTCCTCGTGCAGAGCACGTAAAGGTGAAAGCCCTTGATTACAATGGTCAACCTTTTGAGTTAGAAGCTGATGATTTATTAGCTATCTGCATTCAACATGAAATGGATCATTTAGTTGGCAAGCTATTTGTAGATTATTTATCTCCATTAAAACGCCAACGCATCCGCCAAAAAGTTGAAAAACTCGATAAGCTAGATAAAAAAAGAGCTAAAACAGGACAGTAACAGTTAAATTGAAACAGGAAGAAAACGTGTCTGATTCATTACGTATTATTTTTGCGGGAACACCCGATTTTGCAGCTCGACATTTAGCTGCATTGTTATCAACTCAACATCGTGTGGTGGGAGTACTTACTCCTCCAGATAAACCCGCAGGAAGAGGTAAGAAACTGACTATTAGCCCTGTTAAGGAACTGGCATTAACTCATGATATTCCTGTTTATCAACCAGCCTCTTTAAAACCAGAAGAGAACCATGAGTGGATAGCAGCACAACGAGCAGATATTATGATTGTTGTTGCTTATGGCATGATTTTACCTAAAGCCGTTCTTGAAATACCGCGTTTAGGTTGCCTTAATGTGCATGGTTCTCTCCTTCCTAAATGGCGTGGTGCTGCACCAATTCAACGCTCTTTGTGGGCGGGAGATAAAGAAACAGGCGTCACAATTATGCAAATGGATGTTGGTTTAGATACAGGCGATATGCTGTATAAAGAATCATGTCCAATTACAAATGAAGATACCAGCGCATCACTTTATGAAAAACTTGCAGAACTTGGACCTAAGGCTCTAACAACTACGTTAGATCTCATTACCTCAGGTAAAATAAAAGCTGAGAAACAAGACGACAATTTAGCGAATTACGCACAAAAATTATCTAAAGAAGAAGCAAAAATTGATTGGTCATTATCAGCAGAACAGATTGAACGTTGCATTAGAGCATTCAATCCATGGCCAATGAGCTTTTTCATGTTAGACGAGCAACCTGTAAAAGTATGGAAAGCACAAGCTATAGCGGATAATACAGATAAACCCGCAGGAACCTTATTAAAAGCAGATAAAACGGGCATTTATATTGCGACAGGTAACGGCATTCTAAATATCACTGAATTACAACCATCGGGTAAGAAACCTATGGCTTCTGCTGATTTCTTAAACTCCAAGCGAGATTGGTTCACTCCTGGAAAAATCATTCAATAATAATTCTAAGCCCTGATATCTAACATTATTATCAGGGTTTTCCTTTTTTCACGCCAATGTAATACATCTCTGGCGCTCAATATTAAACGTTAACTCATTATGAAAACGTCATACAACTTACGTAGCATTGCAGCAAAAGCAATCAATCAAGTATTAGATCAAGGCTTGTCTCTAAGCACTGTCATACCAGAACTTCAGAAAAATATTTCAGACAAAGATAAAGCCTTATTGCAAGAAATCTGCTTTGGCGTATTACGCACATTGCCACAATTAGAATGGATTATTCAGCAACTCATGGATAAACCATTAAAAGGCAAACAGCGTATTTTACACTACCTCATTATGGTTGGTTTATATCAGCTGCTTTATACACGTATTCCTGCTCACGCAGCGCTAGCAGAGACGGTAAATGGTGCTGTTGCACTAAAAAAACCACAGCTAAAAGGATTGATTAACGGTGTGTTACGTCAGTTTCAACGCCAACAAGATATCCTGAACGAACGCTTTCAAAATAGCGAAAACCGTTTTCTCCATCCATCATGGCTACTTGCTCGCATTAAACAGGCTTATCCTGAGCAGTGGATGAGTATTATTGATGGCAATAACCAAAAACCACCAATGTGGTTACGAGTAAATCAACGTCATCATTCTCGAGAAGAATATTTAACATTACTTGAAAATGAAGAAATTCCCGCTATTGCTGATGATAGCCACCCTTTCGCGATCCGTTTAGAGAATCCATGCAACGTGAATCTTCTCCCAGGATTTGCTGATGGTTGGGTAACAGTTCAAGATCGTTCAGCTCAACGTTGTGCTGAATTATTAGCACCAGAAAATAAAGAGCATATCCTTGATTTATGTGCAGCACCTGGTGGTAAGACAACACATATTTTAGAAATAGCTCCGCAGGCTCAAGTATTAGCTATCGACATAGATGAGCAACGTTTAAAACGTGTACAAGAGAACCTTACGCGTTTAAAACTTAATGCAGTCGTCAAAAGTGGTGATGGTCGCTATCCTGAACAATGGTGTTCAGGCATGCAGTTTGATCGAGTTCTTCTTGATGCACCATGCTCAGCAACAGGTGTCATCCGTCGTCACCCAGATATAAAATGGCTTCGTCGTAATGACGATATTGAGCAATTGGCCCAAATTCAAAAAGAGATCCTTCATGCTATTTGGCCATACCTAAAATCTGGTGGCACGTTGGTATATGCGACCTGCTCTATTTTACCTGAAGAAAATAAACAACAAGTTGAAGCATTTTTAGCATCAACGAAAGATGCACAATGCGATTATCAGCACCAATGCTTACCAGAAGCAGAAGGTGGCGATGGTTTCTTTTATGCATTGATCAAGAAAATATGATCTTGTGATAAAAGATGATATCAGATCTAAAAAACGCTACTATTTCAACGCAAGATCATCCAGATCTTGCGTTTCTTTTCTATTTGTTAATCGAATACTCTGAGAAATTACGATGAAAATTATTATCTTAGGCGCTGGTCAAGTAGGTGGTACTCTCGCTGAAAATCTTGTCGGGGAGAATAATGATATTACTGTCGTTGACACTAATGCAGATCGCTTACGCCAACTTCAAGATAAATTCGATTTACGAGTAGTCAATGGACATGGATCTCACCCAAGGATCTTAAGAGAAGCCGGTGCTGAAGATGCAGATATGCTGGTTGCCGTCACCAACTCTGACGAAACCAATATGATAGCGTGCCAAGTTGCTTACACTCTGTTCAATACACCAAATAAAGTTGCTCGGATACGTGCCTCTGAATTTGTTCGTGAAGCAGATAAACTCTTTCTCCCAGAAGCTATTCCCATTGATTATTTAATCTCACCAGAGCATTTGGTTATTGATTATATTTATAAATTGATCCAATACCCAGGTGCCTTACAAGTTGTTAATTTTGCCGATGGCCAAGTCAGTATTGTTGCGGTAAAAGCGTATTACGGTGGTTCCCTCGTTGGGAATGCGTTATCAACATTACGTGATCATATGCCACATATCGATACACGAGTTGCTGCCATTTTTCGTCAAGACAGACCTATAAGACCTCAAGGCTCCACAATTATTGAAGCTGGAGATGAAGTTTTCTTTGTCGTCGCATCTCAGCATATTCGTGCAGTAATGAGCGAGTTACAACGATTAGAAAAACCTTACAAACGCATTATGATTGTTGGTGGTGGTAATGTCGGTGCAGGTTTAGCTGCTAGATTAGAAAAAGATTATAGCGTCAAACTTATTGAACATAATCAGCAACGTGCCACAGAACTGGCTGAATTACTCCATGACACCATCGTTTTTTATGGTGATGCATCAGATCAAGAACTTCTTGCAGAAGAACATATTGAACAAATTGATGTCTTCATCGCACTGACTAATGATGATGAAGCCAATATTATGTCAGCGATGCTGGCAAAAAGAATGGGTGCTAAAAAAGCAATGGTACTTATTCAGCGTAGCGCTTATGTTGATTTAGTCCAAGGTGGGGTTATTGATATTGCAATATCACCACAACAAGCAACTATTTCTGCACTTTTAGGTCATGTTCGTAAAGCTGATATTGTTAGCGTTTCATCATTACGTCGAGGGGTTGCAGAGGCAATTGAAGCCGTTGCACATGGTGATGAAAATACATCAAAAGTTGTTGGCCGTCGTATACAAGATATAAAGCTACCACCAGGAACCATCATTGGTGCAATTGTTAGAGAGCAAGATGTTATTATTGCAAACGCAAGTCACTCCATAGAACAGGGTGATCATGTGATTATGTTTATCACTGATAAAAAATATGTTCCTGAAGTTGAAAAACTTTTCCAGCCAAGTCCATTTTTCTTATAAAGATTACGTAGAAATAAGAATAATAGTGATTGTTACTTATAATGGTCTATTATTATCATGTTAGATACTATATTTTTACATAATAAATCTATATTGAGATAAATAAGGGGTGGTTATGTCTTTTTTCAAAGAGTTTCGTGAATTTGCCATGAAAGGCAACGTTGTTGATATGGCAGTCGGTGTCATCATCGGTGCAGCTTTCGGTAAGATTGTTTCATCTCTAGTTGCTGATATTATCATGCCACCATTAGGATTATTAATTGGCGGTATTGATTTTAAACAATTTAGCCTTGTATTAAGAGATGCAACTGGAGATGTGCCTGCTGTTGTCCTAAATTATGGTATGTTCATTCAAACTGTTTTTGACTTTGCCATTGTTGCATTTGCTATATTCTGCGCAATCAAATTAATCAATAAGACACGCCGTCAAGCAGAAGAAGCACCTAAAGCACCACCGGCTCCTTCCGCAGAAGAAACTCTATTAACAGAAATTCGTGATTTATTAAAAAATCAGCAAAAATAAAAACTAAAAGGCCAGTGATAACAATTGAAAAAATCTTTTGTTATCACTGGCCTCCCAGTTACCCTTCTTGTCATGTTTTGCTTTTCTCATATAACTTCCTTTTCCTTTCTTATTCTTTTCCACGCGTTGTCTAAATAATGGATCATGAACAAGTGCTGCTAAAGCATTATCTTTAATAGCCCCTTTCTGGTGCTGATATTTGCTAGACATAAAAACCTCTTAAATTGTTAAAGAACATAAAACGTAATACTGTACAGATATTATTGCTTTGTGGCGCCAGATTCAAGTATTTCAAGAATAGAACAATAAGTACTTTCATGAGCACTACCACAACATGCATTACTTAACATCTTCAATGAATCTCGCATTCTTTCCATTTCTTTCAAGCGAATTTCAACTTCAGCAAGCCTTGCATCAACAATATGCTTTGATTCAACACAAGTGTGATGAGCAGGATCAACGCGAATAGAAAGTAGCTCTGTAATCGCGTCTAATGTAAAACCCAACTCTTTTGCATAACGAATAAAACGCAAACGTTGGAGATCTTGCTCTGTATATAAGCGATAACCACCTTCTGTTCGCCTGTCATGATCCATCAATCCTTGTTTTTCATAAAAACGGATTGTATCTGTTGTCACATTCGCTAATTTTGCAACCTGCCCAATACGATACATGGATCATTCCCTCACTCTAAATGATGAATAAGCATAGCAAATAATCAAAATAATAGAATTGAAATATAGTGCGAAGCTTATTTTACCAAAATAGCAGTATGCTGAAATCACAAAAAATAAATATGATGCAACACAAAAGTAAGTAAAAAAGTATGGAATAACAAATAGAAAGGTTAGAGTATGGCTTGATAAGTTATTTTTATAAAACTAGTTTCAGTAGCTATCATTTTCAATAGATATAAAAAAACCGGATTAAAAATCCGGTCTTTTTATTCGCTTCACTAAATAATAATTAAATTATTCAGCTGCTGCTTCTGTTTCAGAATCAGCACGGTCAACAAGCTCAATGTAAGCCATTGGAGCGTTGTCACCAGCACGGAAGCCACACTTCAGAATACGAGTGTAACCACCTGCACGGCTCGCAAAACGCGGACCTAATACTGTAAACAGTTTTGCCACGACTTCGTTATCACGAGTACGGGCGAATGCCAGACGACGATTAGCTACGCTGTCGGTCTTGGCAAGAGTAATCAGCGGCTCAACGACGCGACGCAGTTCTTTCGCTTTAGGCAAAGTTGTCTTGATGATCTCATGACGAACTAAAGAACCTGCCATGTTACGAAACATAGCCTGACGATGGCTGCTGTTGCGGTTCAATTGACGACCACTCTTACGATGGCGCATGACCTTATCCTTCTCAGTAAAACCTTAACCTGTGATCTTATTCATCAGCGATACTTGCAGGTGGCCAATTCTCAAGGCGCATACCCAGAGATAGACCACGCGACGCCAGTACGTCTTTAATCTCAGTAAGAGATTTCTTACCAAGGTTAGGCGTCTTAAGTAATTCAACTTCAGTACGCTGTACCAGATCACCGATGTAGTGGATTGCTTCTGCCTTCAGACAGTTAGCAGAGCGGACAGTCAATTCAAGATCGTCTACTGGGCGCAGTAAGATAGGATCGAATTCTGGCTTCTCTTCTTTAACTTCTGGTTGACGAACATCACGTAAGTCAACAAAAGCTTCAAGCTGTTCAGCCAGGATAGTCGCTGCACGGCGAATCGATTCTTCTGGATCGATAGTACCGTTAGTTTCCATCTCGATAACCAGCTTATCCAAGTCGGTACGCTGTTCAACACGAGCTGCTTCCACATTATAAGCAATACGCTCAACTGGGCTATAGCACGCGTCTACTAAAAGGCGACCGATAGGGCGCTCATCTTCTTCCGAATGAATTCGGGCAGAAGCCGGCACATAACCACGACCACGCTGAACTTTGATACGCATATTAATAGATGCGTTCTCGTCTGTAAGGTGGCAGATAACGTGCTGCGGCTTGACGATTTCGACATCACCGTCATGGATGATATCGGCTGCAATAACAGGGCCAATGCCAGATTTGCTCAAAGTAAGAATAACTTCATCTTTACCATGAACTTTTACCGCCAACCCTTTAAGGTTGAGCAGTATTTCTAGGATATCTTCCTGAACACCTTCTTTGGTGCTGTACTCATGCAGTACACCATCAATCTCAACCTCTGTTACCGCACAACCCGGCATAGACGAAAGCAGAATACGGCGCAGTGCGTTACCAAGAGTATGGCCGAAGCCTCGCTCTAATGGTTCAAGGGTCACCTTGGCGTGCGTCGAACTGACTTGCTCGATATCAACCAGGCGCGGTTTTAGAAACTCTGTCACAGAACCCTGCATTGTGTCCTCTCTTTGGTGCTAAGCCTTACTTGGAGTAAAGCTCGACGATCAGGTGCTCGTTAATGTCAGCAGACAAGTCAGTACGTTCAGGAATACGTTTGAACACACCTTCCATCTTAGCAGCATCAACTTCCAGCCATGTTGGCTTTTCACGCTGTTCAGCCAGCTCTAAAGCAGCCTTGATACGAGACTGTTTTTTCGATTTTTCACGAACGCTGACTACGTCATTCGGGGAAACCTGATAAGAAGCAATGTTAACCACGCGACCATTTACCATGATTGCTTTATGGCTAACCATCTGACGTGCTTCTGCGCGAGTTGCGCCAAAGCCCATACGATAAACAACGTTATCCAGACGACCTTCCAGCAGAGTCAGCAGGTTTTCACCTGTGTTGCCTTTCAGACGTGTTGCTTCTTTGTAGTAGTTACGGAATTGACGTTCTAGAACACCGTAAATACGACGTACTTTTTGTTTTTCACGTAACTGAACACCGTAATCAGAAAGACGCGGTTTACGTGCGCCGTGCTGACCTGGTGCTTGTTCCAGTTTACACTTGGTGTCAATCGCCCGAACGCCAGATTTTAGAAATAAATCTGTACCTTCACGGCGGCTCAGCTTGAGCTTAGGACCCAAATATCTTGCCATTTTCTTTCTCCAACTTTCCTAAAAACGAAAACGTTATTAAACGCGACGTTTTTTCGGTGGACGACAACCGTTATGAGGAACGATTGTGTTGTTGAAAGAAGCATGGATATGAGCCACACCGTCAGAGACTTGTTTTCTTACACGCTTACGTGCACGAATAGGTGCTTTTGCCATTGTTCAAATACCCCGATTATTTCTTGATCGGCTTACGCGGACCCTTACGGGTACGTGCGTTAGTCTTAGTACGCTGACCGCGAACTGGTAGACCACGACGATGACGTAAACCACGGTAAGTACCAAGATCCATCAGACGTTTGATGCTCAGGGTAACTTCACGACGCAGATCACCTTCTACAACGTATTTGGCAACTTCGTCACGCAGCTTGTCGATTTGCTCTTCAGACAGCTCACTGATCTTAACATTTTCAGCAATACCAGCAGCTACACAGATAGCCTGTGAGCGGGTCTTACCGATACCGTAAATCGAAGTTAATGCGATTACAGTATGTTTATGATCAGGAATGTTAATGCCTGCTATACGGGCCACTATGCACTCCTAAATTAGCAGTTATACAGTACCATTCTGAAAAGCCCGTTTTCAGGATACTCAAACAATACTGTATATATTATAAAAGATTGGGCTGGCTAATTTAGCCAGCTCAACCGAACTTTGCAAGAAAAAAATGCAATAAATTAGCCTTGACGCTGTTTATGCTTAGGCTCGACGCTGCAAATTACACGCACGTGACCGTGACGTCTAACAATTTTGCAGTTACGGCACATTTTCTTGACGGAAGCACGAACTTTCATTTTTACTCTCCGTAACTTCTAAAACAAATCGCTTATCAGTAATTAACCTTTAAGATTTGCTTTTTTCAATGCAGACTCATACTGACTTGACATCAGGAGAGTTTGCACTTGAGCCATAAAATCCATGATGACCACAACCACGATTAAGAGGGAAGTACCACCAAAATAGAAAGGTACTTTCATTGCGTCACGCATGAACTCCGGGATGAGACAGATAAAGGTAATATACAAGGCACCGATTAAGGTTAAACGTGTCATTACTTTATCTATATATTTAGCCGTCTGCTCTCCCGGGCGAATTCCTGGTACAAATGCACCGGACTTCTTCAGGTTATCTGCCGTTTCTCTTGGGTTGAAAACCAACGCCGTATAGAAGAAACAGAAGAATATGATTGCAGCAGCGTATAGTAACACATAAATAGGTTGACCAGGCTGTAGATTTAAAGAAATCGTCGTCAGCCAACCCCACCCTGTACCATCGCCAAACCAAGAGGTTATTGTACCAGGAAACAGGATAATACTTGAAGCAAAAATTGCTGGTATAACACCCGCCATATTTACTTTAAGTGGTAGATGTGTACTTTGTGCCGCGTATATTCTACGCCCTTGTTGACGTTTTGCATAGTTAACAACGATACGACGTTGTCCTCTTTCTACAAAAACAACAAAGAAAGTAACTGCGAACACTAATACTGCAACCAACAATAACAGGAGGAAGTGCAGTTCGCCTTGCCGCGCCTGCTCGATGGTTTGACCAATGGCAGGCGGAAGACCTGCAACGATACCTGCAAAGATAATGATTGAGATACCGTTACCAATACCACGTTCAGTGATTTGCTCACCTAACCACATTAGGAACATTGTCCCAGTGACTAAGCTCACAACAGCCGTAATATAGAATGGTAAGCCTGGATTAATTACCAGACCTTGCATTCCTGGCATATTCGGTAAGCCTGTTGCGATACCAATTGATTGGAATATCGCCAGCACCAAAGTACCATAACGGGTATATTGGCTGATCTTACGACGACCGGCCTCCCCTTCCTTCTTAATCTCTGCTAACCGAGGGTTAACCACTGATAAGAGTTGGATAATAATCGATGCCGAAATATAAGGCATGATACCCAGCGCAAAGATAGAAGCACGGCTAAGAGCACCACCAGAGAACATGTTAAACATTTCAATGATGGTGCCTTTTTGCTGATCGAGCAATTTGGCAAGCACAGTGGCATCAATACCAGGGATAGGAATAAAAGAGCCAATCCTAAAGACAATAAGTGCACCAAGAACAAACAAAAGTCTGCGTTTTAGTTCACCAACACCACCTTTAGCACTCTGAAAATCTAAACCTGGTTGTTTAGCCATCTGTCACTTATTCCTCAATTTTACCGCCAGCTGATTCGATTGCTGCACGGGCACCTTTGGTAACACGCAGACCACGAATAGTCACTGCACGGTTAACCTCGCCAGACAGAATTAATTTTGCAAATTCAATCTGTGGGCCAACAACGTTTGCGGCTTTCAGTGCATTCAGATCGATTACATCGCCTTCAACGTAAGCTAAATCAGACAGACGGATTTCCGCAGTCACGAATGATTTACGTGAAGTAAAACCAAATTTTGGTAAACGACGATATAAAGGCATCTGGCCACCTTCAAAACCACGACGTACGCCACCGCCAGAACGAGATTTCTGACCTTTGTGACCACGGCCGCCAGTTTTACCTAAGCCAGAACCGATACCACGACCTACACGTTTAGGCGCATGCTTGGCACCTTCAGCCGGAGACAGAGTATTTAAACGCATCTCTTACTCCTCAACTTTAACCATATAGGAAACCAAGTTGATCATACCGCGAACTGCTGGTGTATCTTCGCGTTCTACAGTGTGACCGATGCGACGCAGGCCTAAACCAGTCATAGTTGCCTTATGTTTAGGCAGACGGCCGATTAAGCTGCGTGTTTGAGTAATTTTAATAGTCTTAGCCATGGTCATTACCCCAGAATTTCTTCAACGGATTTACCACGCTTAGCTGCGACCATATCTGGAGACTTCATGCTATCTAAAGCGTCCAGTGTTGCACGAACCACGTTAATCGGGTTAGTGGAACCATAGGTTTTAGCCAGTACGTTACGAACGCCAGCCACTTCTAGAACTGCACGCATTGCACCACCTGCGATGATACCGGTACCTTCATGAGCAGGCTGCATAAATACGCGTGAGCCTGTGTGAGTACCTTTAACAGGGTGGAACAGAGTACCGTTGTTTAAAGCGACGGTTTTCATATTGCGACGGGCTTTTTCCATCGCTTTCTGGATTGCTGCCGGAACTTCGCGAGCTTTGCCATATCCAAAACCAACGCGGCCATTACCATCACCAACTACTGTAAGAGCGGTGAAGCTAAAGATACGACCACCTTTAACGGTTTTAGATACGCGGTTTACCGCGATCAGCTTTTCCTGCAGTTCGC
>PPYF01307227.1_pt1 | contig 15560 bp, 10 predicted proteins | sample 1559871 | NCBI WGS metagenome assembly PPYF01 (sample SAMN08240021, study PRJNA423297) | Human gut metagenome, whole genome shotgun sequencing project. | reverse complement strand
GCCCCCGCCATTCTTCCGGTCAAATGACTTGACGCAGCGCGCCGCAGCTCATATAATGTGTAGTATGTGCGCACTTTAACGTCACAACGGCGCTTCTGTGCGGAGATTGTTGCTTCCGGGAGGATCATCATGTCCCGTTCTGCCCATACCACCACGCTTCGCTGGCTCTGCTCCGTGACGGGCCGCACCGGCGGCCTGACCCTCTGGCTGCTGCTGGTGCAGTCCGTTCTGGCGCTGTGCGGCGTAGGCTACGCACTGGTGCTGCGCGCACTGATCGACGCCGCCGTGGCCGGTCTGCGACTCCAGTTTCTGCGCAGCACCGCGTGGTTCATCGGCCTCATCCTGTTTCAGATCGCCCTGCGGGCCGTGGATCGCTACCTCAGTGAGTACACCCGTGCCACCCTTGAAAACCGCTTCAAAGGCCGGCTTTTCGCCACGCTGCTGCAAAAGGACTACGCCGCCGTGGCCGCCGTTCACTCCGGCGAATGGCTCAACCGCCTGACCTCGGACACCACCGTGGTGGCCGACACCATGGCGCAGGTACTGCCCGGCGCCGCCGGGATGCTGGTGCGTCTCATCGCCGCCGCAGCGGTGCTGCTGTACATCGAACCGCGTCTGGCCGCCGTTATCCTGCCCGCCGGCGCAGTGCTGGCCCTGTTGGCCACCGCGTTCCGCCGCACCCTCAAGCGCCTGCACAAACAGATACAGGAGTCTGACGGCCGCCTGCGCGTCTACCTGCAGGAGTCCCTGTCCAGTCTGCTGGTAGTGCGCATTTTCGACCGCCGCCAGGCCGTATCGCGGGAGGCGGATGCCCGCATGGACGCCCACCGCGCCGACCGCATGCGCCGGACCCGCTTCTCCAACCTCTGCAATGTGGGCTTCAGCGGCGCCATGTACGGCTTCATGCTGTTTGGCGTCATCTACTGCGGCAGCGGCATCCTCCACGGCACCATGAGCTACGGCGCGTTCGCCGCCGTACAGCAGCTCATCACCCAGATACAGGGGCCCTTCGCCAACCTCACCGGCTATCTCCCCCGCTTCTATGCCATGCTGGCCAGCGCCGACCGTCTCCGTGAGGCGGAGTCCTTCCCGGATGATCTTACCGCCGAGCCCGTCTCCCCGGATGAGGTACAGCGCTTTTACCGGCAGGAGCTGCTGGCCTTCGGCCTGCGCGACGCCTGCTTTACCTACCCCGGTCGTGGCACGGAGGGCGTACCGCCCCTGCCCGTGGCCTCCCACCTCGATCTCACCGTGGAAAAGGGCTGCTATCTGGCGCTGACCGGCCACTCCGGCTGCGGTAAGAGCACGCTGCTGAAGCTGCTGATGGCCCTCTACCCGCTGGACAGCGGCCAGTGCTTCCTGCTTGGCCGCAGCGGCGAACAGCCCCTGACGTCCGCATGGCGCGGCCTGTTCTCCTATGTACCCCAGGGCAGCCAGCTGCTCAGCGGCACCGTCCGCCAGATCGTCGCCTTCTCCGACGCCCCTGCCGCGCAGGACGAGCCCCGCATCCGGCAGGCTCTGCGCATCGCCTGTGCGGAGGATTTCGTGGACGCGCTGGAGCAGGGTCTGGACACGCCGCTGGGCGAACGGGGCGCCGGCCTGTCGGAGGGCCAGCTGCAGCGTCTGGCCATTGCCCGCGCCGTGTTCTCCGACCGTCCCGTCCTGCTGCTGGACGAAGCCACCAGTGCGCTGGACGAGGCCACCGAGGCGCAGCTGCTGGCCAATCTGCGGCAGATGACGGACAAGACGGTGCTCATCGTGACCCACCGTCCCGCCGCCCTCGCCATCGTGGATCGTACCGTGGAGCTGGCCAGCGCCTGAAAGGAGAGGTATTTTGGAACGATTCTTCCTCAGCGCCGCCGGTATCCCGGCGGAGATCGCCGCCAACTATCCGCTGACGCGCCGGCTCTGCCGGGATTACGAGCTGCCGCCGCCTGACGCGCCGGTGTCCATTCGCGTTTCCGTCACTCCGGAGGAGATGGCGCGCATGGCCGTCTCCGGCGAGCTGACCCAGCCCTCCCCCGGCTATCTGGAGTTCCTCTGCGTACAGGAGCAGCTGGCCGCGCAGCTCCCCGCCTTCGACCGCTTTCTCCTGCACGGTGCCGCCGTGGCCTACGGCGGTGCCGCCTACCTGTTCACCGCCCCCAGCGGCACAGGCAAAAGCACCCATATCCGCCTGTGGCGGCAGTATCTGGGCAGCGGTGTCTCCGTCATCAACGGCGACAAGCCCTTCTTCTCGCTGGAGGAGGATGGCGGCATCCGCGTCTGGGGCTCCCCGTGGGCGGGCAAGGAGGGCTGGCAGCGCCCCACCAGCGCCCCGCTGCGGGGCATATGCGTGCTGGAGCGCGGCGCGGATCGCATCCGCCGCCTATCCCCTGCCGAAGCGCTGGAGCCCCTGTTCTGCCAGACCTACCACCGGGACGACCCGGCTCTGGAATACCGGACGCTGGGCTTTCTGGACACGCTGCTGCGCGCCGTCCCTGTCTGCCGGCTCTCCTGCGGCATGACGGAGGACGCCGTCCGCTGCAGCTTCGAGGCCATGACCGGCCTTACCTACGAATCGGAACGCCGCCCCGATGAGGGCTGCGAGGAAGGAAGTGTATTCGCATGAAGATCAGATCCGGATTCATTCTGCGGGAGGTGTTGGGCAGCCCCATGGTAGTGGCTACCGGCGATGCCGCCCGGAATTTCCACGGCATGATCAAGCTCAACGAGACGGCGGGCTTTATCTGGCGCTGCCTGCAGGACGGTCTGACGGAGCCGCAGATCGCGGCAAAGCTGGCGGAGGTCTACGACGTATCCCCGGAGAGGGCCGCCGCCGACGTGGCTGCCCTTCTCCGCCAGATGGACGAGCACGGCTTTCTGGAGCCATGACGGACGCCGCCCGCATCGAGGATATCCTGCTGCGCGAGGGGGTCTATGCCGCCGCCACGCAGGGCGCCAGCATGTACCCCATGCTCCGCCAGGGTCGCGACACCGTCATCATCCGCCCGCCGGAGGGCCGCCTGCGGAAGTACGACGTGCCCCTGTACCGCGTGGGCCCAAAGTATGTGCTGCACCGCGTTGTTCGGGTGCTGCCGGACGGCTATGTGATCCGGGGCGACAACTGCCTGTGCAACGAGCACGTCCGGGACGCGCAGATCATCGGCGTCCTCGCCGGCTTCTACCGGGACGACCGCGCCGTGGACATGTCCGGTGCCGGCTACCGGCTGTACTGCCGGCTCTGGTGCGCCCTCTCCCCTCTCTGGCGGCTATACCGCCGCGCCCACAGCGCGGCCGCCGCCCTCCGGCACAGACTGATACCGAAAAAGCACCCTGCGGAGTGACCTCCGCAGGGTACTTTTTATCTCTTTCCGTTTGTTATCAGTTCTCCCGGCTGTACAGACCCGCCACGTCGTCCAGCTTCACGGAGAACACCACGGACTGGGCCTCGGACTGCGCCCCGGCCTTCTCCATGATGGCCTGCATGATGGCCGTCCGCTTGTCCGCCGCCGTCACCAGCAGGATCATCTCCCGCTCCTCGGTAATGGCCATGCCGAAGAACTTGTTGGCGTTGTCCGCATCGGTGGCGCGGGTGTGCAGCACCGTGCCGCCCTGCGCCCCGGCGGCGGACGCGGCCTCCATCACCATATCGGAATAGCCGCCGTTGGCGATGGCCACCACCAGCTCGTACCCGGAATCATGCATCAGTTCTTCCTCCTTTACAGTCAGATCCGGCTGGACATCCGCGCCGCCGGAGATGAGATAGTTCATGGCGGACATTCCGCCCACGCTGCTCAGATGCAGGCACACGGCGATACCGCTGCCGGGCCGGTCAATGTGCATGGTATCCACCAGCTCCCGCATCAGCACATCCTTCACCTGTGGCGTCACCACGGAGAACAGCACGGTTTTCTCCGTGGCCTCCAGACCCAGATAGCTGAGTATATCATCGCTGGCGGTGCCGCGCCCCAGCGCCGAGAATACCACCGGCGCGCCGAACGCCCGGTAGAAATCCAGAAAGTGCTTGCTGCCCATCACCCGGTTGGTGATGGTGATGATGTAATACAATCTGCTGCTCATACCGTCACCTCCGTCAGCACAGCTCGATGATCGGCTCCACCGCCACGGGAGCCGCCGCAGGCGCCTTGGCGTGCTTCAGCTTCCGCTGATAGCTCAGGCCCAGCAGCTGGATGGTCACCAGCGGCGTCATGGCCACCATGGCCACCACGCCGAAGGCATCCGTCACCAGATTGCCGCCCACCGCCTCGCACGCGCCCAGCGCGAAGGGCAGCAGGAACGTGGCCGTCATGGGGCCGGAGGCCACGCCGCCGGAGTCGAAGGCCACCGACGTGAAGATATCCGGCACCACGAAGCTCAGCGCCAGACTGATGGCATAGCCGGGAATGAGGAACCACATGATGGACACGCCGGTGAGCACCCGGATCATAGCCAGTCCCAGCGACACCGCCACGCCCACGGAAAGGGCGATGTTCATGGCGTGGGCCGGGATCGCGCCCGCCGTGATCTCCTCCACCTGCCTGTTCAGCACATGCACCGCCGGCTCCGCCTGCACGATGAAGTAGCCGATGACCATGGCGATGGGAATGAGGATCCAGTTATAGGTATGCCCGGCGATGCTGCCGCCCAGAAAGCTGCCCACGGGCATAAAGCCCACGTTGACCCCGGTGAGAAACAGCGCAAGGCCCACATACACATAGGCAAGACCCACCGCCATGCTCAGCAGCGCCCGCCGCTTCAGCCGCTTCGTCACCAGCTGGAACAGCACCAGAAACACCGCGATGGGGGCCAGCGCCTTGGCCGTCTCCGCGAAGTACTCCGGCAGCGCGTCCACATAGGCGCGGAACATCTCCACCGTGTCCTTGGCGTCGGGCATCACCGTATTGGTATAGGCGCTGCCGTCCGGCTTGTACAGAAGTCCCAACAGCAGCACGGTGATGATGGGGCCGATGGAGCACAGCGCCACCAGGCCAAAGCTGTCGCCCCCCGCCTGCTTGTCGCTGCGGACGGCGCTGACGCCCACGCCCAGCGCCATAATGAACGGCACGGTCATGGGCCCTGTGGTGACGCCGCCGGAGTCGAAGGCCACCGCCCAGAAGTCCGGCGACACGAACATGGCAAGGCCGAACACCAGTATGTAGAACCCGATCAGCAGCCACCGCAGCTGGATACCCAGCAGGATACGCAGCAGGGCGATGACCAGAAACACGCCGACGCCCACAGCCACCGACCAGATAATGACGTTGTTCTCAATGGCGGGCACCTGATTGGCCAGCACCTGCAGATCCGGCTCCGCCACAGTGATGATAATGCCGATGAGGAAGCTGATGCCCACGATGACCCATACCTTCTTGGAGCGGGTGATCTCGCTGCCCACCGCCTGTCCCAGCGGGATCATGGACATCTCCGACCCAAGTGTGAAAAGCCCCATGCCGCCGATGAGCAGCACACCGCCCAACAGAAACGCCATCATGGCGTTATTGGGTACCGGTGCGATGGTAAAGCCCAGCGCCAGCACGATCAGCATAATGGGCAGCACCGAGGTCAGCGACTCGTGCATGGGCTTTTTGAAGATGGAGAAAAAGCCCTGTGCCTTCTGCCGTTTTTTCCGCAAACGTGCCTGTTCTTCTTGTACCGTTCTTCTCGTCAAATTACCAATCCTTTCCCGAAAAAAATGGCGTATCTGTCCATTTTCGGGCAGATACGCACTGGTATCTTATGCAGATAGTATAGCAGATTTTTCCATGCGGCACAAGAGGAAAACTGTAAACAACCTGTTAAGTTTCACAAATTCCCCCCATACACTCTGTATGAAATGCTCAAAGCTCCTGCCGCGGCCCGGGCCGGTACTCCGCCGACCGCACCGCAAGCCGTATGCCGCCCGCCGACAGCTCGGTGAGCCGCGCCTGAAGGGCGTCCGCCCTCTCCGCCGGCAGCGACGCCGTCAGCCGGATGTCGGCGCCGTACTCGGTGCCGTCCACCGTGCCGCCCTGCGCCGTCACCTCCAGCTTCACCCGCTCCAGCATGGCATAGGAGCACGGGATGTCCACCACCGCCCACTGTCCCATCACCGCATACCCGGCGGCGCACAAAACGTCCCGCGCCCCCTTGGAATAGGCCCGCGTCAGCCCGCCGGCCCCCAGCAGGATGCCGCCGAAGTACCGCGTCACCACGCATACCACGTTGGTCACGCCCTCCCGCCGGAACACGTTGAGCATGGGCTGCCCCGCTGTGCCCTGCGGCTCGCCGTCGTCGCTGTACCGCACGGTGTTCTCCCCGATGAGATAGCACCAGCAGTTGTGCCGTGCGTCGTAATACTGCTTTTTCATCTGCGCGATGAAAGCCCGGGCGTCCTCCTCCGACTCCACCGGCAGCAGATGACTGATGAACCGGGAGCGCTTCTCCGCGAACTCGCTGTCCGCCGCCTGAAACGGTACGCGAAGCTCACCCATGCCGCACCTCCTTCTCCCAGTCCTCTCTGCTCACAGCGTAGTAACAGGTGGCCCGCTCCTGCCCGTCAGGCCACAGCACAGGGGGCCCGTCGCAAACATGGGTGAACCCGCACTTCTCGATGACGCGGCGGGACTTGTCGTTCCCCGGGGAATGTCCGCACCAGACACGCGCCGCGCCCCGCTCCGTAAAGCACCAGCGCAGCAGCTCCCGCACCGCCTCGGGGATGAGCCCCTGCCCCCAGAAGGGCCGCCCTATCCAGTAGCCGATCTCCGGCTCACCCTCCCCATCCGGCGCATCGGTGGGAAATACGCCCACGGAACCAATGGCCTCCTCTGGCCGCTCCCGCAGCAGCACCGCCAGCGTATCCGGCTGGGACAGCACCGTCCGGATGATCTGGCGGCTCTCCTCCACGGACTCGTGGGGCTTCCACCCTGCCGCGGGGCCCACCTCCCCGTCGCAGGCATAGCGGTACAGGCTCTCCGCGTCCGCCTCCCGCCAGGGCCGCAGCACCAGCCGCTCCGTCGTCCGCGTCATTCCCAGTCCTCCTTGGGCTCCACCCAACCCTCGATATACTCCTTGAGCTGTCCCATAATGCGGGGCGTACACACCGCCGTCACATCCACCGTCTCGCCATAGGCCACGTTCTCCACCTTGGCCTCGCGGTACAGCCCGTCCAGCAGTCCCGTCCTGTCGTAGGGCAGATGGATGACCACCCGCTTGGTACCCTTATCCAGCTTCTTATCCACAGCCTCCAGCAGTGCGGGGATGCCCTCACCGGTTTTGGCGGAGATATACACCGCGTCCGCCTCCCGCTCCTGCTGGGCGGTAAAGGCCACGTCGCACTTGTTATATACCCGGATGCAAGGGATGCTCTCCGCCCCCAGCTCCCGGATCAGCTCGTCCACAATGCGGGCCTGCTCCCGCCACTCCGGGTTGGACACGTCGATGACGTGCAGCAGCAGGTCGGCGTACTCCAGCTCCTCCAGCGTGGCCTTGAATGCCTCCACCAGCTGATGGGGCAGCTTGCGGATAAAGCCCACTGTGTCGGAGATCACCACCTCCAGCGTATCGCTGACCGTCAGCAGCCGGGTGGTGGTATCCAGCGTATCGAACAGCCGGTCATTGGCGGGGATACCCGCGCCGGTGATAGCGTTGAGCAGCGTGGACTTGCCCGCGTTGGTGTAGCCCACGATGGCCACCACTGGGATCTCATTTTTCATCCGCCGCTGCCGCTGGGTGCTGCGCACCCGTCGCACCTCCTCCAGCTCCTCCTTCAGCTTGTCGATCTTCCGGCGGATGTGCCTCCGGTCCGTCTCCAGCTGCGTCTCACCGGGGCCCTTGGTGCCGATGGGCGAGCCGCCGGTGCCTCCCTGCCGCTCCAGATGCGACCACATGCCGATGAGCCGCGGCAGCAGATACTGGTACTGCGCCAGCTCCACCTGCAAGCAGCCCTCCTTCGTCTTGGCCCGCTGGGCGAAGATGTCCAGAATGAGGCCGCTGCGATCCAGCACCTGCACGCCGCAAAGCTCCGTCAGTACACGTATTTGGGAGGGCGACAGGTCGTTGTCGAAGATGACCATGGTGGCGTCGCTGTTGTCCACCATGCGCCTGACCTCCTCCACCTTGCCCTCGCCGATAAAGCTGTGGGGGTCGGGCTTCTCCCGACTTTGAAGGATCGTCCCCACCGGCTCGCCGCCGGCCGTCTCCACCAGTGCGCCCAGCTCCGCCAGGCTCTCCTCGTCGGCGCTGTCCGCGCCCAGCACCGGGGAGCGCAGACCCACCAGCACCGCGTAATCCCGCTTGTTCTCCTTATTTTCCTCGATGGTCTTTCGTTCCATAGGCAGGTGACACTTAGAGCAGACTTCCACGCGAATATCCTTCTTCGTAGAACCTGTCTCAATCACATTACCGCAGGCGCATTTAATAGTAGTCTGCTGATAATTGGGATGGATTCCTTCCTTCATTGCTCATGTTCACCCCTTTCTGGTTCACTTGTCGCCGTGGTCGACCCACAAACGCAACTGTGATGATAGCACATATTTCCCGCAAATGCAAGCATTTTTCGCAGCATTTACAAAGAAATTTCCGCGCCGCAGGCGAAGAAGTACAGCACCCGCCGGGTCACGGGCTTCTCCATGATGCGGCTCAGGGCATCGCTGTACGCCTGCAGCTGCCCCCGGTACGCCTCTGCCCGCGCCGTGGCCTCCTGCGCCGTCACCCGGTCGGTCTTGAAGTCTGCCACCGTCAGCGCGCCGTCCTCCTCAAATACACAGTCCGCCACGCCCTGCAGAAGCATCTCCTCGCCCGCCGCGTCCCCGGCATAGCGCTCCGCCGGCATCAGCAGGGCGAAGCGGTACTCCCGCCACACCCGCGCCGCGCCCCGGATACGCGCCGCCAGCGGGGCGCGCAGAAACGCCGCGATGGCCTTCACATCCACCGCCTCCGCCTGTGCCGCCGTCAGCAGACGGCGCTGCGCCAGCGCCTGCACCTGCGCCGTCACCGCCTCCGCCGTGGGCGCGGTGTCCAGCGGCAGGTACTGCATCACCAGATGGATGGCCGTACCCCGCTCCGCAGCGGACAGCCCCCGCTTTTCCTGCAAGAACAGGGGCTTCTCCGGTGCGGCGGGCCTCCGTACCGTCTCCGTGCCCTCGGCGATCTCCTGATCCAGCTCCCGGCCCTTCAGCTGGGTGGCTGTGATCTTGGTGGGCACCGCCGTCACCGCCTGATGGGGGTACACGAACGCCAGCGCCGCCTCGTCCGGCCGGGTGTACGGCCTGACCGCCCGCTCCTCCGCCGCCGGCAGCGGCTGCGCCTGCATCTCCTGACCACCCTCCCGCCACAGCCGGATCGTCCAGCTGTCCGGCAGCGGCGTCAGCACCTCCGGACGGATACCCGCCATCGCGTGGAGCGCCGCCGCGCCGTCGGTGTGCAGCAGGGACAGCAGCAGCCACTCCCCCGGCGAACCGGCGGCGGACACCGCCTCCGGCATCACCGGCGAGCCGGTCAGCGCCGTGAGATCCCGCAGCTTCTTCTCCATGTGCTTTCGGCAGTCCAGCAGGATCAGCTTCTCCTTGGCGCGGGTCATGGCCACATATAAAATGCGCATCTCCTCGGCCTTGGCCTCCCGCTCCAGCCGCAGCGCCAGCGCCGTTTTGGAGATGGTGCCGTACCGGATGCGCTTTTCGATGTCCACCCGCTCCGTACCCAGTCCCAGCTGGGGATGCACCAGCACCGGACGGTTCATATCCTGCTGGTTGAACTTCTTCTGCAGATCTGCCAGCACCACCACCGGGAACTCCAGCCCCTTGGAGCGGTGTACGCTCATGATCTGCACGCCCTCCGCCGCCTGCGCGGCGGACAGGCCCGGCGCGTCGCCCTTTTCCAGCAGCCGCCGCAGGTGGGTGATGAAGTCGAACAGCCCCGCCTTGCCGCCCTGCACCATCTGACGGGCGTAGTCGTACAGCGCCGTCAGCCGCGCCTGTCGCTGGGTTCCGTCGGCCATGGCCCCGAAAATGGCCATCACATGGCACCGGTCGTAGATATACCATAGCAGCTCGTCCGCCGCCATCTCCCGTGCCGCACGCCGCAGCTCGTCCAGCAGCGCCAGAAAGTCCCGCGCCGCCTGTCCCTCGTCCCGACACAGTGCATCGTAATAGTCCCCCTCCGGCTGTAAGGCCCGGATGGCCGCCAGCTCATCTGGGCACAGCCCCACCAGCGGCGAACGCAGCACCGCGATAAGAGGCACGTCCTGCCGCGGGTTGTCCACGATCTCCAGCAGCGACACCGTGACGGCGATCTCTATCGCGCCGAAGAAGTCGTCGCTCTCCCCGCCGCCGCAGGGGATGCCCTCCCGTGCCAGCGCGGCGGTAAAGGCTCGCATCCGCGACCGGGGCGAGCGCATGAGGATCACGATGTCCTCCGGCCGCACGGGCCGCATGACGCCGCCCTCCCCCTGCACGGGGAAGCCCTCATCCAGCAGCTGCAGGATGCGCCGGGCCGCGAAGCGGGCCTCCGTCTCCGTCCGGTCAAACCGCTGCTCCGGCGTGTCCTCCACGCTGATGACGTGCATCTCCGTCTCCCGGCCCGCCGCCTCGGCATAGTAGTCCGCGCCGAAGTACAGCCGCTCCTCCGCCGTGTAGTCCATCTCGCCCATTTCCCGGGACATGATGTCCGCGAACACGGTGTTGGCGGCGTCCAGCACCTCCCGCCGCGACCGGAAGTTGCGGCTGAGCACCATGCGCCGGGGCTGGCCCTCCGCCGCCTTCGCCGCATCGGCAAACTGCCGGTACTTCCCTAAGAATATGGTGGGGTCTGCCAGCCGGAACCGGTAGATGCTCTGCTTCACGTCCCCCACGGTAAACAGGTTTCGTCCCTCCTTGGAAATGGCTCGGAAGATACAGTCCTGCACCTCGTTGGTGTCCTGATACTCGTCCACCATGATCTCCTGATACCGCTGGGACACCTGCCGCGCCAGCTCCGTGGGGCTTCCGTCCGCCTGACACAGCAGCGTCACGGCGTAGTGCTCCTGATCGGAAAAATCCATGGCGTTGCGCCGCACCTTCTCCGCCTGATACCGCTGGGAGAATCGCTCCGTCAGCCGCAGCAGCGCCAGCATGGCTGGTGCCGTGGCCCGCAGGTCGTCCAGATGGTCTGTCTCCGGCACCTGATACGGGGCCGACAGCTTCTTCATCTCCGCCCTGCACTTCTTCGCCACCGCCTGCGCCGCCGCCTTGGCCTCGGCGTACTCCTCGCCCCGCACCGCGCCCAGCTTCCCCAGCACCGGCTGTACGCGGCCCATGGCCTCCCAGCCCTCCCCGGCCGCCTGCTCATACTGCCGCAGCTGTGCCGCCGCTTCCAGAAACCGCCCGGCATAGGCGTTGTACACCGTCTCACAGTCTCCCATGGCCTCCACAGCCCGTTCCAGCTGCTTTGCCCAGAAAAGTGCCTTTCGGACGGTATCCTCCATCACTGTCCGGCCATATACACTGTCAACCAGACGATCCGGCAACTGCCGCCAGCCCTCCGCCGCCTGATGCAGCCACTGCGCCGGATACGGGTGGCTCTGGATCTTCTCGTGCAGCTCCAGCACCAGCTCCGCCAAAGCCCGGTCGTCCCGGCCCGCACCCAGCGTCCCCGCCAGCAGCTCGAACTCCCTGTCACCACCCTCGATGTCCTGATAAAACGCCTCCAGCGTCCGCTCCAGTGCCCGGTCCTTCAGGAGCCTGGCCTCCGCCTCGTCCAGCACCCGGAAGTCCGGGGTCAGGCTGCGCCCGTCCACCGGCTCCAGCAGATGGATGTGCTCCCGCAGCAGCGCCGCGCAGAAGGCGTCCACCGTTTTGATGTCCGCCTGATACACCCGGAACATCTGCCGCCGCAGGTGCCGGTCCTCCGGCGTTGCCGCCACCCGCGCCGCCAGCTCGGCGGCCAGACGGGCCCGCAGCTCCGCCGCCGCCGCCCGCGTATAGGTGATGATGAGGAAATCGTCCACGTCGCACCGCTCCTGCGTCAGATAGGAGAACACCCGCTCCACCAGCACCTTGGTCTTGCCGGAGCCGGCGGCGGCGGATACCAGCAGACTGCCGCCCCGGTCAAAGACCGCCGCGTGCTGCTGCTCTGTCAGCTTCAGTTCAGCCATGCTGCTCCACCTCCCTGTCCACCACCTGCCAGAACTCCTCCGGCGTGGTCTTTCTCAGATAATGCGGCTTGTCCCGGCTCTCGTCGAACCAGCACGCCGCCTGAAACGCGCACCATGCGCAGGCGCTGTCCTGCGGCCCGCGGGTGCAGGGGTCGGCGTCGATGTTGCCGTCCCCGATCTCCCGGGCCACCCGGTGCAGCAGGCTGTCGATATACCGCGCCATCTTGCCCATCTGGGCCGCGTTCACCACCACGCTGGACAGCAGCCCCTGCACCGCGCCGTCCTTCGTTGTGCCCACCGGCAGATAGCACGGCGCGTCCAGCGCGCTGTGCTCCATGGCCGTCAGCACCTCCGGCTCGCCCAGCAGCATACCGGTGCGCCGCAGCTCCCGCCGCAGCATATCCTCCAGCTTGTCCGGCGGCACGGCCCGATCCGCCCGCAGGATGATGTCCCGCGCCGGCATGTACAGCACGCCCGCCGGCTCCACCGGCCTGCCGAAATAGGCCCCGCCCTCCTTCTGCAGCGTGAACAGGTACAGCAGCATCTGGATGCCCAGACCGTACCGCACGTCCGTCAGATCAAAGGTCTTTTTGCCGGTCTTGTAGTCCACCACCCGCAGATATAGCCTGCCGTTCTTGATCCAGCCGTCCACACGGTCGACCTTGCCGCCCACGGAGAGTGTCGTGTTGCCCTCCGTCACCGTCACCGCCGGCAGCTGCCCGTCCTTTCCGCCGAAGCCCAGCTCAAAGGCCACGGGGCGGAAATCCGACACCGCCATTTCGTCCGCGATATTCTCCACGATGGCGCAGGCCGTCTCCCGCAGCCGGGAGAACAGGTACCGGAACCGGGCGCTTTTCCCCGCGTAGCCGTCGATCTGCGTCCGGGCATACTCGTCCACATAGTGATGCACCAGCCGCCGCAGCGCCGCCCTGTCCACCCTTCCGTAGCCGCCCCGGTCACAGATGTCCCGGTTCACGTTCTCCAGCAGATAGTGGATGAACGTACCCACCTCCGGTGCCTCGAACCCGGCGCTGGTGCGCTCCTTCGCCCGCAGGCCGTACTCCATGAAATACCCGAAATGGCAGCTTTTCAGCCGGTCGATGCGGGACGCGGACATGGCGATGCGCCGCCCGTACAGCGTCTCCACCGCCTGCGGCGACAGCCTGCCCCGGCCCATGGCCCGGGTCTGCTCCATCCGTGCCAGCAGCGGCGCCTCCCCGTGCTCCGCGAAGTACCGCCACAGCGGCCCGCCCGGCTCCTGCCCCGCCAGTGCCAGCGCCGCAGACGGCAGCTCCCGCCGATAGCCGCCGTCCTCCCGCTCGACGGTCACTTGCGGAAAGATCCGGGCGATGCGCCCCACCGCGAAGGAAGGCAGCAGCTGACCGCCCGCCCCGTCCGTCACCGGCCACGTCACCGTCAGAGACGCCGTGGGCTGGGCCAGACACGCATAGATGTTCTGCAATTCCGCGCTGAGGGGATCGAACGTGGCATCGGACAGCAGAATGCCCCGCTGCTGCAGAAGCGCCCGCTCCTGCGCATCCAGCAGACCGCCCCCCTGCTCCACCGTAGGCAGCACATTGTCGTTGGCCCCCAGAAGAAAGAGGTGCCGTACCGTGTGCCGGTCGTTCCGGGTGATGGGCGTCACCTTCACCTGATCCAGCGTGGCGGGGATGGTGGCCACGGCGTACTGGCTCAACACCAACCGCAGGAGGCGGGCGAACTCCTGCCCGTCCACCTCCACGTCCCCCAGCAGCTCCACGAACTGATCCAGCACACCGCAGAAGATGCTCCACAGCTGCCGGTACTCCTCCGCCAGCTGCACCTGCCCGTCGTCATACAGCGCCGCCGTCTGCCGTTCCAGTGTCTCCGGGACGCCCGCCGACTCGGCAAACCTGTAAAGCACTTCTGCTTTATCCCTTACCGTTTCACCGGCTTTCAGTCCCTCGCTGAGATCATAAAACAGCCCGCGTACCCGGCGGCGCACGGCGTTGACCTCCGCCAGCCGCTGCCGCCTCACCTCGTTTAATTCCGCGCCGTAGCCATCGGGACTGGCCGTCCAGTCCGTCTCTCGCAGCCACATGCCGCCCCGGATCTCCCACCGGATCACATAGTTCTCCAGCACGTCGCACTCTGCTGCCGTGATCCCGGCCATGCCGGTCTTGAGACAGCGGAACACGTCCTCATATTCAAACCCGCCGGTAACGGCGTCCACCGCCGACAGCAGCATGGTCAGCACCGGCTTCTCCAGAATGTCGCTGCGGCGGCTGATGTAGGCCGGGATGCCGTCCCGGCGGAACACCGCCTCCAGCAGCGGGCCGTACACCTCCATGTTCCGGGCCGCCACGCCGATGTCCCGCCAGCGGCAGCCCTCCCGTGCCAGCCGCCGCACCTGCGCCGCCACGAACTCCACCTCGGAGAACGCCGTCTCCGCCTGATACAGCCGCACCGGCGGCTTTTCCCCCTGCCACGGCTCCTCGCCGCCGAAGAAGCAGCGCTCCAGATGCGCCAGCGCACCATCGTTTTTACTGACAAGCACTTCCACTGTATACTTACTGTGTGCCAACGCCGCCATGCGCTTCAGTCGCTCCCGCTGCCGCAGCGCGTTCTGGAACAGCTGCGGGTCGGACTCATCCCCCAGCAGCGTCACCGTCAGGCTCTCCGCCTGCCGCAGCGCCGTGGCCAGAATATCCTCCTCCACCCGGTTGAAGTAGGAGAACCCATCCACATACACGTCCTTGCCCGCCAGATAGTCCGATGCAGGCAGCGCATCGCACAGCTTCTGCACCCGCGACCGGGCATCGAACCCGTCGCCCCGCAGCCGTGCGTCGTAGGCGCCGTAGATCAGCGCCGCCGACCGCAGCTTCTCCCCGGCCGCGCCGTCCATATCCGCCACCTGCGCCATCAGCTGCTCCGGCGTCACCCGGTAGGCATACAGCTCATCGGCCAGCGCCACCAGCTGCCGCAGAAACGCCGGCCGCTGAGAGGGCCTTGCGAACACCGTCAGCCGCCCGCTGACCTCCTGCAGCGCCCGCCGCATGGTCAGCAGCTTGCCGCCGTTGTCCAGCGTCACGTCCGCCAGACCGCCCACCTGCCCCAGCACCCGCGTGGCCAGGTTCCGGAAGCTCAGCACCTCCGCGTCCCGGCTGGCGGTAGGGCCGCAGGCACGGCACAGATCCAGCTCCGCCTCATGGGATGCGTGCTCCGGCACCAGCAGCACCTGCGGCCGCTGCCCCCGCCGCTTTTCGATGGTCTCCAGCACCAGCCGGCTCTTACCGGCCCCGGCCCGGCCCATCCAAATCTGCAATTCCACGCCGCATCCCTCCGTGCATCCTTTTTCAGGGGTATTATACCGTATCCACTGTCCAAAAGAAAGGACATTTCCCGTCCCCGCGGAATAAATATCCCCCGGCCTAGCCGGGGGTATTTCTTAGACGGGCGAAGCCCTATGTTACCAGCCACGCCTCATGCGGCG